>Ga0181530_10000274_pt1 | contig 66123 bp, 53 predicted proteins | sample PEATcosm2014_Bin_42_FD_119769 | JGI IMG/M metagenome (GOLD analysis project Ga0181530, IMG submission 119769) | Peatland microbial communities from MTU Mesocosm Facility, Houghton, MI, USA - PEATcosm2014_Bin10_60_metaG | ecosystem: Environmental > Terrestrial > Soil > Wetlands > Peat | place...
CTCCGCAAACAGATCCATCTCGACGCCGCCCCCACCCTGGTCCTGCGGCATCCTCAGCGTCCCGTGGTTTTCGTGCTTGCGCCGCAGGGCGGCACGGTGTACGAAATCGACGCCATCTCGCTCGAAGTCGGCCGCACCGCGCGCGCCGGCAGCCAGGCGGTCGACATGCAGGTTTCCCCTCGGGGCGATGCCCTTTGGGTTCTGTACCGCGATCCCGCGGCCCTGGTCGAAGTGCCGTTCGATTCCCTGCGCCCCGCCCGCCGTATACGCCTTTCCGCGCCTGCCGACAGCTTCGATCTCAGCCGCGACAACCGGGCCGCCATCGCCAGCCGGCAGGACCGCCGCGTTGTAATGGCGTCTCTCACCGGTGCCACCATCGAGCGGACCATCGCGGCCGGCGCCGAGCCGTCCATCGTCCGGTTCCAGTCGGACGGCAAACAGTTGATCGCCGGCAGCCGGCCCGAGCGCAGCGTCACCATCTTCGATGTCTCCACCGGGAAGACCGTGGTGCGTCTGCCGCTGCCGCTCGCACCACGCCACTTCTGTTTCACCCCCGATGGCGGCCAGCTTTTCATCAGCGGCGACGGCATGGACGCGGTGGTGATCGTCTACCCGTACCAGACCGAAGTCGAGGAGACCATTCTCGCCGGCCACTCGCCGGGCGTCATGGCAATCACCGACACATCACCCTCTTACCTCCTGGTGGCGAATCCGGAGAGTAGCGGCATTATGGTCTTCGATGTCGATACGCGCAAACTGGTGGCGCTGGTGGAGGTAGGCCGGCAGCCGGCCTCGATCCTCGTCACCCCCGATAATCAGTACGCGCTCGTGCTCAATGAGCAATCCGGCGACCTGGCGGTGATCCGCATCTTCTCGCTGGCCGGGCGCTACCGCTACAAACCGGCCCCGCTGTTCACGCTGATCCCTGTCGGGGAGAGGCCCGTCAGCGCCGCCGTCGTGTCGCTCTAGCCTCTACCTTCTGTTCACGATATGCCAGGCCGGTTGTGGACCGGCCCCGATGAGGACAGGTGGGTGGAGATCCTCCGGGAAGGCGGGTTTCTGCCCACGGGCCGTATCGGCGTCCTCAGTTTCCGCAACGTCTCAATGCGGAATTCCGGTGCGCCGACGACGTCCTAATGAGCAGCGCCAGGCACATCTCGTACCCCACGCTTTCGCATTACACCATGTGTCCGGAACGGGCGAAGCCCACGCGTCCTTCTATTGAGTTGCCTCACAAATGGCTTTCATGCGAACAATCTCAGCAGTCTTTGCTTCAGATACTATTCCATCCTGCGACGCCGCAAAGAAAGCAGTAATAAGCAAGAAGTCGCGCACGGACTTTGTCATGCATGTCCCGTGCTCCGCATCAATGAGTTCAACGGCGAGCAGGGTGAAAGGCTTCGTAGGTGCTCCAAGATACGTGTCACGACTCGCAGCAAGCAAACTCTGTAGAAAACTGAGCGCGTTTTGAACTGTCCATCCCGTGACGCCCTCCGGATGTAAGGTTCGGAACAGCTGAAGATACAGGTGAGCGGCATACTCCGATATGGAGCCATTCGAAGCGCCGAAACGAATGATAATAGCTCTGATGTCGTTCTCCACAAGGAGACGGGCGTCAGCGCTTTGTTGGAGTTTCACCAATGCTAGCCTGACCGTCGGCTCCAATGAATCGACCAACTCCTTTACCTTTTCCTTGAGAATATCGATCGTGACGAGGCCCGTAGCGGTCGTAAACTGCGGATCGACGATCGGATGGCCGTCCCGTCCGCCCGCTCCTTCGGTCCTGATTTGGTCCGCTCCCCTCGACGTCCCTTCTCCTGCCTTCACGCTTGGCTGGGCCTCACTGTTGCCGTTGCGCTGCTGTTCACCAGTTCCTGGACCGGATCGTAAGGACTCAAGTTCGGATTGTTCAGTGGGCGACAGCGGACCATCCGCAAGGGCCACCTGCTGGGCGACCCTGTACATCAGCTCCCTCAGGTTGGTCAGGTAGGGATCACCTGCCCGCTCCGCGAGCTCCACGAGGAATGGAATGGGAGCAGGGGACTGGAACTTCTCCGGGTACGAGCGGCGGTTCGTGTCTAGGATGGTTACTGCGGCGTCGGGTGACAATCCGCCGTACTTCCGGGGATGAAGTACTTTGAATATATCTGAGAACACCGCAGCCTCAGCAGAGTCGATAGGACCATCCAGTGCGGCAAAGTGGCAGATAAGATCTACGAACGTCATCTCGAAAAGGTCGTCGTACGCAGCCGCCTTCCGTAATTTGCCGAGCTCCCCCTTGATAGGCACGGACAGTGCGACGGACATGGACTTCACTTCCCATCCAAGCGCTTCGTAGTTGGGCGGCGGCCCCACTACCGCAATCGCAGGGGCATCGGAGCGCCGCAGAAGCCGCCAAGCAACGTATCCACCCGCTAAAAAGAAGAGCAGAATGACGCCATCCGTAATGCCGTTCGCAGCGATGGAGGCGTAGATTAGAAGAAGCAACAATAGGCCGAGGCTCGCCCCTATTAAGCCGCCGCAGCCACAACCCCTTCCGGTCGTTGGTTGTTTGGTGTCACTGCCGCTCAGGTACTCGCGTTTGTAGAGTCCGGTTCCGGGAATTGACATGGCCCTGACGAGCCGGCCTTTGCTGTCACGACCGATCCGAAAGCCTCGCACGCCCCACGAGTACCCCATTCCGGTCTTCGAGAAATTCAACCTGAAACCGCCGGGAAGCCTGTTTGATTTTCTGAATCTCCATGCCATTCCGAACCCTCTACAGATCTCGGTCGCCGCCGGTTCCTAAATCTACTTCTTTTTCCCCTGCGCGGCCACCGCTTCCATGGCGGCTTTTACCTTCTCGGGGTCGCCCAGATAGTAGCGGTTCAATGGCTTCAGGTCGTCGTCGAGATCGTATACCAGCGGCACGCCCGTCGGAATGTTCAACTCGACGATGTCCGCCTCCGGGATGTCGTCCAGGTACTTCACCAGCGCCCGCAAGCTGTTGCCGTGCGCGGCGATCAGCACCTTTCGTCCCTCCCGAATGGCGGGCGCGATGGTCTCGTGCCACAGCGGCAGGAACCGCGCCACCGTGTCCTTCAGGCACTCGGTGAGCGGCAACTCCTCCTTGCCGAGGCTCTTATAGCGCGGATCGTGGCCGGGAAATCGCTCGTCGTCGGGCGTCAGCTCGGGCGGGCGGATGTCGTAGCTGCGGCGCCAGATCTTCACCTGCGCCTCGCCGAACTTGGCCGCCGTCTCGGCCTTGTTCAACCCTTGCAGCGCTCCGTAGTGCCGCTCGTTCAAGCGCCACGAGCGGTAGACCGGAATCCACATCAGGTCCATCTCGTCCAGCACCACCCACAACGTGCGGATGGCCCGCTTCAGCACCGAAGTGTAGGCCACGTCGAACGTGTAGCCCTCCAGCCTCAGCACCGACCCGCCTTCGTGCGCTTCCTGAAGGCCCTTCTCGGAGAGGTCCACGTCGGTCCAGCCGGTGAAGCGGTTTTCCTTGTTCCACGTGCTCTCGCCGTGGCGCACCAGTACCAGCTTGGTCACTGCCGGAAGGCCTTTCTGCCAAGGAACTGGGCCGCCGGGCCGAGCCGTTCTTCGATGCGCAGCAACTGGTTGTATTTGCAGATGCGGTCCGTGCGGCTGGCGGAGCCGGTCTTGATTTGCCCGGTGCCCATGGCCACCACTAGGTCGGCGATGAACGGGTCCTCGGTTTCGCCCGAGCGGTGCGATACCACCGAGGTATAGTTCGCGGCCGCTGCCATCCGCATGGTCTCCAGCGTCTCGGTCAACGTGCCGATCTGGTTCAGCTTGATGAGGATCGAATTGGCGATGCCCTGGTCGATGCCGCGCTGGAAGATCGCAGGGTTGGTCACGAAGATGTCGTCGCCCACGAGCTGGATCTTCCTTCTCAGCACTTCGGTCATCAGCATCCAGCCCGGCCAGTCCTCTTCCGACATGCCGTCTTCGATGGAGACGATGGCCGGATACTGCCGCACCCAGTTGGACCAGTACTCCACCATCTCCTCGGAGCTGCGCTGGCTCTTGTCGGATTTCTTGAAGACGTACTTGCCATCCTGGTAGAACTCGCTGGCGGCCGGATCCAGGCACACGCCGATCTGCTCGCCAGGCTTGTAGCCGGCTTGCGAAATGGCCTCCAGGACGGACTCGATGGCCTCCTCGTTGGATTTCAGGTTGGGCGCGAAGCCGCCCTCGTCGCCCACCGCCGTCGAGTAACCCTTCTTGCTCAGGACCTTCTTCAGGGTATGGAACACCTCCACGCCCATGCGCAGCGCTTCGGAAAACTTCGCCGCCCCAAAGGGCGCGATCATGAACTCCTGCACGTCCACGGAATTATCCGCGTGCGCGCCGCCGTTGATGATGTTCATCTGGGGCACCGGCAGAATGGTCGCGCCCACGCCGCCCAGGTAGCGGTAGAGCGGAGTGCGCTCGGCCGCCGCGGCCGCGCGCGCCGCCGCCATCGATACCGCCAGAATGGCGTTGGCGCCCAGCCGCCCCTTGTTAGGTGTGCCATCCAGGTCGATCATGGCGCGGTCCAGCTCGGCCTGCTGCGTCGCATCCCTACCGTGCAGCGCATGAGCGATTTCCCCGTTGACGTGGATCACCGCCTGCTGCGTGCCCTTGCCGGAGTAGCGGAACGGGTCGCCGTCCCTCAATTCCACTGCTTCATGTTCGCCGGTGGAGGCTCCGGAAGGCACCGCGGCCCTCCCCATGCTGCCATCTGCGAGATAGACATCCGCTTCCACCGTCGGATTCCCGCGCGAGTCGAGAATCTCTCTTCCAATTACCTTTACGATTGTGGTCAATGTATGGCTCCTTGTGCGGCCGGGGCGTGCCCAGCCTTTACGCCACCACGGCGATCCCGCCTTCGGTGACGTGATAACCCTTGGCGCGGTCCGCCTCCGGATCGAACCCGATTACGCTCGATTCCGGAACTTTCACGCCCGTATTAATGATGGCGCGGCTGATCCGGCTATACCGCCCGATCTCCGCGTTCGGCATTAGAATTGAATACTCCACTTCACAGTAACTGTTTACGCGCACGCCCGGCGACAGCACGCTGTGCAGCACGCGGCCGCCGGAAACGATGCAGCCCGAGCTCACGATCGAATCCACCGCCACGCCCATGCGGCGCCCTTCCTGCGCGAAAACGAACTTGGCCGGCGGCTGCTGCGTGGCTTTGGTCCGGATCGGCCAGCGCTGGTCGTATAGGTTGAATTCCGGCACCACGTCCACCAGATCCATGTTGGCTTCGTAGTAGGCGTCCAGCGTCCCCACGTCCCGCCAGTAGGGCCTCGGTTTATCGTTAATATCGCGGAAATCGTAAGCCACCACGCGCGCCTTCTCCAGGTTGCGCGGAATCACGTCCTTGCCGAAATCGTGGCTCGATGTCGGGTCCTGCGAGTCTTCGTGCAGCGCGCGCAGCAACACATCGGTGTTGAACACGTAAATCCCCATCGACGCGCTGACCATCGAGGGATCGAACCGCGACCGCGCCGGGTTCTTGTGTTGCGGCTTTTCCTCGAATCCCGCGATGCGGTAATCCGGGTCGATCTCCGCCACCCCGAAACGCCCTGCCTCTTCCGGCGGCGCCTGGATGGTGGCAATGGTGATCTCCGCATGGTGCCTAAGGTGCCAGTCCAGCATTTCGTGGTAATTCATCTTGTAGATGTGGTCGCCGCAGAGGATCAGAGTCAGGTCGGGCGCTTCGGCTTCGATGCTTTGGAAATTTTGGAAGACCGCGTCGGCGGTCCCCTGGTACCAGTCTTCGGATACGCGCTTCATGGGCGGAAGCACTTCGATGTACTCGCCCAGCTCCGCCGATAGAATGTTCCAGCCGTCGCGGATGTGCCGGACCAGTTCCAGAGATTTGTACTGTGTTAGGATTAGAACTCGACGGACGTTGGAATTAATACAGTTGGATAGCGTGAAATCGATGATGCGATAAGCGCCTCCGAAGGGCACCCCCGGCTTGGCGGTGTCCCGCGTCAGCGGATACAGGCGCTCGCCGGCGCCCCCCGCCAGCAGTATCGCTAATACATTTTCCATTTCATCGTAAATCCATGAAAAGAAAGGGTGTATAGACATCCGGACCGGTTGGTCCGGACAGCGTCCCAAAGTTTGGGCTTGACTTTATCCGTCAACCACCTATGATATCAGTACCTTCTGTGCGAAGTGTAGGAGTTTTTTGGGGCCGGGCCCCACTCCCAGCCGCGCATGGGAATTTTGGTCCAGTTGGGAGGTGTATTTGGTTTGGCTGAAGTAAAGCTTCAGGAGGGCGAAACATTGGAAAACGCCCTTCGCCGCTTCAAGAGGAAGGTCCAGCAGGAGGACATCATCAAGGAGGTCAAGCGGCACTCCTATTACTTGAAGCCTGGTGAGAAGCGCCGGGCCAAGCAGGCGCTGGCCCGCAAACGGAACCGGAAGAAATCACGCCGGGAGATTGAGTAACGCGGTGGCGGGGTCTAAGCCCCGCCGCCTTATCCGACCACAGTTCAGGTTGATCACGGGGCAGGGTGGCCTATGCCGGAGTTTCAGGATCGCGTCCTCAAGTGCGCGGACTGCGGAGCAGATTTCGTTTTCACAGCGGGAGAACAGCACTTCTTCCATGACAAGAATTTCAAGAACGAGCCCAAGCGCTGTAAGGCTTGCAAGACCAAGCGCCAGGGATCGCCGGGATCGGGTTTTGCCAAGGCGGAGACCATGACCACCTGTTCCCAGTGCGGCCGGGAAACCACGGTGCCCTTCAAGCCCACTCAAGGCCGGCCGGTTTATTGCCGCGAATGCTTCTTGAGCCGTAAGGCCGCCCCGGCGGCCGCCGGAGGAAGCTGACCGCCGGCGCTGCTCACTTCTTGTGCAGCGCCCTGTGCTTCTTGGCCCACTCTTCTTTCACCACCTGCCGCGCGCGCCCCAGCGCCAGCGCGTCGGGGGGCACCGGCTCCGTCACCACCGAGCCCGCGCCCACGTACGCGCCCGCGCCGATCTCGATGGGCGCCACCAAAGTCGAGTTGCTTCCCACAAACGCCCCGTCTCCGATTTTCGTGGCGTGCTTGCGCAGCCCGTCGTAGTTGCAGGTGATGGTGCCTGCGCCCACGTTCACATCCGCCCCGATCTCCGCATCGCCCAGATATGCCAGGTGATTGGCCTTGGCGCGCGCGCCGATGCGCGTCTTTTTCAGCTCCACGAAGTTGCCGATGTGCGCGCCTGCCTCCACCACGTTCCCAGGGCGCAGCCGCGCGAACGGCCCGGCACGCACGCCGCGCTCCAGCCGCGATCTGTCCACTATGCTGAACGGGCCGATTTCGACCCCGTCCGCCAGCTCCGAATCCCGCACGATCGAGCACGCGCCGATCCGGCAGTCTGCTCCGATCGTGGTCTTGCCCAGAACCTGCGCGAACGGCTCGATCACCGTGTCCATTCCAATGCGCACGTCCGCGTCGATTATCACGGTCTCGGGCTGCTCGATGGTGACGCCGCCCAGCATTAATTCCCGCCGCTTGCGCTGGCGCAGGATGGCGTCCACTTTCGCCAACTCCACGCGATCGTTGATTCCCAGCGCTTCACCCGCATCGTCCATCTGCAACGCTTCCACGTAATGCCCCGCCCGGCTGAGGATCTCCACCATGTCGGTGAGGTAATACTCGCCCGCCGGGTTGTCCGGCCGGATCTCATCCACGTGCTTCCAGAACAGGTCCGCGCGGTAACAATAGATCCCCAGGTTGGCTTCGCGGATGGCCAGTTCGTCCGGCGTGGCGGCCTTCTGCTCGACGATTCTCTCGACCCGCCGGGCCCGGGGGGCACCCCCGCCGCGAATCACGCGGCCGTAGCCGGTCGCGTCGTCCATCACGGCGCTCAGCAGGACGCCTGCCGCCTGGCCCGCGGCCGCCCGTTCCACCAGCCGCTCCAGCGTTTCCGCGCGCAGCAGCGGTCCATCGCCGTAGACGATCGCCAGGTAGCCGTCCAGTCCGGCCAACGCTTCCCGCGCCACCATCAGGGCATGGCCGGTACCGTTCTGCTCCTTCTGCTCGATGAATCCGATCGCGGACCCACCAGGCACCCCCGCTACCGCCTTTCGCACCTCTTCGGCCTGGTATCCCACCACCACGAATATGCGCTCCGCCGGCGCCAGCTTCAGGGCGGTCTCCACCACGTGCTCGATTAACGCTTTGCCGCCCGCGCGGTGCAACACCTTGGCCTTGCGCGATTTCATGCGCGTGCCCAGACCGGCGGCGAGAATCACAACTGTCACGGGAATCTGCATTAACTCTATTATGGCTGGCCGCTCTTCCGCCGTCGGCCTTCTTGCGCCAGCTTCACCACCACCGCGGCTGTGGCGCTGGGGTCATGCCGCACCGTACCGGTATGGTGTGCCAGCCTCCCGGCCATCACCTTCAGCCCCATCTGGTAAATGGCGTCGATGTCGTTTTCCACCGGCAGCGCCGCTTCCCTGGCGTAGCGCTTCTTGACCGCCAACGGAATCGGCCGGATGTTGACTACGGCGTAATCCAGAAATTTCCCGCCCGCGTGCTGGTGGACTGCGCGGATGTGGTCGGAAGCTCGAAAATTCGTGGTTTCGCCCGGCTGCCACATCAGGTTCACGAAGTAAGCTTTTATGGCTGCCGACCTCCGGATGGCCGAAGGAATGCCTTCCACCAGCAGGTTCGGAATCACGCTGGTGAACAGCGACCCCGGCCCCAGCGTGATCGCGTCCGCCTCGGCGATGGCGCTCAATGCCGCCTCCAGCGGCCGTACCTTGCGCGGAATCAGGCGAATGCGCTCGATCTTCTGCCGGCTGCGGCTGATGCGCGTCTCTCCCACCACCCGCGCGCCGTTCGCCAGCATGGCTTCGAGCGCCACGTTCGAGGTGGTCGAGGGATAGATGCGGCCCGCGATTTTGAGCACTTCCGAAGATGCTCTTACCGCGTCCGGAAATTCGCCCATGATCTGCGTCAGGGCCGTCAGAAACAGGTTGCCGAAGCTGTGTCCCTTGAGCCCGCGGCCGGACTGAAACCGGTACTGGAACAGCCGGGAAAGCAGGGCTGAATCCTCGCTCAGCGCCACCATGCAGTTGCGGATGTCGCCCGGCGGCAGCACGTCGAATTCCCGGCGCAAGCGGCCGGAGCTGCCGCCGTCGTCGGTCACCGTGACGATGGCCGTGATATCTACCGCCGGCGCCGCCGGGTCGCCCGGCCTGGTGCGGCGCTTCAACCCATCCAGAACCGCCGACAACCCCGTGCCTCCGCCGATCGCGACCACGCGCAGTGGTGAGGTGTCTTCCATGGAACCAAGGCCCGTCTCCCTTACCAGCCCTTCCTCTCAGGATAGAGCAGCACGTCGAACGGCGGCTCGTTGGCAAGCGGCGCGAAGTCGGCGTCCTGCCGAGCCATGATGCGGTTGCGCGGTTCCAGCTCGATGGCGCGCTTCATGTTCTCATGCGCGCCCGCCAGGTCGCCCCCCAGCGCCTGGGCCAGGGCCAGCGCGTAATAGATGTGGTCCGCTCCCGGCGCAAGCTGGAGGGCCTGTTCCAGGTGCGCGCGCGCGTCCGCTACATTTCGCGCGTTGAGCTGCGCCACCCCGTAGGTGTAATAATCCTCCGCCGAGCGCAGGTTCGGGGCGGCCTGTTCCAGACGCCGGTCGCACATCGCCACATGCAACTGCGCGCGGTGCGCCACGTCGCGTACGGGTCCTTGCGCCGCCTGCAAAAAAAGCTCCCGGGCTTGCTTTAAATCGCGCGCGTGAAACAGTTTCATGGCGGCCTCGAAGCTGCCGAGCTGCTTCTCGGGGCTTTGCAACTGCACCGCCGCCGTTGTGCCCTCGGGTTCCGAGGCCGTCGACTCGGAGGTCTCCAGTTTCGTCATTCGCCTGGTGGTTCTGGAAGCTGAACTTTTCTTCGTCTCCGGCATGATCGCCAGCCCCGTTCTGGCACGTCGAACGATAAGCGTTTATACCAGACCGCGCCATGGTTCCGCAACCGGGTGGTGTCTGAACAGCGCCCCGATCAGGCCGCCGCATCCCAGGTGGTTTGGGAACTATGGCCACCCAATCGGGCCGGCGATCACCGAGATTCCGGAGGCGAGAGCTTGGCTCAAGCGGACTGAATCCTTATGATCGCCAACTCGGACCCGCAGAGAAGCATTGCGCGTTCCCGTTTCCACTGTGATTGCCACGCCGGGCTTCAATCCCAGCCGTGTCATCTCACGCAAAGCGTCCGGATCGCGGTCCGACACGCTGCTAATCACGGCGGGGACGCCACACGCGCATTTTGATAACAACACCTCTTCCCGAGCCGGAAACGCCCCGCTTCGCTCGGGGATCGGGTGCCCATGCGGATCGGTTTCCGGGTCCCCCAATTTCGCGGCAATGCGATCTTCAAAGCGCTCCGAGATGAAGTGCTCCAGCCGTTCCGCCTCATCGTGAACCTCGTCCCATGAGTAGTCGAGGAAATCATGGAGGAACCGCTCCAGCAAACGGTGGTGACGCAAAATCTCCAGAGCGCGCTTCTTGCCGGTCGCGGTCAAACGCGCGCCGTGGTGCTTTTCGTATTTCACAAGTGGCGGCTTCTGTGCGGCGAGCTTCTGAAGCATGCCAGTGACGGAAGCGGCACGGACACCGAGATGCCGGGCCAGGGCGTTGCTGGTCGCCGGTTCCTCTTCGGCGCCGCTCAACTCCAGCATCGCCTTCAGATAATCGTCTACCGGCTCCGTGTTGTAGGGCCCGCGAGTTCTAGGTGGCACTAAATCTAAGAGTACTCTCGCCGCCGCGCGCCCGCAAGCGCCCCAATCATCCCTCCGTCTGCCACTAAAAGCCGGACGAAAAGCCGAAATTGGGGCTTGACAAGAGGAAAACGACGGTTTAATATTTAGGTATGCCTAAATTAACGATTTGGCGGCGGGGGGTCCCGATGCGGATGGCTGCGTTCCTGGTCTCGATGTTCGCGTCGTGTGTTCCGGTTATGGCTCAGGGCGAGACGACCAGCGCGATTGTGGGATCGGTTACGGATCAGACCGGCGCGGCGATCCCCGGCGCCACGGTGACCGTCACAAGCATCGAGAATGGCCTCAAACGATCCGTGAAGACAGACGACTCCGGGCGGTATGGCTTTCCGCAGCTCAAGCCCGGCATGTACTCGGTGAGGGCTGAGGCCGACCGCTTTATAGATCAGCAGAACAACTCCGTGTCCGCGGGACTGGGGCAAAAGCAAACGGTCGATTTCAAGCTCAACATCGTTTCCGCAAGCGAAAGCATCGTGGTCCACGAGCAGGTGCCGCTGATCAACCCGGAGAACCCCAATACCTCGACGACCCTGACGGCCCGAGCCCTCGAAGACCTCCCGAATCCGGGCGGCGATATGACCTATCCGCTGCAGTTCGCCGCCGGCGCCCTCATCAACACGGCAGGCAGCGGGAACGACTTCGTCGGCGGCACGAATGGGTATGGCAACGTGCAGTTCAATGGCCTGCCATCCCTTTCGAACGGCTACATTGTCGATGGCCTGGAAACCAACGATCCGCTGACGAATCTGAACAGCGGCCTGTCGACCAACCTGGTCCTGGGATTGAATTCGATCGCCGAGGTGACCGTCAACACGGTTTCCTACGCGGTCGATCAGGGCAGGTATGGAGCTTCTCAGGTCAACTATGTCACGAAATCCGGCACCAACAGCTTTCACGGAAACCTGTACGAGCTTTGGAACGGCTCAGCGTTCAATGCCGCCGATTTCTTTACGAACGCCACCGCCGGAAACCACCAGCCGCGTTCCACGGTGAACCACTTCGGTGGGAGTCTCGGAGGCCCGATTCTCCACGACAAGCTGTTCTTCTTCTTCGATTCCGAATGGATGCGGATTGCGCTCCCCATCGTCACCGCCACCACAGTGCCCACGCCGGCATTCGAGAACTACGTCCTGCAGCAGTTGCCGCTCGGCGGTCTGGACTCCATAACCGGATCGAGTTATCAGCCAGCGCCCCAACTTGTGCCGTTTTACAAAAACCTGTTTTCCCTGTACGGCAATACTGCGGGCGTTCCGCTGCCGGTGCTCGGCTGTCCATTCAACAGCGATGGGACCGGTGCGGGCGGCAATCCGCCCAATGGAAACGGTTGCGCGAACCGCCAGAGCATTTCGCATTCGAGTGACGATGGCGAGCAGGTGCAAACGGCTCGCATCGACTACAATATCGACCCCAACAACACGGCTTGGTTCCGGTTCCAGTCCGACACCGGACTGCAAGCTGCCTATACCGACCCGATCAATCCGCTGTTCAACGCAGCCTCTCCGCAGCCGCTTTACTCATTCGCATCGGGCTACACGCACGTGTTTTCGGGGCGCCTGGTGAACTACTTCAATCCCGCGTTCTCGTGGTATGAAAGCCTGTTCGGGCCAACCGATTTTCAAAAGACACTGGCGGCGTTTCCAATCGTCCTCCAGGGCAGCGGCGCCAATGCGCCGTTCACCCCCCTCGGAGGGCTCGACAATACGTGGGTGCAGGGGCGGCGCGCCTCACGTTTCTTCATCAACGACAATCTCGCCTGGACGGTAGGATCGCACGAATTCCGGTTCGGAACCAACACCCGGATCTTCCGCCTGAACGACTATGATTTCGGTGAGGGCGTGGTGCCGCTGGTCACCTACACCACCCTGCCGCAATTCGTCTACGGTGTGGCATCGACGGCTTCGAAAACCTTTCCGCTGGCCAATTCGCAGCCATACAACTTCCTGAACCTGGATTTTTATGCGCAGGACACATGGAAGATCACACGCACGCTGACCTGGACCTTCGGCTTACGCGATACATACAATTCAAATCCGCTGAATCCGCATGATGCCGTAGCGCGCCTCGCCGGGTCGTTCGATTCCATTTCTCATGACGTGAATCAGCCGCTGAGCCAGGCGATCCAAACGCAGCAGGGGACGATTTTCGCGGCTACGCCCGCTGCCATCCTACAGCCGAGAACCGCCATCGCGTGGCAGATCGGGCCGCAGACGGTGCTGCGGAGCGGGTTTGGCCTGTTCAGCGACATCCTGCCGGGCAGCGTCGTCGATCCCGTGGGCGCGAATCCACCGTACTCAAAGACGTTTCAGGGAGGGCTGCTGGGCAACGTCGGTGGAACGGCCATTGCGCCAGGCGTGCCGAACAGCGCGGTGGACGCGACCGTTGCTGCCAATCAATCGTTCAATTCCGGTTTCGCCCAGGGCGAGCTTTCCTGCGCCTCGACGGGCCCAGGGGGCACCCCCAACCCTGGCGCCTGCCTTCCGCCGATTGCAATCACCGCGGTTCCGGACGGCAAGCTCCACGCGCCCTACTTTATGCAGTGGAGTCTGGCCGTGGAACAGCAAATCGGCAATGCACTCAATCTGCGAGTTCAGTATGTGGGCACACGCGCGGTCAACCAGCCCTATGAGACGCAGGTCAACGGGTATCAGACGGTCTGCGATGGTTGCTTCGCACCGTTCCCATACGGGCAGCCGACAGATCCGCGCTTCGGACCAGTGACGCAATTGAGCACGGGCGCGAACAGCCACTACAACGGCCTCCAGTTAACGGCCGACAAGCGGCTGGGGCACGGCATTCAGGTCCAGGCCAACTACACCTGGAGCCGCTGCATGGATACGGTCTCGAACGGCGGATTTCTGCCATTCGCCGCAGGCGCCATACTTTCACCGCTGCCGGGTGAACTGGGCCGCCAATACGGTCCCTGCGACTACGACGTGCGGCAAAACTTCACAGCGCAGTACGTCTATCAGTTGCCGATCAAATTCCGGAACCACATGCTGGCCAGAGCGCTGAACGGATGGCAGGTGTCCGGCACCGTGTTCTGGCACAGCGGCTTGCCGTTTTCGGTTTTGAGCGCGCCCTATTCCGCCAACGGAAACGGCATCGTTCAGGGCAGCGGCCCGCAGTACGCCAGCGTGGTTCCCGGCGTGCCTCTGTACGAACACAATCCCATCCCCGGCGTGACTCAACCGGGAACGATCCAGTGGCTCAACCCCAACGCGTTTGCTTCGGTTGTCGATCCGAGCACAGGGGCCTGTGCCGGCGGTGACAGTCCGAAGAATTGCCAGTTCGGCGATCTCGGCCGGAACGCGTTACGCGGTCCCGATTTCGTCTGGAGCGACCTGTATCTGACAAAGTGGTTCCAGTTGGCCGAGCGCGTGAAGCTGCGCATCGACGGTCAGCTCTTCAACGTGTTCAATCACCCGAATTTCGGGCTTCCAGTTTTCGGGTACGCAGGAATTCCGGGCAAGCCTTCCACGCAGACCGGATTCGGAGCGCTCAGCTACCCGACTTCGCCGCCGACTGGACTGCTCGGCGTCGGACTGGGCGGCGACAGTTCGCCGCGGATGATTGCATTTCAGGCGCGAGTGGAGTTCTGAAGGAGCTATCAGCGATCAGCTTTCAGCTTCCAGCTTCACCTTTCCCGAGAAGCTCCGGTAGGTGTAGACGAAGTAGCCGATGGCGAGCAACATGCCGGGAATGAACCACACCAGCCCGACTTTGAGGCCGTAGAGCGGCGCCGCGGCGTTCGAAACCGTCAGCGACAGAGCGGGATCGGAATTCGAAGGAAGTACGTAGGGATACACGCCGAACGCGGCGCTGGTGAGCATCCCCAGGATGAACAGGCAGGAAAAGAGGAATGCTGGGAGTTCCCGAACGCGGTTGTTCATGAGCGGTGCGCCCACCAGCCCGGCCAGCGCCAGGATCGGAAAAACGTAGCCCCAAGGCCGCGCCTGAAAGCTCGCCTGGAGGTGCGGCTGGATGCGAAAGCTCACGAGCGTGATCGCGATGACCGACGCCGCCAGTCCCCACCACGCGCGCGCGGCGGTGCGGCGGGCGCGAAGTTCGAGATCTCCTTCGGTTTTCAGCGCGATCCAGAGCGCTCCGTGAACCACCAGCGTAACCAGCGCGGCTATGGCGATCAGAACGGTGTACCAATCCAGAATGCCGGCGTCCTTGCCCATGGTGAAATCGGTCCACAGCGGCAGGAAGAAACCGCCGGCGCGGTCGAGCGGAACGCCCCGAACCACGTTGCCGAGAGCGGCGCCGAAGAAGATCGCCAGCAGCGCGCTGGCGAGGCCGAACACGGCGTCCCACAACGGCTGCCAGACCAGGCTCTGTACGTGCTCGCGGAACTCGATAGCGATACCGCGCAGAATCAATAGCCACAACACCATCATCAACGGCAGGTAGAATCCGCTGAAGCTCGAAGCGTAGAGCGCGGGGAAGGCGAAGTAGAGCGTGCCGCCGCCGGCCAGCAGCCAGACTTCGTTGCCATCCCAAACCGGTCCGATGGAACGAAGGACGGCGCGGCGTTCGGCATCGGTGCGCGCCACGAAAAGGTGGACGGCGCCGGCGCCGAGATCGAAGCCGTCCAGGACCACGTACATAGCGATCATGACGGCGACCAGGCAGAACCAGACGGTTTCCATGATAGAGCCTCAGATAGCGGGCGCGAGCGGCTCCTCCGGCCGCTCCGGACCCTTTTCGATTTCGCGACGGACCAGAAAGAGAAAGAGAATGGCAAGGATGGTGTAGATTCCCATGAAGCCAATCAGGGTGAACAGGGCGTTACCGGCGGAGATGTGCGGCGACGAACCCTCCAGTGTGCGCATCATGCCGTAAATGAGCCACGGCTGGCGGCCCACTTCGGCGGTGATCCATCCCGCGGTGTTGGCGATGTAGGGGAACGGCAGCATCAGCATGAGCAGCCAGAGCACCGGGCGGGAGCGGTAGAGCGCGCCGCGCCAGAGGCTCAGCGAGGCCAGCGCCATCACCGCGATGAAGATGGTCCCCAGCCCCACCATGATGTGATAGCTGTAATACAACAGCGGAATGTTGTCCGGCCAGCGATCGGGCGGAAATGCGTCGAGGCCCTTCACCTCCGCCTGCCAGCGTCGATAGGTGAGGAAGCTTAGCGCGTTGGGAACGGTGAGAGGGTTGTCGAGGCGCCGGTTGTCGACGTCCGGCTGTCCGACGATGACAAGCGGAGCGCCCTGTGCGGTGTGGAACAGGCCTTCCATGGCGGCCAGCGTCGCGGGCTGGTGAGAGACGATGTTGTGGACCTGTCCATCGCCGGTGGGGAAGGCCATCAGGACGGTGGAAACAATGCCCGCGATCACGCCCAGGCGCACGAACGTGCGGCCGGATTCCTCATGCCGGCGCGTGAGCAGATAGAACGCGCCCACCGAGGCCATGACGAAGCTGGCGGTGACCACCGATCCGATCATGTTGTGCAGGTACTGCCAGAGCAGCCATGGATTCAGCAGCAGGCCCCACAAACTGCTCAGCAGAATCTCGCCGTGGCCGCCGATGCGGTAGCCGGTGGGATGCTGCATCCAGGCGTCCGTGGCGACGATGAAGAACCCGGAGAGCCACGAGCCGGCAAAGACCAGGAACGCGGAAACCCAGTGGGCCTTCGGCCCGAGGCGTTTCTCACCGAACAGGAATGCGCCGAGGAAGCTGGATTCGAGGAAAAAAGAAAACACGCCCTCCATCGCCAGAGTCTGTCCGATGACGCCTCCGGCGGCTTTGGAGAAGCGCGCCCAGTTGGTCCCGAACTGAAACTCCATGGGGATGCCGGTGACCACGCCCATGGCGAAATTGACCGCGAATATTTTGGCCCAGAAACGGGCTGCGCGGTTGTAGTGTTCATTGCCGGTGCGCAGGGCCATGGTCTTGAGCACCAGGATCAACAGCGCCAGCCCCATGGTCAACTGCGGAAAGAGGTAATGAAAGGTGACGGTGAATGCGAAATGCAAGCGGTGAACGGTTAGGGCGTCCATGGAACTGAATATGGTAGCGCGCCGCTACGCGCGCGGGGGCCTTTCAGGGGGCCAGTTTCCAATGGGGATTTCACGTTGAACCCAAGCACCCCGCCGCTTGGGGACGCATGTGTCAGTCACCGGATCGGCGGGATCGGCACCCGGAATTGGCCTCGGAAGATCTCTCCGAAAATCTCCAGGGCTTGGTCGTGCAGCGCGCCGTTATCCGCCAGCAGGTGCTCGGACGCGGTGATGCTGTGCGGGGATCCGTTCATATCGGAGACGCGGCCCTGCGCCTCCTGAACCAGGAGCGTTCCGGCCGCCATGTCCCAGGGGCTCAGGCCGAACTCCCAAAAGAAGTCCAGGCGCCCGCAAGCCACGTATGCCAGGTCGATGGCCGCCGATCCGGTGCGCCGGACGCCATGCGTGGCCATGGCCAACTGGTAGTAGAAATGGATATTGACGCTCTGGCTTCGCTTGCGGCTGGGAAAGCCGGTGCACGGCAAGCTGTCCTCGAGCCGCTGAATGCTGGAGACGCGAATGCGCCGGTTGTTCAGGTAGGCGCCCCCGCCGCGCTCGGCGGTAAACAGCTCCTGCCGTATGGGATCGTAGATGACGCCGGCGACCATCTCCCCGGCGCGCGCCAGGCCCAGGGTGACGTTGAACATGGGGAAACCATGGGCGAAATTGGTAGTGCCGTCCAGGGGGTCCACATACCAGCAATACTCCGAAGAGCTTTCGCGCCCGCTGCCTTCTTCGGCCACGATACCGTGCGCGGGGAAGTGCGACCGCAGCCGTTCGACCACCAGTTTTTCGGAAGCGCGGTCGGCTTCGGTCACCAGGTCGAATTCACCCTTGAGCTCGACGGCCACGCGCCGCTCGAAGTAATTCGCCAGAAGCGCGCCGGCCTCGCGCGCGATTTCCACGGCCTTTTCCAGATAGTGCATGGGTCTTCGAAGGGTACCGGGAAGGAGCGCCGCCGGCCTCAGCTCTCTTCCTGGAGGTACTTGATATCGTGCTTAAAAATGAAAAGGTTCGGCAAGCCCTTGCGGGTCAGGCGGATGAAGGACCGGTCGTAGTATTCAATGATGCCCACCACTTCCTCCCCATCCTCCATCTTCACGCGGACGGGCGTGGCATTCTCAATTAGGCGTTTGAGATACCTGATTTCTTCAAACGTCTGCTCCGGCGCGCGACCGGCTTTTCCACCCTGTTGTGAAGTACTCACTTTTTCTGCCGCTTTTTCTCCCCGTCGGGAACTACGGAGGTACGGGCGCCGGACGTGCCGGTTCCACCCTCAACCTCACCATAATAACCGTTGCGCGCGGAGACTCGCAATTCCGGCCGGTTGACCCGGACCTCCAGCTTGTGGAAAGGTTCCTTGGTGAGCGGGACGTCATGGGGGTAGAAGGCCAGCAGGTACTGGGTGCGCAGCTCGGTGATGATGTCGGCGAAGGCTTTGTCGAGTTGCGCGCCGACGCTGGGCAGGAAGGGCCGGCCGCCGGTGCCTTCGGCCATGAATTGCAGGGCGTGTTCGCCGCCGATATTCCGTCCCGCATCATTGGTGATGGGCATGACGACCACGGGGTAGATGACGGCATCGGCAAGCTGGGCGGCTTCGAGCGCCGCATGGACATCCTTGGAGCTGGCGGTATCGCCGCCATCGGTGATGATCACCATGACCTTGCGGCCCTGGCGCGCTTCCAGATCCCGCGCCGACAAATAGATGGCGTCGTAAAGCGCCGTTCCGGCATCGCCGTGGAGCGTCTTCAGCCTGGCTTCCAGGGATTTGTAATTGTGCGTGAAGTAATGTTGCACGGTGACTTCGTAATTGAAGCTATAGAGCGCGACGGCGTCCTCGGGATTGCCCTCCGACAGCAAGGCATGCAGGAAGCGCGAGGCGGAATCGCCTTCGTACAGCAATTCCTTGTTGGTCGAGCCGCTGGTATCCACCAGCAGGGCGACGGAAAGCGGCAGTTCGGTGCGGCGCTCGAAAACCGAGATCTCTTGACGCGCGCCGTTGTCGAACACCTCGAAATCGGCCTTCTGAAGGGCGCCCACAAGCTCTCCGGCCTGGTCCTTGACGGTGGCGACGACGCGCACCAGGTTGACGTCGGCGCGAAACACGGGGGCCTGCTGCCCGCACAGAGCGGCGGCGCAGAAGAGCGGCAGCAGCCAATGTCTAGCCCGCCGCGGGAACATTCCGATCCCACTCTCCTTCCACCCAGACCTCGCCGTCCACAAAATGCTCCTTCTTCCAGATGGGCACGGTCTTTTTCAGGCGGTTGATGCCTTCCAGAGCCGCTTCAAACGCCGCGCGCCGGTGAGGGGCTGTGACGACCACCGCTACGCTGGTTTCGCCGATCAACAGGCGGCCCAGGCGGTGCACCATGGCTACCCGGTTCACGGGGAAAGCGCCGGCGATCTCACGTCCGATTTTGGCCATGATCTTGAGCGCCATCGGCTGGTAACATTCATAGTCCAGGCAGAGCACCGGCCGGCCGTTGGTCTGGTTGCGGACGGTGCCCTCGAACGCGACCACCGCGCCTTCCGCGCCAGTCAGCAGACGGGCAATGACGGGGCGCGCATCGATAGGGCGGTGGGTGAGCGCAAAATAGTGCCCGTCCTCGGCAATCTCCAGAGGGTCCCCGGGGCAGGCCTCGGTCCCGCCGCTCACGGGCGGCAGGAAGGCCACTTCATCGCCATCCTCGATCTTGGTAGCGAGGTCAGCAAATTCGCGATTGCGGGCCAGCACAACGCTACGCGACATTTCCCTCAACGGTGGACAGCGCGCGGCCACGCTATCGAAGACCGCCCGCAGATCGGCCCCGCCGGGAAAGTCGGCCTCCTCCGACGGCCGTCCCACCAGATCCTTCAATACCCCAAAGAATAGGATTCGCACGCGCATTCGAGGCTCTACCAATGGCCAGTCTAACAGACGCTTCGGGGCGGTCCTTCGTTGCGCCGGGTTACAATGCGGGTTCCCCATGCAACCCGCTATCGAAACGCGCTTGCGCGTGCGTTACGCCGAAACCGACCAGATGGGAGTGGTCTACTACGCGAACTACCTGGTCTGGATGGAGGTGGGCCGCGTGGAGCTGTGCAAGGCTCTGGGCTTCAGTTATCGCGACATGGAGCACGAGGACGGCGTCCTGCTCGCGGTGGCCGAAGTCTGCTGCCGCTACCGCTCGCCGGCCCGCTTCGACGACGAGGTGATTGTCAAGGCGTGGATTGAAGAGGCCAACCCGCGCGTCGTGACCTTCGCCTACGAGATGCGGCTGGCCGAGGGCGACCGCACGCTGGCGACCGGGCACACGCGCCACATCTTCGTCAACCGCGAAATGCGCCGCGCGCGCCTGCCGGAGAAGTACCACGCGATGTTCGGACTGTAGGGCTGGGCGGGCCTCTCAGGCCACCGCCTTCTCAATCAGGAACGGCACGTATTTCCGATCCGTTCCCTGGATGTGTACCACCAGCCAATCATTCAGAAACTGGAAGAGTTGCGTAGTCATGGCCACATGTTCACTTTCGAAGTCCGCTTGGAATTGCAGCACCTTTGTCTTGAGCGCGTCATGTTGGGCCTTGTGCGCCGCAAGATCCGGATAGCCGTTCACCGCCATCAGGCGCTCTTCGTGCGCGAAGTGCGACGCCGTGTACTGGACGAGGCGGTCCAGCGTCTTAGCCAGCACGGCTTTCCCCTGGCCCGCGCTCATAGCTGCGTACAACTCGCCCACGATCCGAAACAGGTTCTGGTGTTGCGCGTCGATGCTGCCGATTCCTACGCTGTAATCGTTGCTCCATTCGTACATGCTCAGCATATCGGCAGACCGGCCGTGGAACGGTAGGCCCGCGCTAAAATCAAAGTATGCGCATCCTTCTGTTCAGCGGCAAAGGAGGGGTGGGGAAAACCAGTCTGGCCGCTGCTACCGGTCTGGAACTCTCCCGTTTCGGATACCGCACCTTGGTCATGAGCGTCGACCCCGCCCATAGCCTGGCGGACGCGTTCGACATCGAAACCGAGCTGTTCCATGGCAAGACCGGCGATCCGTACCCCATCAACGAGCGCCTCGCCATCCACGAAGTCAATATCCAGAAAGAAATCAAGCGTCACTGGCGGGAGATCTCCGCCTACGTGGTGTCGGTGCTGCGCACCACCGGCATCAGCGACGTGGAAGCCGAGGAGCTGGCCATTCTGCCGGGGATGGAAGAGCTGAGCGCCATGATGTACGTGAACCAGTTCCGGCGCGAGCAGCGCTACGACGTGATCGTTCTGGATTGCGCCCCCACCGCGGAATCCATGCGCTTCGTGAGCATGCCGACCACGCTCGAATGGTACATGAAGCACATTTTCGCCTTTCAGCGCGGGTTGTTGAAGGCCGTTCGCCCATTCGCCAACCGGGTGGCGCCGTTCGAGCTGCCCTCGGACGACTATTTCGACAACGTCCAGAACCTGTTCGGGCGCCTGGCGGGCATCGACGAGCTGCTCGAAGACCCCCGGATTACCAGCGTCCGGCTGGTCACCAATCCGGAACGCATGGTGCTGCGCGAGACCCAGCGCGCGTTCGTTTATTTCTCGCTCCACGGGCTGGCCGTGGACGGAATTCTTGTAAACCGGGTTCTGCCGCTCGAAGTGACCGACGCCTATTTCCAGGAGTGGCGCGCATCGCAGACCCGCATCCTGGAGGAAATTGACGCTTACTTCGCGCCCGTTCCGGTGAAGCGCATTCCGCTGTTCACGCACGAGGTGCTGGGGCGCGAACGTCTGGAAGAATTGGCCCGCGCGCTTTATGCCACCGGGGAGGACCCCGCGGCCATCGGCCGCACCGAGGCGCCTTACACTTTCGCCAAGTGCGATGGCCACTACGAGGTGCGCCTCAAATTGCCATTCGCCGCGAAAGGCGAGGTGGGGCTGTTCAAGAAGGGCGACGAGCTGGTGGTGGAAATCGGCACGCTGCGCCGGCACATCGGCCTGCCGACCTCGATGGCCGGCCTTTCCCCCAGCCGCGCAAAGTTGGAGAATAGAATTCTGACCGTGGAAATGAAGGAGAGCTGAAATGGAAGAAAAGACGGCTGAGGGCGAAACCAGCCAGTCCGGCTGTTTCTTCTGCACCATGCTGCCGCTGATCGAGCGGCGCTGGTCGGAAGCCACGCGCGGCCACTTCAAGAACTCGCGCGTCGAGTTCCTGAAAGGGATGCGCAGCCTGATCGACGACCGCATCGCCCATCTTTCGAAAGAAGAGCCGAAGGGAACGCGCGTTACGGTGGAGTGACGCCCAGTTCCCGCAACAGCGGCGCCGGCTGGTAGAGCTTGCGCAATGCTTCGACGATGCCTTGCGCGGCCACGTGCACGGCGCGCGCCTGCTCGTCGCTGTACAGATAGGTCAGCGGCAGAGCCTCCAGGTTATTGTCGAAGATAATGCCCACGATTTCGCCCTTGGAGTTCACCGTGGGGCTGCCCGAGTTGCCGTCGCTTATGTCGCAGGTGCTGACGAAGTTGAACGGCATCACCAGGTCCAGAAGCGGTTTGCCATCCACCCAGCGCTGCGGGAGCTTGTAGGGATCCTGATTGCCGGCGCGATAATACATGCCTCCGAAGGTAGTGGCGTAAGGAACCGGGGCTTCCGTCTTGTCCTTATACCCTCTGACGGCCCCGAAGGCGACCCGAGGGGTGAAGGTGGCGTCCGGATACTCGCCGGCGGGGAGCACTTTGAGCCGGTATTCGACAATGCGCTCGACGCTGGAAGCGTCCAGCGATTCGATCAGATCCTCATGCTTCTGGAGGAGCTTGCGGGCCGGTTCATCGACGAGGCGCGCCAGGCGGATCATCGCGTCACCGGAGTTGACGACCGCGTCGTGACTGGCCGCCAGACGCTTCCTCTCGGCGACATCCTTGAGCTTGGTGGAGCGCACGAACTCGGCGGCGGCCTGCTGCGGCGTCAGGCTGCCCAGCAGGGCCTTCACGGGCGCTTCCTTTTCACCCAGAGCCTTGACATCTTCGAGATACGGGGCCAGGAGCGCAGTCTCGAAGGCATCGTCGATGGGCGCGGGCGAGTATAAGGCAAGCTCCAGCGAGGGCAGAGCGCTGTCGCGGTACTCGGGCAGGCGCTGGTCGTTGGGCTTGGCGCGCTCCTCGGACAGGCGGACGATCTGGCGGGCGAAGCGGAACAGATCCGACCCCAGCGCCGCGGGGCGCTCGAGCACCTGGTAAGGCTTCTCGAACGGCGTCCAGGTCTTGTAAGCGGCCGCCACTTCGTCCCACACTTTGCCAGCGGCGGTTCCCAGCTTAGGGTCGCGCTCGACGGCATTGCGCAGCTTCTTTTCGAAGCTTTGTTTGCGCACCGTCAGCGTCACATCGTTCAAGCCGATTAACTTGCCGGCGGTCGATTTGTAGGTGTTCGAGAAGCCGAGCAAGGTCCGCTGGGCCAGCCGCCGGTTCCCCTCGCTCTGGGCCGAGAAGGTCCGCAGGGCTTGAATGCGCGGCTGCAACCGCGTCAGGGTCAGGGGCAGGGAAGTGTCCCGGTAAAAGGCGAGCTGCGCCGCGGTGTCGAGGCGCGACGTCGTGCCCGGGTTTCCAGCGACGAATACCGTCTCGGTGTCCTGGACGCCCTCGGCGCTCCACTTGAGGTAGTGCGGCGTGGCGGCGGGCTGGCCGCCCTCGTAGGCGCGGAGGAAAGCGACATCGAAGTCGTAGCGCGGATAGGTGAAGTTATCGGGTTCGCCGCCGAAAAAGGCGATGGCGAACTCGGGAGCGAACACCAGGCGCAAATCGGTGTACTTCTTGTACCGATAGAGATCGAAGCGCTGGCCAGAGTAGAGCTTGACGACGGTGCAGGTGTCGCCGGTTTTGCCGGCGCAGGTTTTCTCGATGCGGGCGATGGCGGCGTTGCGCTTTTGCAGCGCTTCGGCGGCCTTGACGCCGTCCTTGTCGGCGTCTTTCACCTGGCTGGTGACGTCCTCCATGCCGACGAGGACGTTGGCCTCCAGGTCCGGGCACTTGAGCTCCTCCTGGCGGGTGGCGGCGTAGAAGCCGTCCTTGACATAATCGTGCTGCGCCGAGCTGACTTTCGAAATGCAATCGGAGGCCACGTACTGATTGGTGAAGATCAGGCCGCTGGGCGAGACGAACGCTCCCGATCCGCCGCCGATGCGCATAGATGCCAGCCTCAGGTTCTCGAGGAACTGATCGGTGACCTCGAAGCCGTACTTCTCTTGGACCTGGTCTTTGGGGAACTGATTGAAGAGCCACATGCCCTCGTCGGCCACGGCGGGCAGGGCGAGGGCGCACAGAAGGAGGAGACGGCGCAATCTCATGAGAGCTCCAACACTCCAGTGTAAGGCGGGCGCACAAGGCGCAATGACCGGCGCGGTACAATAACCGCTTCGGGAGGATAGTATCGTGACAGAACTCGTCGTTCACCCCACCGCGAAGTTCATCAAGGCAGGAGCGATCCTCGCGGCCATCGTTGTTCTGGGGTTGGAAATCGCGTACCTGGCAAAATGGCGCCACAATGAGGCGCTGGCCTGGGTGCCCATCGCCGCTCCGCTGGTGCTGCTGTGGCCGGCCGAGCGCTGGCTGCGCCGCCATTTCATCAAGGCGGTGTTTACAGCCGACCACCGGCTGCGCTATGAAGTCGGAATAACCTCCAAATCCACGCGCAATATCCAGCTTTATAAGGTGCAGGATGTGCGGGTGGACCAGCGGCTGGCACAGCGTCTGTGGAAGGTGGGCAATCTCTCCATCGAGACCGCGGGCGAGGCCAGCCGCCTGACGATCCGCAACGTGGACAACCCGCAGGCGCTGGCCGACAACATCATGACCCGGGCGCAGAATGGACCGACCGGCACGTGAGCGGAAAGCTGACTGGCAAAACCGCGGTCTGGTGCGTTGGTTAGACGGCGGGATCGTGACTCTATTACCAGAAAGGTCGACACTGCTGTTGCCCTTTAGGGAAGCCACGCCGGATAGCCTGCCACCGCTGCGGGTGGGGGTGGTCGTCGATCGCAGTCACGCTGCGCCATGGATAGATACCCTGATCTCGTTTCTGAGACAGCTTCCAGGAACTGACATTTGCCTTCTCACTCTCACTACCCGAGCTCTGGCAGCATCGAAGCGGCCCTCATGGTTGACGGATCGCCTTTACTCCGCCAGTCAAGCCAGATTCGATCCGTTCGGCGATCTTACCGCCGGCGGGACTGAATCTGTCACTCCGGAGTCAGTCGAAGGACTCCGCACCGCGGGTTGCGGAGTTCTCATCTGGCTGGCCACCTGCCAAGATCCCAACGTGGATGTTGGCGGCTTGGCGAAGCACGGAGCCTTCACTGTCCGCTTGGGGGAACGAAATCGGATAATCCCCTTCTGGGACGAGGTGGCCAACAGCCAAGCGACCTCGGCTGTCACCATTTACTGGCACGAATCCTCGTTGGCACATGGCCGGGCGGTTCGAAAAGCGGAAACCTCCACTTCCCAGGGGCTTTTCCTTGCTCTGAACGCCGAGGAGCCTCTGGTCGCGGCCATTCGGATGCTGGCCGGCTTGTGCCTGGAGATCCAGCAGGGAGGCCCGGAGTGCGAGGAAAACTTCCGCGGTTTTGCGAATGAGCCGATGGGAGAGGCCGCCCCCGCGAATTACCCGACTTCCTTCGAGGCGGGGCGATTCCTCGTAAGGAAACTGGCGCGAAGCGCGCAACTGCGCTGGAAGACCCGCGGCAAGGAGTCCAAGTGGTTCGTCGCGATGCGGCGGAACTCGGGCAGTTCCATCACCGATCCGAACCAGCTGGATTTGACCGGGTTCAGAGAAGTTCCTCCTCCTCCGGAGAGCGATCAGATGGCCGACCCTTTTCTCTGGGAAGCCGAAGGGCGCAATTATTTGCTGTTTGAGGAGGTCCCTGCGGGATCGTCGCGCGGCCGGTTGGGGTGTGTGGAGGTATTCGAGAATGGCTCCTGTTCGGAAATGAAGATCATCCTTCAGCGGGACTATCACCTTTCATACCCTTGTGTCGTGCCGGCGAATGGCGAGTTATTCCTCCTGCCCGAGACCGCTCAAGCCGGCCGGGTAGATCTCTACCGTTTCTCTCGCTTTCCGTGGGAAGTCGAGCTGGTATCGCCGCTGGTGGAGGGGTTGGCGCTGGTTGACACGACGCCCATTCTTCTCGATGGCCGCTGGTACTTCTTCACGACTACGGCGTCACCCTTCATGGAGACTCTTCTGTTCTGGGCGGATCGCTTGGACGGCGCTTGGAATCTGCATCCCAGCAGCCCTATCTCCTGTTCGGTGAGAAACAGCCGGTCCGCCGGGAATCTCTTCTGGAGGAATGGGCGGCTCTACCGGCCCACACAGGATTGCTCCATACGCTACGGGTATGCTATCCAGGTTAACGAGGTCATCCGTTTGACACCGACCGAATTCGAAGAGCACGCGGTGAATTGGATTCAGCCAGCGTGGTACCCAGGATTGCTGGGCACACATACCTGGAACGAGTCAAACCAACTGCAAGTCCTTGATGGCCTCCGCTGGCAAGCCGAGACAGGCCCACAGACAGCGAAGGCGCGAAGGGAGTCCTAAGTTCCATCATCGATGGAATTAGATTCCAATGAGCAAGTCACAGTTCAGAGTCACGTCTCCGCAGGATGCCGCCGCAGTTTCGGCTTTCCTGCAACGGATCTTTAGAATGGGTCCGGAGCATCCCGGAGTCGATCCCCGGCATATGCGGTGGAAATACTGGGATGAGTGGCCGGACTGGCCGGAATCGCGCGGGTACGTACTGACTCAGGCAGAGGAAATCGTGGCCCACGCTGCGGTGGTTCCGCTCACGTGCCTGTGGGAAGACCGCAAGCTCAAGGTGATCCGCCTGATCGACTGGGGGGCCGAGGCGAAATCCGTGGGCAGCGGCGCGGCTCTGTTGAAACGCGTGGGCCGGATGGCGGATGCGGTGTTGGCCGTCGGAGGCACGGAGATGACCTTGAAGATCTTGCCGGCGCTCGGCGCGAAGAAGTTCGGCATGGCGCACCTGTATGCCCGCCCATTGCGGCCACTCCGCCGGCTGCTGGGCGAGCGAGACCCGGGCTGGCGGGTTGCGCCGCGCTTCGCACGCGGACTCCTGTGGCGGTTGCAGGCGCCCTCATCCGTGCCCGCCGGCTGGGCGGCCCGCCGGATCACTGCGGACCAACTGGTGTCAAACGCATTCCCCCGTCCCACCCCACGGCCGGGCATGGCGGTTTTTGAGCGTTCGGCGGCCAGCCTGAACCACTACCTTCGATGCCCCTCGGTTCCAATCGAGCTCTACGTGGTGGAGAAGAGCGGGTTGCCGCGAGGCTACTTCCTGCTGGCGTCCGTCCACCGGCAAGTCCGGATCGCCGAGTCGTGGGTGGATTCGAGCGACGGCGGAGACTGGCGCGCACTCCATCTGCTGGCTGTGCAGCAGGCTCGGCAGCATCCCGGCGCGGTAGAGGTCGCCGCCATGGGCAGCGACCCGATCACCCGGCAGTCTCTTGTGGAGTGTGGGTTCCATCATCGGGGAGGATGGGAGCTGTATCTGCTGGATTCGAGCAAGCAAGGCCTTCCCGGCGCGGAACTGCGCGTTCAGATGCTGGAGGGCGATGCCGCTTATTGGCACGACGGCAGCGGCGGTCTCTGGGCATGATGGACTGCGCGAGCCTTGAGGTATTCGACGATGAGTCGATAAGAAGTCAGGGTCTCCAGGAACTCCTCATCCAACTCGCACTGGAATTCCTCCGCGATGGCCGATAGCAAGGTGATGTGGGCGACTGAGTCCCACCGCGCGAGCGATTCCTGGCTGGCCCCCGCTATGTCCGCCGGCGCGAGCTCGGGAAAAACAATGGAAAAGCAATGAGAGACTCTGGATTGAATGTCAGTCATTTCTTAGTGTTCGAATCTGGTGTGGTAAGGCGTCTTGAAGGCTGAGAAACCATTCCTGCGTCAGTTTCATGCCGCTCCCACTGTCGCAGTCCAGACCTATGGAGCGAAGGAACTCCCGCATCGGCCCATTGCGCCCGGTGGGCCGAAAGGACAGGCGGATGGCTGAGGCGCCTCGCTGCCGAAACAGGCAGTCGAGCATATGGTGTTCGATCTTGCGGGAGAATGCCCGGCAGCTTAGCACCCAACTCGTAACTTCGAATTGGTCTCCGGTCTGACAGCCGGCTATAACTCCAATCGTACCCAACGGCCCGAACCTGTCTTCGTAGGCGACTCCAACCACAAATCCGCCTTCGTCCGCCAAATGCCTCATCCACTCTGCCTGGGAGAGGCGGACGCCATTGAGGTTGAACTGGTTTGTCTTGTTAATCAACTCCAGCAGCCGTTGGTTGGCGGCGTCCTTGCGGGAGTCGAATGTCACCCGGCCGTGCAAACCCCTGACAAATTCGCCGCTATCGGCTCTTTCCGCAGCCTCATGGAAAGCTTCCCTCGCCTGGATGCTTGCCTGGCGCAAGGTGTCCTCAAAGTTCACGGCGGGTTTGCCGAAGAGATCGCGAAGCTCTTCGAACAGCGCTAGCGTCCTGGCGGGGTGATTCTGGGGGAACTGCAGGCAGGTAATCGATGGAAACGCCGTCCGGACCTCGTCGAGTTCCATGGGGTCGTCATCCACGAACACCACGCTTTCGGCGCCAATGTTCCATGCGCGCAGGATCTCCCCAATGTGGCGGGACTTAGGCCCCCAGTCCGCGCGGACCGGATAGAACGCTTTCGCGGGAACGTAGAGATCCTCCCGCCGCAACGCTTCTTCCACCACCACTAACTCGTTCTTCGAGGCAATCGCCAGCAGCACGCCCATCTCCGAGAAATGCCGTAATAATTGCTGGTATAGTCCATATATCTGCGAATGTTCCGAGAGACTCCAGCTCACCTCCGCGGCGCCGACTTCGCCCACGATCCCCGACCAGAGCGTCCCGTCCAAATCGGTGATAAGGCCCTTCATCGGGCTCGGCGGAAACAGCGTTTCCACAATCTGACCCGCGAGCACGGAGGCGTGTCCGAGGCTGTAGGGGAACCCGGCCTTCAGGTCCATCAACGGGTCCAGGCGGGATGCTACAGGGCTGAGCTTGTCGAGTCTCACCGGATTCAGGATGGAGACCCTCATAAGCTTGGCCGCATCCGCCAGGAATGCGACTAACTGCCGGTGTAACTCCAGTTCGTTGCGGCCGATCTGCCAGCCGGCCGAATGCCCGAGGAACGGGATCGGCAGGGTCGGTGGGGCCAGGGCCACGGGCATCCTGGAGGCGAGCGCTTCCAGTCCTCCGAGCAGCCGGGCGAGCCGGTCACGGCAATTCGCCAGAATATCCGGCTGCACGGAAAGGCCCCACCCACCCGTACTTCGTAGCCCCAGCCGCGAGTCAAGATCGCTCCATTCGATAACTACGGCCGCGGCTTCGGACTCCGAGCCGGCGGCCGCGGCGAGCGTGCCCTCAAGGTCACCGTACAGGCCCGTCTTGAGGTCCGCCGCCTCGTGTTGGAAGCGTTGCGCAAAATGCCCCTGCAAGAACGTCCCAAGATGCAGCGGCTCGAACCCGCAAACCAGGAAAAGCTTACGTTTCCGAATCGCCTCCTTACGCTGCTGGACAAGGGCAAGTGCTTGCGCCAACGTCATGATCTCTTCAAAGTCTACAACGAACCCCCGCAATCCAGCGCGTTCCTCATCGATGGTTGCTATGATTAGAGTCGATCTTCTGGAAACAAGGAGCACCGAAATGCGCAGGACATTCGCGTTATGGTTGACCCTCGCCCTGGCCACGGCGGTGGGAATCGCACAGAGCAGGTCGTCCAAGACTCTGGACATATATTTCATCGACACCGAGGGCGGGCACTCGACGCTGTATGTCGCCCCCACCGGCGAGTCGCTGCTGATGGATACGGGCAGCCCCGGGGGCCGCGATGTCGCCCGCATTATGGCGGTCATTCAAGCCGCCGGCGTGAAACAGATCGACCACATGGTACTGACGCACTACCACGGCGACCATGTAGGCGGCCTTCAGGAATTGGCAACCAAAATCCCGATGGCGCAATTCATCGATCATGGCCCCAACTCGGAGCCGAAAGAGCAGGTGCCGGGATTCCAGAAAATGTACGCGGAGCTGTACGCCAAGGCCAAACACACGGTGGTTAAGCCGGGCGATAAGATTCCGTTCGACGGCGTTACGGTGGTGGTGGCTACCTCCAACGGCGAGGTGCTGAAGACGCCGCTTCCCGGGGGCGGCAAACCCAATCCGGCTTGCGCCAGCTTTGCGCCGCGGGATGAGTCGCACGTAGACCCCGATAACAGGATGTCGGTGGGCCTGGTGTTTACATACGGCAAGTTCCGCACGATCAATCTGGGCGACTTCACCTGGAACAAGGAACAGGAGTTGATGTGCCCAAATAACCCGATTGGGAAGGTGGATCTTTACCTCACGTCGCATCACGGAATCGACCAATCTGGCTCGGCCGCGCTGGTGCACGGCTTACAGCCGCGAGTGGCGATCATGCACAACGGCACGCGCAAGGGCGGCGCCATTCAAACCATGCAGATCCTGCACACGTCGCCGGGCCTCGAAGACATTTGGCAGCTCCACTGGGCGTACGCGGCCGGGCTGGAGCATAATACGCCGGCGCTGTTCATCGCCAACATGGAAGACAATCAGACCATGGCGAACGTTCTGCTGAATCCTCCGCCTACATTCGGACAGCCAGGCGCTGGCAGACCAGGCCCGGGAGGACCGCCGCCGCAGGGCGGCCGGCCCGGTGGTGGCCCAGGCGGAGGCCGCGGAGATCACACGGGTCCGGCATTCTGGATCAAGGTGTCCGCGGAACAGGACGGAACGTTCAGCGTGACGAACACGCGCAACAACTTCACCAAGACGTACGCAGCGCGGAAGTAGGGGGTTTTATTTAAAACCATCCAAACACAGTCTGCGCCGGGATGGGCCTGTTGGTCGCCCGTGAGGCACATGCTGGCGTCTCAGTGAAAGGCATTCGGTGAGAAGATGTCGACGACGAACAGGAAGACCGTATCCCTGGTTCTCGGAAGCGGCGGCGCTCGAGGTTTGGCGCACATTGGCGTCATTCATTGGCTCGAAGAAAGTGATTTCAAGATCAAGTCGATAGTCGGCTGCTCGATCGGCGCAGTTATCGGGGGCATATACGCTGCCGGGAAACTGGATGAGTATGAGCAATGGGTGCGTTCCTTGACGAAAGTCGACATCGTCACGCTGCTCGATCTTTCGTGGGAGAAGAGTGGACTGGTGAGAGGTGAGAAACTCGTCAACACCCTGACCGGTCTGGTGGGGGAGAAATTGATCGAAGACCTCCCGATTTCATATACGGCCGTCGCCACTGGCCTGAGAGGCCAGAAGGAGGTTTGGATGCGTTCGGGCAGTCTCTTCGATGCCATGCGCGCCTCTTTCGCGATACCTCTCTTCTTCACTCCGTTCAAGTACAAAGGGGTCGATCTTGTCGATGGAGGGATTCTGAATCCCGTGCCCATCGCGCCGACGTTTGGCGATGAAACCGACATGACGATCGCCGTGAACCTGAACGGGCCCGCTGGGAGTCCGATAGAGCCGGTTGATGTGAGTGCCGCCCCGGAGTCCCCTTCGTCTCCGTTCCGTGAGAAGATCAATCGCTTCATCGGCCGCCTCCAACCATCCATGACAAGCGGCGGCAGTCGGGATTGGGGAGCGTACGAAATCGCCATTCAGGCGTTCGACGCCATGCAGAGCACCATAGCCCGCCAGAAGCTGGCCGCCTATCCACCGGACACGGTCATAGAAATCGCCAGGAACGCGTGTCGGACGTTGGAGTTCGACCGGGCAGCCGAGATGATCGCATTGGGATACAGAAAGGCCAAGATGTGCGACTTCACGCCTTCGGCTGGCAGGCGCTAGCAGCCGCGCCCAGCAAAGAGCAGGCTTGGTCGTGCGACGACCTGCCCGTAGACGTGGACCCACGCTGGCCCCAGGTCCGATCTCAGAATCTACCCTCCATTCAGAGAGGCCGTGAAATCGTTGTCGAGGAAGTCATTTGACGCAGAACGCCCGCTCCTACCCCTCCGACTTCTTCCGGATCTTGATATCCAGCCTTTTGATCTTCTGATTCAGCGTCGAGAGCGGCACATGCAGGCTCTCGGCGGCGTCCGTCTGGCTGCCGTTGCAGTGCTCGAGCCGCTCCATGATCACCCGCCGCTCGAAATCGTTGACGATTTCGAAAAGCGATGCGTCCGCCGGCAGCGGCGCGCCGTCGCCCCGGCTCCGGCGGATGCCGTTGGCCTCCAGCAGAGCGTCGGGCAGCACCTCCACCGGAACCGATGGCTCGGTGGCCAGCACCACGGCGCGCTCCACCACGTTCTCCAGTTCGCGCACGTTGCCCGGCCAGGCGTGCTCCATCAGCACCTGCAGGGCTTCCGGCTGGAAGTGCAGAATCGACCGGCCGGCGGGGTCCAGGAACTTGTTGTTCTCGCGGCAGTAGTAAGTGAAGAAATGCCCGGCCAGGAGGGGAATGTCCTCTCTGCGCTCGCGCAGGGGCGGCAGCGCAATGTTGATCACGTTGAGGCGGTAGTACAAGTCTTCGCGGAATTTGCCTTCCCTGACGAACTGGTGGAGATCGGCATTGGTGGCCGCCAGAATGCGGACGTCCACCTTGACCGGGTCCGTCGCGCCCAGCGGCGTGAACTCCTTCTCCTGGATGACGCGCAGCAGCTTGATCTGCGTCTCGGGCCCCAGCGTGCCGATTTCATCGAAGAAGATGGTGCCCTTGTCGGCCACCTCGAAATAGCCCTTCTTGGATTGAATGGCGCTGGTGAATGCGCCTCTCACGTGCCCGAAGAGCGTCGATTCCAGCAAGTCCGGCGGCAGCGATCCACTGTTGACGGCCACGAACATCTGGTCCGCGCGCGGCGAGTTGGCATGAATGGCTTTGGCGACCAGTTCCTTCCCGGTGCCGGTCTCGCCGGTGATCAGGATGGTGGAGCGGCTGGAAGCCACCTGGGCCACCAGGTCCAACATGCGCACCATGCGCTCGCTCTTGCCGATGATGTTGGGGAAACCGTAGCGCTGCTTGAGGGCCCGCTTGAGATGGGTGTTCTCGTATTCCAGCCGCCGCCGCACGATCATGCGGTCGATTTCGATGAGCAGCTTTTCGTTGTCCCACGGCTTGGAGAAGTAGTCGTTGGCGCCGAGTTTGAGGGCGTTGACCGCGGCCTCCACCGAGCCATAGGCGGTGATCATGAAAATGGGGGTTTCATGGTCGCGCTGGCGGACGTCGTGGAGCACGTCCATGCCGGAGCGGTCGGGCATCATAAGGTCGAGCAGCACCAAGTCGTAGCCGCTGACCTCCATTTTCTGGAGCCCCTCGGCCGCGTTTTGCGCCTGATCGACGGAATAGCCTTCCGAGGAGAGCAGGATCTCCAGGCTTTCGCGGATGTCCAGCTCGTCGTCGACTACCAGCACCTTGCCTTTGGCTCCGGCAGCCGTGAAGTGGGGAGCGGTCATTTCAAGCGACATTCACCGGCTTCCTCACCGAGCCGGGCACGGCCAGCGGAAGCTCGATCCGGAACGAGGCGCCGCCGCCCGGCCGGTTGGAGACTTCGATGGAGCCGCCATGCTCTTGAATGATACCGTAAGTCACCGAGAGGCCGAGGCCGGTGCCTTTGCGCACAGCCTTGGTGGTGAAGAACGGATCGTAGATGCGGTGCAGGTGCTCGGGGGCGATGCCATGTCCCGTATCGGCCACTTCGGCCCTGACTCCCGAGTCTTCCGGCCAGGTGCGCACTTCCAGCGTTCCGCCCGCCGACATGGCGTCGCGGGCATTCAAGAACAGGTTGAGAAACACCTGCTGAAGCTGGCCGGCGTTGCCGCGCACGGGCCGCAGGCCGGGGTCGAGATCGGTCTTGACCTGGATTCCCGACTTCTGAAGCTGGTGCTCGAGCAAAGAGAGAGTCTCCTGAATCACGCGGTTCAGATTCACGTCGGTCAAAGAAGTGGTGGAGGTTCGGGAAAAGTTCAGAAGCGAATTGACGATCTCGCTGGCGCGGAAAGTCTGCTTGGCTATCTTGTCGAGGATGAGCGACTTTTGCGAATCGTCGCTCACCTGCTTGGCCAGCATCTGGGCGTAAGTCGAAATCACGGCCAGGGGAGTGTTGACCTCGTGGGCCACGCCGGCCGCCAGCAGGCCGATGCTGGAGAGTTTGTCGGCCTGCACCAGCCGCTGCTCAAGCTCCGCGCGGTCGGTAATGTCGTCGAAGATAATCAGCCGGCCAATCCGCTCCTGGTCCTTGGAAACCAGCGGCGCGATGGCGATATTCAAGGTAGTTTCGCGTAGACTTGCGGGCAGACCGTGGCCGTTGCCGGGCCCAAAGGACACCCCATTGCCGGCCGCGGGCCGCAGCACGAATTTGTAGATGTGATGGATGCCGGTCTGGCCCCGCACGCGGTCGAACTCTCCGGCCAGCTCAATGGGGAACAGTGCGGAGAGCGTCCTACCCACGGCGTGGTCGCGCGGAATGCCGCTGAGCCGCTCGATCTGGGTGTTCCAGCTTTCCACGCGGTCGTCCAGATCGGCCGCCAAAATGCCCACGTTGATGGATTCGACGATGTTCTCGCTGAATTCCTTGAGCCGCTCATACTCTTCCACCTTGCGCTGCAGCGAGCGGTAGAGCGAGGCGTTCTCGATAGCGATGCCCACGTACCCGGCCAGCGTAACCAGCAGCTCGACGTCCACGCTGGAGAGATAATCGCCGTCGGCCGTCCGGCTCACCCCCATGTAGGCGATGGTCCGGCCGCGGACGGTGCAAGGCAGGTAGTAGGTGAGATCCAGATCGGCGATGGTGTGCCGCACGGAAGCCGGCCAGGCGCGCGAGACAGCGTCGAGTTGGTGACGCGTGCGCTGGAAAAAGAGATACGGTTCCGGCAGCTTCCAATGGAGAAAGCTGAGATCCAGCCCCTCGCGGCCGACGGCGGCCAGCCAGGGGTTTTCGCCCATGGACTGCTTCAGCCGGAATTCGGGACCGCCGGGACCCTCCTCGGCCAGGAAAAACGCCATGTGCTTGATGGAGAGCGTCTGCCGCAGCCGTTCGCCCACCGACGCCAGCATGGCGTCGATATCCGTCTCGGAGCTGAGCTCCCGCGCGAACTCGACCAGGGTGCGGCGGTAGTCGTAGCGGTCGCGGTAGAAGTGCTTGTCCAGCCGCTCCTGAATCCAGTTGCGAATGGGCTGGAACAGGAAGGCGGTGATGAGCATCACGGTGATGAGGCCGATATTGCCGAGGTCCTTGAAATTCTTCTGCACCAGCTGGCCAGCGAGAACCACAATGCCCCAAAACGCCGCCAGCACGCAAATGGTGGCCAGCGTGTACGCATAGCCGCGCCGGAAGATGATGTCCACGTCCATCAGCCGGTAGCGCACGATGGCATAGGCCAGGGTGAGCGGAATCAGGGGCAGCGAGAGCACCGACATCTTCAGGTAGGCGTTGGGAATCACGCCCATGGCGTAGGGCAGCACGTAGAGCAGGGCGAAAGGCAGCATTCCGCAGAAGGTGCCGTTGCGCAGCCACTTGAGCTGCTGGCGCACGATGGGGTCCTCGGCTTTGCGGTATTCCACGCTCAGCGCAAACCCTCCAATGATGTAGGGGACGGTCCAGAACACCATCCAGACGCGATCCAGCATCCAGCGCAGCTCGAGCAGCGGAACGGCGACCGTCAACGCGCCGGTGGCGAAGGCCACGAAAACCGCGAAAAGCAGCGCCGCGGGCACATATAGCACCGTTGCCCGGACAGGTTTCCGGAGCCACTTACGCGGCTCGGGGAAGGTCAGGCAGAAATGCAGGAACACGGCCGGCGCCACCAGGCCGGCGGCCAGGTTGCCGAAATAAATGACCTTGTCGAATCCGTTGAACTGCCCGGTGTAGTGGAAGCAAAGGAACACGAACGAGGACAGGCACAGAATATAAAAGTGTTGCGCCTTCTGCGCGCTGCCTCGGCGGAAGTAGACGAACAGGCCGATCACCAGGTACGCCAATCCCACCAGGTACTGGTAGGTGACGGCCAGGTCCAGGGGCACTTCACCGACGATGACGGTGGTGTCGAAGTCCACCCCGCGGCGGCTGATGTGATAAACGGCCTTGCTCCACGACCCGATGCGCACCAGCACCTGGGTGACGTTAGCGGCATTCTCGATGGGAACCCCGTTGATTAACGCCAGCCGGTCTCCGGGATGCACCCCGGCATTGGACCCGCCGCTGCCTTTCGTGACGTACAGCGCCTCGACGCCCCCAGTCCGATCCACCCAGACCACACCATCTTCAGGGAGCCGGAAACGATGCTGTTGCTCGAAATTAATGACGGCAGCCACACCCGCGGCGAGGGTCAGGATGGTCAATATCGCGGTGGATAGCTGGAACTTGAGTTCCTGAAACATGGCAGCCGGCGTTACCTAGTCGCGAGACAATACTCCACCCTCTCGGGAGCACGTTTAATGCCGCTCTAGATCCGCTAGTCTTGTTTAAGAATAGCCGAATTATCTATCACTTACAAGGAAGCCGCGAGGTTTTCTCCGGTTTTTGGGAGAATGCACTATGCGAAAGTGTATTGCCTTGCCCCGGTGGTGGAAATCCGGCCTCAGTGGTCAAGCCCCTACTCGCGGGCGGCGGCGGGCCACTTCCATCATGAGGAAAAACGCCTGGCCTTCGGCGGCTACGCCCGCATGGTCGAAGGTGGGTGCTCCGCAGACCCCCTGCACGAAGCCGTACTGGTCCACCTTGGCGCGCGCGGCGGCGCGCATGCGGTCGGCAGCCGGGCGGTACCTGGCCGGCAACCAGCCCCCTGGCACGCCGGTGTAGATACTGAAAGCCAGTATCTGGGCCAGGTTGGTGTCGACAAAGCTCTCGGGCTGGTCCAGCACATCGTGGAACAGGCCGTCGGGACGCTGGTGAGCCAGGCATCCATCCAGCAGTTCCTTGAGAAACGCGGAGAGCCGCTCGCGCTCCGCCTGGCGGGACGCCGGCAGAGCCGCAATCACGCGCGTGATCCCCGCCGCCGCCCAACCGTTCCCGACTCCCCAGAACGCCTGGCGCCGGAACTGCTGGCGGCCGTCGTCCCAGATATGCGAAAGCAGCTTCTTCCCGGGGTTCCAGAGCCGCTTCCGCAGGCCGTCGATTTGCAGGATGGCTTCGTCATAGTGGCCGGTCGCGGCGAGGAATGGAGGGGTGGTGTAGTAACTGTCGGACCACATCTCGGGAGCGTTGAAGACGTGGTAGCAGGTTCCGTCGGCGGCGCGAGGAGCTTTCTTCAGGACGAACTCGAGCAGCCCGCGCGCGGCTTGCTGCATTTGTGGATCGCCCGTCAATTCCGCGGCGCGCCAATAGGCCGCCCCGCCCATGGCGGGATCGGTGGCCCCGCCGCCGATGGCCGCCAGCCGCCCATCCGCGGCCTTCTCGACCATAGCGCTCTTGGCCATCAGGACGACCCGCTCCCGGTCCCCCATATCCAGAAATGCCTGGGCCAGGATTCCCTGCTCCCAGGAATGGCGCTGCATGGAGAGCGCGGCTTGGGCGACTTTCTCGAGGAGACTGTCTTTGGCCGGGGCGGCCGGGCTCGGCCGGACCGCTCCCAGCGCGGCGCTGCCATAGAGAAAACTCCGCCGGTTCAGCTTCATGAGAGAAACCTTGAACGCGGATTATGGCAGGACGACACAATCGGAGTCAAATGCCGGCGCAGTGTTCATTCTTGATATACTGCATCATTGATACTGCACTGGGCCTAGCGCGGGCCTCATACGGAATCCCGGATGCGGTCAGAATTCGCTTCGCTTCGAAATCACGCCGATGTCTCCGTTCTGATAGTTGGCGGGGGCATCAATGGAATTGGCTTGCTGGCCGAGTTGGCGCTGCAGGGAGTCGATGTCCTGCTGGTCGACAAATCCGACTTCTGCGCCGGGACCAGCTCCGCCATGACGCGCATCATTCACGGCGGCCTGCGCTACCTGGAGAACGCGGAGTTCCGCCTGGTGCGCGAGTCACTCCGGGAGCGAAACCGGCTGCTGAAGAACGCGCCGCACTATGTTAAGCCTCTGGCCACGACGATTCCGATTTTCACTTGGACGTCGGGGATTGTTCCGGGAATCCGGAATCTGCTGGGATGGCCCGCCAAGCCGGGCGACCGGGGAGCGCTGCTCATCAAGACGGGCCTGGTGGTGTATGACTTTCTGGCCGGCCGCGAATCCCCCCTGCCGCGACACCGGTTCCGCTTCAGGCGGGCGGCGCTGGCGCTCCGGCCCGGTCTGAATCCCGAGGTGCTCTGCACCGCGACTTTCTACGATGCCAAGATCACCTATCCGGAACGGTTGGGCCTGGAGCTGGTTTTGGACGCCGAAGCCGTGTGTCCCGAGGCGCGCGCGCTGAATTACGTGCGGCCTCAGAGCGCCGCGGGCGGGACCGTGGTCTTGCGCGACGAGGTTTCCGGCGAGACCTGCGAGGTGCGGCCGCGCATCGTGGTCAACGCCACGGGCCCGTGGATCGATTCCACCAATCGCGGTTTCGGGCGCGAGTCACGCTTCATCGGCGGAACCAAGGGTTCCCACGTGGTGCTCGACCATCCCGAACTGGTGCAGGCGACAGGGGACGAGATGATCTACTTCGTCAACCGGGATGGCCGCATCTGCATCTTCTATGCGGTCCATGCCAAGATCATCGCCGGCGCCACGGATATTCCCACGGACGATCCGGATGCTCTCTGCGACGAAGATGAAGTCGATTATATTCTGGAGGCCATGCGGCTGGCCTTCCCTTCGATCCGGGTGGACCGGTCGCACGTGGTCTTTCAGTTTTGCGGCGTCCGCCCTCTGCCACGCAGCGAAGCCCTCACTCCCGGCCAAATCAGCCGCGACCACAGCTACCCGGTGCTGGCCCCGGGCGACGGAATCGATTTCCCGATCTACTCGTTGGTGGGCGGAAAGTGGACCACCTTTCGTGCGCTTGCCGAGCAGGTCTGCGACGAGATTCTGGGGGTGCTGGGGCGCCCGCGAATCTGCGATTCGGCGGATCTTCCCATCGGGGGCGGCAAGGGCTACCCCAGGATGCCGGAGGGTACCGGACTGCCTCAGGAACGGCTCGCTGCGCTACTGGAGCGTTATGGCACAGGGGCGGACAGGGTCGCCGCTTACTTACAGGCGGGCCCGGATGCGCCGCTCGCCTGTCACGCCGGTTACTCCCGCCGGGAGATCGAATTCATGGCGCTCCACGAGCGGGTTGTCCACCTCGACGATCTGATCCTCAGGCGAACGCTCATGGGCTTGCTAGGCGAGGTGAACGGTCCCTTGCTGGAAGAACTGGCGGCCATCGTGTCGCCGGTTCTGAAGTGGTCGAAGCACGACGCCGCAGCCGAGGTTGAGCGAACCATCCAGCTTCTGGAGAAGGTTCACGGCGTGACGGCGGCCGCACCATCGAAGTCGTCCTTCAGGTGACGGTAGATGTCCCGAAACACCTGGTAGATGCGCGAGTACTTTTCGTGATTGGCCTGGTTGGGCTCGAAGCGCCGGTCGAGCCGTATCATCTCCAGCAGCGATTTCCGCACGTCGGGAAAGGCTCCGGCCCCCATTCCCGCCAGGATGGCGGCTCCGAAAGGAGAGCCCACCGAGGTGCGCGGCAGCAGCAGCGGCAATCCCAACACGTCCGCCTTGATCTGGTTCCAGAGATCGCTGCGGCTACAGCCGCCCACGCTTCGCATCTCCCGGACTTCGGCGCCGGCGCCTAATGCCACCTCGACGTTGTGGCGCAGGGCAAAGGCTGCACCCTCCAGAATGGAGCGCGTGAGGGCCGCCTTGCGGGTGGCCAGCGAGAGGCCGAAAAACACTCCGCGAGCATTGGTATGCCATAAAGGCGAGCGTTCCCCCATCATGTAGGGGAGAAAGATCACCCCGTCGCTGCCCAGCGGTACCTGCGCCGCCGGCCCGGTCAGCAGATCGAATGCGTCGGCCTTCCGTTCAGCGGCGGCCTGCACCTCGGGCTGTCCAAGCTGGTCGCGGAACCAACGCAGGCAACCACCCGAAGAGACCATGGCGCCCAGCAGCAGGTGGATTCCCGGCAAGGCATGCGGCATGGCAATCAGGGCCGGCTCCGTCAAGCCGCTGTCATTCGGAATGATGACAACAGTCGAGGTGCCTGTCATCTCGGCGGCGATGCCCGGTTCGACCACGCCCACCTCCAACGCCGCCGAGGCGCTGTCCACAGTCCCGGCCATCACCGGAGTGCCCGCGCGAAGCCCGGTAGCCTGCGCCGCCTCTACGGTGACTTCTCCCTGAACGCGGTGCGCTTCCACCACCTCGGGAAACTGCCCCGGTTCCACTCCGCAGGCCGAGCATAGCGCCTGCGACCATTCACTCGTGGCGTAGTTGCGCATCTGTAGCAGCACGGCGTGCGCCGGATCCATGCCAAGCCGTCCGGTCAGCCGGTAGTTGACGTACCCGTTCACCTGAACGAACTGCCAGGTCTGTTTCAGAACCTCGGGTTCGTGATTCCGCAGCCAGAGCAGGCGCGCGGCAATGTAGAAGGCGTCCGGCCGGTTGCCGGTGATGCGGTGGATTTCCTCCGCGCCCAACAGTTCGGTCAGCCGCGCCGCCTCCGCTTCCGCGCGGCGGTCCATCCAGATCATGGCGGGCCGCAGCGGCCGGCCGGCGCGGTCAAGCGGCAGCAGGGTGGGTGCCTGGGAACTCACGGCCAGCCCCAGGACCCGTTCCGGCGCATGGGGGACCTTGGCCAGCGCCTCGCGCACAGCCTGGCAGGTTGCCCGCCACCAGTCTTCGGGGTCCTCCTCCACCCACGCGGGCCGAATGTGGTGCAGCGGATATTCGGCCTGGCAGACGGCGCACAGGTTTCCGCGAAGGTCCAGCAGGACGGCTTTCACGGAACTGGTTCCAACATCGATGCCGAGGAGTAGTGGTTCCAAGTTATCCCTCCACGCGGCGCCGCTATCGGGCAAAGAGCGGCGCGATGGAAACCACCGCCAGGCCGGTCAGAAAGAGCACGAACATAAGCACCAGAAGCCGCGTGACGCGCGCGCCGCCTCCGGCGAATTCCTTCCACACCAGGACGCCCCACAGCGCCCCCACCATGGTCGAGCCTTGCCCGATGGCGTAGCTGATGGCCGGCCCCACCTGCAACTCTTTCGGGGCGCTGGCGGCGACGAAGTTCGCGAGCGATCCGGCGATCCAGACCAGCCCGCCTGCGAGGCCCAGAAAGTGCACCCACGAATTGCCTTTCAAGTAATCTCCAAAACTCAGCCGGGGGCCGTCGATGGGAAACCGCATGAAGTAGAGATTGAACACAAACACGGAGGCCAGAATGCCCAGGCTGAAAACGAATCCGACGGCGTAGGGGCCGAGTCCGTTGGGGCCGGTCTTGCCGATCTCGACCAGCGGGTAAAACGTTCCCATCAGAATGCCGCCGACAACGGCCAATCGGATGCCTTTCCAAGTGGCTGCTCGTTTGGCCTCGGCATCCGCCTTGTCCCCGGCGCTGCTGCGGCTTACGGCGTGCGCGCGGTAGGCGATGGCATCGATGACGACGGCCGCCACAATCAGGGCGACACCCGTGAACAGCAGCAACGGATTCCCTTGCGGGTTGACGATGTAATTCCAGATGACCCCGACTATCAGAGCCAGCCCCACACCGATGGGGTACCCCACCCCCATGCCCGCCACGGCAATGGCGCCCACCACCAGGATGTTCGAGAAGTTGAAAACCACCCCGCCGGCGAACCCGCAAAGGATATTAGTGGTGCCCGCGTGCGCCAGATCGTCCAGGAAGCGGAGGCCGTCCGACCCCCATGTGCCGAAGGTCAGCCCAGCCAGGGCTGCGCCCAGCGCCACGCCAATGGAGTAGTCATAGTAGAGGAGCTCAAAGCGCCAGCCTTTGGCTAGCTTGAGGACGTTGGCCCACGATCCCCAGCAGATCATGGTCAGAATCGTGAGCATCAACACGAGTCCGTAGGTGTGCGGCAGAGTCATGAGTTCTCCTTTTACTGTTTCAGGGAACACACAGAATACAACACCGCGCGCAAGTGTGCGGACCAACCGCCGGCCGCGCGACGCTCAGGCGAATTTGTCCGTCGCGGCGACAAGGGCCCGGCTGTTCGGGGGGTCGAAGGCGCTGTGGCCGCTGTCGGGGGTGACGATGAGGTCGGCTTCGGGCCACGCACGGTGGAGCGCCCACGCGCTTTCCATGGGGCAAACCACGTCGTAACGACCCTGCACAATCACGCCGGGGATGTGGCGGATGCGCGCAACGTTGCGCAGCAACTGGTCGTCGGTTTCGAAGAAACCCTGGTTGAAGAAGTAGTGGACCTCAATGCGCGCGAAGGCGAGGGCGAACTCATCCTCTTCGTAGTGGCCAGTGAAGGCGGAGTCGGGCATCAGCTTGGAGGTGGCGCCTTCCCACCCGCTCCAGATCTTCGCAGCCGCGAGTCGCACGGCCGGATCGTCGCTGGTAAGGCGGCGGTAGTAGGCGGAGAGCAGGTCGCCACGCTCGGCCTCCGGGATGTGGGCGAGATACGGCTCCCACGCGTCGGGATAGAGGACCGACGCTCCGCGCTGGTAGAACCAGTCGATTTCCTGCTTGCGTAGGAGGAAGATGCCGCGGAGGACGAGTTCGGTGACGCGATCGGGATGAGTTTGGGAATAGGCAAGGGCGAGAGTGGATCCCCATGAACCGCCGAACACCTGCCAGCGCTCAATGCCGAGGCGCTCGCGGATTTTCTCGATGTCGGCGACGAGGTCCCACGTGGTGTTGGCTTCGAGAGACGCGTAAGGCGTGCTCTTGCCGCAGCCGCGCTGGTCGAAGTTCACGATGCGGTACTTTTCGGGATGGAAAAAGCGGCGTTGTTTGGGATCGGAGCCGCCGCCGGGACCGCCGTGCAGAAAGATCACCGGCTTGCCGGAGGGGTTGCCGCTTTCCTCGAAGTAGATCTCGTGGACCGGCGAAACCTGGAGCCGGCCCGTGTTGTAGGGCTCGATGGGAGGGTAGAGCCAGGTGACGGGGTCCTTCATGGTGGGTACAGGCAGGGGTTGGTTGAGCATCGCTGCCAGTATACCCTGGGTCCTATCGCGTGGTCGCACGAATAATATACAATTCATCAGACAATATCACTCGAAAGGCGAAAACCATGCGAAATCGGAATCTTGCCTGTTTTGCGCTGGCCGGCGCGCTGGCGTCGACGACCGCGTGCTCCCCAACCACAACCACGACAACCGGCCCTCCCATTGCCCACCTGGAGAAGCGAGGCGCAGCCACCCAGCTCATAGTCGACGGCAAGCCGTTTCTGGCCCTGGCCGGCGAGCTGACCAACACCGCTGCCTCCAGCCCCGAGCACATGAAGGCGGTGTGGCCGAACCTGGTGACCGTGGGTCTCAACACAGTGCTGGCGCCGATGGCCTGGGCCTGGATCGAGCCCCAAGAGGGCAAGTTCGACTTCACCTTCGCGGACGACATCATCCAAGACGCCAGAGCCAACAACATGCGCATCGCGTGGCTATGGTTCGGAAGCTGGAAGAACGGGCTCACTAACTTCGCCCCGGCCTGGGTGGTGTCGAATCAGGACCGATTCCCGCGCGCGCAACTGGCCGGCGGCAAGACCGTGGAGGTGCTGTCCACGTTGAGGGACGCCAACCGGAACGCCGATGCCAAAGCCTTCGCGGCCTTCATGCGGCACATCAGGGAAGGTGATTCGCCGGCGCGCACCACCATCATGGTGCAATTGGAGAATGAAGTTGGTCTGCTCGGCGATTCGCGCGACCGGTCGGCGCTGGCCAACCAGGCCTTTGCCCAGCCGGTTCCGAAGGAACTGACGGATTACCTGCAGGCGCACAAGGATTCGCTGCTGCCGGAAACGCTCAAAGTCTGGGGAGCGGCCGGGGCGAAGACTTCCGGAACCTGGGAACAGGTCTTCGGCGTGGGCAAGGGGAAAGCGGACGAGGTCTTCATGGCGTGGAACTACTCGCGCTACGTGGGGAAGGTGGCTGAGGCCGGCAAGGCCGAGTACCCCGTGCCGATGTACGTGAACGCCTGGATCGTGCAGCCGGAAGACAAGGGGCCGGGCGACTATCCGAGCGGCGGGCCGCAGGATCACATGCACGATATCTGGCGGGCCGGCGGGCCGCAGATCGACATTTTGGCGCCCGACGTTTATCTGCCGAACTTCAACGAGCTGGCCGATCGATACAGCCGCAAAGGCAGCCCGCTGTTCATTCCGGAATCTTCGGCCACCGTGGGGGGCGCGGCCAACGCGTTCTACGCCATCGGGCAGCACAACGGCATAGGCTATTCGCCCATGGGTATCGATCAGCCCCAGCGGCTGCTTGGTTTCCGGCCGGGAACCGGAGTCAATGTGGCGGCGCCGGCGGACCTCGCGAACCTCCCGTTTGCCAAGGCCTACAAGGTGCTGGGCCAGCTCAGTCCGCTGATTCTGGAAGCTCAAGAGAAGGGCACGATTCAGGCCGCGTGGCTCGACAAGGGTCTCCAGATGAAGGACATCGAATTGGGCGGCTATACCGTGAACGTCAACCTCAGGCGCAACCGGCGGGCTCCCAACGTCATTCCCGAGGTGGGTTACGCGATTGTCATTGCCGCGGGGCAGGATGAGTTCTGGGCGGCCGGCAACGATGTTCAGATTACGTTCCTTCCCAAGACGCCGGGGCCTCCCATCGCCGGGCTGGCCAGGGTGGAGGAGGGCCGGTTTGAGAACGGCAGTTGGGTGGTGACGCGCCTGCTGGCCGGGGACGATTGCGTGCTGGAATACGACCAGGCCAAGGCCGCCGCGGCCAGCCAATCCGGCAGCGGACTGCGCTTCATGGACGACGGGCCCGGCATTCAGCACGTTAAACTATATCGGTATCGCTGAGGAGATTAGCCATGAAACATCGGATTGCGTTTATCTCGATCGCTCTGCTCGCGCTGGCCGTCACGGCGAGCGCGCAAACCCCGGCCGCCGCGCCGATACCGCACCTGGAAAAGCGGGGCGCCGTGACCCAACTGATAGTCGACGGCAAGCCCTGGCTGGCACTAGCGGGCGAGCTGCTGAACAACGCCGCCTCGACGGCCGAAAACGCGCGGCCCGTTTGGCCCAATCTGGCCCAAGCCAACCTCAACACTGCCTTGGTGGGAGTAGGCTGGGGTTGGACCGAGCCGGAAGAGGGCAAGTTCGATTTCAGCGCCTTGGATGGGGCCTTGGGCGATGCCAGAAATAACGGTCTGCACGTCGTCCTGCTGTGGTTCGGGAGCTGGAAGAACGGCACGTCCAGTTATCCTCCCGCCTGGGTGAAACGGAACCCGGACAAGTACCCCGTGGCCCGGGACAAGGACGGGAAAGGCCGGGAGATCCTCTCGACTCTGAGCGCCACCAACATGGAAGCCGATGGCCGGGCGTATGCGGCCCTGATGCGGCACGTTCGCGAGGTGGACTCGGCCACGCGCACCGTCATCATGATCCAGATGGAGAACGAAGTGGGCCTGCTGGGCGACTCCCGGGACCGGTGCAAGGAGGCCAATGAGGCTTTCGCTGGGCCGGTGCCCAAGGAGTTGATGGACTACCTCCAGAAGAACAAGAGCACCCTGCTGCCGGAAACCCGAAAGCTGTGGGACGCCGCCGGGGGCAAGACGTCGGGAACCTGGGAAGAGGTTTTTGGCAATGGCACGGGCGCCGACGAGGCCTTCATGGCCTGGCACTATGCGCGCTACATGAACCGGGTAACGGAGCTGGGCAAGAAGGAGTACCCCATACCGGTGTACGTCAACGCCTGGCTGGTCCAACCCCAGGACAAGCAGCCCGGAGACTACCCGAGCGGTGGTCCGCAGGCCCACAATCACGACTTCTGGCGGGCCGGCGCACCGCAGATCGACGTACTGGCCCCGGACATCTACCTGACCAACTTCGCGGAGATCGCCACCATGTACAGCCGCAATGGCAACCCGCTGTTCATCCCGGAGACACGTGGGGACGCCGCCAATGCGTTCTACGCCATCGGCCAGCTCAATGCGCAGATGTTCTCACCGTTCGGCATCGAGAGGCAGGTTAGCGCGGATGGTCCGCTGGCGGGGGCCTATGGCGTGCTGAAACAACTCACTCCGTTAATCATGGAGCATCAGACCAACGGCACCATGAAGGCGGTGATGATGGACGCCGGCGCCGCCCCTCAAAAGGTGCAGATGGGAACTTACGTGTTCGAACTTGCTATGGGAGGTGGACGGGGAGCGCCGCCCGCGGCTGCTCCCACAGCCGGAGCGGGAAGGTCCGCCGCGGGAGTGCCTCAAGCGGCTGCAGGCGGTGGCTTTGGCGGCGGCCGGGGCGGGGCGGCTGCGGCCCGTGGTTATGCCATCATAATCCAGACGGGTCCCGACGATTTCTGGGTGGCTGGCGCCAACCTGGGCATCAAATTCTCATCGACGGTCGCGGCAACCCCCATGGCCAGCCTGGCCGCAGTGGAGGAAGGCCGGTTCGTGAACGGCGCGTGGGTGGTGGGACGCCACCTGGCGGGCGATGACACCGGCATGGGCGGCGGCGACCGGGCCAGCCTGCGGCTGACCGCCAATCCGGGCATCCTCCGCGTTTCTCTGTACAGCTACCGCTAAGGGCAAACCGGGGTCCGACGGTTTCCAATCCAGCCCGCGACGCTGTGAGCTATAATGATAAGATCGAGTGCCTATGGCGCGATCGCGTCGGTGCATAATTGTGGACCGGGTTGCTGAAATCCAATGAACTCTCCAAATAACATGATGAGAAAGGCGATATTGTCCGCATTGGTGGCGGTTCTGCCTGCGTTGCTACACGGAGGCGAAGGGCTTGGGTGGAAGGCTGCGGGCGGGGGTCTGACGCAAGAGCAAGCCGTTCCCGCGCCGGAGAAAGCCGCTCCACCGGCTCAATCCCCGACGCCGGATAATCCGGCGGGAGCGGTTGCGCCCGCCAAGCCGGCGGCGCCCGCGGCGACCGAAGCCAACCCGGCCGACCTGGCCGCGCCCAAACCATCCCCCGGGGCCAAGATTCCAGGCGCCGCGCCGGTGGATGTCAAGACTTATTCCATCGGCGCCGAAGATGTGATCTTCGTCAAGGTGTGGCGCGATGCCGACGTCTCGGGGCAGTTCCTGGTTCGGCCGGATGGCAGAATCTCGGTGCCGCTGATCGGCGATGTTACGGCCTCGGGCCGAACTCCGGAAGAGTTGGAGAAAGACATTGCGGAACGTCTTTCCAAGTTCATCAAGGATCCGCAAGTCAACGTCGGCATCCTTTCGGTTGGCAGCAAGAAGTATTACATTCTGGGTGAAGTGAACCGTCCCGGTGCTTTCCCGCTGGTGGTCCCGACCAATGTGCTGGAAGCGCTGGTCAACGCGGGCGGTTTTCGGGATTTCGCCAACCAAACGAAGATTCTGATTCTGCGTGGTGACAAGGTTTTCCAGTTCAACTATAAGCAGGTCACCCGCGGCAAGAAGCCGGAGCAGAATATTTTTCTCGAATCGGGCGATAAGATCATCGTGAAGTGACCTGGGAGTGTTGGAACACTTGAGAGCAGTTGCTGGAAGAAATTTATGGCTTCCCCGCAAAACTATGTGAATGTCTCGCGGCGCCCGCCGGATATCGAAGACTACATCGATATGCTCCGCCGCTACCGCTCGTGGATCATTGGTCCGATGTTCGCGGGCCTGGTGCTGGCGGTAGTGGTGGCATTCCTGTGGCCGGATACGTATGTTTCCCAGGCGGTCATGCGGATCACGCCGCAACAGGTTCCCGAGAATCTCATCCCCAGCGTGCTCAGCACGCAGGTGGCGGAACGGCTCAACCAGATGCAGCAGGAGATTCTCAGCCGCACCAGCCTGCAGGAGATCATCCTCAGGCCCTCGCTGGACCTGTACAGGAGAGAGCGGCAGCGCCTGCCGCTGGAAGACATTATCCAGGACATGCGCAACAAATACATCAAGATCCAGATGATGGACACATCCACCTCTGGATCGCCCACCGGGGAACGCCGTTTGGCATCCGCCTTTCTGATTCAGTTCTCCTATTCCGATCGCTACAAGGCGCAGGCGGTGGTGCGCGAACTGGTGACCAAGTTCACGGAGCAGAATGTGACCGTGCAGCGCAACCAGGCCACCCTGACCACCAGCTTCCTGAACGATGAACTGAAGACTGCCAAGGAGAACATGGACCGGCTGGATGGCGAGATTCTGAAATTCAAGCGCGAGAACCAGGGCCGTCTGCCGGAACAACTTTCCGCCAACATCCAGTTTTTGCAGGGGCTGCGGATGGAACTCAACCAGATCAATGAGGCCATCAACCGCGACAACCAGGAGAAGATGTTCCAGGAGAGCACTCTGCAGAGCCTGAAGAACCAGGTGTCGTTCATCTCCAACAACCTGGAAGACACCGTGGGCAGCCAGACCACGGCGGTCAAGAACGAGCGCCTCATACGGTTGAACCAGGCGATCCAGGACGGGAGGTCGAACCTGGCGGGGCTAAAGCAGACGTTCACGGAAGATTACCCGGATATCAAGACTATGGAGGCCCGGCTGGCAGCGCTGGAGAAGGAGCGCGACGACCTGGAGAAGCAGGAGGCGGAACAAGCGGCCGCCGCCACGGCCGATTCCACGCCGCGGAAGGTCACCAATCCGCAAATGCAGAAGAGCCTGCAAGACGTCCAGGCTCAAACCGCGGCCACGCAGGTGCGAATCCAGGCGGCAACCATGGATATTGAAGAGCGCACACGGCAGCGGGCGGAATTGGAAAAGCAGATCGTGGCTATCCAGTCCCGCATCGAAATGAGCCCGCCGCTGGAACAGGAGTATGCCGCGCTGTTGCGCGATTCCGATCTGGCCAAGCAGAACTATTCGGAGATGGTCAAGCGCCAGGAAGCTTCCGAAACCGCGCAGAACCTGGAAGAGCACAAAGCCGGCCAAAACCTGGAGGTGCTCGACCCGGCATCGCTGCCCGAGGCCCCCTCGGAGCCGAACCGTCTCGCCATCGCGGGAGTCGGCATCATGATGGGGCTGGTGGTCGGCATTGTGCTGGCGGGCGGCAAGGAGGTGAAGAATACGTCCCTCAAGAATCTGAAGGACATTCGGGCGTATACGAATCTTCCCGTGCTGAGCAGCATTCCGCTGCTGGAGAATGCGTTGCTGGTGCGAAAGAAGCGGCGCTTGTTCTGGCTGGCCTGGTCGAGCGCGCTCATCATCGGGGCCTTTGCCATGAGCCTCTCGGCTTACTACTACTATTTCGGCCATACCTAGCAACCGACGGGGCCGCACGCCACTGGAGACAACATGAGTCGAGTACACGATGCTTTACGCCGGGCGGAAATGGGCGATCTGCGGCCCGACGAGGCGCCGGCAGCGGCCGTGCCGGAACCCCTGCGGACGCCGGAGTTTCTTCCGGTGAACGGCCCTGTGGCCGGCACAGCCGCGCCGGTACGGTTGAACATTCATCCGGGCATGTTAGGCGACGCGCCGCTGACCCCGTTCCGGCCCGCTCCGGAATCCCACTTGCTGGACCTCAACAACTCGCACGAGACACCGGCGGAAGAGTTCCGCACGCTGCGCACCCGCCTGAATCATCTGCAAACGCTCCAGCCGCTGCACACCGTGGTGGTGACCAGCCCTTCGCCCGCGGAAGGCAAGACCTTTTCCGCGGTCAACCTGGCGCTGGCGCAGTCTCACCTGGCGGAAAGCTCGGTGCTGCTGGGCGATTTCGATCTGCGGCGTCCCATCGTCCACAATCTCTTCCAGATCGAGCGTGCTCCGGGCCTTTCGGACTACCTCACGGGTCAGTGCACTTTTCCGCAGGCACTGCGCCGCATCGAAGGTATGAGCCTGTACGTCTTGCCGGCCGGCACGCCCGTCAGGAATCCTCTCGAACTGCTGAACATGCGGCAGACCAGGGCGCTTTTCGAAGAGTTGCCGCGCAGCTTCAACTGGGCGATTTTCGACACGCCGCCGCTGCTGTTTTCGGCCGACGCCAACCTGCTCGCCACCATGGCGGATGGGACGATTCTGGTGGTCAAGATCGGTTCCACGACCTTCGACAACGTGACGCGCGCCATGCAGTCGCTGTGTGAGAACAATGTCCTGGGGATCGTAGCCAACGGGGCTCGCGCCTCGGAGTTGTACAGCAAGTACACGTATTACTACTCGAGGACCGAGTAGGGCGCCCCTCAAGGCCGGCAGGTGTACACCCTGGCCGGCGGAAGATTCCAAATGACACGCTCGGAGCGAACCTCGCGAAAATATTCGCGCAGGAAATACTCCTCGGCGAAACGCTTCAGTCCCAAGGCACAGACCCAGTTTGGTTCGCCGCTGGCGGGCAGGTATTGATACTGGGTCAAAACTCCATCCTCGCCCAGGTGCTCGGCCGCCTGTCCGACGATGCTGGATCGCTGATCGTGAGCCATGCTGGTCAGCCCAAGAGAAGAGACAATGGCATCCGCGCGCCGGACCCCTTTTTGGCCGAGGATGGAGCCCAGGCGCTCGGCGCGGCCCGATATGGGAACGAAACGGGAGTCGTGAACCTTGCTTCGAACATGGGCGATAAACGCCGGATTGACCTCGATTGCGAACAACACCGAACCGGGCGCCATGCGCCGCAGTATTTCGGTTGTGATGGCCCCGGTCCCCATGCCCAGCTCGACAATAATTCGCGCCCTATCGAAGTCGATGGGACGCAATAGAGCCGACGCCAGAAACCGGGAACTGGGGAACAACGATGCTGTAACCGATAACGACTTTAACGACTCGCGGAAAAAAAAGCCGCGGCCGGTATGGGCGTCCGGCCGCATGCGGATGGAGTCCAGCCGGGCGGCTGACCTGGGGTGAATCGCTTTCAGCACGTCAGTTCTCAATTTCGTTCTTCCTATTCATGAAACCGCCGCCAGGTCGGTCTGCAACTCCGGCACTTCGATCTGGGTGCGGGTGCCCTCGCCCGGTTGGCTTTCGATCCACATACGGTATTCGTTTCCAAACAGCACTTTGAGCCGCTCGCTGACGTTGCCGATGCCAATGCCCTGGTCGAACACCGTGGCGAGCTGGGCCTCGGGAATGCCGACTCCGTCGTCTTCCACCAGCAGGTGCAGCCTGGATTTGGCGCGGCGCGCGCGAATGCGGATGGTGCCACCCTCCACCTTGCCGCTCAGCCCGTGCTTGATGGAATTCTCCACCAGCGGCTGTAGCAGCATGCTGGGCACCAGCATATCGAGGGCATCTTCGGCTACATCCTTTTCGAAGCGCAGCTTGTCGCCGAAGCGCACGGTCTCGATGGAAAGATAATCGTCGATGAAGCTCAGCTCCTCGCGCAGCGTGTTGAAATTCTCGTGCTTGCGCAGCAGCCGCCGGAGGACCGCCGAGAGCTTCGCCACCATCGCCCGCGCCTGGCTGGGGTTGGTGCGGATGAGCGAGGAAACCGAATTCAGCGTATTGAACAAGAAGTGGGGATTGATCTGGCTGGTAAGCGCCGCCAGGCGCGCCTCCGCCAGCAGGCGCTCCTGCTCTTCGAGCTTCTTCTCGTTGCGCGTGTTGTTCCAGATTTTGAGCGGAATGGCCACGGCGAAAAGGGTGGTGGCGTAGAGGGCCAGGATGGTCAGCGGAGGCGGATGGGGCCAGCCGGGCGCGTCCGGAGCAAGGTAGAAAACCTCCCTGGTCTGGAAGAAATCACCCATGGTCTGGCGCAGAAACTCCGCCACCAGGATGGCGGCGAAGAACAGCAGATGAAAGGCCGCGCGCCGGTGATTGCGGCTTTCCTTGAAGAAACGATAGATATTCAGGTCGAAAAACGGCGTGAATCGCCAGATCTCCTCGGGATCGGGCGCCCAATCGCGCAGCAGCCCGCCCAGTACGCCGATGCCCGCCAGCAACGGCATGGTGACGCGCTCGCCCGCCATGAAAACCGCGGGCAGGGAGATGAGCACGCCGGAGAGCAGGCCGGTCACGTATCCGCCCAGCAGGCCGGCGATGAGGCTGCCTTCCAGGCCCAGATCGGCCGCGTGATACGTCCGGCTCACCACGCGGGTGGCCACGCTGGCGGCGAAAACGCTGGAAAGCCACAACGCGAGCTCCACCCGCTCGGTCAGCGTGCGCGTCTCCCGCATGAGCGCCGATTTGAAGCGGTTGGAGCGCGCCAGCACGCTGGCAATGGAAGCCATCGCTCCCAGCTTGACCAGCAGCGCAACCAGGTAACGTTCCAGCATGGGCTATTGGAACCCATTATAATAAAAGGAGTAAGACTTCCGTAATTTAACCATGAGCAACCTCTCCGCGCTGCGGCTCTTCAAAGTGGCCGAAGCGGACTTTCCGACGCAGTTCGGTTTCTTCCGGATCTATGGATTCGAAGGCCGCGATGGCGACCTCACCGAAGAAGCCGTGGTGCTGAAAATGGGGGAACTGGCCGGCGGCCCGCCTGTTCTGGTCCGCATTCACTCTCAGTGCCTCACCGGAGACGTGTTTCACAGCTTGCGCTGCGATTGCCGCGCGCAGCTTGAAATTGCGCTCCGGAGCATCGCTCAGGAGGGCCGCGGCCTGCTCATCTACGAGCATCAGGAGGGCCGCGGCATAGGCCTGCTCAACAAGCTCCGCGCTTACGAGCTGCAAGACCAGGGCGCCGACACCGTGGAAGCCAACGAGCGCCTGGGATTCGATTCGGACCTGCGCAGCTACGAGCTGCCCGGAGCCATTTTGCAGTACTTCGGATTGAAAGCCATCCGGCTGCTCTCGAACAATCCGCAGAAAGTGGAAGCCGTAGAGAGGGCGGGCGTCGAAGTGGTCGAGCGGGTGCCCTGCCTGGCCGACGTGCTGGATACCAGCGAATCCTATCTGCGCACCAAGAAGGAAAAGATGGGCCACCTGCTGGAGGATTTTTAGCCACGCCATTCCACCGCAGCCGTCATCATACTTCTAACGCGCAAATGCAATTCCGATCCCGGTCGTGTAGAGCCAGTCATTGGGCTTACGGCCTGGCACGGGATCGCTCAGGTACCGGTCGCTCAACGCGAGATTCCAGGAAAGCCACTTCTTGATCTTGGTGGCGACACCGAGATCGAAATTCACCCGGTATGCGCCCGTATCCGAGAGATTATTGAACATTCGAAAGCTCTGAGTGAGCGAACTCGCACCGGTCAGTTTAAGAGTGTACTCGTCGCCCCAGAACGCTTCCGCCGCGTTCCTGATCAGTGGCGTACTGAAACTGGAATGGTTGTAGTCGCCGCCACCGAGGAAATCCAGCACGCTGCGTTTATTCTTTACCGCGTGGAATCCGAAGCCGCCGCCAATTACAAACCGCAGGTCCAAGCTTTGGAACTTGTCGTACTCGTAGTCGTTAAAGACATTCACAAACAGCCGCGGGCTCACGTTGCGGTCATAACCGATCCCGCCGCGGACTGCCTGGGCGGTGCTGGCATTCTGGCCATTGACCAAAGCCGAGGCCTTGATCACATTGAAATAGAGTGAGATCTTGTCGGTGTTCGTCACCCGCGCCGCGTTGAGAGCCGTCGTGAATGTCAAAGTTTGTGCATTGCCTTCGGTGCCGGCCCAACCGAGGCTGCCACTGCCGGACCAAAGCTGAAGCAGGCCCGGACTCAGCAGCCGCTCATAAGCCTTCTGTTCGTCGGCGTTGCGGATAGCGGTGACTTCGTCCGGACTCACTTCCACCTTCGTATCCTTGGTCGTAATCTCCACTTTCCCGTCACTGGGGGTTACCGTACCAACTAGCGTCTTACCGTCTTTGAGAACGATATTGACCGGTTGATCCGATGTGAGTGACGCGACCTTGTCCCAGGGCGCCGTAACGACCCCGAAATTGTCGGTCTTAATGGTTATCGTCTTGCCGTCCTGCTTGACGATGGTACCGGTGACACGATCGCCGTTCTTCATCACTACCTGGTCCGCCCAGGCGGTACTCAAAAACATGCCGGCACACGCCACTAACCAAATCACATTATGGCTCTTCATTGCCTGGCAGCCTCCGGCGAACTCAGTTGAGAAGTGCAGTTTGGGCAGCGCGTGGCCGCGATTGGAATTGGCGTGCAGCAGAATTGGCAATCCTTGGTGGTTGGCGCCGCCACTGGCGCGGGCTTCTTCCGCAGCATGCTGGCTTGCCGCACGGTCAAAAAGATCACAAACGCAATGATCAGGAAATTGATCACGGTATTGAGGAACTGGCCGTAGGCGATGACGGGAGCGGCGGCAGCTTTGGCGGCCGCAAGGGTCGGATACGACTGGCCATTCAGACTGATGAACAGATCCTTGAAGTCCACATGGCCCAGCACCAGGCCTATGGGAGGCATCACAATGTCATTCACCATCGAGGTGACGATGGCGCCGAAAGCCGCACCGATGATCACGGCAACGGCGAGATCCAACACGTTGCCCCGCACTACGAATTCCTTGAAGTCCTTCAACATGTCTCTATGTCTCCTTTCTGTTGCAATTATGGCTTATTGACGTTGACGTAATAGAGATCCGTCGCCACCTCGAATTGGTCTTTAGGGAGTGGCGTCTTCATGGTTTGCCAGGCGGTTGTGGGTCGAATGATCTGCCAGTGGTCTTTCGTTCCCACGCGCACCGGCATGGCAAACGCCGGCTCATCGGCCTTCCAGCGATAGGAGACGGTCCGCGTCGGATCGTCGAAGGTCAGCTCGAGGGTCGGAAGCGCGCTCTGGCGCAGATACTGATCGAAAACCGGCGTCAGGTTCATGCCGGTTTTCCGGTTGAAGTACTCGACCACATCCTCGGTCATGATATTCCGATACTTGAAGTGCTGGTAGTAGCCGCGGAGGAGTGCCCACCAGCGGTTGTCGTTGTCCACGACGCTGCGGAGGGTGTTGAGGAAGAGTGCGCCCTTGAAGTACATGTCTTGCGGCGGTTCGCTGTTGACGCCGCGCGGGGCGATGATGGGGAGGGCGTTTTTGACTTTCGACTTATACCCGTTGGTATACTTCAGGGCATCCTCGCGCCCCCACATGTATTCGACGTAGAGGCACTCGAGGTAAGTGGCCCAGGCTTCGTGAATCCACATGTCGGATATGTCTGCGGCGGTGATGCTGTTGCCGAACCACTCGTGCGCGCTTTCGTGGATGATGATGAAATCGAACCTCGGGCTGATGCCGACGCCGGTCCAGTCGCGCTCCAGGTAGCCGTTGGCGAAGTGGTTGCCGTAGGTCACCGCGCTCTGGTGCTCCATGCCGGCGTAGGGCACTTCGATCAACTTATAGCCGTCCTTCTGAAACGGATACTCGCCGAAGTAGTGCTGGAAGGCCTGTAGCATATCCTTGGCCTGAACGAATTGCTTCTTGGCCTTGTCCAGGTCTTCGGGCAGCGCGTAGAAATCCAGCGGCAGGTTGCCGAGCCGGTCGGCGAAGTGCTGGTAATTGCCGATGTTCAGCGAGACGTCGTAGTTGTTGATGGGGTAGTGGACGCGCCAATCCCAGCGCGTGTAGCCGTCGCCGAGGTCGGTCTTGCCCATGAACTTCCCGTTGGAGACGTCCGCCAGGCCGTTGGGAATCGACACGCTGATTTGCATGTTCTCGACCTCGTCGCGCCACTGGTCCTTGTTGGGCCACCACACGCTGGCGCCGATGCCTTCGCACGCGGTGTTGACCCAGGGATGCCCGGAGGGATCTTTGCGGAATGTGATGCCGCCGAACCTGCCGGTCTCGACCGGATTCCCCGAGTAGTAGAAGTCGATGGTGTAGACGCGGCCGGCGCGGAGGGTCTCCGGGAAATCCACAAAGACGGCGCCGGAGTCGCGCTGGTATTGGAGCGCGGTGGGGCCGAAGAGAATCTTGTCGACGTGGAGCGCGTCGTGCAGGTCGAGCTGGATGCGCGTGTCGTCCTTGAGCATCTTGAAGCGGATGGTGTTTTTGCCGCCGATGAACCTCTTCTCGGGATCGACGCGGACATCGAGATGGTAGAAGAGCAGATCGTTGTTGGCGCGATACGGCCCGTACTCGCCGCGGAGGATGTCGGCCCGCGTGGGAGCCGCAGCCGCCGGCGGCGGTAGAGGTTGCGCCGCGACGTACATCCAGCCCAGGAGAACCGCGAATACAAGCTTGCGGAAGGTCCGTTCGAACACCGCGGCGGCCTAATTGAAATTCATGCCGCACATGCCGGAGTTGCCGCAGCTCCCGCCGCTTGGGCAAGCCGGCATCTCCGGCGATTTCGAACTGCTGTTGGCGTGCGCGGCAAAGGTGGAAAGCTCCTGCTTCAGATGTTTCTGCCCGCAGGAGGGGCACTCAATCTCCGGCGCGCCGTTACTCCGGCGCACCAGCTTCTCGAACTTCGTCCCGCAATCTTCGCAACGGTATTCGTAAATCGGCATGGCTATCTATTCCATTATAAGCGCACAAATGCGGTCCATCACGCCGCGCACCTCGGCCGCGCGCCCGTTGTAATTGTTCACCAGGATCGAAAAAGCCACCCATCCTCCCTCCGGCCGCTGGACATAGCCCGAAAGCGCGCTGACATGCGCCAGCGTGCCGGTCTTGGCACGCACTCGTCCAGCCACGGCGCTCTCCCCGAAACGCGCGCTGAGCGTTCCATCCTGGCCGCCCACCGGCAGCAGCGAGATCCAATTGTCCCGCGCGGGCGAGGCGTACATGTAGCGCAGCAGCTTGACCACGGTGGCGGGCGTGACCAGGTTGAGGCGCGCCAGCCCGGAGCCGTCCGCCAGGTTGTAGGCCTCGGGATCGATGCCGGCCTCGGCGAGAAACGTCTTGATCTCCGCGACGCCGGCTTCGAGGCTGCCCAGGTTGCGGCGAGCGCGCCCCACCGCCCGCAGCGCCAGTTCGGCATGCAGGTTCTGGCTCACCTTGTCGGTGATCCGCAGGTCTTCGATCAAGGGCGCCGATACCCGCCGCGCCAGTTCGACGCCTGAAACGGCGGTAGGCGGCGCGGCCGCCTGGGTGAGGTCCGGTGTTTCGTTGGGAAAGGCGTGCAGCGCCGTAGCACCGCCGCCGATCGAGACCCCGCGCTCTTCCAGCGCCTGGCTAAGGGCCTGGGCGGCGTATAGGGCCGGATCTTCGATGGCCAGCACGAGGTCTTCGCCGTGATCGCGCAGCGGAATCGATCCCCACAGCCGCACCTCAAAGCCGCCCGGGTCGCGGCGGAAATGAACGCTGCGCTCGCCGCCCGCCGCCACCGTGCGAATGCGGTTGTCCACCCGGTAATACTCGAGCGGCGGGTTCCAGGCCAGCGCGGCCGGGTCTCCGTCTCGCGCGCCCGGCCGTATGGCGAGGGTCACGGCGTTGTCGTTGACGGTGAGGGCCGAGACAGGCGCCCCGTACTCGAATTGCGGGTCGTCGATGGCCCAGTCCTCCCCGTATGGCTGCCACAGGTACCAGGTGTCGTCGCCGATAATGCCGCCATCGATGCGCTTCACGCCGCGCGCCACCACCTGCTCCGCCAGGTCCTCGATGGCCGCCAGCGGATTGCCGGTCGCCGGGCCCATGTGGTAAGGGATGGCGCGCGCCGACAAGTTGGGATCTCCGCCGCCCACCAAGCGCAGGGCGCCGCGGATGCGGCCCTCGGCGTCCGGCGGGCTATCGGCGACGACGAGCGTCTGGAAGGTGAAGTCCGGCCCCAGCCGCGTGAGCGCTAGGGCCGTGGTAAAAAGCTTGGTGTTCGAAGCCGGGACAAAAAAGCGATTGGGGTTCAGCTCGCAGAGCGTCTTGCCGGTGCCGAGATCCACAATCTGGATTCCCCAAAACGCCGCTCGGGCCGGGGCGCCCACTGGGCCCGACGCCGCCAGCAACTTCTCGATCCTCTCCGGCAGCGAGGCCGCGGACAACTGAAGCGCCATCGCCAAAGCCAGAGCGGCACCCCGGCCCCTCATCTCCCCGTCACCTTCGATTCCAGCCAAATCAGCGAAACCAGGGCCATCACCATGCAAGTCCCGGCCAGGGGGATTCCGATGACCACTCCCACGCCCATTCCCGCAGCCGCATAGCCGAGGCTGGCCGGCGCCAGAAGGCCGCCCAGCAGGGCCAGAGAGAAGATTCCGTTGAAGAAGCCGGGATGGTAGTAGGGGAACCGCTTGCCAATGGCCTCCGCCACCAGGGGATAGATGCTGGCGTAGCCGGCTCCCAAAAAAAATGCGCCGGTGGCGGCGCCGAAGCCATTGTCGGTGACGAGCAGGATGAGGCAGCCGAACAACGCCGCCACCACGCTTCCCAACAACAGACGGCCGTGCCGCACGCGCGGCAGGATGGCCACCGACCCCACGCGGCCGGTCATGAGAAAGAGCCAAAAGAGCGCCAGTATGATGAGCGCCGCTTCGGGGCTCAGGCCCACGCGGCGGATCAGGAATAAGGGCAGCCAACCGGCGATGGACCATTCGTTGCCGAACTGAAAGAACAGCAGCGCCGCGAGCATTACGGCGCCGGGGCTGCGAAAATCCTCGAGCGCCTGCCGCAGTGTGGGCTGAGCGCCTTCCTGACGGGCCGGGTAGAAACTTTTCGCGTAGATCGCGGCAAAAATCGCGGGAACCACCGCCATGAATGCCAGCAGGCCGGACACGTAGGAGGTGCCCGCCACCGACAAGGTACTCGCCACCAGCAGGGTGGCCGTAAGACATCCCAGGCCGTACCAGATGCCGCCCTTGGTGGCCGTGCCGGCGGCGTCGGATTGGTAACTGGGCGAGATGGCATGGAACAGGGCCATGTTGAGCAGGCCGGCGCCGATGCCGAGCAGCAGCAGTCCGGCCACTCGCCACCATGGCGAAGCCGGCGGCGAAACCAGCGCCAGGTATGCCAGAGCCACACAGGAAAGCGTGCAGGCAAACACCAGCAGGAACGACAACCCGCGCCGCGCCATAATGCGCCGGGCTAAACCCGCCGCTGCCACCACCCCCACGGCCACGCTGAGAAAGTAATTGCCCACGGCCGTGAAATCCGGCGGGTCCCGATGATATCCCCAGGCCGGCAGAATGGCCCCTAGCAGCGCCAGCAGAAACCCCGAAAGCAGAAAACCCGCCAGGGCTTTCCCACCCGCACCGGCATCCTTGGAGCGTGTTTCGCCGTTGGAGGGTGGGAAACTCACAGGTCCGATTGTACCGTGGCAGGGTACTATTCCGGAGGCTGTGAGCGGTATTTCTGGAAATGCGTAGCCCTATCCTACCGAATTCGGTAGGAAGAGGCGGTGTTTCTGAATTGTATCAACAACTTGGGCGTGGCACCCGGCTTGCAAGTTAAACCGGGTTGGCTTAGAGGCTTCTCAGCTTTGGTGCGTTGCCTCCATCTGGGCTTAAAGCGCAGCCCCGCTCCGGTGCCATCCGCCGGCGCGGGGTATTTTTTTGTCTGGTAGACTAAATCTTCTCACTTGAAGATGGAACTCTACGCTGGCTGCATAGACCGCTGGGAGCGCAAACTCGCAGCGCGGGATACCAATCGCGTGGTTCGGCCGTTCGAATGGGGTATCGAGTGGCTGGACGGCACCGGATTCCCATCTTGCCCAGCCGAAGCCGAGGCCGGCGGCGATCCCGCGGCTTGCGTTTCCCGGTTCGTAACGGAAGCGCTGGACAACTCCGACCGCTTCTACTCCTATGCGCCGGTCGGCGACTACCGGTTGAGCCAAGGCCGGCTGACCTTTACCAGCCCGGTCCGGTCGGGCTGCCCGGAGAACGACACAGTCAATGCGCTGTGGTTCCCTGCGCCCAAGGACCAGGGGCGGGCGTTGGTGCTCCTGCCCCAGTGGAACTCCGATGCGAACGGGCACGTGGGTCTGGCCAAGCTGCTCAACCGGTTCGGAATCAGCGCCCTGCGCATGACCATGGCGTACCACGCCGAGCGCATGCCGGCGGAACTTGAGCGCGCGGAATACCACGTTTCCAGCAATATCGGCCGCACCATCCACGCCTCCCGCCAGTCCGTCATCGATACCCGCGCGTGCCTGGACTGGCTGGCACAGCAGGGTTATTCGCGGGTCGGTATCCTGGGCACCAGCCTGGGTTCGTGCATCGCCTTTATTGCCGCTGCGCACGACCCGCGCGTGCGGGTGGGCATCTTCAACCATGTGTCCATGTATTTCTCCGATGTGGTGTGGACGGGGCTCTCCACGCAACACGTGCGCCGGGGCTTTGGCGACGTGGTCAGCCAGGATGACCTGCGGCGCTATTGGTCCGTGATCAGTCCGGCATCGTATCTGAAGCGTTTTCAAGGCCGGGACATGCGAAGCCTGCTCGTCTGGGCACGCCACGATACCAGCTTCCTGCCGGTTTATTCCCGACAGGTCCTGGAACACTTTCGGGAATTAGAGCTGGCGCATCAGGTTTTCAGGCTGCCCTGCGGGCACTACACCACGGGACAGTTTCCGTTCAAGCTCATGGACGGGCTGGCGATGTGCCGTTTCGCCGCGCGGCACCTGTAACCCAAAGGCAGGCAAGGTTGAAGCGCGTTAGAGCACGAGCGGGCAGGGCGTTCCCGGAGAACGCGAAAAGCCGGAATCCCACTGGCGACACCGGGGCAACCCCCATCGCGGCTCGGCCGGCCGTGAAACATGCGTTGCTACTGGCCGCACTCATCGGCTTTACATTCCTTGCGTACGCCAATTCGTTCCATGCGCCATTTCTGGTGGATAACCCCGCAATCATTCTCCAGGACGCCCGCGTCCACGCGGTGACACCGATCCAGCTTCACCGCATCCTGACCGAGCAGTATTGGGAGACGGCCAACAACGGGCTGTATCGTCCGTTGACCACGCTGTCGTTCCTGTTCAACTACGCGGTGTTAGGCAATGGCACGGACCCTTACGGATATCACTGGTCCAATTTCATTCTGCACGCCGTGAACATGGTGCTGGTATACGCCTTGGGGTTGGCGGTTTTCGAACGGATTCCGGCCGCTGTGCTGCTCAGCGCCCTATGGGGGCTGCATCCGGTGCTGACCGAATCGGTAACCAACATCGTGGGGCGTTCGGACATGCTGGCGGCATTCTCCGTGCTTGCCGCTTTGCTGTGCCATCGCAAGGCCCTCGAAACCACGGGTGCGCGGAAGGCCGTATGGCTGGTGGCAATAGGGCTGGCCGCGGCGGTCGGCATTTTCTCCAAAGAGAGCGCCATCGTACTGGTGGCGGTCTTCGCCATCTACGACCTCACCTTCGGGCGAACGGCCTCCTGGCCGTCTCGCATTCCGAGCTATGCCGCCGCGGCTATCCCAGGTCTCGTTTACCTGTACGTGCGTTTTCAGGTGCTCGCGAATGCTTCATACCAGGCCACGGCATTCTGCGAGAACCCGCTGCTGGGCGCTGGCTTCTGGACCGCGCGGATCACCGCCGTCAAGGTGATTGGCAGGTATTTCGGGCTGCTGGTATGGCCCGCGCGGCTGTCGTGGGATTACAGCTACAATGAGATCCCCCTGTTCGGCTGGGGATTGGGAAACTGGGAGGACTGGAAGGCCATCGCGGCGCTGCTCGGTTGTGCCGCCGCCGCGGTTGTGGCCATTCGATCCTGGCGGAGCCGGAAGCCCGTGTTCTTTGCCATCGCTTTTTTTTTCGCCACCCTTTCGCCTGCTTCGAATCTGCTGATTCTGATCGGCACCATCATGGGAGAACGCTTTCTGTATCTTCCGTCGGTGGGTTTTGCGGTCGCCGCGGCTTGGGCTCTTGACACGCTCTGGAGACGCCTGCCGGCGGGGTGGCCGGCCTATCGGTATGTTGCAGGCGCAGGTCTAAGTGTCCTTCTGATTGGATTCGCCTCCCGCACGTACGACCGGAACGGCGACTGGCTCGACCCGTCACGATTCTGGCTGAGCGGCGCCGCGGCGGCTCCCGGCAGCTACAAAACGAACATGAGCGTGGCTGCCAACACATTGCTTGCCACCCAGGAGGATGTGGCCCGTTCCATTGGTTACGCGGACCGCGCGCTCGCGATACTCGATGGGTTGCCGGATTCCCAAAACGCACAGAGCGCATACCACGACGCTGGCGTTTTGTACCGCAACCTTGGCGACAGATTGGCATCCGGAGACGCGGCTGGCAAGCCTTCGGCAGGATCGGACGCACTGTACTGGTACCGGAAATCATTGGATGCCCTTTTGCGCAGCGAGAGAATTGAGCTCGCCTCGGACGAACGATACCGGGCGGAAAACGCACAGCGGGGCATGCCCGGACTTACTTCGCTATCCAGCGGGTTGTACCTGGACCTGGGCCGCACCTACCTGCGCCTCTCCGACACGCCGCACGCCCTGGCCGCGTTCGAGCGCGGGCGGGAGCTGGAGTCGGCGCCGGAGCTTCTCGAGGAGCTGGCGTCGGTGTATCGCGCAGCCGGCGATCCGCGCAAGGCCGCCATGGCTCTGGTGGAAGCGCTGGCCGTGGATCCGAATCGGTCGGAAGTGCCTTCGATGCTGGTGGAACTGTACGGGCAGATCGATCCCCAAGGTTGCGCTGTGACGCGTCAGGGTGGCACGCCCAGCCTCGACCCGGATTGCCCGCTCGTGCACGCCGACATTTGTGCAGCGTCGCGCAACGTGATCGGCAACTATCTCCGAAGGGGCCAGCAGTTCGAGGCCGCATCCATCCGGAGGGTTGCGGAACAGGATCTCAGTTGCGCCTCCGAGCTGTTGCATTAGCGGACCAGTACGGCACTGTAACCCAAACATTGCATTGTGCTTATTGCGCCTCTCCAGAAAATCATATTGACAAGCCGGGGACCCCGTGAGAGCATGAAAACATCACTGGAAAAGGAGGTGGTCCAGCAAAATGGAAAGTTGCAGTAAAAGACCGCGTGAGGTGGCCGACTTCTGAAGTCGAGCCTCTAATGTAGCCGATTCCGTCCAGTGGCGGGATCACGTTCCTGTGGACCGGCTGCCTCACGCGCCAGCTAGCCTCAGGTTGCACCTTTTAGGCTGCCTCCCCCGTGGGCCCTCAGGGCTCACGGGGGTTCGTGTTTTTGGTACACTGGATGTTTCGAGAGGATTCCCCTAACACAATGAAGGCTGGTATTCACCCCGCTTATAAGGAAGTCAACGTCATTTGCGCTTGCGGCCACACCTTCAAGACCAGCTCGACGCACAAGGGCGATATCCGCGTGGAGATCTGCTCCTCCTGCCATCCGTTCTTCACCGGCCGCCAGAAACTGGTGGACACCGCGGGCCGCATTGACCGGTTCGAGAGGAAGTACAAGGCTACGCGCGGCGACAAGAAGGCACAGCCCACGGCGTGAAAAAGCGTCTCGGCGTTGCCCACCCGGCCGGCCCGTCCATCTACTGGAAAACAACAGTGACCGTGTCCGATGCCGGGCCACCCGCCGCGATCGCCAGGTTTTCCAATCCCGCTCCCGCCAAACTCGCTGGCAGCGGGCCCAGGTTGATCTGGTCGAGCCCCGGATAGGTCGGCTGAACCCCGAAGTACGCGACCGGAAGACTCGTGCCGTTCACGCTCGCGGTCAGCGAACTGGCATGGCGAAGCCCGGTTCCGTAGAGCACTAGGAAAACCTGGTCCCCGGGCACGCCCAGGTTAATCGGGTTGGGCGCAAAGGTACTGCTGTTTGCGTTGAATACGGCTGAGCATACCACGCTCTGCGAGCCGTCTGCTTGCACATAGACCACTTGGCCGGCATAGGGGCCTTGCCCAGTCATGTTCGCGGTGAAGATTCCCGCCGCCGTACTGCCGATGTCGATCACGGTGCGCATCGTATCGCCGTTGGGAAGGCTGATGGTCACGGCCGCCAAACCGGCGGCCGTATCGCTGGGAATCAGGAAGTTGATCTGGCCGGCGGAGGCGAACACGCCGTATAACATTGCCAGGCGGCTCGTGCTGTTGCTGTCGGTGATGTTTACACTAGCTCCGCCCAGCGCTGTTGTCAGTGGGAGCGTGGCCGCGGCATCGCCGCGCAGCTCAGGGATTCCGAAGGCACTGGCGATTTCGTCGGCAGCGAAGGCGGCCGATAAGTTGACCGCCGAATTCACCACCGCTGGGAGCGGAGCCGACGTGCTCGCCTTGAAGTTGCCGTCTCCCGAATACACCGCTGCGATCGGGCGCCCACACACGGTTGACTCCAGGCTCGCGGCCACCGGCGCCGAAGCCTTCCCGCCGGTCAGGCTGGCGTTGGCGACCACCCAGTTGTCCGACGTGTCCACAAACTGCACGCTGCCCGTGGGTGTGCCGGCGCCCGTTGCCACCGGCGCCACGATGCCCGTCAGAACCAGTTGACCGGAAACGATTGCTAATGCAACTGAGGTGCTGGTAGCCGACGAGACCGTCACCTGTGAGTTAACGACCACCGGCTGCGAAGTGCTGCCCGCGAAATTGCCGTCCCCCGAATAGATGCCAATTATGGAACCGGGTGATCCGGACAATGTGGCCGTCGATTGCACCAACTGCACTGTGCCGAGAACTGTGGTTCCGTTCAGGTATTGCACCGTGCCCGTGGGAACTCCGGCTCCCGGCGGCATCGCCGTGACCGTGGCGACCAATGCGCCCCCAGAGAGGGTGAGCGTCGTGGTGGTGTTGGCTTTGGTAATGAACAGAGTGCCGTTAGCGAACGTGAAACTATAGTTAGGCGACGCCAGAGTTCCCATCGCCGCTATGATTGGATAACTGCCCACGGTTGATGACGCCACGGCCGTGGCGGTCAAACTGGCGGCGCCGCCGATCTCCGCCGGACCATCGCCATTGACAAAGCCGGTCATCGTGGAGTTAAGCCACGGCAGCGGGGCGCCATATACCGTCGAGGCGTTGGAGGCCGTCACAGTCAGCAAGGCCTTGCCCACGGTAAGCGTGCCGGGGTTGAAAGCCGAAAAGCTGTAGTTAATTGCCGATAGTGTTCCCGGCAACGGCGTGATGGTCCACGATCCGGCGTTGGGATTGCCGTTGGTGGTCGACGCCGTAGTCCAGAAACTGGCGGCGCCGCTCACCACCCACGGCGTGTCACCGTTGACAAAGCCGCTGATTGTCGCCGTAAACGCCGGGAAGGCCGCCCCATAGGTGATCGCCTGGCTGTTTGCTGTCACTGACAGGCCAACCTTGCCCACGGTCAGGGTGCCGGCGTTGAAAGTAGGGAAGCTGTAGTTGGTTGCCGATAGTGTTCCCGCCGACGGCGTGATGGTCCACAAGCCGGCGTTGGGATTGCCGTTGGTTGTGGTCGCGTTGGTCCTGAAACTGGCGGCGCCGCTCACCATCGATGACGTGTCACCGTTGACAAAGCCGCCGATTGTCGCCGTAAACGCCGGGAGAGCCGCCCCATAGGCGACCGTCTGGTTGTTCGCAGTCACCGTCAGGGCCGCCTTGCCCACGGTCAGCGTGCCGCTGACGAAGCTGAAGGTGTAGTTTGAACTCGCCGAAAGCGTTCCCGCTGCCACCGTGATCGTGTATTCGCCCACGGACGAGGAAGACGTGGCGCCGGTCGACAGGCTCGGCGCGCCACTGGCAGTGTCGCCGTTCAACAGGCCCGAGACGTTGCCGGTAAACGTCGGGTTCGCCGCCCCGTAAGCCCGGCTGGCGTTATTCGCGCTGACCATCAGAGTCGCTGTCGTGATGGTGAGGGTTCCTCCCGCTGGCATTACCACGTAGTTGCCCGCGGATAACCCGCCCACGGCGGGCGTAATCGAATAACCGCCTACCGGCGAAGTTGGGCCGGCCGTGGTTGAAAAACCAACCGTGATCGTCGCGCCAACCGCGTCGCCGTTCACCAAGCCCGAGACAGTGGCTGTGAACGCCGGATTCGCCGCACCGTAAGGCCTGCTGGCATTATTCGCCGCCACGAGCAGAGGCGTTTTGTTCACCAGGAAGCTTTGGCTGACGCTGGGGGCTGCGGGCCAGGTGCCATTGCCGGCTTGGCTGGCGGTGAGGGAGCAGGTTCCCGCGCCCACGATGATCACCTCGCTGCCGGAAACCCTGCAAACAGAGGTTGTGGTTGAGGCGAAGCTGACCGCCAGCCCGGAGCTGGCGGTGGCGCTGGCCACGAACGGAGAGGCGCCGTAGATCAGGTCTTGGAAGGTTCCAAAGCTGATCACCTGCTGGGGCTGGCCGCTCAGCAGAGCGCTGAGAATTGGCCCGGCGGTCGTCGAGCCATTGACGGTTCCCTGATAATTAAAGACCGGGGTGGCGTCGGCTGTGCCAGCGGTGCCACTGCCGAAAAAACCGATGCCGCCGCCGCCGCCGGTCGCGGTCGACCCACTCACGCCGCTGTCGCTGGTCGTGAGACTCCCCATCCTGACGAAGATTGCCGGTCCTGCCGCCGCTCCCCCGCCGCCGCCGCTGCCGCTGGTACCCGCGCCGCCGCTCACGGTTGCGAGCGCGCCGCCAGCACCGCTACCGAAGCCGCCGCCGCCGCCGCCGCCGGGACCGCCATTTCCGCCGTTTGCGCCGCCACTGCCGCCACCGCCGCCACCGAAGCCGCCGGCGCCGCCAGTGCTTAGGACTCCACCGCCGCC
>Ga0181530_10000275_pt1 | contig 66043 bp, 50 predicted proteins | sample PEATcosm2014_Bin_42_FD_119769 | JGI IMG/M metagenome (GOLD analysis project Ga0181530, IMG submission 119769) | Peatland microbial communities from MTU Mesocosm Facility, Houghton, MI, USA - PEATcosm2014_Bin10_60_metaG | ecosystem: Environmental > Terrestrial > Soil > Wetlands > Peat | place...
CGAATGGATCGGCTCCCTGGACGGATTCGTCAATGCGCAGATCCGCGCCCAGGTGAGCGGATACCTGGTGAAGCAGGTATACAGGGAGGGTTCCGTCGTCCGGAAGGGGGACCCGCTCTTCGAGATCGACCCGAGGCCCTTTGCGGCGGCGCTCGCGCAGGCCGAGGGCCAGCTCGCCCAGGCCCAGGCCCAGCTCGGGAAGGCCGAGCTGGACGTGGCGCGCTACACGCCGCTGGCGCGCGACAAGGCGATCAGCGAGGAGGAGCTGGATGATGCCGTCCAGGCCCGGCTCGCCGCCGAGGCCCAGGTCGCTTCGGCCCGGGCCGCCGTGGACCAGGCGCGCCTCAACCTCAGCTTCACGCACATCGTCTCCCCCATCGACGGCATCGCGGGGCTCATCCGGGCGCAGATCGGCGACCTGGTCGGGCCCTCCACGGGCGCCCTGACGACGGTGGCGACGGTTGACCCCATAAAGGCGTACTTCCCGATAAGCGAGCAGGCCTACCTCGAGTTCCGGGGCCGCGACCCCGACGCGCCGAGCTTCCCGGCCGGCATTGCGCTCGACCTGGTCCTTGCCGACGGATCAACCTACCCCAGGAAGGGCGCCTTCTTCGCGATCGACAACCAGGTCGACGGCAACACCGGGACGCTGCGAGTGGCGGCGACATTCCCCAATCCGAGCGGGCTCCTCCGGCCCGGCCAGTACGCGCGGGTGCGCGCGGTGGTGAGCGTCGCCAAGGGCGCGCTCCTCGTGCCCCAGCGCGCCCTGTCGGAGCTTCAGGGAGGCTACGAGGCCGCCACGGTCGACGCCGAGAACCACACGCACATCGTCGCGGTGAAGACGGGCGCGCAGGTCGGTTCCCTGGTGGTGGTCGAGTCGGGCCTGCGCCCCGGCGACCGTGTCGTGGCGGACGGGGTTCAGAAGGTCACGGACGGCGCACTGGTCAACCCCGTTCCGTTTGTGGCCGCCTCAGGCGACAGGTAAGCGCACCGTGTCGAAGTTCTTCATCGGGCGACCCATCGTCGCGATCGTCATCTCGATCATCACGGTGATCCTGGGCTCCGTTGCGCTCGTCACCCTGCCGATCGCCCAGTTCCCCAAGATCGTGCCGCCGGAGGTGCGCACCAGCACGACCTACGTCGGTGCCGACGCGCAGACGGTCGAGCAGGCCGTCGCCACGCCGATCGAGCAGGTGCTCAGCGGCGTGGACAACCTCAACTACATGTACTCGATCAACGGCACCGACGGCTCGATGCGGCTGATCACGAATTTCGACGTCAGCACCGATCCCAACACCGACCTGATCCTGACGCAGATGCGGGTGATCCAGGCCAGCCCGCAGCTTCCCCCGGACGTGGCGAACTACGGCGTCACCGTGCAGAAGCAGAACGCCGCGCCGCTCATGTTCATCGCGCTGTATTCGCCGAACGGCTCGCGCAACAGCACGTTCCTCGCGAACTACGCCTACATCAACATCAACGACGAGCTGACGCGCATCCCCGGCATCGCGAACGTGTCGGTGTTCGGCGCCGGCCAGTATGCGATGCGCTACTGGGTCAAGCCCGACCAGCTAGCCAAGCTCAACATCACGGTGGCGGACGTCATCCAGGCCATCCAGAGCCAGAACACCGTCAACCCCGCCGGCCTCATAGGCGGCGAGCCGGCGCCGAATGGCCAGGAATTCACCTTTTCGGTCCGGGCGCAGGGGCGCCTGACCACCCCCGAGGAGTTCGGGGCGATCGTCATCCGCGCCAATCCCGACGGCTCGGTCGTGCGCCTGAGGGACGTGGCCCGCGTCGAACTGGGGGCGCAGATCTACAACATAATGGGCCGGGTGAACGGCAGGCCCGCGGCCAACATCGGGGTCTACCAGCTCCCGGGGTCCAACGCCCTCGACTGCGCCAACGCCGCCAAGAAGGTGATGCAGCGCCTCAAGCAGCGCTTCCCGCCGGGCCTGGACTACGTGATCGCCCTGGACACGACGCGGGCCGTGTCCGAGGGGATGGTCGAGATCTCGAACACGCTCTGGCAGGCGCTGCTCCTCGTCCTCCTCGTCGTGTTCGTGTTCCTCCAGGGCTGGAGGCCGACGCTGATACCGCTCCTCGCGGTGCCGGTGTCTCTGGTCGGCACGTTCATCCTGTTCCCGGTCTTCGGGTTCTCGGTGAACACGCTCTCGCTCTTCGGCCTGGTGCTGGCCATCGGCCTCGTCGTGGACGACGCGATCGTGGTCGTGGAGTGCGTCGAGCGCCACATCGAGGAGGGCATGTCGCCCCGCGACGCGTCGATCAGGGCGATGGAGGAGGTGTCGGGACCCGTGGTGGCGATCGCGATCATCCTGGCCTCGGTCTTCATCCCGACCGCCTTCATCCCGGGCATCACGGGCCGCCTGTACCAGCAGTTCGCGCTGACTATAGCGATATCCGTGATCATCTCGGCGTTCAACGCCCTCTCGCTCAGTCCCGCCATGTGCGCGCTGCTGCTGCGCCCCAAGGACGGCACCAAGGGCCCCTTCGGGGTCTTCCACCGCTGGTTCGAGCGGATGTTCGCGGGGGTCCAGGAGAGGTACGTGCGCTATTCCCGGTACCTGATCCAAAGGCGGGTGATCAGCTTCGGCGCCCTGGGATGCTTCACCGTCGCGGCGCTCATCCTGAGCAGGCAACTGCCCCGGTCGTTCCTGCCCGAGGAGGACCAGGGATACTATTACGTCAGGATCCAGCTGCCCGACGCCTCGTCGCTCCAGCGCACGGCCGATGTCGCCCGCAAGGTCGAGGCCATCCTCAAGGACACCCCCGGCGTCAACATCTACACGTCCGTCATCGGGTTCAACCTGCTGAGCACGTCCTACAACACGTACAGCGCCTTCTTCTTCGTGAGCTTCAAGCCGTGGGCCGAGCGGAAGGGGCCCGAGCAGCGCATCGACGGGATCAAGGCCCACCTGGCCCGCGAGCTGAGCAAGATCCCCGACGCGAACGCGATCAGCTTCTCCCCGCCCTCGATTCCCGGCGTCGGGACGGCGGGCGGCTTCATATGCGTCCTGGAGGACCGGGCGGGCAGGGACATCTCGTTCCTGGCCGAGAACGTCCGCAAGTTCATGGACGCGGCGCGCAAGAGGAAGGAGATCGCGCCGGGCATCACCACGACGTTCCTGCCCACCGTCCCGCAGATCTTCATCAACGTGGACCGGGACAAGGTCCTGAAGCAGGGGGTCCCGCTGTCGGATGTCTATCGCACCCTGCAGACCTACATGGGGGGCTATTTCGTGAACTACTTCAACCGCTTCGGGCGCCAGTGGCAGGTATACGTCGAGGCGGAGGGCGAGTACCGCAACCGGCCCGACAGGCTCGACAGCTTCTTCGTCCGCAACCGCGACGGCGCAATGGTGCCGCTTTCCGCGCTGACGACCGTGGAAAACCGCCTGGGCCCGGAATTCATGATGCGCTACAACCTGTACCGGAGCGCGCAGGTCAACGGGTCGGCGGCGCCCGGCTACAGCTCGGACCAGGCCACCCAAGCGCTCGAGGAGGTTTTCGCGCAGACGATGCCGCGCGAGATGGGCCTCGATTACATCGGCATGTCGTTCCAGGAGAAGAAGGCCAGGGAGGGCGTGCCCCCGTTCACAATCTTCGGCCTCTCGCTGCTCTTCGTCTTCCTGATCCTCGCCGCGCTCTACGAGAGCTGGTCGCTGCCGTTCAGCGTCCTCCTCGGCGTCCCCGTGGCCGTGTTCGGCGCCTACACGGCGCTCTATGCCCGGCACCTGGAGAACAACGTGTTTGCGCAGATCGGGCTGATCATGCTGATCGGGCTCTCCGCCAAGAACGCCATCCTGATCGTGGAATTCGCCCGGACGCGGTATGAGCACGGAATGACGCTCCTGGAGGCCGCCCTGCAGGGCGCGAAGATCCGGCTGCGGCCGATCCTGATGACCTCGTTCGCGTTCATATTCGGGTGCCTCCCCCTCTGGTTCGCCAGCGGCTCCGGGGCCGTGGCGCGCCGGGTGATGGGTACGGCCGTCATCGGCGGCATGCTCGCGGCGAGCGCCCTGGCCATCTTCCTGATCCCGGTGACCTTTCACGTGATCGAGATGTGGGCGACCAAGGGCGAGCCGCACAGCGCGCACAAGGCCCGGCTGGCCGCCGCCGCGGCGACAGCGGCGCAGGGCAAGGGGCCGCCAGCCGAGCATCCGGCGGATCACTCGGCGCACTGATGCCTGCGATGACCTCACCTGGCAAAACGAGCGCGATCCTGGCCGTGGCCCTCCTCTCGGGCTGCGCGATCGGACCCGATTTCAAGCGCCCGTCCCCGGGCGCGCCGACCTCGTTCAGGGACCAGGAGGCGCAGGGCAGTCAATCGATCGCCGACCTCGCGTGGTGGGACGTCTACCGGGACGCCCGGCTCAAGGAGCTGATCAGTTCCGCGATCGCGAACGGATACGACGCCCGCATCGCGGCCGCCCGGGTCGAGGAGTCCAGGGCCATTGCCGCGCAGGTACACGGGCAGCTCTTCCCCGGGGTCGGGTACGTGGCAAACGGGGATCGCGGCAAGAACGCGGTTCTTGGAAGCCCGTCCACCCAGGAGGCGGGCGCCATCTTCAACGGGTTTGACGCCTACCTGGGCGCGGCCTGGGAATTCGACCTGTGGGGCCGGGTCCGCCGGCTTGACGAGGCCGCGCGGTCCCAGTACCTCGCGACGGAGGACGCCCGGCGGGGGGTCCTCCTAAGCCTCGTGAGCGACGTCGCGACGGCCTACTACGAGCTCCTTGAGCTCGACGACGAGCTGGCGATCGCCAAGGAGGCGACGACGTCCTTCGGCGAGAGCCTGAGGCTGTTCAACCAGAGGCTTGAGGGCGGGGTCGTCTCAAGGCTCGACACCGCGAGCGCCGAGGCGGCGATGGCCGCAAGCGCGGCGCGGGTCCCCGTCTTGGAGACGCAGATATCAATCAAGGAAAACCAGATCAGCGTCCTGATCGGGCGCAACCCCGGCCCGATCGTCCGGGGCGGCCGCCTCGCGGACCTTGCGGCCCCGCCTGATGTCCCCGCCGGCCTGCCCTCGGCGCTCCTCGAGCGCCGGCCCGACGTACGCGCCGCCGAGGAGGAGGCGCGCGCCGCCAACGCCGGGATCGGGGTCACCGTCGGCGGGTTCCTCCCAAGGATAGGCCTGAGCGCGCTGCTGGGCGGCGTGAGCCCGCAGCTCAACGACATCGCCTCGCGCGGCGCAAGGCTCTGGAACGTGGGCGCGGGGGTGACCGGACCCGTGTTCCAGGGAGGAGGGCTCCGCGGCCAGTACGACCAGGCAAAGGCGGCCTGGGAAGCGGCGAAGCTCGGCTACCAGCAGGCCGCGCTCAGCGCGTTCGGCGACGTGGCGAACGCCCTGGTGACGCGCCAGAAGCTGGCCGAGGTGCGCGCTGAACAGGAGCGCGCCGTCGCCGCTTACGAGGACGCGGTCAGGATCTCGACCCAGCGCTATTCCGCGGGCAGGGCGAGCTACTATGAGGTTCTCGAGGCCCAGCAGCTGCTCTTCCCCGCCGAGGTTTCGCTCGCACAGGCCAGGCGGGACCAGTTCATCGCGGTCGTGCAGCTCTACAAGGCGCTCGGCGGCGGCTGGAACCTGAAGGATGCGGAATGGGCCGGAACCGGCGGCCCGCGCTGACCGAGCCCGCTCCCTGGAGCCGGGCGCCCGGGCATATGCCTTGCGTTCCTTTCCTTTTCCGGTAACTCGACCCTTAAACCCGGCGACTCCAACCTGGAGCGGATGCATTGAACGGACTGAATTCAACAACCCAAGGCCGGCAGCCCAGGCTCCCGGGGGACATTCCGCCCGAACGGTTGCCGCCCCTCCATTCCAGGGGGGCAAGATGAAGACCGGGGTCTCGAGCCTCCCGAGGCGCACCGCCGCGGCCAGGGCGGCCCCGAAGGCCGCGCGGCAGAAGGGCGGGCCGCCCGCCCCGCCGGACGACCTCTTCGAACAGCTGGGCATGATCGCGCACGACCTCAACAACGTGTTCACCGCGATCCTCATGGCGGTCCAGCTCCTTAGGGAAAAGGCGAGCGACGAGAAGACTTCGAGGCTGCTGGCCGTGCTGGAGGAACACGCCGCCCGCGGCATAAAGATCGCGAGGCAGGTGCGCGCGCTCGACACGGGCGATGCTGGCGGCCGACCGCAGGCGCGGACTCGGCAGGCCCCGCGCGGGAAATGAGCCTCCGGATGTCATGAAAACCAAGCCCAGCAAACACCGCCGGTACGGCATGGTGATCCGCGTGAAGCCCGAGAAATTCGAGGAATACAGGCGCCTCCACAAGGCCGTGTGGCCCGGCGTCCTCGAGCGCATCACCGCGTCAAGGATCTCAAACTACTCGATCTTCCACAGGGAGGGCTGGCTCTTCTCCTATTTCGAGTACCGGGGCGACGACTTCGAGGCCGACATGCGGCGCATGGCGGCCGACCCCGATACCCTCCGGTGGTGGGACTTGATGATGCCGATGCAGGACCCGCTGCCGACGCGCCCGCCAGGCGAATGGTGGGCGCCGATGGAAGAGGTGTTCCACCACGACTGATAGCGGTCCCCCCGCCACCGCGGGTTTCCGCTGGCCGCGCTTGATCCCGCGCTTCTCGGCCCCACGATCGGGCACCCCCGGATTGCGTCCGCCCCCCCAAAAACCACCCGCGACCATGTTCAGGCTTGACGGCAAGACCGCCCTCGTGACCGGAGCCGGATCCGGCCTCGGCGAGGCGATCGCACTGTGTTTCGCGGAACAGGGCGCCGCCACCCGGGTCGTCGACCGCGACCAGGCCGGCGGCCTCGCGACCGTCGGCGCAGTCAGGGCGTCGGGCGGCACGGCGGAATTCGCGGCGGCCGGCGTGAGCGACGCGGAGGCGCCCTTCGACTTCATCTGCGGCACCGGCTCGCGCAAGGGCCGGATGCTCGAATACGTGGACCACCTTCACGAGCACTTCATCGACCCGCGCGTCGTCAGCCGCGGCCGCTACCGGGTGCCGAGGGCACCCGGGACCGGCGTCACAATGAGGCTGGAATCGCTCGAGGCGCACAGCTATCCCTCGGTGGAAATCTGGAATGGAAAACGTTCCCAGGAGCCCTGACCCCGCCCCCGAAACATGCGCGCCCCCTTGATCCTCGCCCTTGCGGCCTCCGGCTGGCTCATTTCCCAGGAGGCCCGCGCCGCCGATTACCAGATCGCCGTCATTCCCAAGGGGACGACCCACGGGTACTGGAAGTCCGTCGACGCCGGCGCCGTGAAGGCCCAGCGCGAGCTCGCGGCCAAGGGCATAGCCGTCAACATCATCTGGAAGGGGCCGCTCCTCGAGGACGACCGCGAGCAGCAGATCCAGGTCGTGGAGAACTTCATCGGCCGGAACGTGTCGGCAATCGTCCTCGCCCCGCTGGACAGCAGGGCGCTCGTGGCCCCGGCGGAGGAGGCGGTCAGGGCGGGCATCCCGGTCGTCATCATCGATTCCGGGCTCAACTCGCACATGCCATCGAGCACCGTCGCAACCGACAACCGCAAGGGCGGTCGGCTCGGCGCCCGCAGGCTCGCCACGCTTCTCGGCGGAAAGGGCCGCGTGGTCATGCTCCGGTACCAAGTCGGCTCCGAGAGCACGGAGCAGCGCGAGGCGGGCTTCCTGGAGGTCATGAAGAGCGAGTTCCCGGGGATCGCGCTCATCTCCACGGACCAGTACGGCGGCGCCACAAGGGAGACGGCCTTCCGGGCGGCGCAGAACCTCCTGAATCGCTACGGCGAGCAGATGGACGGGATCTTCGCGCCGAACGAATCTACCGCAGACGGGACGCTTCTTGCCCTCCGCGAGGCGGGCCTGGCCGGGAGGGTCCGGTTCGTCGGGTTCGACGCCAACGAGCAGCTCGTCGGCGCGCTCAGGCAGGGCGACATACAGGGCCTGGTCGTCCAGGATCCGGTGAAGATGGGCTATCTCGGCGTGATGACGGTCGTCGCGGTGCTGCGCCATGAGCCGGTGGCGCCCTCGATCGACACGGGGGTGGGCCTCGTGACGCGAGAGAACATGGACGACCCGGCCATCTCGGCGCTCATACACCCGCCGCTGTCGGAGTACCTGAAGTGAACGTTCCCGCGCGGCTGCGCCTGGAGAGGATCAGCAAGGCCTTCGGTGCGACCCAGGCGCTGAGGTCCGTGTCGCTTGCGGTGGCCGCCGGCGAGGTGCACGCGCTGATCGGCGAAAACGGCGCCGGCAAGAGCACGCTTCTCAAGATCCTGAGCGGCGCGCACGAGGCAGATGCAGGCGCGATGGAGCTCGAGGGCAGGCCCTACCGCCCGTCCGGGCCCCTGGACGCCCGCCGGCGGGGCGTCGCGATGATCTACCAGGAGGTGAGCCTCGCGCCGCACCTGTCCGTGCGCGAAAACATCCTCCTCGGCCTCGAGTCCTCCACCCTGGGCTGGATCGACGAGCAGGAGTCGCGCCGGCGCGCGGGCGATGCGCTCGCCGCCCTGGGGTACGGGCACTTCCCCCTCGAAAGGCCGGCCGGGGAGTTCTCGATCGCCGAGCAGCAGGTGATCGAGATCGCGCGCGCGCTCCTCACGCAGCCCCGCATTCTCATCATGGACGAGCCCACGAGCAGCCTGACGCAGTCCGACACGGAGAAGCTGTTCGAGGTGATCGGCCGCCTGCGCGCGCAGGGCGTGAGCATCATATACGTCAGCCACTTCCTCGAGGAATGCCGCCGCGCCTGCGACCGCTACACCGTGCTGAAGGACGGCGAGGCGGTCGGCGCCGGGGAGATGAGGGACGCCGGGATGGACCGGCTCATCGCGCTCATGACCGGCCGGCCGGTCGCCGACCTGTACCACAGGACGCCGCGCAGGCTGGGGTCCGTCGTGCTGGAGGCGCGCGCCCTCGCGTGCCCGCCCCGGCTCAAGGCGGCCTCGCTCCGCGTTCGCGAGGGCGAGATCCTCGGGCTGGCAGGGCTCGTCGGAGCGGGCCGGACCGACCTCGTGAGGACGATTTTCGGGCTCGACGCGGCTGCTGGCGGAGAAGTCGCGGTGTTCGGCCGGCTGGCGGGCCGGGGGACGCCCCACAGGCGCTGGAACGAGGGCGTGGGTTTCCTGAGCGAGAACCGGAAGGAGGAGGGGCTGATGCTGAACCAGTCCGTCCAGGACAACATCACCCTGACGAAGCTGGAGGCGTTCGGAAGGCTGGGTTGGATCCGAGACAGCCGGCAGGCCGCGGCGGCCCGCAGGTGGACGGGCGAACTCGCCGTCAAGTGCCGGGACGTGGGCCAGGCCGTCGGCGAGCTTTCCGGCGGAAACCAGCAGAGGATCGCGTTCGCGAGGCTGCTCGAGCACCGGGCCCGGATCCTCCTCCTCGACGAGCCCACCCGCGGGATCGACGTCGGCAGCAAGGCGGAGATCTACGAGATCATCGGAAGCCTGGCGGCGGCCGGAAAGTCGGTCGTCCTCGTCAGCTCCTACCTGCCCGAGCTCCTCGGCCTGTGCGACACGATCGGCGTGATGCGCCGCGGGGAGCTGGTCGCCGTCAGGCCCAGGGGCGAGTGGAGCGAGCACGAGCTCCTTCGCGCGGCGGTGGGGGACGAATGAGCGCGCCATGATCCCAACGCTTCGCCGGATCCTAGGAAAGACGGGACCGTTCATCGGCCTCGCCCTCGTCATCGTCCTGTTCGCGATCCCCCAGGAGACGCGGGTGCACTTCCTCTCCTACCACAACGTCAAGATCATCCTGACGCAGACGGTGATCGTGTCGATCGGCGCCTTGGGGATGACGCTCATCATCGTCAGCGGGGCGATCGACCTGTCCGTCGGCTCGACGGTCGCGCTCACGGGCGTTATCGCCGCCCTCCTGATCCAGAGGGGCTGGGGGGCGGCAGCGGCCGCCGCAGCCGCGATCGGCGTCGGAGGGCTGGTCGGCCTCCTGAACGGGTCGGCCGTCGCCTGGCTCCGGATGCCGTCATTCATCATCACGCTCGGCATGCTCGGGATAGGCCGGGGAATGGCCAAGTGGCTGGCCGACAACCAGACGGTGAGCTACGACGCCTCCCCGATCAACGGGTGGATGACGACGGCCGACCCGGCGGGCCGCGCCCTTCCGGCCGGCGTGTGGGTGGCGCTTGCGCTCGCCGTCGCGACGTCGCTCCTGCTCAGGAAGACGGTGTTCGGAAGGCACGTGTTCGCGCTGGGGTCGAACGAGGCGGCGGCCCGGCTGTGCGGCGTGCCGACCGCGCGCCTCAAGGTCGTCATATTCGCGCTGGCGGGCTGCTTCTTCGGCCTCTCGGGCGTATTCCAGCTCTCGCGGCTGCGCCTGGGGGACCCAACGGTCGCGGTCGGGCTTGAGCTCGACGTCATCGCCGCGGTCATCATCGGCGGCGCGAGCCTGAACGGTGGCACCGGCACCGTGCTCGGCTCCGTCATCGGCGCGTTGATCATGTCGGTCCTTCGCAACGGGTCGCAACAAATGGGTTGGCCCAACTATTTTCAGGAGATAATCATCGGGCTCGTGATCATCGTGGCCGTTTTCCTCGACCGTTTCCGCCGCGGCGGGAAGGCCTGACGCGCAGGCGCCCCGCCCATGTCCCCCCAGCGGTGCATAGGCTTCGATGCGGACGACACGCTCTGGCACAACGAGAACATCTTCGAGTTCGTGCACGAGCGGTATTGCGGGCTTCTCGGCCGGCACCACGACGCGGCTACGGTCAGGCGCGCGCTGCACGCGACCGAGATGCGCAACCTCGACCTCTACGGCTACGGGATCAAGGGGTTCATGCTCTCGGCGATAGAGACGGCGATCGAGCTGACCGGGGGGAAGCTGAGCGCGAACGAGCTGCGCGAGATCCTGGCCCTCGGGCGCGGCATGCTCGACCACCCGGTCGAGCTCCTCGACGGAGCCCCGGAGGTGCTCGACCTGCTGGCCCCGTCGTACCGCCTTTTCCTGATCACCAAGGGCGACCTGAGGGACCAGGAGAGGAAGCTCATCAAGTCCGGGATCGCGGACCGGTTCCAGGGGGTCGATATCCTGTCGGAGAAGAACCTGCGCAACTACGAGCGGATCCTCCAGCGCCATGACATCGAGCCGGCGAATTTCCTCATGGTGGGCAATTCGCTCAAGTCGGACATCCTGCCCATCCTCGCGCTCGGCGGAGCCGGGGTTTTCATCCCCTACCCGCTCACCTGGCACCATGAGCGCGCCGAGATGCCCCCCGCATCCGAGGGGCGCTTCTTCCAGGCGGCGTCGCTGCGCGATCTGCCGGACATCGTCGCGCGCTGGCGATAGGCGCCGCACAGGGCACGCGGGCCAGGCCAAAGTTGCGAAACGCCGGTTTGTGCCTCCCAATACGTCCATGCCCACAATCTACGAGCAGCTGCGCGCCGACGTCGTGACGGCAATGAAGGCCCGCGACACCGCCGCCGCGACGTCCCTGCGCACGGCCGATGCCGCGATCCAGCGCGCATCGATGGACCTCTCCAAGCCGATCGATGATGCGCTTGTCGTCGCCACCCTGCGAAAGGCGGTCAAGAACCTAGCCGACGCCAAGGTCGAGTTCGGGAGGGGCGGTCGGGCCGACCTCGTGGCCGCCAATGAGGCGGAGATCCGGCTGCTGGAAAGATACCTGCCCAAGGGAATCGAGGGCGCCCGGCTGGAGGCGCTCGTCGCGGAGGTCATCAAGGAGTCCGGAGCCCAGTCCCGCAAAGAGATGGGGAAGGTCATGGGCGCCCTGAAGGCCAGGCCCGAGGCCCCCCTGGTAGACTTTGCTGCGGCGAGCAAGATCATCCAGGCCAAGCTCCCCTGACCCTTGCAGGGGCGCCTGCGCGGGGCGGCCGTCCAGGCGCGGGGCGCTCCACCCGCGTGCCCTTCTGCCAAGTCACTTCCAGCTTGGGATATCCGCGATTTCCGGAGCCGGGGCCTGAGGCCAGCGCTCGCCGACCGGCGTGAAGGCGACGGCCAGGCGAAGCTCGGCCGGAGCGTCCCGCGGCGGGATCTCCAAGGCGAGCATCGAGTCGTGGGCGTTCTGCATCTCCGCGGGCGTGGGAGGCGTCGCCGGCCAGATCGCGAACCGCCCGCCGGCAGGAGCGAGCACCTCGGCCCGGAGCTGGTGCCCGGCGTGCGACAGCAAGGCCGTCCGGCCGTCCGGGGAAAGACTGATGCTCGCGCCGGTCACCATCACCCAGCGAACAGGGGTCCCGGGCTGCAGGTCGGAGAACTCGTCCTGAACAAGGACGCGCGCCCGCCCCAGCATGGCGACCCCGCGCAGGATCCGCCTGGCGGCGCGCGGGTAGGCCGCCGTCAGGTCGGCCACGGCAAAGGCGTGGGCGCCGGAACCCGAGAATGCGATGATCGGGGCCTTCGCCTTCGGGTCCTGCAGCGCATCCCCGGGCGTGACCGTGTTGTGGCTGCGGTTGTTCAGCCTGAAGTAGGACCAGCGCTCCCTGCCGAAATATCCCGGGAGGTCGTAGTCATCGGGCCCCAGGTCCTTGGCCCAGCGCACGCCGTCGGACTCGAGCACGAACGAACCGAGATCGAGGTGGGCGTGGTTTGTCGAGTTGTCACCGGCCTTGAAACCCAGAAAAAGGGCGTGCGGGTCGTTCCAGGCGCTGCGGAACAGCGCGATGTCGGCCGCGCCGCGGAAATGGAGGCAAAGGGGAATCCGCCCGATCGCGGCGACCGAGTCCACGCCTTCATGCGCCGACGCGGCGGGCAGTCCCCCGGGGCCGGGCGTCCCGGCCGGAAACCAGACCGCATGCAGCGCGAGGAGATAGTTGTGGCCCCGCCGGTCGATCTCGATGCGAAGCAGGTCCCGGCTGTGCTCCATGGCGGCCTCGTCTGAGTAGCGCCTCGCGAGCCAGGTGTACGCCGCGGTGTCCTCGATCCGGTCGTCTCCATCGGCGTAATTGAATGCGAGGCCCGTGGGACCCTCGACGGCGGTCCTGTAGAACGCCGTGCGGTCGAATGCGGGTGCGGAACCCAGCCCGAGGTCGGTGCCGAGCGCGCCCTCGAGCAGGGCCAGGATGATGACGTTGTAGCTCGTGCCGTACGCCCAATAGCCGGGGCCCTCCGGGTAGGCCCCGTCGGGCTGATACGCATCCATGGCCAGCGGAAGCGACTTCCGGACGCCCTCCACGACGAGCCGGGCGAGCGCGGGCTTCTCGTCGGCCACCGACAGGGCCGCCGCGAGCAGTCCGCCGTTGCACACCTGGTTCCAATTCATGCGGGCCGCGACAAAGAACAGCCTCTTGTCCACCTGGCCCGCTGGCGAATACGCCGCCGGGGCGAACACCAGCGCCTTTGCCAGGAGGGCCTCCCTGATCACCGCCCTGTCCCCGCCGGAGAGCCACGGGTAAAGCCAGTCGTAGCCCATGGCCACGGCGAAGCTCATCTCGGCGACGTCCAGGAAATGCGACGGGTTCCAATCCGGGAACGCCGCGACCGTCAGAAGGTCGCGCCTGGCCCTTTCCGCGAAGCGCGCGTCGCCCGTCAGGCGGTACGCCATGGCGCACGTGACGATCTGCCGCACGGCGGCGCGCGACTGGTCCAGGAGCCGCGGGCCGATCAGCCTGTGGACGAGCGGCCTGGCGGAGAGGTCCTCCGCGGCGGCGGCCACGATGCGGGCGTGAAGCGCGGAGCGGAGCGGAGCGGACTTCGCCGCCTCCACGGCGCTTGCCAGCTCGCCGTCCGTGAGAAGGAGGCGCGGATGCCCGCTGCGAAGGTGGGCGATCGGGTCCGCGGGATCGCCGGCCGCCGCGACCCAGGAGGAAGCGGCGAGGAGAAGCGCGGCGGGCACGATGCGCATGGCGGCCCTCCAGTGTGGCGCCCGTCCGGGAAAAAACAAGCGGCTGCAAGGCCGGCAGCCCTTGGAGCGGAGCTCCCATCGCGGCATGGGGCGCCGGGCGGTCCCGCCTCGCAGACTGGACACCGCCGCTTCTCCCGCCACAATCGACAAGCCTCCGGCACCAAGCCGGGGCCCAGGAAACCCGAACCCCGCCGCCCGATGAAAAGACTGCCCTGCCTTCTTGCATGCGCCGCCCTCGCCGCCACCGCCGCCAAGGCTGAGAAGTTCGAGGGCCTGGCCCTCACCCCCCCCATGGGCTGGAACACCTGGAACACATTCGCGGAGAACTGCAGCGAGGCGCTGGTCAGGGAGACCGCCGACGCGATGGTCGCGAACGGGATGCGAGACGCCGGCTACGTCTACATCGTGATCGACGACTGCTGGTCGAAGAAGGAGCGCGATGCGGACGGCAACCTGGTCGCGGATCCCGTCAAGTTCCCGGGCGGCATGAAGGCTGTTGGCGACTACCTGCACTCGAAGGGCTTCAAGTTCGGGATGTACGGATGCGCGGGGAAGACGACCTGCGGCGGCTACCCGGGCGGGCGCGGGCACGAGTTCCAGGATGCGCGCCAGTACGCGTCCTGGGGCGTCGACTATTTCAAGTACGACTGGTGCGACCACGGGACCGCGAACGGGCCCGAGACCTACCGGATCATGAGCGACGCGATCCGCGCCGCGGGAAGGCCCATCGTGTTCAGCCTATGCGAATGGGGCCAGAACCAGCCCTGGCTCTGGGCGGAGCCGGTCGGGCACCTCTGGCGCACAACCGGCGACATCGGGGCGTCCTACGAATCCGGCGGGAAGAACAAGTGGGAGCACGGCTGGAAGACCCTTCTCGACATGCAGGTGGGCCTCGAGAAATACGCCGGCCCCGGGCACTGGAATGACCCGGACATGCTGGAGGTCGGCAACAGGGGCCTGACCCTGGCGGAGTCGCGGGCGCACTTCAGCTTCTGGTGCATGCTCGCCGCGCCGCTGATCGCCGGGAACGACGTGCGCCACATGGCGCCCGAGACCCGCGCGATCCTGACGAACAGGGACGTGATCTCGATCGACCAGGATCCGCTGGGGCACCAGGGCTTCCGGTTCCGCGTCGACAAGGACAAGGAAATCTGGGCGAAGGAGCTCTCGAACAAGGAGTGGGCCGTGTGCGTCCTCAACACGGGCCCGGCCCCGGCAAAGCTCACGCTCGACATGCACGACCTGACGTTCCTGACCGAGCAGTACTACGACGTGACGGACGTGTGGGCGGGAAAGGCGGCCGGCACGGCGCTGGACCCGCACACGGCGATGGTCGACTCGCACGACGTGATGCTGTTCCGGCTCAAGCCCGGGAGCTGAGGCGCGCCTTGAGGATCCGGCTGACCGCCTCGAAGACCTGGTCCACCGTGATCCGCTGCATGCAGACGTTGTCCGTGCAGCCCGTCTGACGGTTGTTGAACGCGTTGATGCAGGGGCTGCACGCGATGCCGGCCCAGATCGAGTGGTGCCGGGGGCCCGGCGCCGAGAAGAGGAGCGGGGTCTCGGGGCCGAAGAGGGCGACCACGTCGATCTTCGTCAGCGCCGCGAAGTGGGCGGGGCCGCTGTCGTTCGTGACGAGGACCTCGGCGAGGCCGAAGACGACCAGGAGCTCCCGGAGGGTCGTGCGCCCCGCGAGGCATACGCTCCGGGGGGAGCCGACCGCGAGGGCGATCTCCGCGACGCGGGGGGCCTCCTCGGGCGAGCCCGTGAAGCCGACCCACACGTCGGGGAACTCCCGGATAAGCCGCGCGGCCAGAGCCTCGTAGTTCCTCGGGTCCCACTTGCGGAGCGGCAGGAGGTCGCTCGCGTTCGCGTTGAGAACCACAAGGCGGCCGCCCGGGGGCACCCCCAGCCCGCCAAGCATGCGCGCGACAGCCGAATCCTCGCCGGGATCGGGCTGGAAGACCGGAAGGGGCGGGCTCTCCGGCACCACAACGTCGAGCGTGGGGAGCCGCCCCGGGTCGGCGTCAAGGGCAAGGACGAGGCTCGTGAAGGTCCTGCTCGTGTGCAGATGGGGGTTGTAGAGCACCCGGTGCGTCATCAGGTCCCCGCGGTAGGGCCCCTCCCCGAAGAAGGCGTGGAACCCCACCCTGTTGCGCGCCCCGGTGAGGTAGGCGATCGCGGCCGAGAACCGCGCGAAGAACTCCATGTCGATGCAGGCGTCGAACCGCCTTCGCCGGATGGCGGAGAGGACCCGCACCCCGCTTGCCACCATCGTCCATGCCGAGCCGGTCCGGACCTCGAGGACGTTCTCCCGGGGTATGAGGCCGGTCAGGTCGACGATGAACCGGTTCTCCTCGAAGACCAGGAAATGGACGTTGTCCCTGCCGACCCTCGCGACCGCCCGGCGGATGGCCTCGTGGGCCAGCACCGTCGAGCCCTGCTCCGCCAGCTTGAGGATGAGGATGCTCGAGACCGGACCGCCCGGCCTGGGCCCGCCAAGGAGGTCGCCGATGCGGCGGACGAGCGTGAGCAGCAGGCATACGGGCACGCCGACCCGCCGGTCAATCCACTGGAGCGTGGTCGCTTCGCTGCTGAAACGTTTCAAGGGAGGGATTCGGGCTGGAGGCACTTGATTAGCCGACGCGCGCCATGAGAGGCGAGTGAAATGCTCGACGGAGGCGCCCCCGCCGAGCTTTATCGCCGCCATGAACCGCCTCCGCCCCCTCCTCCCGGCCCGATACCTTCTGGCCGGCTTGTGCCTCGCCGCATGCACGGTCTGCTCAGATGCCGCGGAGCGGATCCCGGTCAGGGTGATCGTCCTTTCGGGCTTTGAGGTCGGAGACGACACCGGCGACGCCCCGGGCGAATTCCAGTTCTGGTACGAGCGCGAGAAGCTCTTCGACCGGATAGGGCTCGCCGGCGCCCCGCATCCCCTGTGCAGGAACGCGCAGGGGCTGTATGGCGACGTGGGCGGGACCACCCGGGATCCCCAGCTCACGCCAGTGACGACGAGCGAGCTCGTCATGGCGATCTGCCTCGATCCGCGGTTCGACCTGCGCAAGACGTACTGGCTCGTCAACGGGATAGCCGGGATCGACCCGGCGAGCGGGTCCATCGGAAGCGCCGTGTGGTCCGAGAACGTCGTCGACGGCGACGCCCTGCGGGAGATTGACGAGGCGGAGATGCCCTCCGGGTGGCCGTACGGCCTTTTCGCCATCGGCACAGACATGCCCGACCGGCTTCCCGCGGGCCACGAGCGACCCGGCGGATGGAACGGCGCGAAGCTCGAGTACACCATGGTCTATCCGCTCAACAAGCGCCTGGCCCGCTGGGCCTACGAGGTCTCGAAGGGCGTGCAGCTCCCCGACTCGCCGGAGCTGCAGGCGTGGCGTGAGAAATACACCGGCTACCCCCTCGCGCAGCTGCCGCCCCGGGTGATGATGGGCGACACGCTGGGCTCGGTGCGCTACTGGCACGGGGCCAGGCGCACCCAGTGGGCCCGCGACTGGGTCAGGCTCTGGACCGGTGGAACGGGCACGTTCTCGACGACATCCATGGAGCAGCAGGACTACGCGGGGACGCTCACCCGGATGGCCGCGAAGGGGCTCGTTGACATCAACCGGGTGATGGTGATGCGGACGGCGAGCAACTACTGCATGCCGCCCCCCGGGCAGGGAGCCGAGACGACGATCGGCGACGAGTCGGTCGGCACCGGCGCGGCTCTCGAAGCCGCCTACCGCACCGGGTCGCCGGTCGTCCACGAACTCCTCCGAAACTGGCCGAAATACGAGAATTCCATCCCCGGGAGCTGAGGCCGCGGCGGGATCGCGCCGAAAGGTTTGACCCCCCAAGGGCCCCGGCCAAGCGTTCGGCCGCCTTGAAGGAGCCCACCCGAGAAGAGAGGCGGCTCAGGTGCTTCCGCAAGCGCCGGTACCGCAGCCAGGGCGACGCCCTAGACGCGGCGCTCGTCGCCGGCGTCGAGCGCCAGCGCAAGGCCTACCTCTGCCCGCACTGCGGGATGTGGCACCTGGCCACGGCCCAAGTCGGTTGAGTGTGCTGCGCTAACCCAATGGCAAATATTGTCTTGCATATGAGGAATGGGGCGCGGACGCCGACAGCCATCCCAAGTCCGTGCGTGCGCCAGCCGATTATTCTTTAGGGCCGCGGCGGGAACCGCAGCATGGAGCCCCCCGCAAAATGAAAATCACCCGTCGCGCCGCGCTGAAGGCGCTTGCCGGCACGGCAGCCCTTGCCGCCCTGCCGCGCGGGCGGTCAAAGGAGGCCGATGCCCCTGCGGCCGCGCCCGCCCCCACCCCCTCGTTCCACCATTCCGTATGCCGCTGGTGCTACCAGAAGATTCCCCTGGAGGACCTCGCCCGCGAGGCAAGGCGCATCGGGCTCGAATCCGTCGAACTGCTCGATCCCGGCGACTGGCCGGTCGTCCAGCGGCACGGGCTGACCTGCGCGATGGCGAACGGCGCCACCCGGATCCCGGAGGGCCTGAACCGCCTGGAACACCACGGCGCCATGGTCCCCGGGATGATCGACCGCATCAGGGCCTGCGCCGACGCGGGCCTCCCCAACGTCATCTGCTTCTCGGGAAGCCGCGGCGGGATGGACGACGAGCTGGGCCTGGCCAACTGCGCGGTGGCGCTCAGGCAGATCGTCGGCGAGGCCGAGCGGCGCCGCGTCACGGTCTGCATGGAGCTCCTCAACAGCAAGGTGGACCACAAGGACTACATGTGCGACCACACAGCCTGGGGGGTGGAGCTGGTGAAGAAGGTCGGATCCGAGCGGTTCAAGCTCCTCTACGACATCTACCACATGCAGATCATGGAGGGCGACGTCATCCGGACGATCAGGGAGAACCATGCCTTCATCGCCCACTACCACACGGGCGGCGTCCCCGGCCGCCATGAGATCGACGGGACCCAGGAGCTCAATTACGCCGCGATCGCGCGCGCGATCAAGGAGACCGGGCACAGGGGATTCGTGGCGCAGGAGTTCATCCCGGTTCGCGACCCGTTCACCTCGCTTGCGGAGGCGGTGGCCATCTGCACCGTCTGAGCGCCCTGCGCGCGCGCGCCGCCCGTCCGCGGCGGTTTCCGCCCGGAAGCGCAGAAAATCCCTCGTCCCCCCCGGCCGTTTGCCCTAATAGACCCCCATGCTCCTCGACTTCTCCGCGCTCACTGCCCGCGAAGCCTACCGGTGGATGGTAGGGACGATCCTCCCGCGGCCCATCGCCTGGGTCTCGACGGTCGCCCCGGACGGGAGGACGAACCTGGCGCCATTCAGCTTCTTCCAGGGCGTCACGGCGAACCCGCCGACGCTCCTGTTCATCCCGGCCAACAACCGCGAGGGCGCCAAGAAGGACACCGTGCGCAACGTCGAGCTCGTACCCGAGTTCGTCGTCAACCTCGTGCCCCGAGCCCTTGCGGAGGCGATGAACAAGACGGCGTCCGTCCTTCCCTACGGCGAGAGCGAGTTCGAGGCGTTCGGCATCGCCGCCGCGCCGTCCAAAAGGATCCGGCCGCCTCGGGTCGCGGAGGCCCCGGTGGCGTTCGAGTGCACCCTGCTCCAGATCGTCCACGTTGGCGCGGGCCCGCTCGCGGCGAACGTGATCTTCGGGCGCATTCTCGCGGCACACGTCCGCGATGACGTGCTCGGCCCGGGGGGCCTGCCCGACGCCCGGAAACTCGACCTTGTCGGCCGCATGGGCGGCGAGGACTACGCCACGACGCGGGACACCTTCTCCCTGAAGCGCCCCGACGCCCGCTGACGCCCCGCGATGCCGCCCGCCGTAATACTGTCCGCCACCCGCACGCCGCTCGGATCGTTCCAGGGCGCCCTTTCGGCCGTTCCCGCGCCCCGCCTGGGCGCGGCCGCCATAAGGGGGGCCCTGGCCCGGGCCGGCGTGGGCGCAGGCGACGTCACCGACGTCCTCATGGGCAACGTCCTCCAGGCCGGGCTCGGCCAGGCGCCCGCCCGCCAGGCCGCCCTCTACGCGGGCCTCCCGCCCTCCGTCCGGGCCGTCACGATCCACAAGGTCTGCGGATCCGGGCTGCAGGCCGTGATGCAGGCAGCGCACGCGCTCGCCGCGGGCGACGCCGTCCTCGCCGTCGCCGGCGGGATGGAGAACATGAGCGCCTCGCCGTACCTCCTGCCGAAGGCGCGCGACGGCTACCGCATGGGAGACCAGCAGGTGGTCGACTCGATGGTCCACGACGGGCTGTGGGATCCCTACCTCAACCTCCACATGGGCATGTGCGCCGAGGAGTGCGCAAAGAAGTATTCCTTCACGCGCGAGCAGCAGGACGCCTATGCCGCCGAGAGCTTCCGCCGCGCGAACGCAGCCCAGCAGGACGGCCGTTTTGCGCAGGAGATCACGCCCGTCGAAATCGCCGGCGCCAGGGGCGGTGCGGCGACCGTTGACCGGGACGAGGGCCCGGCGAAGGTGGTTTACGAAAGGATCCCCTCGCTGCGCCCGGCCTTTGACAAGGCGGGCACGATAACGGCGGCCAACGCCTCGAGCATAAGCGACGGGGCCGCGGCGCTCGTCCTGACGACCGAGGAGGCCGCGCGGTCGCGGGGCTGGGGGCCGATGGCCCGCGTCGTCGCCTTCGGCTCGCACGCCCAGGATCCCCTGTGGTTCACCACGGCCCCGGTCGCGGCGGCCCGGGCCGCGCTCGGGCGCGCGGGCTGGAGCCCCGCCGACGTGGACCTGTGGGAGGTCAACGAGGCATTCGCCGTCGTGCCCATGGCGTTCGCCCGCGAGCTCGGCGTCCCGTCCGACAGGCTGAACGTCCGCGGGGGCGCCATCGCGCTCGGCCACCCGATCGGCGCCAGCGGCGCGCGCATCCTCGTGACGCTGCTCGATGCGATGCGCGAGCGCGGCGCCAGGCGCGGCGTCGCGGCCATATGCATTGGCGGGGGCGAGGGGATGGCGGCCTGCGTGGAGCTGGCCTGAGCGTTCCGCCGCGGCCCCGAGACGACCCATGGACGCGCGAACCCCACGCCCGATGACCCCGGCGGTCACCCATTCGGTCGACGCGGACAACGTGGGCTGGATCGTCTTCGACGACCCCGGGGCGGCGGCCAACGTCTTCAACGCCGCCACCCAGGTGGCGCTCGACGACGCCATCACCGCCGTGACCTCCGCGGGCGTGAAGGCGGTGGTCGTCGCCAGCGCCAAGGAGCGCATCTTCATCGCGGGCGCCGACCTGAAGTGGCTGATGGCGCTGCCCGACGCCGACCTGGCGGAGGAGTTTGCGCGCACGGGCCAGCACCTGTTCCAAAGGCTCGCCACGATGCTCGTGCCCGTCGTCTGCGCCATACATGGCGCGTGCGCCGGCGGCGGCTTCGAGCTGGCGCTGGCGTGCCACAGGCGCCTGGCAAGCGACTCCCCCCTCACGAGGATCGGCCTGCCCGAGGTCGGCCTCGGCACCATACCCGGCTGGGGGGGCTGCGTGCGCCTGCCCCGCCTGATCGGGGCGGCGGCCGCGCTCGACCACATCATCAGGGCGGAGCTCCTGCCGGCGGGCGATGCCTTCAGGGCCGGCCTCGTCGACGAGGTCGTCCCCGCGGCCGAACTGCGGGCGCAGGCGAAGTCCGTCGCGCTGATGCTGGCGGTCGCCGGCCTGCCCACCCGCCCGCCGCCGCCTCCGCCGGCCGCGACGCTCTTCGCCGAGCTGCGCGAAGCCGTGCGGAAAAGGACCCGCGGGCATCTGCCGGCGCCGCTGGCAGCGATCAATGTCGTCGAGCAGGGCATCAATTTCGACATCGACTTCGCGCTCGGCGTGGAGGCCGCGGCATTCGGCCATGTCACCACGAGCGCGGTCTGCAAGAACCTCGTGAACGGCTTCTTCCTCCGCGAGGCCGCCAGGAGACGGACTCTGGAGGGATGGTTCCCCCCCGCCGCGGCGAAGCCGGCCCCGGTCAGGCGGGTCGGGATCGTCGGCGCGGGCGTTATGGGCTCGGGCCTCGCGCAGTGGTTCGCCGCCCAGGGCCTCGAGGTCGTGATGCGCGACGTGCTGCCCGAATTCGTGGGGCGCGGGCTGGAGGTCGTCCGCGGCCTCTTCGAGGACGCCGTGCGGCGCCGGAGCATGTCCACAGGCGACGCCCGCGAGGGGATCGGCCGGGTCTCCGCGACGACCGGGTGGGAGGGCTTCGAAAGGTGCGATATCGTGATCGAGGCCATCGTCGAGAACGCCGGGGCGAAGCAGAGGCTGTTCAGCGAGGCGGCGGCCATCGTGCGGCCCGACGCGCTGCTGGCCTCCAACACCTCGGCGCTGCCGATCGAGGAGATCGCCGGCCACGTCCCCCGACCCGAGCGCACGCTCGGCATCCATTTCTTCAATCCCGTCGGCCGCATGGCGCTGGTCGAGCTGGTCGTGGGCCGCCACACGTCCGCCGCCGCGGCAGACCGCGCCCTCGCCCTCGTGAAGGCGATCGGGAAATCACCCGTGATCTGCCGGTCCTCGCCCGGCTTCCTCGTGACCCGCGTGCTGTTCTTCTACCTCAACGAGGCCGTGAAGCTCTGGGAGCAGGGCGTGACCACCGCCGCGCTGGACTCCGCCATGCGCGACTTCGGCTGGCCGATGGGGCCCCTCCGGCTGATCGACGAGGTGGGCGTCGACGTGACGGACTTCATCTTCGGCGAGATGGCCCACTACTTCCCGCAGCGCTTCGTCCGCTCGGGGGCCTGCGCCGCCATGCTCGCCGCTCGGATGAGGGGGCGGAAGAACGGCGCGAGCACGGGCTTCTACTCCTACTCCGGCGGCAGCGAGGCCCTGAACGACGAGGAGACGCGCAGCCTTGCGGCCCCTGTCGGCGCGCAGGCCAGCAACCCGAAGGAGATAACGGCACGCCTCATGGGCGTCATGATCGCCGAGGGGAAGCGCTGCCTCGACGAGGGCGTGGTGCGCTCGCACGACGATATCGACTTTGCGCTGGTCGCGGGGGCGGGCTTCCCGGCGTTTCGCGGTGGCCTCATGCGCTACGCATACAGGACCGGGGGCTCGGCCCCCTTCCAGTGAGCCAGAATCCGCCTTGCGCACGGCGCAGGTGCGAGTTCCTTAGGAGCAAAGGCACCCCGTCCCCAACCCCGAAGGATCCCGCAAGATGCCCGCCACCGCGTCCACACTCTCCACCGAGCGCAAGCAAAAGCTCCTGCTGACCATCCTGGAGAGCCGCCACGGGGACCTGCGCGAGGAGAGCCTCAACCGCCAGGGCAAGGGGCACTTCCACGTGTCCGGCCAGGGCCACGAGGCGATGGCCGCGATCGGCATGCTCCTGCAGCCCGAGGACTACGTATGCCCCTATTACCGCGACCGCGGCCTCGTGCTCGGGCGCGGGGTGACCACGTTCCAGCTGGCGCTCGACTACATGGCGAAGCGCGAGTCCTCGTCGCGCGGCCGGCAGATGCCGTCCCACTACAGCTACCCGGAGTTCCACATATGGAGCGTGCCCACCCCGACCGCATCGCAGCTCCTGCCGGCCTGCGGCATGGCCTGGGGCATGCAGCTCGACGGCAAGAAGAGCGTCACGCTCGCGACCGTGGGGGACGCGGCCACCCGCCAGGGCGACTTCTTCGAGGCCGTGTCGTTCGCCAAGGAGCGCAGGCTGCCCCTGCTGCTCGTCGTCGAGGACAACGGATACGGCATCTCCAGCCCGACGCGCCGCAGCAACCCGCTCGTGCTCAACGTCCTGGCGTCGGAGGAATGGACCGTGGTGGACGGCTGGGATGCCGAGCAGGTCCATCGGGTCGCCGAGGAGGCCCTGGCGAGGATCCGCGCCGGAGGCGGGCCGGCGTTCATCTGGATGAAGCTCGAGCGGCTCACGAGCCACACGAGTTCCGACGACCACAGGATCTACCGCTCGGTCGAGGAGCTCTCGGGGCTCAGCAACCGCGACCCGCTGAAGGTGCTCAAGGAGCAGCTCGTCTCCGAGGGCGCCCTCACCCCGGAGGAATTCGAGAAGCTCGACGCCGAGACCCGGGAGAAGGTCCGCGCCGACTACGCCGCCGCGGAAAACGCCGAGAACCCGCGGGCCGGCGAGCTCGAGGCCAATGTCGTCCACGCCATGCCCAACCTCGACGAGGAGATCTTCAAGCCCGGAGAGTACCGCATGGGCGACATGATCAACCTCACGCTGCGCGCCGCGCTCGACGCGGACCCGCACCGGATCATCTTCGGCGAGGACGTGGAGGACCCGAAGGGCGGTGTGTTCACCCTCACGAAGAGGCTGTCGACGGACTTCTCCGGCCAGGTCTTCAACTCGCCGCTCGCCGAGTCGACCATCCTCGGCGTGGCGTGCGGCCTCGCCAGCTACGGCTGGCGGCCCGTGTTCGAGCTGCAGTTCATCGACTTCATCTATCCCGGCTGGAACCAGCTCGTCACGAACCTCGCCACGCTGCGCTGGCGCACCTTCGGCAGGTGGACGTGCCCGGCGGTGATCTACGCCCCGTACGGGGCCTACCTGCCGGGGGGCTCGCTCTGGCATTCCCAGGCGAACGAGGCGGCCATCGCCCACTTCCCCGGGCTCAACGTGGTCATCCCCAGCACGCCGGAGGACGCGGTCGGCCTCCTCTGGTCGGCGATGCACGGCGAGGACACCACAATCGTCCTCATCCCCAAGCACATGCTCTGGGAGAAGCGCGAGGTGACGCAGGCCATCTCGGCCGTGCCGATCGGCGCCGCGCGGCGCCTCACCGAGGGCGGCGACGTCACGATCGTGGCCTGGGGCAACACGGTCGAGAAGTCGCTGGAGGCCATGGCCAAGCTCGGCGACTCGGTCAGCTTCGAGCTCATCGACCTGCGCTCGATCGTGCCGTGGGACCGCGAGATGCTCGAGGAATCGGTCCGCAAGACGGGGCGGCTCATCGTCGTGCAGGAGGACACCGAGAACTGCAGCGTCGGCCAGATGATCATCTCCCACCTCGCCGGCCGGCCGGACGTCTGGAGCCGCCTCGTGAGCCCCCCGATCCTCGTCTCGAAGGGCAACGTGATGATCGGCTACAGCCCGGTCTATGAATACGCCGCCCTGCCCGATGAGAAACGCATCATCGAGGCCGTGCACCGGGTCATGGAGGGGACCCGGCCGGCAGGCGCCGCGCCGGCCAGGGCGCCCGGGGCGGCACTGCGACGCGGGGAGCCCAAGGAGCCGTCATCGGCCGCGCCCGCCCACGGCCCGGCGTTCCACCCCGCCGACATCTCGATAAGGGTCCCCCTCATGGGCGAGGGCATCCGCGCCGCGCGCATCGTGTCGCTCATCAAGAAGCCGGGGGAAAGGGTCGAGCTCGACGAGCCGCTCTGCGAGGTCGAGACCGACAAGGCCGTCTACCCGATCGAGTCGTCAATGGCCGGCGTGCTCAAGGAGTGGCGGTGCAAGGTGGACGACGTCCTGGAAATCGGGCGCGAGATCGCCGTGATGACCGTGGAGGGCGCCGCGGCGGCGGCCCCGGCCCGGAACCTCAGCATGCAGCAGCTCCAGCAGCAGCCGCCCGCGTCCGGGGGCACCCCGGTCGCCCCCGCCCTCTCGCCGGCGATAACCCGCAGGCTGACCGGCGTGGTCCCGGTGAACATGCAGCTCGACGTGCAGTGGAGGGCCATCCGCCTGGCGCGGGAGGCTGCGAAGAGGACGGAGCTCCAATGCACGCCCTCGCTGATGCTCGCCTGGGTCGTCGCGCGGGCGATGACGCGGCACCCGGCCTTTCGCAGGCTCACCACGAAGGACAGGGGCATCGTCGAGCGCGACCCGTTCGACCTCGGCGTGGCCGTCGCGCTCGACGGCGACCAGCTGGCGACGGCCGTCATCCGCGAGGCAAACCGGCTCGACTGGGCGGCGTTTGCCTCGGTCTACGCCCAGGCCGTCGCCTCAGCGCGCGCGGGCAAGGTGGACGACGTGCAGGCTCCGCTCATCATCACGAGCCTCGGCGGGTTCGGCATCGAGGTCGCGACGCCGATCGTCGTTCCGCCATCGATGGGGACCCTCTTCGTCGGCAAGGCGCACGAGCGCGTGGTCAACGAGGGCGGCGCCGTGTACCCGGCGGAGGTCGTGACCCTGTCGCTCACGTTCGACCACAAGGTCGTGAACGGGGCCGGCGCCGCGGCCTTCCTGCACGACATCAAGGTTCAGGCGGAGTGCTTCAGTCTTCCGGCGTGACCCACTTTGCTCGCTTGACCGGGTGCGGCCTGCCGGCCTCGTCGATCGCCACGTAGGTGAAGACACCCTGGGTCACGCGGCGCTGCGGGCCGCCGGCGTAGTGCTGCGACCAGGCCTCGACCGCTACTTTCATCGACGTGCGGCCGATCCCGTTCAGCCGGGCAAAGCACGTGAACGTGTCGCCCACGTTGACCGGCGCGACGAAGCTCATCGCGTCGATGGCGACCGTCGCGACGCGGCTGCCCGCGACGGTGCGGGCCAGCACGGCGCCGCCGAGGTCCATCTGGGAGACCAGCCAGCCGCCGAAGATGTCGCCGTTGGCGTTTGTGTCGGCGGGCATCGCGATGGCGCGGATCACGATCTCGCCATGCGGTTCGGTCGGTGGGGAGGGATCGGCCATCTCAGGAGCAGGCTGCACGCGCTCCGGCCGTCATGCAAGCCGCTGCGGCGGAGGGCCCGGGGCCCATTTGGGCGGCCGCTTCTCCCTGTAGGCGGCGATGCCCTCGGCCGCCTCGGCCGAGGCGCGGGAATCGAGGTGGGCCTGCAGGGCCCGGTCGAGGTCCGCCTGAACGGGCCGGTGCCAGAGCCCTGCCAGGAGTGCCTTGGTCCGGGACACGGCCAGCGGGCCGCCCTGGCGCACGGCGCCGGCAAGCCTCCGCGCCTCCGCGAGCGCCGCCTCCCGCGTCGGGGCGACGCGGTTCACGAGGCCGATCTCGCAGGCTCGCCCGGCCGAGAAGGTTTCGCCCGTCAGCAGGATCTCCCGCGCGTCGTGCTCGCGTATCTGGCGCCGCAAGAACGTCATCACCAGTCCGGCCACGAGGCCCCTCCTCGGCTCCGGGTAGCCGATCACCGCGTCGGCGGAGGCGACGGCCATGTCGCACGCGGTCATGAGGCCGGCCCCGCCGGCCACGGCCGCGCCGTGGACGACCGCGATGGTCACGAGCCGCGAGCCGCTGAGCGCGAGCAGGGCCCCGGCTATCAGTTCGGCGGAGCGGCGGGCCCCGGCGCCGTCGGCCGCCTCGGCGAGGTCCAGCCCGGCGCAGAAGGCCGGCCCGGCGCCGCGGATGATCAGGATGCGCTGGGCCGGATCGCCCTCGGCCGCCGCGACGGCCGCGACCAGCTGCTCCAGCAGCTCGACAGAGAGGGCATTGCGCTTCTCAGGCCGGTTGAGCGTGACCACGGTGGTGTCCGGCCCGTCGGCCTCGGAGAGCACGAGTCTGTTGGGCGGCCTCATTTCTTCCCTGGATAGTCGACCTGCATCTCGAGCAGAGCCATGCCGAGGGCCTTGCCCTGCGCGTCGATCCGGAGCGAGCGGCTGCCGCCTCCGGCCAGGACGCCCGCCAGCACGAAATTGAGCGCCTCGAGGTTCGGGACGTCGTAGCGCGTCACCCGGTCCACGCCGAGCGGCCTGAAGTAGCTCTCGACGGCGCCCCCGGTGAGGTGGTCGCGCATCCACCTGTAGGCGGCCGGCGTCCGGCCGAAGACCGCGATGTTGGCCGACGCGCCCTTGTCGCCGCTGCGGGCGAACGCGATTTCGCGGAGGGGGATCATGGCCGGGCTCCGTTCTGGATCCTGAAGGACGGCGCCACGGCCGACCGGGGGACAAGAGTCGGCCAGTAGCCGAAGATGGGCTGAACCCTGGGCCGGCCGGAGGCGTATCCGGTGACCCCCTGGGGGCCGCAGGTGACAAGGGGGGCGATCTCCTTCGCGAAGCGCTCGACCGGCTCCCTGGCGTCGGCGGCCACGCTGACGCGCAGCACGGTCTCGACCAGGTGCGTGTCGCTCATCCGGCTGGCGATCCCGCGGACGCTCGCGCCGGTGCCAAGGCACTCGATGAGGTGCTCCCGGTAGACGCATCCCGCGCGCTGCAGGCGCTGGAGGACGCCCTCCCCCGCCCGGCGCGCCTTCCTCACCGCGTCGTGGCCGAAGACCGTTATCATCCCGTGGGCCTTGTAGCCGTCCGCGTAGGTCGCGCTCACCTTGTAGGAGTCGCTGGGCGCGCGGCCGGCCGCGCCCCGCACCCGCACCCGGTCGGCGCCCGCGGCCTCGACGCGGAGCGTCAGGAACGAGACCGTCGCGTCGGGCGAGAGATAGCTCCCGGGATCGCCGACCTCGTAGAGGAGCTGCTCCTTCACGGTCTGGACCGTGACCGCGCCGCCGCTGCCGGCGGGCTTGGTGACGACGCACGTGCCGTCCCCGGACACCTCGGCTATCGGGAAGCCTATCGACTGGTTGTCGGGCAGGTCGAGCCAGTCGGTCGAGAAGCCCCCGCACGCCTGCGTGCCGCATTCGATGAGATGGCCCGCGACGGTCGCGCCGGCGATGCGGTCGTGGTCGGCCGGCGACCAGCCGAACTCGGCGATGCACGGGCCCACGGTGAGCGACGGATCCGCGACGCGCCCCGTGACGACGATGTCGGCGCCGGCCCGGAGCGCATCGGCGATCACGCCGGCGCCGAGGTATGCATTGGCGGTGACAAGGCGCGGGGCGACCGCCGAGAGCGGAGACCCCGTCTCCAGGTTGGCGAAGCCGCCGGGATCGGACTTGAGGACAGCCAGCACGTCGTCTCCCGTCACGGCGGCTACCCGCAGGCGGCCCAGGTTCGCCGAGCGGAGGACTTCGGCGCACGCGCGGGCGCACGCCTCCGGGTCGAGCCCGCCCGCATTCGTCACGACCTTCGTCCTGCCCCCCGCCGACCAGAACGGGCAGAGCGAGCCTAGCGCGTCCAGGAAGTCGCGCGCATAGCCGGACCCGGGGTCCCTGGCCCGCATCATCGCCATGATGGAGAGCGAAACCTCGGCGAGGTAATCGAGCGTCAGGTAGTCGATGTCGGGCTGCTCCGCAACGAGCCGGGCCGCCGCCTCGGGCTGGTCGCCCCAGAAGCCGGACGCATTGGCGATCTTCAGCATCGTTGCCATGGCCCTAGACCTGCAGCACGCCGGTGTGGAAGCTCGCCCTCGGCGCGGGCCGGGTCGCGTAGGCGAGCGCCCGCAGGAGGACGGCGCGCGTGTCCTCGGGCTGGATGATCGAGTCGACCCAGCCGCGCGCGGCGCCGTATCGGATGTCGGCCTGCTCGACGTAGTCCTGCTTCACGCGCTCCCGGAGCGCCTCGAGCTCGTCGGGCGTGCGCTCCTTGGCGTTGCGCGCGAGGATCTTGAACACGACGTCGCTCGCCTGGGCCGCCCCCATGACCGCGTAGCGGGCGCTGGGCCACGCAAAGATGAAGCGCGGATCGAAGGCCTTGCCGCACAGCGCGTAGTTTCCCGCGCCGTAGCTGCCGCCGATGATGGCCGTGATCTTGGGCACGGTGGAGTTGCTCACCGCGCTGACAAGCTTCGCGCCGCTCCGGATGATGCCGCTCTGCTCGGCATCTCTGCCCACCATGAACCCGGAGACGTCCTGGAAGAACAGGATGGGCAGGCGCGTCTGGTTGCAGTCCATGACAAACCGCGCGGCCTTGTCGGCGCCGTCGGAGTATATGACGCCGGGCATCTGCAGGCCGGTGGTCTTCGAGTGCACGCGGATGCGCTGGTTGGCGACGATGCCGACGGCGCGCCCCCCGAGCCTCGCGTAGGCGCACACGAGCGTCTTGCCGTAGTCGGCCTTGTACTCGTCGACCGACCCCGAATCGACGATGCACCTGAGGACGTCCCGGGCGTCGTAGTCCCTGCGTCCGTCGAGGCTCACGAGCCCGTAGAGGTCCGCCGGCGGCCGCTCAGTCGAGCCCGGCTCCCCGCATGGCGCAGGGGCGGACTCCCCGGGCAGAAGGCCGATCAGGGACCGCAGCCGCGCGAGGCAGGCTGCGTCATCCTTCTCCCGGAAGTCGACCGTGCCCGAGATCTCCGCGTGCATCGCCGCCCCGCCAAGCGCCTCGCTGTCGGTGTCCTGGCCGATGGCGGCCTTAACGAGCGAGGGCCCGGCGAGGTAGAGGCCGCTGCCCTCGGTCATCAGGATCTTGTCGCAGAGCACGGGCAGGTAGGCGCCCCCGGCGACGCAGTTGCCCATGATCGCCGCGAACTGCGGGAGCCCCGCCGCGGAGATGACCGCGTTGTTCCGGAAGATCCTGCCGAAATCGTCCTCGTCGGGGAAGATCTCGTCCTGCATCGGCAGGAAGACGCCGGAGGAGTCCACGAGGTAGACGAGCGGCAGCCCGCACTCGAAGGCGATCCGCTGCGCGCGGATGACCTTCTTGCATGTCATCGGCACGAATGCGCCGGCCTTCACGGTGGCGTCGTTGGCGACGATCATCACGGGGTGGCCGGAGACGCGGCCGATGCCGGTCACGACGCCCGCCGCGGTGAACGGGCCCCACTCCCGGTACATCCCGTGGGCCGCCCACAGCCCGACCTCCATGAACTCGGCCGGCTCGTCGAGAAGGGCCGCGATGCGCTCGCGCGCGAAGAGCCGCCCGAGCTTGTGCTGGCGCTCGAGCCCCGCCGGGCCGCCGCCCTCCCTGAGCACCGCCTCCTCGGCGAGCACGCCGCGGCAGAACTCGCGGAAAGCGCTGCCGGCGTCGGGGGTCTTTTGGGCGTGCATGGCCGAAGGTTGGGTCGATTCAGACCATCGGCCTGAACTTGCCGACCGCGCCGGTGAGGCAGGCGGTGACCTGGCCGAGGGAGCAGGTCTCGACCGTCGACAGCAGCTCCGCGAAGATGTTTCCGCGGGCGCGGGCGACGTTCCCAAGGCGCTGGAGCGCCTCCGGGGCGCGCTTCGCGTTCTTGGCCTTGAAGGCCCGGAGCCGCTCGACCTGCAGGCGCTGCTTGCGCGGCGGCGTGCGCGCCAGCGCGACCCGCGGCATCGGTCCGCCCCCCGCGTACCTGTTGAGGCCTATGATGGGGCGGTCGCCCGTCCCGACCTGGACCTCGTAGCGGTGGGCGGACTCCTGTATCTTGCTGCGCTGGTAGCGCTGTTCCATCGCGGGCAGCACGCCGCCGAGCGTGTCGATCTCCCGGAACACGCCGAGGATCGCGCGCTCGACCTCGCGCTCGAGGATGAGCAGGCCCGGCGACCCCGAGAGGATGTTCATCGTGTGCTTGAAGACGCCCGCCTCCTCGAGGAGGATCGACTGGGCGTGCGAGGCCAGCCGGACGTATTCCTCGGTCGGGGTCGTGAAGGGCTCGTCCGCGCTGTTGCTGTGGCAGGAATTCGTGCAGTTCAGGTAGGACAGCATCAGCTCGACGGCGGTGCGCGTCAGGTTGTTCTTGAACTCGGCCGCGACGAGCGAGCGCCCGCTCGTCTGCGTGTGGAGCTTGAGCACCTGGGCCTTCGGCCCGGCGCCGAACGCGTCCCTCATCCCGATGGCCCAGATGCGCCGGCACACCCGGCCGAGCACGAGGTACTCGACGTCGAGCCCGCAATCCAGGAAGAACGAGAACCTCGGGCCGAACCTGTCAACGTCCAGGCCGCGGGCGCGGAACATGTCGGCGTAGGCAAAGCCGTTGCTCAGCGTGAACGCGGCCTGCTGCACGGGGGTCGCGCCCGCCTCGGCGATGTGGTAGCCGCTGACGCTGATGGGATACCAGCGCGGCATGTGCGGGATGCACCACTCCACCATGTCGCCGAGAAACCGCAGCGATGCGTCGACCGGGAATATGACCTCGTTCTGCGCCTGGACCTCCTTGAGCATGTCGGCCTGGATCGTGCCGCGCAGCCGCGGCACGCAGTCGGGCCCGAAGCGGCGCTTCGCGGCCGCCACGAACATGGCCAGGATCGCCGGCGCCGGGGCGTTCATGGTCATCGAGACCGAGGCGTCCGGCGCGACGAGGTCGAAGCCGGCGAAGAGCCGCTCCATGTCCTCGACCGTGTCGATCGCGACGCCCCCCTCGCCGACCTTCCCGAGCACGCCCTCGTGGTCGCTGTCGAGCCCATAGAGCGTCGGGCCGTCGAAGGCGGTCGAAAGGCGCGTGCTCGCCTGGTGGCCGGCGAGGTAATGAAAGCGCTCGTTCGTGTCCTCGGCGAGCCCGAGGCCCGCAAAGAGGCGCATGGGCTCCTCCCCTCCGCCGGGCCTGTCGAGGTACATCTCCCGGTACGCCGCGTTCGCGAACGGGAACTCGCCGGGCAGGCCCTGGCCGAGGAGGTAGCCGGCGATCGCGCCCGGCTCGTCCGTCTGAGGCAGGGCCAGCCGCGGCAGCGGCGTGCCCGTGGGCGACGCCGTAAGCCCCACGGACGCCCGGATCCCGGCCCATCGCGCGCGCAATTCCGCGGCGAACCCCTCGTCGGCGCGCGCCCGGGCGACCTCTCCGGCGACGAAGCCGTTGTAGGCTTCGACCGCGTCGGCGACTTTTCCAATGCAGGACATGGTCTTCTCGGGGCGCGGGTCAGGGCGTCCTGGCAATGGAGGCGGCCATCTCGAGCCCGGCGAGCTGCGCGATCGCCGCGTAGAGGTGGTCGACCCCCGCGTCGTGGTGCCGTGCGGCCACGGTCGCGTGAAGCAGCTGGTCCCTGCCGTTCGAGGAGAGCCGCGCGGCGATCTCGGCCCGCGCGGTGTGCGCCATGGGGTCGTCGCACTTGTTGAGGGCGACCAGGTCCGCGCCGTTGAGCATGGCGATCTTCTGGAGCTGTATGCGCCCCCCGTAGTGCGGCGCCAGGACGAAGAGCACGGCGTCGGCCAGCCGCGGGCCGCGGCCGAACGCCCCGAACGGGTCGCCGTCCTGGCCTATGCCCACCGACTCCACGAAGACCAGGTCGAACGCCCCGCCCGCCCGCAGCGAGGCGATGGCCGCGGGCGCCGCTGCCGAGAGGCCGGTCAGGCTGCCGCGCGTGGCCATGGAGCGGAAGAACACGCGTTCGTCCTGCGAGTAGATGGCGGAGACGCGGTCGCCTAGGACCGCGCCTCCGCTGCCGGGGTGCGAGGGGTCGTTTGCGAGGATGGCGACCCGGCCCTGGGCGTTGCGCCGGAGGAAGCGCGCCGTGAGCTCGTCGATGAGGGTGGATTTCCCGGCGCCGCCGGGGCCAGCGACCCCCACGACGAACGCCCTTCCGCCGCTTCCCGCCCTCCGCGTGCCCCCGTTTCCGCCGCGGCCGCGCGCCCCCGCCTCGGCGAGCGTGATCGCCCGGCCGAGGGCGCGGTCGCCGCGAAGGCGGGCATCCGGCCCCAGTTCGCGCGCGTAGCCTCGCTTCACGGCCTCCACGACCTCGGCAAGCGGCGTTCCGGCGAAGAAGATCCGGTCCACGCCGTCCCGCTTCATCGCGCGCTCATCGGCGGCGGTGATCGTGCCCCCTCCGCCGCCGAACACCGGGATGTCGCCTGCGCCCCGCCGGCGGAGCTGGGCCAAGACCTCGCGGAAGAAGACACGGTGGCCGCCGTTGTAGCTGCTCAGGCCGACCGCGTGCACATCCTCCTGGACGGCCGCGCGCGCGATGGCGCCCGCGGCGCAGTGGTAGCCCAGGTAGATCACCTCGGCGCCGTGCCGCGCCAGCTCGAGGTTGATCGTGACGACCGCGCTGTCGTGCCCGTCGCAGATAGGCACGGCGGTGAGGAGCCTGAGGGGCCCGGTTTGCGCACCGCTGCGGGAGCCTGCTGAGGTTGCCTCAACGACCATGGGGGAACAGTAGCCCGGTCGAAGCCGGGGGCAAACCGCAAACCCGCCGGCGCGCCCGGAAGCCGTGCCGGCCGGTCGCAACGGGCGCCGGCCCGATGGCATGCGCCAAAGGCTCCATCTAATTGACAAAGCCTAGGCCGCCGACAACTTTTAGCCCCCCACAAATGGTCTTGCCTGCAACCCCCCCGCCTCCGGGCTCTGATTCAAAAGCCAATCCTGACCGCCGAACCGTGCGCGACGTGGTCATCCGCCTTGCCGGAAACTCGCAGGACGGGATACAGACGATCGGCGGGTTCCTCGCGCGCCTCGCCGGCCGCTCCGACCAGGACGTGATGACGTATATGACCATCCCGTCAACGATTTCGGGGGGTCCGTCCATATTCCAGGTGCACATGGGCTCCGGCGACATCCTCTCGTCCGGCGACCAGGCCGATGTCCTCGTGGCCTTCTACCAGCACAGCTACGACAACCACATCGAGTCGCTGCGGCCGGGGGGGGTGCTCATCTACGACAGCGACCACGTCAAGCCGAACCCGGAGGACCGGCGCTTCACGTCCGTCGGAATCCCGATCACCGGGGCGACGGTCGAGGCGGTGGGCGGATCGTCCAAGGAGAAGGGCAAGAACCTCTTCGTTCTCGGGTTGATCGCCCGGATCTTCAGCCTGGACGCCGCAAAGGTCGCGGCGCTCATCACCGAGCGGTTCGGGGGAAGGTCGGAGGACATCGTCCGCAACGCGATGCTCGCCTTCGACGCGGGTTACGCGACCCCGTCGGACAACCTCCGCGACTGCCTCTTCCGCATAGAGTCGGCCCCCACCCGCACCTCCGGGCGCCCGCAGGTTACCGTGGACGGGAACACGGCCCTCACGTACGGGCTGATCGCGGCCGGCGTCCGGCACGGCGCGGGCTACCCGATCACCCCTTGGTCGACCGTCATGGAGACGCTGCGAAGCGAGCTGTCCAAGTACGGGGGCCTCTTCGTCCAGGCCGAGGACGAGCTGGGCGCGATCGGCTATGCGCTCGGCTTCGCCTACTCGGGCCACCTGGCCGTGACGGGCAGCTCCGGCCCCGGGCTGTCGCTCAAGATGGAGGCGCTGGGATGGGCCGTGATGGCCGAGATGCCGCTGATCGTGATCAATGTCCAGCGCGGCGGGCCGAGCACCGGCATGCCCACCAATGTCGAGCAGAGCGACCTGTTGCAGGCCATATACGGCAGCCACGGCGACGCTCCCCGCGTCGTGCTCGCCCCGAAGGATGTCGAGGATTGCTTCTACATCTGCCTCGAGGCCGGCCGGATCGCGCGCGAGTACAGCACGCCCGTCATCATCCTTACCGACCAGGCCCTGGCGACCCGGATCGAGGCGTTCGACGAGCCGGACCTCGCCGCGCTCATGGTCGACCCGAAGCCGGACCTGTCCCCCCGCGGGGCGGACTTCGAGCCCTACCCCCTTGGCCGCCTGACCCGCCACGCCCCGCCGGGGGCTTCGATCGCAACGGGCAAGTATCCGAGCGTCAGCGGCCTCGAGCATGACGAGCTGGGGCATCCGTCGGCCAATCCCGGCATGCACATGAAGATGACGGCCAAGCGCCGCGAGAAGCTGAAGGCGCTCGCCGAGTCGCTTCCAGCGCCCGAGGTGTACGGCGACTCCGAGGGCGAGGCGCTCGTCGTCGGCTGGGGCTCGACGTGGGGGCCCGTCCGCGAGGCGGTCAACCGCCTGAGGCAGGGAGGCTCAAGGGTGGGACAGATGCACCTGCGCCACCTGCACCCGCTGCCTCCGGGCCTCGACAAGGTCTTCGCCCGCTACAAGAGCGTGCTGGTCGTCGAGATGAACGACGAGGGCCTATACGGCTTCGGCCAGCTGGCCACCATGCTGCGCGCCCGCTACGCCCTGCCCTCCATCCGCAGCATCACCAAGACCGACGGCCTGACCTTCAGGATCGGCGAGCTCGTCGACCGCGTGACCGGCAAGATCGGGCCCGACGGCCCGAACGGCGGCCACTCCTGACCCGATCCCCACCTTGACCGCCATGCCCTCCCCCGCCACCGCCCTCTCCCCCTCCGCGCAGCCGCAGCGGCCCCCGCTTACCAAGAAGGTCCTCACCGCCGACCACCCGACGTGGTGCCCCGGGTGCGGCGACTTCGCCGTCCTCGCCGCCTTCTACCGCGTGCTCGAGAAGCTCCAGTATCCCCATGAGAGCATCGTGACCCTGGCGGGCATCGGCTGCTCGTCGCGCTTCCCGTACTTCGTCAACACCCACGGCGTCCACTACATCCACGGCCGATCGCTGCCGTTTGCCGCCGGGGTGAGCCTCGGCCGGGACGACCTGCACGTGTTCGTCTTCGGTGGCGACGGCGACGGGTTCTCCATCGGGGGCAACCACCTGGTCCACACCGGGCGCAAGAACGTGCGCCTGACCTACGTCATCATGGACAACTTCGTGTACGGGCTGACGAAGAAGCAGACCTCGCCCACCTCGCCCATCGGCTTCAAGTCGAAGACCGATCCGACCGGGGTGCTCGACCAGCCCATAAACCCCATGCGCACGCTCGTGAACAGCGGCGCCACGTTCGTCGCCCGCAGCCACGCGAGCCAGGTGAACCACATGGCCGAGATGATGGAGCGCGCCGCGCGCCACGACGGCTTCTCGGTGGTCGAGATCCTCTCCGAGTGCGTGGAGTTCTACGAGGGGGCATTCGACGCGGCAAACCCCCGCAAGGGCGGCCAGTTCCGGGTGATCGAGGAGCGGAAGAACGACGGCACCCCCGAGGACGCGCTGCGCCATGACCCCTCGGACGAGCTCGCCGCGTTCCGCCTGGCGGCGCAGCCGTGGCCCGGCGTGTTCGGCGTCTTCTTCGAGTCGGACCGGCCGACCAAGAACCGCCTCGAGGCGGACCTCATCGCGAGGACCCGGGAGAAGACCAAGTCGGCCTCCGACCTCGAGCTTCTCCAGTCCTCGTTCCGCCGCCTGCGCTAGGCGCGGTTCTCCCGGCCCCCAAGGGGCAGGATTTCCTGGCCGCCGAGCGATGAAGCTGCATGGCACCGAGGGCGCCCTCCGGTTCGGGCACGGCCTCGCGGGGGCGCGCGGCGCGGTGATCCTTGTCCACGGCCGCGGCTCGTCGCCGCGGGACATCGCCGGGCTGGCCGACGCGATGCCCGACGCCGGCCTCGCCTTCCTGGCGCCCGCCGCGGAGGGGGGGGCTTGGTATCCGCAGCGTTTCTTCGCCCCGCCCGGGGCCAACGAGCCGTGGCTTTCGAGCGCAATCGCCGTGATCGCCCAGCTCGCGGCCGAGGCGCAGGCGGCCGGCATCGGCCCGGAAAGGACGGGCATTGTCGGCTTCTCGCAGGGCGCCTGCCTGGCGCTTGAGTTCGCGGCGCGCCACCCCGTTCGCTACGGCTTTGTCGCCGGCCTGAGCGGAGCGCTCATAGGGCCGCTCGGCGCGCCGCGCCCGGCCGGGGACCTCCGCGGAACGCCGGTGCTCCTCGGCTGCGCGGAGCGAGACCCCCACATCCCAATTGAATTCGTCGAGCGGAGCGCCGAGGCGCTCTCGCGGCTGGGCGCGGACGTGACCAAGCTGATCTTCCCCGGCGGATCGCACGCGATCTTCCCGGAGGAGATCGAGTGGCTGGGGAAACGCGCGGGCGCCGGCAGGGACACCGGACCCGGCTAAGCGGAGCCGGCGGGCCTGATATTAGAGAAGCGGGCCGTTGATCCTCGTGTCCGCGACCAGCGCCTTGAAGCGGCGGTCGTCGCGCAGCGGCCGGAAAGAAACCCGGACCGCATAGACGTTCATCCCCCACGGCACCCGGAGCAGGCGCTCGATCTCCGCCAGCGCCCGGTCCTTCTCCCCCATCCAGGCAAGCGCAAAGGCGCAGGTCGCCGAGTTTGAAGGCCCGACGATCGCGTCGCGGGACTCGGGCAGGATCTCGGCCGACTTCCGCGCGCAGCGCAGCGCCTCGTCCCTGTTGCCCAGGAGCGCGTGACCCAGGCTGAGCGCCGCCCAAAGCGGCGAGCTTTCCGGCTGGCGCCCAAGCTCGTCCTTCATCAGGCCCACCGCCTCGGCCGCGAGGGTCCTCGCGGTCGCCATGTCGCCGGCCTCCGCGAAGTTCTCCGCCGCGTTCACCTCCTGGTTCCACCGCGGGTCGTCGGGGCTGCCGTCGAAATAGGGCTGCTCGCGGTAGATCCGGGTGAATTCCGCCCAGTCGCCGCATAGCCCGGCGCTCACAGCCTGAAAGTAAAGGTGTGTGCTGCGCAGGGCCGGGTCGACCTTCCGGTGCGCGAATGCCCGTATCTCGGCCGTGGATCCGTGCGCGAAGAAGGAGGCCTGGCTGTATATCCATGGCACTTCCAGGTTCTCCGGATGCGCGTCCATGAATCTCTGGAGCACCGCCTGGGCCTCGTCGTAGAGATGGACTGCGGCGAGCGACTCGGCGATTGTCCCGATGTAGCTGCTGTTGGTCGGGTCCAGCTTCAGCGCCTTGCGGAAATTCGGCAGCGCATCGGCCACCCTGCCCTGGCGCCGCTGGATGAGCCCCAGGGAATAGTACATCACGGGATCGTTCGGCCGCATCAGCGCCAGCCGCATGTACTGCTCCGTGGCCCTGCCATAGTCGCGGTAGCCGTAATAGTAGTAGTCGCCGAGCCCCTCTATGACGGCGGGATCGTCCGGGGCGAGGCGCACTGCGGTGTCGATCGCCTCCTTCGCCGCGCCAAGCTGCCGGTCCGTGTGCTCGTAGTTGAAGTAGACGAGCCCCCGCAGGGATGCGAGGTCGGCCCAAGCCGGGGCGAAGTTCGGGTCGAGCCGCACGGCGTCCTCCAGGAGGGGGATCGCCGTCCTGCGCGCCTCCATCTGGAGCGAGTAAAAGCGGGCCTGCCGCGCCTTGAGGTAGTCGTCATAGGCGGCGGAATTCTCGGTCGGGCGCCGCGCGAGAAGGACCTTTGCCTCCGGGGAGAGCACCGCCTGAAGGGCGTCCGCTATCGCCTGGGCGAGCTCGCCCTGGATCGCGAAGATGTCGGTCACGTCGCGGTCGTACGCCTTGGCCCAGACGTGCTCGTCGGTGCGCGCGTTGATCAGCTGCCCGGTGACCCGGACCTTGTTGCCCTGGCGGCGCACGCTGCCCTCGAGGACGTAGGCCACGCCGAGCTCCTGCCCGATCTCCTTGATGGACTTGGTCGTGCCGCGGTAGCGCATGACCGAGGTGCGCGACACCAGGTGCAGGTCCCGGATGAACGAAAGGTTCGTCAGCACGTCCTCGTGCACCCCGTCGGCAAAGAACGCGTTCTGCTTGTCCTCGCTCATGTTCTCGAAGGGAAGGACCGCGATCGATTTCGGGTCGACGGCCTGTGCGGCGGCCTCGGGCCGTGCGGCGGCGGGCCCCGCCGGGGAACGCCTTGACACGACGAGGGCGGCGACAACCACGACGGCGGCCGCCGCGACCCCGATGGCCGCCCACATGAGCCCGCGCGACGGCCGTTGCTTCTCGGCCGCGGGTGCCCGGGGCGCGGGGGGCGCCGCCTTGCGCGGCGACTCCAGCATGCGCTTGATCTGCTCGACGAACTGCGGCGTCGGCAGCGAGCCGGGAAGCCGGATCCACTGCACGCGCAGGAACTCCGCCGGCGCCACGGCGGCGCTCTCCTGCGTGGCGTCCACGACGACGGGCGCCAGGAAGGGGACCCCCTCGGCCATCAGGTGCGTGCGCTCGACGGCGAGCTTCCATTCCAGCCGGAAATACCCCTCACCGCGCTCCTGCGTGCGCTCGGACACGATCGGCATGAATAGTGCGCACTCCTTTATCTGCCTTCGGATCTTCTGGTCCCAGACGTCCCCGCCCCGGAGCTCGCTCTGGTCAAACCAAACCTCGACGCCGTAGCTTCGGAGGGCATCCGCGATCCGCTGCGCCGCCGCAGTGTCCTCCCGCGCGTAGCTTAGAAAGACCGCGCGGTGGGGCGGTCCGCCGTCGGAAGCTGGGTTCGGGCCGGGCATTGACCGGCGGAGGATAGGAAGAGGAACAGGTCATGCCAGCCAATAAAAAGGCGGGCGGGAGTCCCGGGCTCCAACCGCAAGGCGGGGGCCCTTAGAGCAGCGGGCCGTTGTTTCTCGGGTCCGAGACCAGCTTCTTGAACCGCGGGTCGTCGCGCAAGGGCCTCCATGCGGCGCGGCTTGTGTAGATGTTGGTCCCAAACGGCACGTGGAGCAGGCGCTCGAACTCCGCCAGCGCCCGCTCCTTCTCCCCGAGCCAGGCGAGCGCAAGGGCGCACGCCATCGAGTTGCCCGGCCCGATGATCGCGTCGCGGGACTCGGGCATGAGCTCGGCCGACCTTTGCGCGCAGCGAAGCGCCTCGTCCCTGTTGCCCAGGAGCGCGTTGGCCATGCTCATGCCCGACCACAGCGTCGAGTTCTCCGGCTGTTGCTCGAGCTCCGCCTTCATCAGGGCAAGCGCCTCCGACGCGCGGGTCCGCGCCGCGGCCATGTCGCCAGACTCGGCGAATCCCTCCGCCGCGACCACATCCTGGTTCCAGCGCGGGTCGTCCGGGTTTCCGTCGTAGTAGCGCTGCTCGCGGTTGATCCTCGCAAACTCGGCCCAGTCGCCCCGGGTCAGCGCATTGACGCTCTGGATGTAGAGGTGCAGGCCGCGCTCCGAAGGGTCCACAATGCGCCGGGCGCAGGCGTCCATCTCGGCCGTCGAGCCGCTGGCCATGTACGCGACCGTGCAGAGCATCCATTCCATGCCCAGGTCGTTCGGATGCCCTTCAAGGTACCTCCGAGCCGCCCCCTCGGCCTCGTCGTACAGGCGGACGTTGGCCAGGGAATAGGCGAAATCGACGACATGGCCGTAGTTGTTCGGGTCGAGCTTCAATCCCCGCCGCAGGTTGGGGATCGCATCCGCCATCCGGCCCTGCCGCCGCTGGATCAGGCCGAGGGCGAAGAACATCGCGGGGTCGTTTGGCCGCATCTGCGCCAGGCGCATGTACTGCTCGGTTGCGCGGGTGTAGTCTCGATAGCCGTAGTAGTAGTAATCGCCAAGCGCCTCAATCACGGCGGGATCGTCGGGCGCGAGGCGCGCGGCGGTCTCGATCGCGCTCTTGGCCGCGCTAAGCTGCCCCGCCTGCTCGACCTTGAAGTGGGCGTACGCTCGCCGTGACCCGAGCTCGGCCCAGGCCTGCGCAAAGCCGGGATCAAGCCGCACGGCGTCCTCAAGGAGGGCCACGGACGAGGAGGTATCGCCGAAGCTGGACGAATCGCGCAGCTGCCGGGCCTTGACGTAATCATCGTAGGCGGCGGAATTCTCGGTCGGGCGCCGCGCGAGGAGGGCCTTCGCCTCCGGGGAGAGCACCGCCTTAAGGGCCTCCGCGATCGCCTGGGCGAGTTCGCCCTGGATCGCGAAGATGTCGGTCACGTCGCGGTCGTAGGACTTGGCCCAGACGTGCTTGTCGGTGCGCGCGTCGATGAGCTGCCCGGTGACCCGGACCTTGTTGCCCTCGCGGCGGACGCTGCCCTCGAGCACGAAGGCGACGCCGAGCTCCCGTCCGATCTCCTTGATCGGCTTGGTTGTCCCCCGGTACTGCATGACGGAGGTGCGGGAGACCACGCTCAGGTCGCGGATGAACGACAGGTTCGTCAGCACGTCCTCGTGGACGCCGTCGGCGAAGAACGCGTTCTCCTTGTCCACGCTCATGTTCTCGAACGGGAGCACCGCTATCGACTTCGGGTCGACGGCCTGGACCGGGGCTCCGGCCGGTGCGGCGGCCGGCCCCGCCGGCGGATGCCTCAGCACGAAAAGGGTGGCCGCAGCAGCGATCGCAATGACCGCGCCGATCGGCAGCAGGTGCCTGCGGGACGGCCGGGCCAAGGCAGCGGCGGGTGCCGGATAACCCGGAGCCGGCGCGCTTCGCGGGGCGTCCAGCATGCCCTTCACTTGGTCCACGAACTGCGGCGTGGGCAGCGAGCCCGGGAGCCGGATCCACTGCACGCGCAGGAACTCCGGCGGCACAACGGCGGCCCCCTCCGGGGTGGCGTCCACGACGACGGGAGCCAGGAAGACCACGCCCTCGGCCATCAGGTACGTGCGCTCGACCGCGAGCTTCCATTCCAGGCGGAAGTATCCCTCGCCCCGCACCTGCGTGCGCTCGGATATGATCGGCATGAACAGCGCGCACTCCCTGATCTGCCTCCGGATCTTCTGGTCCCAGGCGTCCCCGCCGCGCAGCTGCGCCTGGTCGAACCACACCTCGACGCCCTGGCCTCGCAGGGCGTCCGCTATGAGTTGCGCAGGCCCCGTATCCTCGCGCGCGTAGCTGATGAAGACCGCGCGATGCTTCAGTCCGTCGTCGGGATTCGGATTCGCGCTGGGCATTCGCGGGCCAAGGGTAGCGCCGTACGATGGCCGTGCCAGCCAATTTGGAGGCGTCACCGGCCTGCGGCCACGACGCCTTGGACGTTGACAGGTGGAGGAGGCGGACGGTCACACTGTCATCCCCATGAGCGTTCCCTCGGAGATCCCCCTCTTCCACGTCGTAGGGTTTTCCGGGCACCGGCAGATCATTGACCCCGACGGGCTGGCACGGGCGATCGCCTCGGCGCTGGAGTCCCTGCGGCAGCGGGCGCAGGGCGAGTGGCTCGGCCTTTCATCCGTCGCCGAGGGCGGGGACCAGCTGTTCATCTCCCAGGCGCGGGCGCTCGGGATGTCATGGCACGCGATCCTTCCCCTTCCGAAGGCGGAGTTCGCAAAGGACTTCCCCCCGGACGAGTGGAAAGCGGTGGAAGGGATCCTCGACCAGGCCGAGCATGTTCGGATCATCGCCGAGAACGGCACGCGCGAGGACGCCTACCTCGACTGCGGGATGGCGACGGTCGACGGGGCCGACGTGCTCCTGGCCGTGTGGGACGGCGAGCCTGCGCGGGGGAAGGGGGGCACCGGCGACGTGGTCGCCTACGCGAGGTCGACCGGAAAACCGCTGATCCTGATCGACGCGAACACGCTCCGGGTGAGCCGCGAGAACCTGGAGAAGCTCGAGCGGACCGATTCGAGCCTCGCCAAGCTGAACAAGCTGCCGGCGGTGCCGGTGGGCGGGGCCGAGAATCCATTCCGGGCGCCGGCCTCGATCTTCGCCTTCCAGCAGAAGTGCGACCACGCGGCGAGCCGCGGCGCCCCCCAGTTCCGGCGGCTGATCGTGCTCACGGTGCTGCTGCACGTCGCCGCCACCCTGGTCGCCGCGGCCGCCCTCTCGTACGACCTGCATTTCGCGGTCGTGCCCTGGCTGAAGCTGCTCTGCCTCACCGGCGCGCTCAGCGTGGCTCTGCTCCTCAGGCACCACCACCACTCGCACCACAACTGGGTGCGCTGCCGGCTGGCGGCGGAATTCTGCCGCTCGCTGCTCGCGACCTGGGGCCTGCCGCGCGCCGCGCCCCTGTTCGAGGACCTGGACATGCCCGAGGTCCGCGGCCTCTCACGCGCGCTCCACATCCTCCACAGCCGGTCGGCCACCGCCCAGCCGGTGCCGATCGAGGAGTTCAGGAAGACCTACCTTGGGAAGCGCATAGACGACCAGCTCGGGTACTACCGGCGCCAGGAGGCGAGGGCGTTGCCGATGTTCAGCCGCCTGAAGGCCGGGTTCTGGATCGCGACGGTACTCGCGATCGCCTCAACGCTGGCCTACGCGGTATGCCACACGGCCCACATCGAGGTGCCGGACTGGGTCAGGACGACCGTGTTCTACTTTCTTCCGATCTCGCTGCCGATCGTCGCGGCGGCGCTGATCTCGCTGATCTCGATCAACGACCTCCAGCGCCGCGTCGCGCGGTACCGGGAGATGCAGGTGGTGCTCGAGGAGAGCCGCATGCGGGTGGCCTTCTGCCAGACGTGGAACAGCCTGGAGAGGATCGTGCTCAAGACTGAGCGCGCTCTTCTTCAGGAGGTGATCGAATGGCACTCGCTCACCAGCTTTGCCGAGTCCCACTGATCGGGCGCTCCCCGCCACGGCCCGTGGGAATCCGCAGTATTCGCCAGGCCAATCGGAATTCCGTTAATAATTGCAATCCAGCAACCTGGGAGCCAACCTAAACAGGCCGGGTTGGCGGGCCGACGGGGGTCCAAGTTTTCCGAATATAGATCAAGGCATTGATCTACAGCGTTGTGCGTAGCAGTTGCCCCACACGGGCTTGACTTGGAGTTTATATGCGAGTGAAACTCATTCTCATAATATTTGCCCCGTACCGATGAGATTCAAGTCACTTATATTCATAAGCTTAATACCATCCGTAGTCGGAATGGCGGACCCCGAGGCCAATCGAACGACACTGGAGATCCGGTTCGAAAATCACCATTTCTCGCCCCAAACACTGGTCGTTCCCGCCGACAGGCCGCTGCAGATCACGGTGCTCAACCTGAGCCGCGAAAGGATCGAGTTCGAGAGCTTCAAGCTCAACCGCGAGAAGGTCGTTGAACCGGGCTCATCGGTGACCCTGAAGCTGCCCCCGCTCCGCGCCGGCAGCTACGACTTCTTCGACGACTTCCATTCGGACGTCCCCGAGGGGGCGATCCTGGCCAAGTGAGCCGCGATGCCCGCTGCCACGAAAGATAGGCTCATCCGGGCCGGCCTCGGGTTTCCGCTCCTGTTCGGCGCTGTCGCCGTGCTCCGCTGCCCCGCGCAGCTCGATCCGTGGGAGTTCGAGGTCTACCCCTACTCCACCACGCAGAGGGGCATGGCCGAGTTCGAGACTGACAACGCCGTGGTGGTCGATGGCCACGCCATCGGCGGCGAGGGCACGGCCAGCGGCACCGTCCAGAGCCAGGGGATGTGGTACAACTCGTACGAGGTGACCTACGGGCTCACGGACCGGATCGAGGCCGCCTTCTACCTCAACATGGCCCGGCCCGGCGGCAGCGGCCTCCAGTGGGCCGGCGACAAGGTCCGGCTGCGCGGCAGGTTGTTCGAGCAGGATGTCCTGCCCGTGGACGTCGGCTGGTACCTGGAGCTGGAGTGGCACAAGACCCCCCAGTTCGACGATGCGGTCCGCGAACTCGAGTTCCGGCCGATCCTGGAGAAGGACCTCGGCCCGCTCTCGATCATGGCAAACCCAAAGTTCGAGAAGGTCCTCGCCGGGGTCGGCCATGCGCAGGGGGTCGAATTCGGATATGTCGCCGGCCTGCACTATCGCTGGGAGCGGAGCCTATCCCCGGGGCTGGAATTCTACGGCGGGGCGGGGCTGATCGACCAAGCCGACCCCATCGAAAGGCAGCAGCATTACGTCTTCCCTACAATCTGGGGCGAACTGCCCGGCGGCCTTGAATACGACTTCGGCCTCGGATACGGGCTCACCCGCGGCTCGGACCACCTCATCGTCAAGTTCAACCTGGAGCTGGAACGGTTTGTCGGCGCGATCTTCAAGGCTTCGCGCGGCGGCGGCTGGTTCTTCTAGGGGGGGCCGTCCGCCCTGGTCCGGGCTGGCGTGTTGACGCGCCCCTAGCCGGCAAGCCAGGCTCCGGGAATGAGAAGCCTCCGAACCCCGGGATTGGCGGTGCTAGCCATGCTGCCGCTGGCCCTGAGCGGCGCCCCCCTTCGGACCGTCGCCGAGTTCCAGGCCCTGGCGGCCCCGTTCAAGTCGGAGATCCGGGCGCCCCGATTTGAGACCACCCCGGGGCAAATCCGGGACGCGGCGGCGGCGGCCATCGCGGCGGGGGACGAAGCGATCGACCGGCTCGCCCGGCAGGATCCCGCCGCCGCAACCTTTGAAAGCACCTTCGGGGCGCTGGACGCGCTTGAGGCCGACGCCGGGCTCGCGGAGAACCGGATCAGCTTCATCCAGCAGTCGAGCACAAGCAAGGAGGTGCGCGAGGCGGCGGAAGCCGCCGTCAAGCAGCTGGACCAGTGGCAGGTCGGGGTCGGCTACAGGGAGGACCTCTACGCCGCGCTCAGTTCCTTTGCGGCAACGAAGCCGGCCGTGGGCGGCGAGGACCTCCGTCTCCTCGAGTTCACCCTGCGCGACTACCGGCGGAGGGGCTTCGGCCTGCCGCCGGCGGCGCGCAGGGCGGTGGAGGCCCTCTTCAGGGAGCTCCGCGCCCTGGAGACCGACTTCAGCTCCAACATCGTCAAGGCCCGCATGCCGCTCGTATTCACCCGGGCGGAGCTTGCCGGCGTTCCCGACTCCTTCCTCGCCTCCCCTGGCGTCAAGACGGGCGACGACGCGTACACGATCCTCGTCAACGTGACCCCGCAGCGGCTGATGGTGGCCCAGAACTGCTCGGTGGCCGCCACCCGCAGGAAGGTCGCCGTCGCCCAGCTTCACCTCGCCCAGGACGTGAACGTGCCGCTGCTCAACAGGATCGTGGCCGTCCGGGCGCAGATCGCCAGGAGGCTGGGGTATGCCTCGTGGGACGACTACTGCACCGAGGTCAAGATGGCGGGGAGCGGGGCGGCGGCGACGCGGTTCATCGAGGACCTCGTCCGCGGGATCCAGCCGAAGTTCGACGCGGAGATGGCCGAGATGCGGGCGCTGAAGGCGGCCGACACCGGGGACCCGGCCGCGCGGATCGAGTTCTCTGACTGGCGCTACTACCAGAACCAGGTCGTGAAGCGGAAGTACACGGTCGATTCGGAGGCCCTGCGCGTGTACTTCCCGTACGAACGCGTGCTCCAGGGCATGTTCGCGATCTACCAGTCGATCTTCGGGCTGAAGTTCGAGCAGCTGCAGGCGCCCTACGTCTGGGCCGAGGGGGTGACGCTCTGGGGGGTCACCGACGCGCGGACCGGCGAGCCGATGGGGCTCTTCTACCTCGACATGTTCCCGCGGCCCGGGAAGTACAACCACTTCGCGCATTTCCCGATCCAGGCCGGCCGGATGCTGCCCGGCGGGACCTATCTGAGGCCGACGTCGGCGCTCCTCTGCAATTTCCCGCCGCCCGCCAACGGCGCCCCCTCCCTTCTCAACCACCAGGAGGTGACGACCCTCTTCCATGAATTCGGCCACGCCATGCACGCGATCCTCACGCGCGCCCGGCGCGGCCGGTTCTCGGGGACAAGCGTCCCCCGCGACTTCGTCGAGGCGCCCTCCCAGATGCTCGAGAACTGGACCTATGACAAGAGGGTCATCGACACCTTCGCCGCCGATTACCGCGACCCGGCAAGGAAGGTCCCGGCGGACATCCTCAGCCGGCTGAAGGAGGTGCGCCTGGGCACGATCGCCGTCTTCTACCGGAGCCAGCTCTCGTTCGCCCTGATGGACCTGAGGCTGCACGGGCCGCGGGAGGAGAACGCGGCCGTCGACTGCCAGGCCGAGACCAACCGCGTCCAGGGCGAGGTATTCCTTCCGGTCCCGGACGACACGGCCTTCGTCGCCTTCTTCGGGCACCTGACCGGGGGCTACGACGCCGGCTACTACGGCTACGCCTGGGCGGACTCGATCTCCGCGGACATGGCCACGGTCTTCGAGGCGGCGCCCGATGGGTTCCTCGACCGCGGAGCCGGCATGCGGATGCGCGAGGAGATCTACTCCCGGGGCGACACCCGCGACGTCTCGGTCTCGATCGAGCGGTTCCTGGGACGGCCGAGGTCGGTCGGGCCGTTCCTGAGGAAGCTCGGGATCCAGTAGGGGTGCGGCCCCCGGGCCGCTCTCACAGCTCCCACAGGGCCGTCGCGATCGGCTGGCGCGCCGCGCGGATCGCCGGCAGCAGCCCCCCGATCGCGCCGATCAGCGTGGCCCACACCACCCCCTGGACCAGCAGCTCAGGCGTCACCGCCAGCGCGAACGTGACCTGGCTGAAGCTCTGCCAGTTCATCGTCGCCGTGTGGAACCCGTTGAACGCGACGTAGGACAGGCCGGCGCCGACCACCCCGCCGAGGATTGCAAGCGCGATGGATTCCAGCATGACCGACGCGACCACCGCGCCGCTGCCGAAGCCGAGCGCGCGGAGCGTCGCGATCTCGCGGTTCCGCGCCGACACCGAGCTGTACATCGTGTTCAGCGCGCCGAACACCGCGCCGATGGCCATCAGGGAGGCGATGAGGTAGCCCAGCGTCGTGATGAGCCTCGTCACCGAGGCCGAGTTCTCGGCGTAGTAGTCGGCCTGCCGGAACACCTGGGCGTTGATCCTTGGGTCCGTCGTCACGGCGTCCTTGAACTCGTTGAACGCTTCCGGCGACTTCAGCTTGATGAAGACCGACTGGAAGCTGTCGCCGCGGTGGTACGCCGCCTGCAGGACCGTCGCGTCCGACCATATCTCCGAATCGGCCGCGCCGCCGCCCGCCGAGAAGATCCCGACGACCGGCCAGAGGTAGCGGCCGACCTTGAGCTTGTCGCCGACCTGCAGGCCGTCGAACTCGCGGGCCGCGCCGATCCCGACGATGACCTCGTCCCTGCCCCACTCGAACATGCGCCCCTTCACGACCTTAAGCCCCTCGCGCACCTTGAGCGCGGCGCGCTCGACGCCGCGCAGGGGCACGTTCACGTCGCTGCCGGTGGAGATCTTGGGCAGGTTGATGATGACGAACAGCTCGGCCGACGCCAGGGGCCCCTCCGGCGTGCGCGCCACCCCCGGCGCGTCCGCGATGATGCGCGTGCTGTCGCGCAGGAAGCCGCTCACCATCTCCGTGTCCGCGCCGCTGCGCAGCACCAGCGCCGCGTCCGGCGAGCCCGAGGCGGCCATCGCCCGGCGGAACCCCGCCGCGATCGACAGGACGCCAACCAGCACCGCCACGACCCCCGCGATGCCGATGGTCGCCGCGGCCACCGAGGCGCGCCGCTGCGGAATGCTCAACAGGCCGAACTTCGTCACGGCCGCGATCTGCGAGAGCCAGTTGACCGGGCCGGACATGTCAGATCCTCCTCAGGGAGTCCGCGACGCGCAGGCGCATCGCCTGCAGCGCCGGGAGGAGCCCCGTCACCAGGCCCAGCGCGACGCACATCGCAAAGCCGGCAATCACGTCCCGGGCCGGGAAGAAGTACAGAGGAAGCATGCCTCCCGTCGGGTCTCCATGCGAAGTCAGGAGCCACGCCGCGCCAAGGCCGATGACGCCGCCGAGCACCGCCAGCAGGCACGACTCGGCCAGCACCAGGGCCAGCATCTGGGCGTTCGTGAAGCCGATCGCCTTCAGCAGCCCTAGCTCCCCCGTCCGCTCCCGGACGGACTGGGAGATCGTGTTCCCGGTGACAAGAAGGATCGTGAAGAACACCGCGCCGAGGATCGACGCGGTGATGAGGGCGATGTCGCCGATCTGCTTCGCCCAGGCCTGGACGAACGCCCCCTCAGCCTCCGTCTTGGTCTCGTAGGAGGAGTTCTCGAATTCCGCGTCCACGAGCTTCGCCACCTCCGCGGGACGCGCCGTGTCCTGCACGCGGACTGTGTACCAGCCGACCTGGCCGGTCCCCCCGCGCCGGGCCTCGTCGAAGTAGTCGTAGCGGAAGAACATCGGCGTCGTGTCGGTGTTCTTCTCCCGGCCGTCGAAGATGCCGACGATGTCGAACTCCCACAGGAAGCTGCCGTTCTTCTTGCTCCAGATCGACGACTGGATCGGGACCTTGTCGCCGATCTTCCAGTTGAACCGCTCCGCCGTCTTTCGCCCGACGATGGCGCCGGTGCGGGTCTGCAGCCACGCCTGCCTCTGCTCGGCCGGAAGTAGGATCTCCGGGTGCATGTCCAGGAACTCGTCCGGGACCACGGGGTTCTGCATGAAGAACTTCTTCGGGTCCTGGTATATCCCGCCGAACCACGTCTGGTGGGTGACGGCGGCCACGCCCGGGATCTTCTGCATGCGCCGCTTGTAGCTTTCCGGCAGCAGCTGGATGATGGACACCTTGTGGCGCACGATCAGGCGGTTCGCGCCCTCCAGGCTGACGCCGCCCGTAAGGGCCTGCTTTATCGCCGACAGGAATCCGTAGAGCACGAAGGCCACGACGATGGACAGCAGCGTCAGCACGGTGCGGGTCTTCTTGCGCCGCAGGTTGCCCCAGATCAGGTACAGGAACTTCATGGGCGGAAGGGGCGCGGGCGGCGGGCCGGGTCAGTCCGTCGGCTCACTGGTGAGCTGGCCCTTGTTCAGGTACACGGTGCGCGACGCCCGCGCCGAGGCGTGGGGGTCGTGGGTGACCATGATGATGGTCTTGCCGTGCTCGCGGTTGAGCGCCTGCAGCAGGCTCAGGATCTCGTCGCCCGCCTTGCGGTCGAGGTCGCCCGTCGGCTCGTCGCACAGCAGCAGCGTCGGGTCGGTGACGATGCCGCGGGCGATGCCCACGCGCTGCTGCTCGCCGCCGGAAAGCTGCCTCGGGTAGTGCTTCGCGCGGTGCGCAAGCCCGACCGCCTCCAGCGCCGTCGCCACGTGGCTCCTTCGCTCGGCCTTTGACAGGTGCGTCAGCAGCAGGGGCAGCTCCACGTTGCGCTCCGCGGTGAGCACCGGCAGCAGGTTGTAGAGCTGGAACACAAAGCCGATGTGCCGCGCGCGCCAGGCCGCCAGGCGGTGGTCCGAAAGCTGGTCGATGCGCTCGCCGGCGATGCTGACCGTCCCGCGGGTCGGGTGGTCGAGCCCGCCGATCAGGTTCAGGAGCGTGCTCTTGCCCGAGCCCGACGGCCCCATCAGGGCGAGGAATTCGCCAGACGGCACCTCCAGGTTCAGGTCCTTGAGCACCTGGATGTCCTCGGCGCCGCGGTGGAAGACTTTTTCCACGCCGCGGATGTCCACCAGCGATCCGTCGCCCGCGCCCGGCGCGCTCATGGGTTGCCCTCCCTCACCGGCGCCCCGTCCGCCAGGTCCTTCGGCCCGTCGACGACGACCCGCTCGCCCGCCGCGACCCCGGCGCTCAGCGCCGCATCGTCGTCCGTCGAGCTGCTCACCGTCACGGCGCGGCGCTCGGCGCGCCCGTTCTTCACCACCATGACGACATCGCGCCCCGCGCTCTGGCGCACCGCGGCCCTGGGCACGAGCACCTCCCTGGCCGCCGACGGGCGCGCCTCGCCGGCCTCGCGGAACGCCACCTTCACGCTCATCTCGGGCAGGATGCGCGGATCCAGCCGGTCGAACCCGACCCGCACCTTCACCGTGGATTTCTGGCGGTCGGCGGTCGGGATGATCGCGATGACCTTGCACGGGATCTTCCAGTCGGGATACGCGTCGAGCGTGGCCTCGACCGGCTGGCCGGCCTCGACCCGGTTGATGTACGCCTCGTTGACGTCGATCTCTATCTCGAGCGACTCCATGTCCACGACCGTGCAGATGCCGGTGCGGGTGAAGCCGCCGCCGGCCGAGACCGGCGAGATCATCTCGCCCGGCTGGGCGTCCTTCGTCGTGACGATGCCGGAGAACGGCGCCCGGAGGACCGTGTCGTCCAGCTGCTGCTGCCAGATCGACACCGTCCGCTCCGCCACGGTCACGTCCCGTTCCTGCTGCCCCAGCCTCGCCTTGTAGGCCAGGGCGTCCGCCTCCGCGTGGTCAAAATCCGCGCGCGCCACGACGTTCTTCGCGATGAGCTCCGTCTGGCGCTGCAGGTCCTGCTCCGCCTCCTTCAGGCGCACCCGCGTCTCGGCAAGCGCCGTGCGCGCCGATTCAAGCTGCGCCCGGGCCAGCTGCAGGCTCGCCGCGACGTTCGTGTCGTCGAGCCGGGCGAGCACCTGGCCCTCCTTGACCCTCATCCCCTCCTCGACGAGCACATCCGTCACCTTGCCCGTGATCTTCGACGAGATTGTCGCCTGCCGGCGGGCGGTCACATAGCCCGACGCGTTCAGGACCGTGCGGTCGCCGCCCGACGGCGCGGCCTCGCGCGCCGCCGCCGTGCGCACCTCGACGACCTTCGGCCGAGTCGACCACCAGAAGGCCGCCGCCACGAGCGCGGCGATCGCGATGACCGACGCCACGGGCAAAGCCCGCCTCCGTGGCTCCGGATCGCCGCCCCGCTCGATCCTCAAGGCATCCAACGCCGCCTTTGATGCGCTCATATTCGATCAGCATTCAACGCGCCCCTCCGCAGGGTCAATGTCGCATTCGCCGCAAAAGCGCGCACCCCCGGGGGCCGCGCGGAAGGAAACCGCGGCGCGGCGCGCGGGTTGCCGCAAGGCGGGGCGCGGCCAGGGTGCCCGATGTCTGGCCGAACCGGGCGCCAGCCCGGCGGAGGCGCGTCTCAGCGCCGCGCGACCACGACCGACTCGTTTCCATCGCCGCGGCGGGCAAGCCGCGCCCCGGAGAATCCGGCCCGCCGGAGGTCCTCCTTCAACTCCCTGAAGGTGAACGTCCCTCCCCCGGGGGTGCCCACCAGCATGTTGACCGCAAACAGGGCGCCGGAGGCGGGCGCCGTCCGGGACTCCTCCATCACGACGTCCCTGACTGCGATCCGCCCCCCCGGTTGCAGCGCGCGGAAGACCTTGCGGAAGAGCCTCCGGTTCTCCTCCCGGGAGTTCTGGTGGACGATGGCGCTGACCCAGGCGAGGTCGGCGCCCTTCGGCAGCGGGTCCCTGCAGAAGTCGCCCGCAACAACCCGAACCCTTTTCCCAAGCCCCAGCTTCCGTAACCGCCTCCTTGCCATGGGTATGACCCGCGGCAGGTCGAAGATCGTAGCCGTGCCCGACGGATTGGCCTCAAGGAACGCGATCGTCCACGTGCCGGAGGCCCCGCCGACGTCGAGCAGGTGCCTGAACGGCAGCGGCTGAATGTCCCGGATGAGCCCGGGGGCGATGTGCGCGTTCAGGTCGTGCATGCCGCCTATGAAGGCCTCGACGTCCTTTCCCCTGCCCCGGACGCTCGGCATGCGCGCGGCCGGCCTGCCCGTCCTCACCACCCGGGCCAGCTGCGCCCACCTGCGCATGCAATTGGCGTGGTGCTGGCTCATGGAGATGACGCTGTTCGACCCGCCGGGGGTCAGGACCGAGGCGACATCCGCGGGCACCGCATAGCGCCCATCCCTCTTCCTGAGGAGGCCCAGGGCGGCCAGCGCATCCAGGAGGACCGCCGCCGCGCGCGGGTCGCCCTTGATCCGCCGGGCGACCTGCCCCGCCGTCAGCCTCCCGCCGGCCATGGCCCCGAAGAGCTCCAGGTCCGCCGCCGCCGCGAGCACGCACGCCTCCCGGTAGCCCTTTGCCAGGTCCAGCACCTTCCCAGCGTCCCATCTCATGGCCATGTCCAAGAGGGTGAGCAGCATTCCGGCCAAACCTCAATCCCTTCCGGTGCCGGCCGCCGCAGCCGGGGGCATGCCGTCCGGCGCGTCCCCGAGGCCGCCAAATGGGAACCCCCGCCCTTGACGGGACGCTCGGGCGGTGCGAAAAGCGGTCCTCCAGATGCTCGGCAACGATTCCGGCCGCCGGGACAATCCGCCGGGCGGAAGGGATGACCCCACGAAAACGAAAGGAAGGCGCGCGATGCAGCTGACCACCGTCAGGATCGAGAAGCCAGACACCATCAACTTCATCCTGGGCCAGACCCACTTCATCAAGACGGTCGAGGACGTGCACGAGGCGCTGGTGAACGCGGTGCCGGGAATCAAGTTCGGCCTGGCATTCTGCGAGGCTTCGGGGAAATGCCTGGTGCGCTGGTCGGGTACGGATGCCGCCATGATCGAGCTCGCCAGGCGCAACGCGCTGGCCGTAGGCGCGGGCCACACCTTCATCGTGTTCCTCGCGGACGGCTTCTTCCCCGTCAACGTGCTCAACGCCGTGAAGGCCGTGCCTGAGGTGTGCCGGATCTTCTGCGCCACGGCGAACCCGACGGAGGTGATCGTGGCGGCCACGGAGCTGGGGCGGGGCGTCGCCGGCGTGATCGACGGCTCCGCGCCGAAGGGCGTCGAGGCCGAGGCGGACATTGCGTGGCGCAAGGGCTTCCTGCGCCAGATCGGCTACAAGATGTGAGGCCGCGGGGCCACCCGGCCCGCGCGATTCGAAAGGCAAATGCCATGAAAACAAGACGGCGCTGGTGGCTCCCGGGGCTGGTCGCGGCGGCCTTTGTGGCCTGCCGCCCTCCCGCGGCCGAGCCGCGCCAGGCAGGAAAGGAGACGAGTGCCATGAAACTGACGAGCAAGGCGTTTGAGGACGGAAGGACGATCCCCGTGCAGCACACCGGGGACGGGGCGGACGTGTCGCCGCCGCTCCAGTGGGGCGGCGCCCCGGCGGGCACGAAGAGCTTCGCCCTGATCTGCGACGACCCCGACGCCCCCATGGGCACGTGGGTGCACTGGGTGATCTACGGCCTGCCCGCGGCGGCGAGGGAGCTGCCCGAGAAGGTCGCGCCGGAGGAGTCGCTCCCGGGCGGCGCGATGCAGGGCGTGAACGACTTCCGCCGCATCGGGTACGGCGGCCCCATGCCGCCGCCCGGAAAGCCCCACCGCTACTTCTTCAAGCTCTACGCGCTCGACGCCGAGCTCGCGCTGAAGCCCCGGGCGACCAAGCCGGAGCTGCTCCGGGCTATGGAGGGGCACATCCTGGCCCAGGCGCAGCTGATGGGCACCTACCGGCGGTGACCGGCCGTGGCCCGTGCCTGACACCCGCACCCACCGCGGCCCGCACCCGGAGGACGCGCGCCTGTTTGCGCCCGAGGCGTGGCCGGTGCTGCGGCAGGCGACCGCCGACCTCTGCTGGCTGCTGAGCCGCGACTACGCGCCCTCCTCCGCCCTCAAGCTGGTCGGCGACCGCTACCAGCTCACGGCGCGGCAGCGCTCGGCCGTCGAGCGGTGCGCGTGCCCGGCGGAATCGGGGGCGCGCCGCGAGGGCCGGCGTGTCGGGCCGGACCGGCTCGCGGGCAAGGAGCTGTGGATCGACGGATACAACGTGCTGACGACGGTCGAGGTGGCGCTGGGCGGGGGCATGCTCCTCGGCGCGTGCGACGGCACGTACCGCGACCTCGCCAGCATGCATGGCACCTACAGGAAGGTCTCCGAGACGATGCCGGCCCTGGAGCTCCTCGGAGGCGCGGTCGCCGGCTGGGGCGCCGCGGCCTGCGCCTGGTTCTTCGACCGGCCCGTGGGCAACAGCGGCAGGCTGAAGGGCATCATGGAGCGGCTTGCGGCGGAACGCGGCTGGCCGTGGCGGGTCGAGCTGGTCCAGAATCCCGACAGGATCCTCGCCGGGGCGGACGAGATCGCGGCGACGGCCGACAGCGTCGTGCTCGACCGGTGCAGGCAGTGGTTCAACCTCGCGCGCGAGGTGATCGACCGCCACCTGCCCGCGGCCAACGTCGTCCCCCTGGCAGGCGCGTAGCCGGCGGCGGCGCGGTCAGCCTTTCACCTGCCTGTTGAAGGCGGCGATCAGCCGCTCGAAGTGGACGACCTCGTCCTCAAACATGGCGCGCCAGTACTCGGGGTCCCACTGCGCGTTCAGCTCGTCCGAGGACCTGCCCTGCTGCTCGACCCAGGTGAAGTACTTCAGGTTGTGGATGGCCTTCCGGTCCGCGTAGGTGAGCTCCTTGAAGTAGTCGACCGACTGGTGCAGGACGGCGCCGGCGAAATCGGCCACGGCGGCCTTCTCCGTGTAGGCGCCGCGCTCGGCGCGCAGCTCCGCGAGGCGCGACTTGTAGAGCTGCATCGAGTCGGTGAACACCGTGAAGACGACGTCGCGCTCGCCCAGATCGAAGTACTTGGCGGCCTTGATCGCGGCGAGGAGGTTGCATACGCCCGAGATCCCGAGGAGCGGAAGCCGCCTCAGGTGCCTGCGCGCCACTCCGAGCGCCGCGAGGTGCGCCAGCCCGGCGGGCTCGTTGAAGAGGCGCACGATCCTCATGCAGTCCTCGTCGTCGATCGCCGCGACGGCGTCGGTGTTGCGGACGTTGTGCACCCAGGGCACGTGCTTGTCGCCGATGCCCTCGATGCGGTGCGCGCCGAATCCGTTCCGGAGCAGCGTCGGGCACTGGAGCGCCTCGGTGGCGACGATCCTCAGGTGGGGATGCCTGGCCTTGAGGTAATCGCCGGCCGCGATGGTGCCGGCCGACCCGGTCGCGGAGACGAAGGCTGCCGCCCGGAGCCGGCTGCCGAGGCCGGCGAACACCTCCTCCAGCGCGGGGCCGGTGACATTGTAGTGGAAGATCGGGTTCCCGAACTCCTCGAACTGGTTGAAGATGACGTTGGCGGGATCGCGCTTGAGCTCCCAGCACTTGTCGTAGATCGCCTTGACGTTCGACTCGCAGCCGGGGGTGGCGATGATCGTGGCGCCGATCCGCCTCAGCCACTCGAAGCGCTCGCGCGACATCTCCTCGGGAAGGATCGCGATGGCCGCGCAGTCCAGCAGCGCGCAGTCGAACGCGCCGCCGCGGCAGAAGTTCCCGGTCGAGGGCCACACCGCCCTGTGGACCCCGGGGTCGAACCCGCCGCTCACCAGCCTCGGGACGAGGCAGCCGAACGCCGCGCCGACCTTGTGCGCGCCGGTCGGGAAATGGGATCCGACCAACCCGATGACGCGCGCCTTCACGCCGGAGATCCCAGGCGGGATCTCGAGGTGGTTCACGCCGCCGTAGCGCCCCGTCCGCAGGTCGTTCTTCCACGTGATGCGGAAGAGGTTCAGCGGATCGAGGTCCGACAGCCCGACCCCCTTCAACCGGGCGCGGACGGACCGCGGGATCAGCGACGGGTCGCGCAGCTGGCTGAAGGTCGGGATGACGATGCCCCGCTCCCGGCACCGCCTTGCGGTCCTGCGGATCACGTCGTGGTGCAACTCCTTGATGATCGTTGGCATATCAGTCCTTTGACAGCCGCCGGAGCGCGGCCGGGTAGTTCTTCACGCGCGCCATGAGGATCATCGCGGCGATGACGAACGGCTTGAATCCGGCCTCGCGGTAGGTCGCATGCCGGTAGCGCTCGAACACGCTCGCCGCGACCTCGCCCTCCGCGCAGCTCACCCCGGAGATGTCGGCCGGAAGGCAGTGCATGTAGAGCGCGCTGCCGCCGCGCGTCAGCCTCATCTTCGCCTCGTCGCACTCCCAGCCCTTGAACCTCGCGTTGCTCGCGAGGCATTCCCTCTCCAGCGCCTTCAGCCCCTCCCTGTCGCCCCGCCTGAGCAGCGGCGTGCGCCGCTGCATCACCCCGTACGGCGCCCACGACTTCGGGTAGACGACGTCCGCGTCGCGGAACGCGTCCTCCATGCTCGACACGACCTCGAGCTCGCCGCCGCTTTCCGCGCTGTTCTTCCGCGCAAGCGCGACGACCTCGGGGATCAGCCCGTAGCCCTCGGGATGCGCGAGCGCCACCTTCATCCCGAGGCGCGACATCAGCCCGATGATGCCCTGCGGCACGGAAAGCGGCTTCCCGTAGCTTGGCGAGTAGGCCCAGGACATCGCGAGCTTCTTGCCGCGCAGCGCCTCGAGGGAGCCGAAGTGCCTCTTGAGCGCGAGGAGGTCGGCCACCGCCTGCGTCGGGTGGTCGACGTCGCACTGCAGGTTGATGACGGAGGGGCGCTGGTGGAGGACCCCCCGGTCAAAGCCATCCTGGACCGCGGCCGCGACCTCGCGCATGTAGGCGTTGCCCTCCCCGAGATACATGTCGTCGCGGATGCCGATCACCTCCGCCATGAAGGAGATCACGTTGGCCGTCTCGCGCACCGTCTCGCCGTGCGCGATCTGCGACTTCTCCTCGTCCAGGTCCGCCAGTCCTAGCCCAAGCGCGTTGACCGCCGAGGCGAAGCTGAAACGGGTGCGCGTGGAGTTGTCGCGGAAGATCGAGATGGCGAGGCCGGAGTCGAAGACCCGCAGCGGCTTCCCCGCGCGGTGAAGCTCGGAGAGGATCTCCGCGACCAGCAGGAGCGCGCGGATCTCGTCGTCGGACCTCTCCCACGTGAGCAGGAAGTCCCCGCCGTGGGTGTCCGTCTTCAGCTTCTCGAGCCTGGCGATGCTGTCTTTTAAGGCCTTCATTTCAAGGAACTTCACGCATTGGCCGTCTCCGGCGCCCGCGCCGGCGCCTCCGCCCCCCAGTAGTGGACCGAGGCCTGCTCGATCGCGTCGATGATCTGCTGGTAGCCGGTGCAGCGGCATAGGTTGCCGTTGATGGCCTTGCGGATCTGCTCCCGCGTCGGCCGCGGATTCTTGAGCAGGAAGGCGTGCGCCACGAGAACCATTCCGGGCGTGCAGAATCCGCACTGGATCGCGCCGCGCTCGACGAACGCCTGCTGCAGCGGGTGGAGCGTCCCGTCCGGCGCGGCCATCCCCTCTATCGTCAGCACGCGGTGGCCGACGATGTCCTTCACCCGCTTGATGCATATCTTCAGCGGCGCCTCGTCGACCAGGATGGTGCACGCGCCGCATGCGCCTATGTCGCACGCGTTCTTCGCGCCTGTCAGGTCGAGGTCGTCGCGGAGGAACTCGATGAGCCGACGCTCGCCGGCGGCCTCGGGGACCTCGAGCTCCCGGCCGTTTATGTGGAGCCTCATAGGCGGCAGTCCTCCTCGGGAAGCTCCTCGGGCAGCGCCCCCATCCTTATCGGGAGCGCGAACTCCCTCCTTCCGGTCGCGTGGAAGATGGCGTTGGCGATCGCCGGCGCGAGGATCTCGTTGGTCGGCTCGCCGATGGCCTTGGCCCCGCTCGGCGACATCGGATCGGGGTTCTCCACGATGATCGCCGTCATCTCGGGCAGGTCCGTCGCCCGCGGGATGCGGTAGCTGTTGAGGTTCAAGTTGGTGATCCGCCCGTCCTTCGACCGGATCTCCTCGTGCAGCGCGTAGCCCGTCGCCATCGCCATGCCGCCGAAGAACTGCCCGCGCACCATCTCGGCGTTCACCGCCCGCCCGACGTCGTGGGCCGCGACGGCGCCGAGCAGCCTCACCCTCCCCGACCTCTTGTTCACGGTCAGCTCGACCGCCTGGCAGCCGTAGACCCACGTGAAATAGGCGTCGCCCTGCCCGGTGTGCTCGTCCCACGAGACGGGCGGCGCCTTGAACACGCCGCAGGCGTACGGGACGCGCTGCGTCTGGAACATCAGGCGGATCGCCTCGTCGAAAGAGATCCTGCCGCCCGCGGCCGGCCCCGCAATCTCGTCGTTGGCGAACCGCACCGCCTTCGCCCGGCACTTCAGCCGGCCGCACACCGCCTCCGCCATCTTCTGCTTCAGCTCGCGCGCGGCGAGGGTCACCGCGCCGCCGCCCATGATCGTGCCGCGCGACGCGACCGTCGTGCCGCCGTCCGGCACGGTCGAGGTCGAGGCGCGGCGGTAGCGGATGCGGTCCAGGCCCACGCCCAGCTCCCTCGCCGCTATCAGCGCCATCGCCGACTCCGCGCCCTGGCCGTTCTCGTGGACGCCCACCTCGAGCAGGATCGAGCCGTCGGCCTGGACGTTGATTATGGCCGTGCAGCTGTCGACACCCTCCGCGCCGAGGCTCACGCCGCGATAGCTCATCGCCAGCCCGACGCCGTAGCATTCGTCGTCGGCGGGCCTGCCGTGCGAGCACCTCGCGAGCTTGGCCTCGTAGTCGGCCGCCTTGAGGACCGCGTCGAGCACCTCGCCCATCGCGACCTTGTGCTTGTCGAGCTTCTGGCCGGTTATCGTCACGCTGCCCTGGCGCACCATGTTGCGCCGGCGGAACTCGACGCCGGAGATCCCGACCTTGGCGGCGGCTATCTCCACCATCTGCTCCACGACAAAGTTCATCTGCGGCGAGCCGAAGCCGCGCATCGCGCCCGCGACGGCGTTGTTGGTGTAGACCCCCAACGTGTCGCAGTGGACGTTCTCGACGACGTACGGCCCGCAGCATTGCACCGTGGAGCGCCAGGTGACCCACGGCGTGACCGAGCAGTATGCGCCGCCGTCGGCCAGTATCCGGCACCGCACCGCGGTGATCCGGCCGTCCTTCGTCACGCCCATCTTGTAGCGGACGCGGTACGGGTGCCTCTTGTAGCTCTCGCGCATCGACCAGTCGCGCCGGTACATCATCTTGACCGGCCGCCCGAGGATCTTCGCGGCCAGCGCCGTCCGGGCGCAGACGATCGCCGCGGTGTCGTCCTTGCCGCCGAACCCGCCGCCCATCGGCGTTCCGACCACCTCGACCCCCGACAGCGGGACGCCCAGGCACGCGCACACGAAACGCCGCGTGCTGAACGGGTGCTGCATGCTTCCGTAGACCTCGATGACGCCGTCCGACCGGGGAACGCCCACCGCCACCTCGGGCTCCATGTAGGCGTGCTCGACGCACGACGTGCGGAACTCCTCCTCGAGCACGAAATCCGCCCTGCGGAAGCCCTCGTGGACGTCCCCCCGCCGGATGCGGTGGGTGTTGACGAGGTTGGACCCGTGGATCTCGTGCACAAGGGCGGCGCCGGGCCGCAGCGCCTCCTCCGGGTCGAGCACCGGCGGCAGGGGCTCCGCCTCGACCTTCACGAGCGACGCTGCGGCAATCGCCAGGTTGCGCGTCTCCGCGACCACCACCGCCACGACGTCGCCGTTGTAGCGGATCTTGTCGTCCGCGAAGATCCGGAAGTCGCGGATGATCTGCCCGAATCGGTTCGCGCCGGGGACGTCGCCCGCCGTCAGCACCCTCACCACGCCGGGCGCCTTCTGCGCCGCCTCCGTCGCGACCCGGATGATCCTGGCGTGGACGAAGTCGGAGTAGGCGGGCGCCGCGTGCAGCATCCGCGCGAACTTGAGGTCGTCGGTGAACTTCGCCCGGCCGGTCACCTTGGCGTAGGCGTCGTTGCGCCAGGCCTTGCCTTTCTCCGCGCTCAGCATGGCGGACCTTTCCCCGCAAGGCGGGCGGCCACGCCCTCCAGGCCCGCCGTCGTCGGCTCGATCGTGGCCGGCATTCGGACTCCCCTCAGCGCCGCATCGACGTCCTTGAGGCCGTGGCCGGTGACGAGCACGACAACCTGCTCGCGCGGCCTCAGGAGCTTGGTGCGGAGCAGCTTGCCCAGGGCCGCGGCGGCGGCGGCGGCGGCCGGCTCGGCGAACACGCCGCTTGTCGCCGCGAGCGTCCGCTGGCCCTCGAGTATCTCCCTGTCGCTGACGGTGAGCGAGAAGCCGTGGCTCAGGAGCACGGCGGCGCGGGCGAGGTGGGCGTTAGCCGGTGTCGAGACCGAGATGGAGTCCGCGATCGTCGCCGGGTTGCTCGCGTTGCGGTAGCGCCCGGTCGAGATGTAGCGGTGGATGGCGCACGACTTCTCGGCCTGCACGCAGACCAGCCGGGGAAGCCGCGATATCAGGCCCGCCTCCCGCAGGTCGTCGAACGCCTTGAAGACGCCGCCGAGGATCACCCCGTCGCCCGCCGGCACCACGATCACCGAGGGAACGCGCCAGGCGTTCTGCTGCCAGATCTCGAGCCCGACCGTCTTCTTCCCCTCCATGGTGAGCGGGTGATAGGCCGTGTTGCGGTTCAGCCCGCCGTGGCGCGCGGTGTACTCGAGCGAAAGGCGGAACGCGTCGTCATAGCTGCCCCTGACGGGCACCACGAACGCCCCGTGGAGGATCATCTGGGCGAGCTTCGCCTTCGGCGCCGATTGCGGCACGAAGATCACGGCGCGCTGGCCGCCCGCGGCGCAGACCGCGGCCAGCGAGCTGGCCGCGTTGCCGGTGGACGCCGTGACGATGGTCTTCTCGCCCAGCCGGTTCGCCTCGGCGGCGACCAGGAGCGACGCGCGGTCCTTGAGCGATCCGCTGGGGTTGAGCGCGTCGTTCTTGATCCAGACGTCCTCCAGGCCGAACGCCCCGCCAAGCGCCGCCGAGCGGAAGAACGGCGTCGGGACCATCCCGTAGGGCGGGAAGAACCTCCGCTCGACCGCGCAGAAGAGGCTCCAGTCCGGCTTCGTCCTCCGGAACTTCCGGCGGATGGCGCCATAGTCGAACTCGGCCGTGAGCACGCCGCGCAGGGGCATGCCCGGCCGGTAGGACTTCCCGCACTCCGGGCAAAGGTAACGCACCTCGTCGCGCCCGTAGCGTTTCCCGCACATGCTGCAACGGTAGGCGAATTCGGCCATGGGGATCAGACCTTCCCGTTCAGCTTCGCAACGAGCGCCGCGTAGAACGCCACGGCCGCGCCCAGGTGCTCGACCGGGCATGCCTCGTCCGCGGCGTGCGCGTAGGCCTCGTTGCCCGGCCCCAGGCCGAACGTCGGGATGCCCTTCAGGCCCGCCGTCGCGATGCCGTTGGTGCTGAATGTCCACTTGTCCACAAGCGGCGGCTTTCCAAGGACGCCCGCGTAGGCCTCCACCGCGCTCCTCAGGTAGGGCGAGCCCTCATCGAGCGTCCATGTGGGGTAGTACTTCTCGGTCGGGTAGACCTTGCCCGTGTAGGCGGCCTCCGAGTAGTTCAGCACGAAGACCTTCGCGTCGGGATAGCCGGCCCGCGCCGCCGCGTCCCGCACCTCGGCGATCGCGCTTTCCTTCGTCTCGCCGGCCGTGAGGCGGCGGTCGAGGTGTATGCCGGCCTCGTCGGCGACCGCGCAGAGCGACGGCGAGGACGACTTCACCTCGGAAATGGCGACCGTGCCCTTGCCCAGGAACGGATCGCCGCGCAGCCGCCCGTTGAGCTTCTCGATCTCAAGCGCGATGCGCGCGATCTTGTAGATGGCGTTGTCCCCGCGCTCGGGCGCCGAGCCGTGGCAGCTGCGGCCCTTCACCTCGACGCGGATCTCCATCCGGCCGCGGTGCCCGCGGTAGATGTTGAGGTTCGTCGGCTCGGTGATCACGACGAGCTCCGGCTTCATCCCGTCCTCGTTGAGGATGTACTGCCAGCACAGCCCGTCGCAGTCCTCCTCCATGACCGTGCCGGTGAAATAGACCGTGAACTGGTCGTTCAGCCCGAGCTCCTTGATGATGCGGCCGGCGTGGATCATCGCCGCGACGCCGCCCTTCTGGTCGACGGAGCCGCGGCCCCGGATCTTGCCGCCCACGACCCTCCCGTCGAACGGGTCGAAGGTCCATTGCGACCGGTCGCCGGGGAGGACCGTGTCCACGTGCCCGTCGAACGCCATCACCCGCTTGCCGGAGCCGATGCGGCCGATGACATTGCCGAGGCCGTCGACGCGGACCTCGTCGAAGCCGGCCCGCTTCATCTCGCGCTTGATGACGCCTATCACCCCGCGCTCCTTTGAGGAATAGGACTGCGTGCGCACGAGGTCGCAGAGGAAGCGCACGGTGTCGCCTTCCATCTCCTTCGCCCGCCGGAGGATCGCCTTGAAGCTGGCCGCCGCGGGGCGCGTCTTGGGGTGCCTGGCCTTTTTGCCTAGATTCGTTTCCATAATTTTCCCGCCAGCTCGCGGGCGCGCGCGTTCACGCGCGCCTCGTCGAGGTCGAGCTTGAGCTTCCTGTTCTCCATCAGCACCCGGCCGCCGACGATGGTCGTGTCGACCTGCGCCTGCGAGAGGCCGAACACCACGTGGCCGAGGGCGTTTGCCCCCGCGAGCGGCGTCGGCGGGTCGTAGTCGAAGATGGCCAGGTCGCCCGCGCAGCCCCTGCGGATCTCGCCGAAGCGCAGGCCGAAGATCCTGCCGGCGATTTCCGCGTTCCCGTTGAAAAGGGCGCCCGCGGCCTCCTTGAAGCCCGCCGAGGGGTTTCCGCCGCGCAGATGCTGCGCCCACAGCGCGGCGCGCAGCTCCTCGAGCATGTCGGTGGTCATGGCGTCCGTGCCGAGACCCACGACGACCCCTCGCCTCGCCATCTCGATCACGTCGGCGATGCCGACGGCGTTGTTGAGGTTCGACTGGGGATTGTGCGCGACCGCCGTGCCGGTCTCCGCGAGTGAACCCATCTCCCGCCCGGACACGTGGACGCAGTGCGCCGCGATGGAGCGCTGGCCGAGGATCCCGAACCGCCTGAGCCGCCGGATGACCCCCATCCGCGACCCGCGGCGCGCCGCCCGCTGGTCGGCCTGGGCCTCGGCGGCGTGTATGTGGAAGCCGCTCTGAAGGTCGCGCCCGAGGCCCGCCGCGACCTCCAGCGTCCCGTCGGACAGGGTGAACGAGGCGTGCAGCCCGAAGAGCGCCCGCAGGGTGCCGCCGTCCTCGGCCTGGCAGCGGCGTATGAAGCGGACGTTCTCGGCCAGCGCCTCCCGCATGACCCGCGCGCCGTCCCGGTCGGAGACCTCGTAGCAGAGGCAGGCGCGCAGGCCCGCCTCGCGCACCGCGCACGCGATCGCGTCCAGCGATCCGCCTACGGCGCCGGGGCTCGAATGGTGGTCGATGACCGTCGTCGCGCCGTGCCGGATCGAGTCGATGAGGGCGACCAGCGCGCTGTAGTAGCAATCCTCGGTGGTGAGCGCGGAATCGAGCCGCCACCAGAGGTTCCTCAGCACCCCGATGAAATCGCGGGCCGGCCTCGTGCCCGTCAGCCCGCGGGCAAAGGTGCTGTAAAAATGCGTGTGGACGTTGATGAGGCCCGGAACCACGACCTTTCCCGCGGCATCGACGCGCCTTCCGGAATATCGGCCCATCCGCTCGCGCGGCGCGACGCGCGTGATCACGCCGCCCTCGATCAGCACGGAATGGTTGCGCCGGACGGACGCCGTGCCCCCGGTCGAGAGCAGCGTCCCGTTTTCAATGAGCAAGGGGCGGTTCATGGGGCGTGGCTCAGCATTCCTTCAATGCCGCCGCCTCGGGCTCGGTCCGCGCGCGCATCGCGAGGGCGCCCGCGAAGCACTCCTGCGCGCAGAGCGAGCAGCCGACGCAGAGCGCCGCGTCGAACTCGGGCACGCCGCCCCCGTTCAGCGCCACGGCCAGGTACGGGCACCGCGTGCAGTTGCCGCAGTGCGTGCAGAGCGCGGCGGTCACCGCCGGTATCTTCTTCGTCGCCGGCAGCGACTCGAAATCCGCGATCGGCCGCGGCAGCGCCGAGCCGATCAGCTCCCGCACCGAGCGCAGGCCGCGCTCCGCCAGGAGGTGGCTGAGGCCCGAGTGGAGCTCGTCCACGTATCCGAGGCCGTATTTCATGACGGCCGTGCACAGCTGCACCGTCTCGGCGCCAAGGGCCAGGAAGTTGGCCGCGTCCCGGTAGGTCATCGCGCCGCCGTTGCCCGAGACGGTGACGCCCATGCCGGCCACCCTCGCGAGCGTCAGGTTGCTGATGGGCCGCACCCCATCGCCCGACATGCCGACCACGACCCCCTCGTCCCAGCGGCGGCCCGGCGAGCGGCGAAACGCGAGCGACGGAAAGCTGTTCGCGAGCGTGACGCCGGCCCTCTTGCCCGGATGCCGCGCAAGCACCTCCTTGACCGCCCGGACGATCGGCTGGATCGCCGTGACGGCCCCGGTGAGCTTGAAGAGCTTCGGCACGCCGGCGTCGCCGGCCTCCATGACCCATCCCACGACCTTCGCCGTGAGCGCGGCGTCCTGGGACACGAGATCGCCGTTCGTGCCGTCCCCGCCCTGCGGGCAGGACAGGCTGTACTCGACTCCCATCGCGCCCGCTTGCTCGAGCTTGCGGGTGTTCGACTGCCAGGCCGCGCGGTCCGCCTCGTCGCGGCCCGTGACCGGGCCGCCCGTCGACGCCAGCGTCAGGCGGTCCGGGAATTCGCGCACGAGCCGCTCGACCTCGCGGCACACGCGGTCGAGCGGGTGGCCGGAGACATTGTCGCAGTTCCCGTAGGTCGTGCGGCCGAGGACGAACATGTACTCCCCCGGGATGTGGACCGCCACGCTGTCGAACGCGGTCTTCATCACGCCGCCGGCCCAGCCGCGCGCGTAGGCCGCCCGCATCTGCGCGTAGCCGTCGGTGTGCGGCGCGGCCGAGAGCAGCAGGGGCGAGAGGATCCGCCGGCCGAAGAAGTCGGCGTCAAGCGGCACCGGGTGCGAGCTGGCGCCGGACAGCAGCACGCGGCTCTTGGCGCGGCTCGCGATCCTCAGGGCCGGCTCGCCGCGGAGAAAGGCGTCCGCCTCGATCGCGGCGTTCTTCCCGGTCGCCACCGACTCGACGACCGTCGACGAACCGAGCACGAGGTCGCCGGCGTAGAAGATCCCCCTGGCCGCGGGGGTCGGCAGCGACGGCCGGTTGCCGATCGCGGAGATGACGACGTCGAACCCGCGAAACACCACCGACTCCCCCGCGCTGACGACGAAGTTCTCGGGGCGCGCCGCCTTGCCCCGGGGCAGCGTCTGGCGCACGAGGCGAAGGCCCCGGACGCGCCCGCCGGCGTGGACGACCGCGACGGGCCTCATGCAGGTCGAGATCTCCACGCCGTGCTCGAGGAGCATCCGCCGCTCGTAGGACGTCACGGGCATGTCGCGCAGGCGCCGCCTGTAGATCAGCTCGACCGACGCCGCGCCGCGCCGGGCCGCGGTCGTCGCGCAGTCCGCGGCGACCGCGCCGCCCCCGATGATGGCGACGCGCTTGCCGGCGACGGAGTGCTCCCCCCGCTGCTCGAAGAACGGCTGCCACGATATGGCGTGCTCCTCGCCGGGGACGCCGAGCTGCATCGGCCGGCCCAGTCCGGCGCTGACAATGACGGCGTCGAACCTGCCGAGCAGCGCGGCGGCGTCGGTGATGTCCGCCCCGCGCTTGAACTCGATCGCCCCGAGGCCCCTGACGAAGTCCACGTCGGTGCGCACGACCCCCTTGGGCAGGCGGAAGCCGGGGATGAGGTTCATCATCCCGCCGAGGCGCCTGCGCCTGTCGAAGACCGTGACGCCGTAGCCGCGCTGCGCGAGGACGCCGGCGGCGGCCAGCCCCGTGGGTCCTGCTGCGACCACCGCG
>Ga0181530_10000277_pt1 | contig 65756 bp, 56 predicted proteins | sample PEATcosm2014_Bin_42_FD_119769 | JGI IMG/M metagenome (GOLD analysis project Ga0181530, IMG submission 119769) | Peatland microbial communities from MTU Mesocosm Facility, Houghton, MI, USA - PEATcosm2014_Bin10_60_metaG | ecosystem: Environmental > Terrestrial > Soil > Wetlands > Peat | place...
ACACGTTACAGTTTGGACTGTTTTTCCCGCCTCCACTAAGTATTTCGATCCCAGCCCCGCACCGTTCATGATCAACTACATCGTGGACGATATGGATGCTTTGCTCGACCGCTTAAAACAAGATGGAGTAAAGATTGACGCTAAACGAATGGATGAATCCTACGGTCGCTTTGCCTGGATCTATGACCTGGATGGGAATAAGATTGAGCTTTGGCAGCCGCTGCCCGCAAAGCCCTAAGGGCCTTCCACTGCACTTACTCAATCACTCACTTGGCAAGCTGCCAGAGGCGGAATCCACCCACGATTTCTTCTGACGAGTCAAATAAAAAAGGGCACGGCTCGCGCCGCGCCCTGCCCCTTTTGAACCTTGAACCCTGAAACGCTATTTGATCACCAGCTTGGCGATGGTCTGCAACTGCATGTTGGACGTGCCCTCGTAGATGGCGCCGATCTTCGAGTCGCGCCAGTACTTCTCGACCGGGTAATCCTTGGTGAATCCGTAGCCGCCGTAGATCTCGATGGCCAGTGAGGTTACGCGCTCCGCCACCTGGGAGGTGTACAGCTTGGTCATGGCCGCTTCCTTGACGAAGTTCATGCCCGCGTCCTTCATGCGGGCGGAGTTGTAGACCATCAGGCGCGCGGCCTCGATCTCCGTTGCCGCCTGCGCCAGTTGGAACTGGATCACCTGGAACTCGGAGATCGGCTTGCCGAACTGCTTCCGCTCCTGCGCATACTTGATGGCATACTCCCAGGCGCCACGCGCCACTCCGATCATCTGCGCGCCGATGCCGATGCGGCCTTCGTTCAGTGTCTCGATGGCGATCTTGTAGCCCTTGCCCGCCTCGCCCAGCAGGTTGTTCTTGGGCACATGGCAGTCCTCGAGGATCAGTTCGCAGGTGGAGGAAGCGCGGATGCCCAGCTTGTCCTCTTTCTTCCCCACGGTGAACCCGGGGAAATCCTTCTCGACCAGGAACGCGGTGATGCCCTTGTAGCCGGCGGCGGGATCGAGCGTCGCCAGGACAATGAACATCCCGGCTTCTTTGCCGTTGGTGATCCACAGCTTGCGGCCATTCAGGACATAGTCGCTGCCTTTGAGCTCCGCCTTGGTGGCCAGAGCGAATGCGTCCGAGCCTGATCCGGCTTCGCTCAGCGCATAGGCGCCGACCCACTCCGAAGCCATGCGCGGCAGGTAGCGCTTCTTCTGCTCTTCATTTCCCCAGCGCAGGATGGCGTTGTTGACCAGCGTGTTTTGCACATCCACAACCACGCCGGCGGAGGCGTCCACGCGGGAGAGTTCCTCGACCGCAAGAATGGCTTCGAAGAACGTGCCCGCGCCGCCGCCATACTGCTCCGGGATCTCGATGCCCATCAGGCCCAATTGAAAGAATTGATGGACGAGATCTTTGTCGAACACGCCCTTCTCGTCCATTTCCCTGGAAAGAGGGCGGATCTTCTCCTCCGCAAACTGGCGAATGTTGTCGCGGAACAGGGTTTCGTCTTCCGTCAGCGCTGTCAGGGGCTGCGGCTTCTCGGGTGCGATCACGTCCGGCATAGGAGTTCCTTTAGAGGGTGAATTGAACCCAAGATTCTAGCACTGGGGAGCTTGGAGTCAGTAGTCAGGAGTCGGGAGTGGCGGTCTTTTCCGAGTTGCCGACCGACCGTCCGCTGTCGCTAACGGCCTTCTTGATTGGGTATAGTGTCCTCTGGGGGCAACGAGAGATGGCTGGATCTCCGGCAGCGATTGGTAATGTTGCACAGAACAAAGCCCTGACTGAAATGGCGATGGGCTACTCGCGCAGTCGAGTTGTGTGCGCTGCCGCCCGTTTAGGCGTCGCAGATGCCCTCGGCGATGACGAGCGATCGGTTGACCAGCTCGCAGTTTTGTGCGGTGCCCAACCGGCCTCTTTGTATCGGCTGTTGCGCGCTCTCGCAAGCTTCGGTGTCGTCGCCGAACGCGCTCCGGGCCGCTTTGTCCTGACGCCATTTGGCAAGCCGCTGCGTAAGGATGCGCCCAATTCGGAATGGGCCGCGATTGTATTCTGGGCGGACCTGCTTGCGGACAGTTGGTCGTACCTGACAGAGTGCATCCGGACCGGAGACAACGCGATGCGCGTGATGGAGCGCGAAGGCGTTGCGTCACGCTGGTCCAAGGACCCGAATGCTGCGGCAATCTTCCGGGCTGTCATGGGCACGGCGCCTGCGGAAGATTACATGCCGATCGCGCGTGCCTGGGACTTCTCGAATTACCACACCGTCGCCGACCTCGGGGGCGGCGGAGGTGCACTGATGGCCGCCGCCCTTGAGGCTTTTCCCAACCTGCAGGGAATGCTGGTCGATCGCCAGGAATCCATCGATCAGGCAAGATCCCGTTTCGAATCGGAGGGACTTGCGGCACGGTGCAAGCTTCTGACCGCAGATCTGTGCAACTCCGTCCCGGCTGGAGCCGATGTTTATGCCATGAAACACGTCCTTCACGGCTATGGGGATGAGCCAGCAATTGGGATCCTGCGCAACTGCCGACGCGTTATGCCGAAAAGGGGCCGTGCGCTTGTGATCGAATTCGTTCTGCCGGATGTCGTCGATCATGCCGACTTGGAGCTGGAGCTCCGGTTGATGAGCGACCTAAATATGTTGGCCGTCACTGGAGGCAAAGAGCGCAGCGCGGCTGAATGGCAAAAGCTGTTGAGTGGCGCTGACTTCGAGTGCCAAGGCATCATCCCGGTTCCTGGAGAGTTGGTTTCGATCATTGAAGCAGCCCCGCGCGTTTGATTCCGCGGCACACCGATAAATCGACTACCGACCGGGCGGGCGCAGACGTTCCCGAATGACGGGCCACTCGGGAGCAATCCATTTGGCCGACGGACATGCTGTTCGGAAGCCTACGCACCACTAGAGTCAGCACGGGTCAACGGTGGAAAGTGAGACCTGAAACCCGGGTGTCTGACCCCCGATTCCTGGCTACTGCTTCTTCCGCCGGTAAACCACCTTCAGCCCTTCTTCGGCGAGCGTCTTGCGGATCTGGTTCTGGGCATGGATGGACCACGGGCCGGAGGTGTCCAGCCGCACATAGGCGCGCCAGTGGGCCAGGGCCTTGCGCGGGTGCTTGAGCTTTTCGTAGGCGAGCGCGAGATTGTAGTGAGCGTCGGCGTAGGTGGGCGCGAGCTGGATGGCTTGTTTGTATGCCAGGATCGCTTCCTGCAACCGGCCGGTCTCGTCGAGAACGTTGCCCAGGTCGAAATGCGCCAGGGCATAGCGTGGATCCGATTCCACCGCCTGGCGGTAGTGTTCCTCCGCCTTGGTGTAATCCTGGCGGTTGTAGTAGAGCGTGCCAAGATTGATGTGGCCGGCGGCGTGGTTGGGATCGAATTCCAGCGTCTTGGTATAGGCCTCGATCGCCTCCCGTTGTGAGGCCGGGTCTTCTTCCAGCGCGATCGCCTTGGCGAACCACTCGGCAGCAGTCTCCGCCGTGCGCATGGGTTTCACATTGGCGGCGACGGCGGCGACCACCGACCTGGGGGCGAAGTCCATGACAAACTGGCCGGCCACCGGTTCCACCGCCGTTCCCTGGTGGCGGAAGGCCAAACGCCTGCCGGAGACGAAGGTGCCGGTCTCGAGCAGGGGATTCTCCATGCCGGCGACTGCGCGCTGCATGGCCTGCAGCGATTCGCGGATCTTCCCCGGACGCACCCGCCGGGCGCTCAGTTCGCCCAGCTTTCTCAATTGCAGGAGGTCAAAGAAAGAGTAGCCTTCGGAAGCGGCAATCAGCCCGGCCTTTTCCCATGCTGCCAGTTGGCGCGCCGTGATCCGCAGGATCCTCAGTACGTCCGCTCGTGCGTAACGGTCCACTGGGTGTGTTGTTACCTTGTTCGTATTATGTGAGCGGTGACTACAGGTTGCAAGGGCTAAGTTTCCACAGTAGTACACAGGATTTCCAACGTTGCACGTTTCAAGCAGTCAGCAATCAGCACTCAGCAATCAGCCAACCCAGATCCTTCGCGCGGCCGCCCCTGCTCGCCTGCGCCCTTCGCATTCAGCTCCAGCCTGTTTGTCCTTCACCGGGAGTGGGGGTTTGGCTGATTGCTGAGTGCCGATTGCTGATTGCTGGTCCCGCTCTTTACGCCTCGCGACCAGCGCGGTTAGAATCGAATCACCGCGGGGCCGACGTAGCTCAGTTGGTAGAGCAGTCGATTCGTAATCGACAGGTCATCGGTTCAAGTCCGATCGTCGGCTCCATCTAGCATTCAGCAATCAGCACTCAGCATTCAGCACAACCCAAAACCGGCAATCAGTTGGCGCTCGCCTTCGGGGCGACTTGTTGACTGTTAGGGCCACAGGTTTTGCTGAATGCTGATTGCTGACTGCTGAGTGCTGACTGCTGAGTGCTGACGGCTTGAAGCAAAAACGAAAAGGCCACCCCGGCACAGGGCAGCCTTTTCTTTTAGGGAGAATAGTTCCAACGGAGGGTGAAGCCCTTACCGTCAAAACCTTTCTGGCGGAAATCTTATGAGCCGAGAAGATGGGGTGTCAAGCGAATTTTAGATATTAACGCCCTTTATAATCAACTAGTTACAAAGACAATCAACACGGCCTCAAAATTCACAAAACGCCCTCCTCGCCCCTGTTCCGGGCCTTAATTGCCCCGTTTCAATGACTTAGAAGGGCTACTCAGCGCGGCAGGTTGAGACGAATGATTTCCACATTCCGGTTGGGGAAGAACCTCTGCACTAGCATGCGCAATCCGCCGAAAGCGAAACCAACCGCCAGCAAGATCAGCAGGAGAATCCCAATCAGCATGAAGGCTGCGATGATCAGGTTGCCGATGTTGTCCTTCTTGCGCAGAGAAGTGGCTTCGTTCCAGGTGACATCGGCGTCGTAACTGATGGCCGCCAGCAGCGACTGCGCCTCGCTCTCGGAGACGCTGCCCGTCACCACGGCCACGATGGGCCCGCTGCGTTTGCCGAAGAAGTCGCAGGCGCTATCCGTGGCGCCAGCGGCAGCGGAGCAACTGTTGGCTTTCATCCAGGACTCGATGGCGCGCAGCCGGTCGCCCGCGATCTGCGGCGTGGGATAGGCGATCAGCACCATGGTGGCGGCGCCGTTCGATGTCGAGTACCGTCCCAGCACCAGTTCGGCGCTGCGCTGGAACTCGACCACGTCGGCCGGAAACGGCGGATGGATGTTGGAGAATCCGGCTGGCCCGGCTACGTACTTGGCGGAATGCTTAACATAGCCCGGGCGTGGCAGATAGGTGGGCAGGGTGGGCAGCTTGCCTTTGTCAGCGGCGGGCTGAGGCAGGGCGCCGGCAAGTTCGCGCAGTTCCGCGGCCGACATGGCGGTCACGCGGTCGAAAGCGGCTTCCACCAGGATGTTCCCGCGGTAGAACAGGACCTTGGCGCCGGCCGATGCCGCCAGGTCGCCGATCTTCTCGGCTTCCATCCCTTCAGTCTTGTAAAAGGTGAAGGCGCCGTAGGCGCCGGTCGTATCGTTGAAGCGAGCCGCTTTCAGCGAGAGCTTGCGGTCCGGGCGGGTATAGGTGGCTGATTCGAGCTCGCTGAAGCCGTATTCCTTCAGCACGGCGGCATAGGCTGGGTCGGCGACGGCCGCGTCGTCCGACATGCGGGGTGCGCCCTCGATCCGCCATCCGGCAAACTGGTTGGGTAGAAATGGCTGAGGCTGGGGAGCGGCCGCCCATGCGCCCACCGCCATCCAGCAAAAGAGAACAAAGATAACAAGACGTCTTACATTTGAAGTCAAAATCGGGTTCCAATTTGGAATGTCATCCTGAGCTTGCGACCGCGTGGTCTTGTTTCCGGCCGGTTTCAGGGCCGCGCGGTCGCAAGCGAAGGATCTTGATTCTGTTTCCCGGCCCGAGGACCGTCCGCCGACGCAACAGCATGGGCCCAAATAACGATACCAAGATCCTTCGCGCGCCCTCACCTCGCCGCCGCTCGGTTCGGGCTGCGCTCAGGATGACAATCCTAAGTATTTTGGCGGTAGGGTCGCGCCCCAACTTCTATTAGACAACATTTCCGGGACGAAAGCTTCGATGAGGGCGATGTCTTCTACTGGCCGGCGTCCTTAGGCATCTTGGTGGCCAGCTTCAGGCCGCTGAGCCCGGAAACGTACTTAGCCACGCCCCGGTAGAGGGCTTCGGCGATCTTCTGGCGGTACTCGGGGGTTTCGAGCTTTTGCTCGTCGCCGGGGTTCGACAGGAAGGATATCTCGGCCAGGATGGAAGGCATGTTGGCGCCGATGAGCACGATGAAGGGCGCCTTCTTGACCCCGCGGTTACGCGTGCCTTTGCCGGCCGTGGACCACAGCGACTGCTGCACGTCGGCGGCGAACTCGCGCGATTCCTCGATCTTCTCTTTGAGCGCGATCTTCTTCACCAGGTCCTGCAGTTCGTGAATGGATTTCTCGGAGACAGCGTTCTCCCGCGCCGCCACCTCCAGCGCGTCGGCCGACGAGGTGAAGTTCAGGTAATAAGTTTCGACGCCCCGTGCCTCCGGTTCGCGGCTGGAGTTGGCGTGAATGGAGATGAACAGGTCCGCCTGCTCTTTGTTGGCGATGGCGGTGCGGGTTTCGAGCGGAACGAAAGTGTCGTCATCGCGCGTGTACACCACCTCCGCCCCCATACGGCTCTCCAGCAGCTTCCCAAAGCGCAGCGCCACGTCCAGGACCAGCGCCTTCTCGGTGAGGCCGTCCGGACCGATGGTTCCCACGTCGTGTCCGCCGTGGCCGGCATCGACCACGATCTTGCCGATCTTCAGCCCCAAGGCGCGAATCAGCGTCTGCTCGCCGTGGGCCGTGGGCTTGGCTTCGTGGTTGGCGAGGCTCGCCGGCTTCTCCCGCGCCTTGCCGCGCGCCGAACGTGGCGAGACCGCCTGGAAGGTGGGCGAAGTGGTTGGCTTGGAGGTGGCCTTGATCTCCGGTTCGCTCAGGGTGGCCGTCTCCATGGTGCCCGCTTCCTTCGAAGTTGCCACCTGTGGCCATGGCGTGGCGGCATTCGGGTCGCTGCTGGCCGCCGGCTTCGCCGCGGCGCGTGTCTTGACGGCGGGGATTTCGGATTTTGAGCTGACCGTGGCGGGCGCCCCACCCTTGGCCGGTTTTGCCAAGGGTGGATCGCTGCCCACCTTTGCCGTGGTCGTGGCGGGCTGCTTCCCATGGATGTCGATAATGAGCCGGTCGGGATTGGGGAGGAAGAAAGCTGAGTACTCGACGACTTCGTCCAGCTCCAGCACCACGCGGGTCAGTCCGCGCTTGTACTGTGCCACGCGGATCTTGTGCAGGAAGCCGTTATCAACGTCGAAGCTCTTGCCCACCAGCTCGGGCGCGAGGCGAGTGTCATACAGGTCGAAGAAGACGCGGTCAGGATCGGGGACGCGCCCGGCCTGGTACTTGACCTGCTTTTCCAGGTCGATAGCGACCCGAGTGTAGTCCGGCGTGGACCACTGCCGGATACCGGTGACCAGGGGCAGCCTGCCCGCCGGCTTTCCTGGGTCAACATCGTTGACCGGCCGGATGTCGCCTTCCTTGACCCTCCTGGCCGGCTTGGCGCTGGTCTTTTCGGTTTCGATCTCTCGCAGCGCGTCGCGAGCGTCGTCGGCCAGACGGCTGCGCGGATAGCGCTTCAGGAACTCCTGGAAGGTGGCCTTGGCGTGCTCGTTGTCCTCCAGGTCATTGCGGTAGATCTGCCCGATGGTCAACAGGGCCTCAACCCGACGCCGGCTGCCGGGATACTCGCGGCGCAGGAACTCGTACTGCGTGATCGCGGCTTGGGAAACCTTGGGATTGCCCAGGGCGCGGCCCATCTCCGCCAGCAGTTCCGCCACGGCGGCCACGCTGGCGTCCGCTTTGCTGGAGACGGGCGAGGTGAAGTACACGCGGCGGTAGGCGTCGATCACGCGCTGGTATTCGCGCCGGGTGCGCTCGCCTGCCGGACGCCCGTTGAGCGATTCCCGCAGCCGTTCGGCGGTCTCGAACTGGGAGGCGGCGACCTGGCGCTTTTGTGCCGTGCTGATGGCGAGCGCAGGCAGGGCGAGGGCCAGCGCAACCGCCAGCATCACCGCCAGACGAGTGACAACCCGGGTTGGAGGTTTACCTACCACCTGTCGGTTGCTCAGAAGCTATCTCGTAAATGGATTTCGGAGGGGCACGGCTTCAGCCGTGCCGTAGTGTGCCCTGGATGTTTGTCATCCCGAGCGGCTTCAGCCGCGAGGGATCCTGGTTTTACCTTAGACAAAACCGAGATCCCTGGTTCGCGCTCGGTCGCAAGGCTCCCTCGCACTTCACTCGGGATGACAGCACTCCAAAAATGCTCGCTTCGGCGCGGCTCAAGCCGCGCCCCTCCGAAAACCAGTTTGTGAGACAGCTTCTCAGTTCCTGCCGGCCCCTCGCCGGCTGATCAGAGCTAATCCGTATTGGTGATGGTCAGCACGCCATTGGCATCGCGGAAAACGTGGATCGGGTCGGCTACCGGCCCGGTCAGCAGTTTTCCGGGATCGCCGCCGTACAGCGCCGTGATCCGCTTGACGTAGCTGCGGGTCTCGGCATTCCGCGGGACGCCCTTGGAGCGCGCTACCGCGCCAGCGCCAGCGTTGTACGCCGCCAGTGACAGCTTCACATCGCCGTTGTAGTCCTGAAGCAGATGCTTCAGGTGCCGCACCCCCGCGTCCACGTTCTGCTGCGGATCGAAGGGATTGCTGACGTTCAGGGTGCGGGCCGTGCCCGGCATCAACTGCATCAGCCCCATGGCGCCTTTGGGCGAGACCGCGTGCGTGTTGAAGTTCGATTCCACTTTGATCAACGAGCGCACCAGGTTCGGGTCCACGTCATGGCGGCGGGCAGCTTCTTCAATGATGCTGTCCAGTTCGCGCGAGGTCATCGCCCGGCCCCGCAGAATTTCGCGGTTGTCGGGAGCGGCCTCGTTTGCGGCGGTATTCATCACCGGACTGGACGGGGCTGTGGCCACATACTGGCCGACCTCGGCGGCGGCCGATTGCGCCGCTTTCATCGCCGAGGGCGTGGGCGGAGGAACCGGCTTCCACCGGTGTTCCACGCGGCTCCAGTACACCAGCACGGAAGCACGTCTAGGGGTTTGGGAGGGATTGGAGGCAGGATGAGAGACAGGTGCATCGACGTAGATGGTCCGGCCCTGCTCGTCGCGCAGCGGCACGATGCCACCGCTCTGGGCGGATGCTTGCGGCGCTAAGATAGCCAGTACCATCAGGAAAAGCAGGTGTCGTCGCATAGGTGACCACGCGGGCATACCAATGCCCGCACACCTAACCCCCAAAACCTGACGGAGACGTCGTCCAGAGCGCTTCGATTATAAGTCGGCTGGTAATGGCCCACAATGCACGAACAGGCAGGTACCCCCGGAGTGAACAGGCCGGGCAAGTGGCCATCTCATTGCAGCCTGGAGCGGGCAACTGACTATATTTCAAGCAGTTCCGAGCCGACGGCGAGACGCGGCCTTGACATCTTCTCGGCCGGGTGATTCTCTCTGTGCCACCGATATGCAGGCTTACCAGTCCGATCTGGCCTATATCCACGACGCCGGCTTCGGCGACTTCGCCCGCAAGGCCGCGCCGGGACTGCTGGCCATCTTGCGGCGCGCCGCTATCCGCAGCGGACTGGTCGTCGATCTGGGCTGCGGCAGCGGCATCTGGGCGGCAGAACTCACACGCCGTGGCTATGACGTCGTGGGCATCGACATCTCTCGCTCGATGATCGAGCTGGCGCGGAAGCGCGCGCCCGCGGCCCGGTTCATCAATGCGTCCTTCTTGAGCGCGAAGCTGCCTTCCTGCGATGCCGTCACCGCCATCGGGGAGTGCTTCAACTACACCTTTGACCGGCGGAACAGCCGGCGCGAGCTGGCGCGGTTTTTCCGGCGCGTGCACCAGGCGCTGCGGCCGGGCGGCGTCTTTATCTTCGATATCGCTGAACCCGGGCAAGCTGCTCGCCGTGCGTATGCCCAGGGCAAGGATTGGGCAATCCTCTTCGAAGCCGAGCCCGGCCGCGATCTCCTGATCCGCCGCATGACTACGTTCCGCCAGGTTGGGAAGCTCTACCGGCGAAGCGAGGAAACTCATCGCCTGCGTCTCTACGGAAGCTCTGACATTGCTGCCGAACTCCGCGGCGCGGGCTTTGCCGTGCGCGTGCTGCGGGCCTATGGACGCATGCCCTTGCCGTCAGCCAACGCCGCGTTCGTGGCAACAAAACGCTGACCCACGTAAACTCAGTATGACTTTTGAGGAAGTTTTCGGAGGGGCGCGGCTTCAGCCGCGCCAAAAATGCAGACTTCCATCGAGCGAAGCGCGAAGGAGTCTCACGACCGAGCGCGAGCGAGGATCATGGTTCTGAGAAACCAAACCAGGATTCCTCGGGGCTCAAGCCCCTCGGAATGACAGATTTGAAGGGCGCAGGATGGCGCGTCTGAAGCCGCGCCCCTCCGAAGGAAACAGACGGATTGCTGCCATGTCGACGGACGTCATCTACGGCATCCACGCGGTCGGCGAAGCGCTGAAATCGCGCGGGCGCACCTTTGAGTATGTGGGCGTGGCCCGCGAGCGCCACGATCAAAAGATACAGCGCATCATCGACGACTGCCGCACCAGCGGCGTTCCGGTTCGCTTCGTTCCCCGCGAGCAACTGGACCGGCTGGCGCGCACCCCCGCCCACCAGGGCGTGGTCGCCGTCACCTCGCAGAAAAAGTACCGCGATCTCGATGATCTGCTCGCAAACAAACGCAGCGAGCGCTCGTTCCTGGTGGTGCTGGATGGCGTGGAAGATCCGCAGAACCTGGGAGCGATCATCCGCACCGCCGACGCCGCCGGAGCCGATGGCATTGTCCTCCCGGAGCGGCGCGCCGTGGGCGTTACCGGAACCGTCGCCAAAGTCTCCGCAGGCGCTTCCGAGCACGTGCCCATTGCGCGGGTCACCAACCTGGCGCGCAGCCTGGAAGAGATGAAGTCGCAGAAGCTGTGGATCGTCGGCCTCGACGAGCGCGGCACCCAGGCCTATGACACCGTGGACTACCGGATGGATTGCGCCCTCGTCCTGGGCGCCGAGGGCAAGGGGATGCATGAGCACGTGCGCAGCCGCTGCGACTTTCTCGTCCGCATCCCCGTGCTGGGCGAGGTGCCGTCGCTGAACGTCTCGGTGGCTGCCGGAGTGGTGATGTATGAGGTCGCACGCCAGCGCCGGGCTCACCACAGCGCAGAGAGCACGAAACGATGAAGAGACTCCTCTGCGTTCTCTGTGTCCTCTGTGGTTTTCAGTCGGTCCGGGCGCTTGACCGCCAGGCCTTCACCTTCACCGACTACGATCTGCAAATCAAGGTCACGCCCGAGAGCCAATCCCTCGATGCCAGTGGCAAGCTCACCTTGCGCAACGACACCGCGCAGCCGCAACGCAATCTGGTGTTGCAGATCTCGTCCACACTTGAGTGGGGCTCGATCACGGTCGCGGGCAAGACCGTTCAGTACCTGGCTCAGACGTACACCTCCGACATCGATCACAGCGGCGGCTTGAGCGAGGCCATCATCACCTTGCCGCAGCCGGTTCCGCCGCAGGGGACGGTGGAGATCGAGATCGCCTACAACGGAAAGATTCCGCAGGACAGCACGCGCTTGACCCGCATCGGGGTCCCTGCCGAGAGGGCCGCCCACAGCGAGTGGGACCAGATCAGCGAATCCTTCAGTGGGTTGCGCGGCATCGGTTTCGTGGCTTGGTACCCGATCTCGACTGAGGCCGCTAGCCTGAGCGAAGGGAACCAGGTGTTCGAGGCCGTGAGAGCATGGCAGGACCGGCAGAGCCGTTCCACAATGCACCTTTCCATGTGCTGGGCGGGCGAGTCGCAATTGGCCGCCAATGGACAAAGTGCTGCCGCCGCCATGCATCCCGCCGGGCTGAACTGCCGGACATTGCAATACCAGCCGCTCGGGATGGCTGTCCCCAGCTTCGCCATCGGCCCCTACCGCACGCTCAACCAACCGCCCATGGCGATCCAATACATCGCCGGCCACGAGTCCTACGCTCGCACCTGGGCGGCAGCGGGAGAAACGGTCGCGCCCTTTATCACACAATGGTTCGGACTGCGAAAACGGCCGGTGCAGATCGTGGAGTTGCCCGACAAGGACATGTATCCCTTTGAGGGCGGGAGCGTGCTCTTCACGCCTCTTGTGGGCGGAGAAGAAAAAGACATCCAGGTGGTGCTGGCGCACCAGTTGGCCCATGCCTCGTTCCAGTCTCCACGCCTGTGGATGGACGAAGGCCTGGCGCACTTCGCCCAGGCGCTTGAGCGCGAACAGCAAGACGGCCGCAAGGCGGCGCTGGCCTACATGGACGAGCGACTCCCGCCTTTGCAAGAGGCCGAAAAGGAATTTCTGCCTGCGGCGCCGGGCAAAGCTTCGGGTCCGCCGAAAGGCCAGCCGCTGGCCGGCGCCACCGACGAGGTCTTCTTCCGCACCAAGGCAATGTTCGTATGGTGGATGCTACGCGACATGGTGGGTGACGACGCGCTGGAGCACGCTCTCCGCGCCTACCGCCCCGATCAGGACAAAGAGCCTTCCTATTTCCAGCGCCTGCTGGCCGAGCAGTTCCATCGCGACCTGGAATGGTTCTTCGACGACTGGGTGTACCGCGACCGCGGCCTGCCGGAGTTCCGCGTCACGGAGGTGTACCCGCGGAAGCTCATCCCGGAAGACTGGTCGGTGACGGTGACGGTGGAGAACTCCGGCAGCGCCGGGGCGGAGGTCCCAGTCGCGGTACAAGCCGCCCAGGGCGAAGAACACAAACGGCTGGAAATCCGCGCGCACGAGAAAGCTGCGGTCCGCATCCCGATTTCAGTCGTGCCGCAGCAGGCGGTGGTCAACGACGGCAGCGTGCCGGAATCCGACATGAGCAACAACTCGGCGGAGATCAAGCCGCCGGACAGCTCGCAATGATCCACAACCGTAGGAACGAAGCATGCTGTGTTGCCTCCAGAGCGGTTCCGGAGTAGATGTAGCTTGTGAAGGGGCACGCCTTTAGGCGTGCCGAAAAGGCAGATAAATACTCGGCTTTAGCCGCTGAGGGAATCTCCCTCAGGGCCTAAAGGCCAGTTCGTGTGTGCCTTTCACCTAATCTGCCTGCGGGAGGGAGCGCGTGTACATACAATTCCTGGGCGCAGCCGGTACCGTCACCGGCTCCAAGCACCTGATCAACACTTCCACCAATCCCAGCGGCAAGGACGGCTTTCAGGTTCTGATCGACTGCGGACTCTTTCAAGGTCCGAAGGAATGGCGGGAGCGCAACTGGCAGGACACGCCGGTGCCGGCCCGCGAGATTAACGCCGTCATCCTCACCCATGCCCACCTGGACCACTCCGGCTGGATTCCGCGCCTGGTGAAGGAAGGATTCACCGGACCCATTTACGCCACGCCCGCGACGGTTGACTTGTGCGGCATCCTGCTGCCCGATTCCGGACACCTGCAGGAAGAAGAAGCCGCGTTCCACAACAAGCACCAGACCTCGAAGCACCAGCCGGCGCTGCCGCTCTACACCCTGCAGCAGGCGCAGCAGAGCCTGGCGCGCCTCCAGACCGTGGACTTCGGCGAAACCAAACAGCTCCGCCCTGAACTCTCGTTCCGCTTCGTGCATTCCGCGCATATTTTGGGGGCGTGCATGGTTGAGATCACCGCCAGCATCAACGGCAGCACGCGGCAACTGCTGTTCACCGGCGACATCGGCCGCGTGCGCGACAGCGCCATCGCGCCGGGCAAGGTGGTGCACTCCGGGCCGCAGGAGGGCGAAAGCGCCGACTTGCTGGTGATGGAGTCCACCTACGGCAACCGCGAGCATCCGCACGATGATCCGCGTCCGCAACTGGCCAAGGTGGTTAGCGAAACCGTCAAACGCGGCGGTTCGGTGGTCGTCCCATGCTTCGCCGTCGAGCGGACGCAGAAATTCCTGTTCATGCTTAAAGAGTTGATGGAGTCAGGACAAATCCCGCGGGTGCCCGTGCATACCGACAGCCCCATGGCCATCCAGGCGGTCGAGATCTTTCTCAAGCACACCGAAGAATTCAGCGACGACACGAAACGGATGATTGCCCAGTACGGCTCACCGCTCACCTGGCAGGGGTTCCACTTCGACAGCAGCGTGGACGACTCCAAGAAGATCAACGACTCGCGCTCTCCCGTGATCATCGTCTCTTCCAGCGGTATGGCCAACGGGGGACGCGTCCTGCACCACCTGATGCAGCGCCTGCCCGATCCCCGCAATCTGGTGCTGTTCATCGGATTCCAGGCGCAGGGCACGCGCGGCGCCACCATCAAGAGCGGTGCGCCGACGGTGAAAATCTTCGGCGAGGATGTGCCGGTGCGCGCGCAGGTGGCGGCGCTCGAACAGTTCTCCGACCACGCCGACACTCCCGAGCTGCTGGAATGGCTGCGCACCTTCAAGAAGCAACCCCGGACCACCTTCCTCGTGCACGGCGATCCCGACGCCTCGGCCCAGCTACGCAACACGATGGACAAAGAGCTGAGGTGGAACGTGCAGGTGGCGCAGTGGCTGCAGAAAGTGCCGGTCAGCTAGAGGATCGCCGGGATCGCCGAGATCGACGAAGAGTCAGGTTCTCTGTGCCTCTGTGTCTCTGTGGGCGTGAGCTACCCGTGCGCATTCGTGAAGCGCACCAGTGCTTCCAGCCTATCCTCAGCAGCGGCGGAATCGAGCGAGTGAGCCGCCAGCGGGATGCCCTCGCCGATGCTGTCCACCTTGCCCGCTGCCACCAGCGTGGCGGCCGCGTTCAGCAGGACGACGTCTCGGCGCGCTGATTTTCCTCCGCGCAGGATCTCGCGAATGATCGCAGCGTTAGCAGCCGCATCGCCGCCCGCAATTGCGTCTAAAGGCGCACGCTCCATGCCGAATTCCTCGGGCGTGACTTCATACGTCCTGACCTGCCCGTCACGGACTTCGGCAACGCGTGTCGGACCCGTGATGGTGATTTCGTCCAACCCGTCGGCCCCGTGGACCACCAGCGCCCGGCGCAATCCCAGCAAAGCCAGTGCCTCAGCCAGCTTTTCGACCAGATCTTCCGAATAAACGCCAACCACCTGCGCCGAAGTCCGCGCTGGATTGGTCAGCGGCCCGAGCAGATTGAAGACGGTGCGCAGGCGCAGTTCACGGCGGGCCGGCTGCACGTACTTGGTGGCCGAGTGCATCAAGGGTGCGAACAGGAACGCGATGCCGACCTCATCCAGGCACGCGGCCACGCGCGCCGGCGGCAGGCCGATATTTACCCCCAACGCCTCCATGACATCCGCCGAGCCGCACTTGGAACTCACACCGCGGTTGCCGTGTTTCGCGACGCGGACGCCGGCTCCGGCCACCGTCAGCGCGGTCGCCGTGGAGATGTTGAACGTTCCGCTGGCATCGCCGCCAGTGCCGCAAGTATCCACCAGAGCCTCGCGGCCGGTGCCGCTGACGTCCACCAGGCTGTCGCGCACAATCGGCAGGGGCGTGGCGGCCGCGCGGATGGCTTCGGCGAAGCCCACGATCTCCTCGACCGTCTCCCCCTTCATGTGCAGCCCAACCAGCAGCGCCGCGATCTGCGCATCGGTAGCCTCGCCGCGCAACACTTCCTCCATCACGGCACGCGCTTCCTCGCGCGAGAGCGACTGGCGGTGGTTGGCGATCTTGTGCAGCGCGTCAAGGATCATGGGGCGTTCATTGTGCCACAGTGGCGCATCGGGTGATCCGGAGATCGGGTCATCGGGTCATTGACAAACCTCCTGCCAGAAGCTAGGGGCTAGTAGCTAGAAGCCAACAGCGAAAAGCTAATTGCCAATTGCCCACGGCGCTCCCGTTTTGTAGAATCGATAGTTTGCTGTCACAAGAGAGAAGCTCACCGAGAAGACGTGCTGTCCTGATACCACGATCATGAAAATTCACGAGTACCAAGCGAAAGCAATCCTGGCAAAGTATGGGGTCGCGGTCCCGCGCGGCGAGATGGTTACCACCCGCGAAGCGGCCGAGACCGTGGCCAAGAACCTGTTCGGCGCAGGCGCGACGGCCGTGGTGGTGAAGGCGCAGATCCACGCCGGCGGCCGCGGCAAGGGCGGCGGAGTGAAGATCGCCAACTCCGCCGAAGAAGCAGGCGAGATCGCCGCCCGCATGCTGGGCATGAAGCTGGTGACGCACCAGACCGGCCCGGAGGGCAAGGAAGTGCATTGCCTGCTGGTGGAGGAGACGCTGCCTATCGAGCGCGAGCTCTACCTGGGCATCGTGATCGACCGCACGGAGGCGCGGCCGGTGTTCATGGCCTCAGCCAGCGGCGGTATGGAGATCGAGCAGGTCGCCGCCCAGAATCCGGATGCGATCCTGAAGGAGTACATCACGCCCGGCATGGGCCTGGAATCTTTTCAGGCGCGCAAGCTGGCGTTCGGCCTGGGGCTCAAGCCCGAGCAGATCAACCCGGCGGTGCATCTGATGACCGCGCTCTATTTGGCCTTCGAGGTGACGGACTCTTCGCTGGCCGAGATCAACCCCTTCATCACTACCAAGGACGGCCGCCTGTTCGCGCTGGACGCCAAGATCAACTTCGACGACAACGCCTTGTTTCGCCACAAAGACCTGGTCGAGCTGCGCGACAAGAGCGAGGAAGATCCGCTCGAGGTCGAAGCCTCTAAGTACGGGCTGAACTACATCAAGCTGGACGGCAACGTCGGCTGCATGGTCAACGGCGCTGGCCTGGCCATGTCGACCATGGATATCATCAAGTATGCCGGCGGCGCGCCCGCCAACTTCCTCGATGTGGGTGGCGGCGCCAACGCCGAACAGGTGACGCACGCCTTCGAGATTCTGCTCAGCGACAAGAACGTGCGCGCGGTGCTGATCAACATCTTCGGCGGCATCCTGCGGGTGGACACGCTGGCGCAGGGCGTGGTCCAGGCCGCCAAACAAACCAACATCAGCCTGCCCATCGTCCTGCGTTTGGAAGGCACGAACGTCGAGCAGGGGCGGGAGATCCTGAAGAAGTCAGGACTGAATTGCATCGTGGCTGAGACCATGAAGGACGCGGCCGAGAAGGTGGTCGCGGCGGCGGGACGGTAGAACTGCTGGCTCTTAGCTTTTGGCTCTTGGCTTTTGGCCAAAAGCTAATAGCCAAGAGCCAAAGGCGCACCAATTGAGGTGTTATGAGCGTACTCATCGATAAATCCACGCGCGTGCTGGTGCAGGGCCTGACCGGCCGCGAGGGCACGTTTCACGCCAACGCCTGCGCGGAATACGGCACCAAGATCGTCGGTGGCGTGACTCCGGGCAAGGGCGGCACCACGCACCAGGGCTGGCCCATCTTCAACACGGTGCAGGAAGCCGTGGACAAGACGCTGGCGGATGCCACGGTGATCTTCGTCCCGCCTCCGTTCGCCGCCGATGCCATCATGGAAGCGGCCGACGCCGAAGTGGAACTCATCGTCTGCATCACCGAAGGCATTCCGACGCTCGACATGGTGCGGGTATGGGAGTTCCTGCAGACGCGCCGCTCCCGCCTGATCGGCCCCAACTGCCCAGGCATCATCTCGCCCGGCAAGTGCAAGATCGGCATCATGCCTGGACACATTCACCGCGAGGGCAGCGTCGGGATCGTCTCCCGCTCGGGCACGCTGACCTACGAAGCGGTACACCAGTTGACGCTGCGCGGCATCGGGCAGTCCACCGCCATCGGCATCGGCGGCGATCCCATCATCGGAACCAATTTCGTCGATGCCCTGGAGCTGTTCGAGAAGGACCCGCAGACCGAGGCCATCGTGATGATCGGCGAGATCGGCGGCAACGCCGAAGAGACGGCCGCCGAGTACATCCGCAAGCACGTCAGCAAGCCGGTGGTGTCGTTCATCGCCGGGCAGACGGCGCCTCCGGGACGCCGCATGGGGCACGCCGGCGCCATCATCTCCGGCGGTCACGGCACGGCGGCGGAGAAGATCCATGCGCTCGAAGCGGCGGGCGTCCGCGTGGCCAAGTCGCCGGCTGCGATCGGCGAGACCGTAGTGGCGGCCATGGGCGCGCACGCCAAGGCGTAGCGAGTACCGAGTAGCAAGTACCAGGTACCAAGTACCAAGTACCAAGTACCAAGTACCAAGTACCAAGTACCAAGTACCAAGTACCAAGTACCAAGTACCAAGTACTGGCCCTTAGACTAATAACTGGCAACTGGCAACTGAGAACTGCTTTCATGAAGACACTGCAGCGCACTTTTTCCATCATCAAGCCGGACGCCATGAAAAAACCGGGCGCCACCGGCGACATCATTTCCATGCTGGAGAAGAACGGCTTCCGCATCATCGGCGCCAAGATGCTGGAGATCAACAAGGCGCAGGCCGAAGGCTTCTATGCGGTGCACGCCGGCAAGCCGTTCTTCGATTCCCTGACCAACTTTATGTCGAGCGGGCCGATGATGGTGCTGGCGCTGGAGAAGGAGAACGCCATCGCCGACCTGCGTGAGCTGATGGGCGCCACCAATCCGGCCCACGCCAAGGAAGGCACCATCCGCAAGAAGTGGGCGAGCAACATCGAGAACAACGCCATCCACGGCTCGGACGCGGAGGACACAGCGCGCTTCGAGCTGAGCTATTTTTTTGCGGGATACGAACTGGCGAGATAAAAGTGCTCTTGGCTTTTGGCTCTTAGCTCTTGGCTCACGTTGTGCCAAGCCAAGTCCCAAGCCTAGAGCCAACAGCCAAAAGCGGGTTTCTATGCCTCACGTACAAATCACCATGCTGAAGGGCCGCACGCTCGAACAAAAGCGGAAGCTGGCCACCCGGGTCACCGACGCTCTGGAGCAAGAGTGCGGAGCCAAGCGCGAAGCTGTTTCCATTGCGATCGTCGAGGTCGCGAAGGAAGATTTCGCGTCGGCGGGAACACTGGTCGTGGACAAGAAGTGACGGCGCCTTCAGGCTGCTCCGTTGTTGATGAAATGTGAAGGGGCACGGCTTCCAGCCGTGCCGCTAACGCCCACACATGAGGAGGCCTTTAGGCCCTGAGGAGAACTCCCTCAGCGGCTGAAGCCGAGTTTTTATGTGCCTTTTGCGGCACGCCTGAAAGGCGTGCCCCTTCACAATTACTGCGAGTCCCATCAAATGCTGGGCCAAATGCCATTACTCGCCTTCACACTGGCTCGTACAGCGCTGCCTGCCGCGACTCCGCCATCTTGGTGATGCCGTTGGTGACGTACTCGGCGAAGTATGAGGCGGCTCGGTGCGCGTCGAGCGCGGCCTGATCGTCGTATTGCTCGTAAAAACAGAACAGCCGCGGATCTTCCAGCGACTGGTGGCCGACATACATGCGGCAGCCCGGTTCTTTGCGCGTGTGCTCCTGCATGTTGCGCATGTATTGCTTCGTCAGCTCTTCCGTCCCTGCCCTCATGCGGAGATTCACCACCAGCACGATCATCGCATCACGCCCTTGCTTTCACCCGGGCTCGTCTTTCCCGCCAGGCCCAACTGCGCCGTGAACTCTTCCAGGAACAGTGTCTGCTCGCGGTCGGGCCCGGTGGAAACCATGCCGACGCGCGCTCCCGTCTCTTTCTCCACAAACTGCAGGTAGGCGAGCGCCTGCGGCGGCAGCTTCTCCAGGCGGGTGATGCCGGAGGTGGGCTTCCGCCAGCCTGGCAGCTTCTCGTAAATCGCTTCAATGCGCTCGTAGCCGCTGGCGTGCGCGGGAATCTCCGCCGTCTTCTTGCCACCGACCTTGTACCCGACGCAGACCGGGATCTCCGGCAGTTCGTCCAGCACGTCCAGCTTGGTAACCACCAGCCACGAGATGCCGTTGATCATGCGCGCGTAACGCAGCAGCGGCAGGTCGAGCCAGCCGCAACGCCGCGGACGTCCCGTGACCGCGCCGAACTCGTTGCCGCGCTTGCGCAGTTCATCTCCCAGCGCGCCCTCGAGCTCGGTGGGGAATGGGCCTTCACCCACGCGCGTGCAATAGGCCTTGGTTACTCCGATGACGGAGCCGATCGCGGTCGGGCCGACTCCGGTGCCGGTCAGCGCGCCGCCCGAGGTGGCGCTCGACGAGGTGACGAACGGATAGGTGCCGTGGTCGATGTCCAGCATCGTGCCCTGCGCGCCCTCGAACAACACCGACTCGCCGGCCGCGATTGCGTTGTTCAGCAGCACCGCCGTATCGCAAACGAAGGGCGCCACCTGCTCCGCCGCGCGGGCGTACTCTTCGTACATGGCGTCGGGATCGAGCGGTTCGGTGTTGAACAGCGCGTGCGCGATCATGTTCTTCTCCGCGCAGGCGTTGGCGATGTGCTTGCGCAGCAGCGCGGGGTCGAGCAGGTCGGCCACGCGCAGACCGCGGCGGCCCATCTTGTCCTCGTACGCGGGGCCGATGCCGCGGGAGGTGGTGCCGATCTTGACCCGTCCCGGCGCGTTCTCCGCCGCCAGTTCGATCATGCGGTGATAGGGCAGGATGAGGTGCGCGCGATTGCTGATAAAGAGGTTGGGCGGTGCGGAATCGCTCGAAGCCGCTCCCGGCCCTTTGATGGACACACCGGCTTCGCGCAGCGTGCCGATCTCGCGCAGCAGTGCCATCGGGTCGAGCACCACCCCGTTGCCGATGACCGCGCGGCATCCCTGGCGAAGGATGCCGCAGGGAATCAGTTGCAGGATGAACTTCTTGTCTCCGAGGATGACGGTGTGTCCCGCGTTGTGGCCGCCGGCATAGCGCGCCACCACCGAGAAGCTCTCCGAGAGGACATCGACGATCTTGCCTTTGCCCTCGTCGCCCCACTGGGCGCCGACCACCACGGCGGTGTTCGACTCTTTCACTTCAGTTGTTCTCCGCGCACTCTTTGCCCGCCTTGGATCTAGCATGGAGCAGGAATACGTAGGAAATCGGGCGGGAAAGGTTACAGAGCATGATAACAGTGAGTAGCGGGCCATCGCTAGAGCCGGGGCTCTGGTATAAAGCTAAAAGCCAAGAGCCACCCTTCATGCCCGAACTTCCCGAAGTCGAAACCATCGCGCGCGGGTTGGCGCAGAACCTCACCGGTGACGTGATTGAGTCGGTGTGGCTCGGCGACAAGCCCGAGCCGCTGAAGTCGCCGCCAGGGGAGATTGTCAGCACGCTGGAGCAAGCGTGCATCGCGGACGTGCGCCGCGTGGGCAAACACATCGTGGTGAATCTCAGTCGCCAGTCGTCAGTCGTCAGTCGCCAGAAAAAGCCGAAGCAACAGGCGCAGTGGATCGTGCACCTGGGGATGACGGGGCGGTTGCTGATCGCACAACCCGATGTCGCGGTGGCCAAGCACACCCATGCCATCCTGCGGCTGCGCTCGGGCAGGGAACTGCGCTTCGTGGACCCGCGCCGATTCGGGCGGCTGGCGGTGGTGCGCCACGGTTTCCAGGCGCCGGGCTCGGAGCCGCTGGATGTTGGAGTCGAATCGTTCGCTGGTCTGTTCCGCAAGCGCAAGACGCCGATCAAGAGTGCTCTGCTCAACCAGAGCCTGCTGAGCGGCATCGGCAACATCTACGCCGATGAGTCGTTGTTCCGCGCCGGCGTGCGTCCGCGCAGGCGCGCCGCTTCGCTCACCCGAGCCGACCTTCAGCGTCTCTATGTAGCCGTACAGCAAGTGCTCAACGAGGCCATCGCCGCCGGCGGCTCCTCGGTCTCCGATTATGTTGACGCGAACGGCGATGCCGGCTTCTTTCAATTTCAACACCGCGTCTATGGGCGTGAAGGCGAGCCTTGCCTGGTCTGCCGCACGCCGATCAAGCGGATCGTAATCGCCGGCCGGAGCGCGCACTACTGTCCGAAGTGCCAGAGGTAAGGTTTCAAAGTTTCAGGGTTTCAGAGAAGTAAGGTTTCAAAGTTTCAGGGTTTCAGAGGTTTCAATGTTGCTTGTGGCTGCGAGACCGCAGGTACGCGCAGGTTGAAACCTTGCAACCTTGAAACCTCGAAACGGCTCTAAAGCATACGCGATGTCTACATTTGCCATCGGAGTCGATCTAGGCGGAACCAACCTGCGCATCGCCGCCGTGGACGAGCGCGGCACGTTGCTCGAGAAGACCACCACCGGCACGCAGGTGGCCCGCGGGCGCGACTTTGTCATCGGCGAGATGTGCGAGGCGATCCGCGCAACCGCGACCAAGTTCTCTTCTTCGACGCTGGCGGGCATCGGCATTGGCGTGCCCGGGATCATCGACATGGACACCGGCATGCTGCGCGAGTCGCCCAACCTGCCCGGCTGGCACGATTACCCGGTGCGCGACGAGATCGAGCGCCGGCTGGGCACGAAGGTGATCCTCGAGAACGATGCCAACTCGGCGGCGCTGGGCGAAAAATGGCTGGGCGCCGCGCGTGATTATGACGACATGCTCATGCTCACGCTCGGCACCGGGGTGGGCGGCGGCATCGTGCTCGGCGGCCGCGTCTGGCACGGGATGCGAGGCATGGCCGGCGAACCGGGGCACATCACGGTCGAACCCGAGGGGCCGCCCTGTCCCTGCGGCAATCGCGGATGCCTGGAGCAGTACGCTTCCGCCACCGCCGTGGTGCGCATGGCGCGCGAAGCCATCGCCCAAGGCAATTCGCCCGCGCTGGCGCGCGCTTCCCAGGAGAACGCCGAGATCAGCGCCAAGAGCGTCTATGAGATAGCGGTCGAGGGCGACAATGGTGCGCAGCAAATCTACCGGCGCGTAGGATGGGCGCTGGGCATCGGTCTCGCCGACCTGATCAACCTGCTGAACCTGCCCATCTATGTGATTGGCGGCGGCGCGGCCAACGCCTGGGACGCGTTTCTGCCGGCGCTGCTGGAGGAAGTGCGTAAGCGTTCGTTCGTCTATCGCGCGACCGCGCCGGAAGAGTCGTCCGGCTCGGGCAAGAAGACTATCATCACTTGCGCGCTGCTCGGCGGCGATGCCGGATTGTTTGGCGCGGCGCGGCTCCCCATGCTGGCGGCCGAAGTCTCCATGCAGGAAGGCGCGCGCAGGCGGGCGTAACGGTTCTCAAGGCAGTTTCTGGGAAGATGTGTTTCCCAATGAGGCGGCTTTGAAGGGGCGCGGCCTTTAGCCACGCCATTAAGGGTGTTCTGCTCAATTGTCATCCCGAGCAGCGCGAGGAACCGGCGCGACCGAGCGCGTCGCGAGGGATCTCGGTTTCTTGACTGACTGCAACGCGGGGTACAACGGGACCAAGATCCCTCGTCGCGCTCGCCTGCCGGCTCTCGCTTCCTCGGGATGACAATTCATTTGGCAACTGGCAACTGCCTTACCGCACTCCCGCCTTTTCCGTAGCCCGCGACAACGCGGCGATGAACAGCTCGTTCTGTTCCGGCGTGCCGATGGTCACGCGGAGGGCGGTAGGAATCCCCCACGGCCCGAGCGGCCGCACGATGATGCCCCCGGCCTGCAGACGCTTGCTCAGGGCCCCCGCATCCTCGCCCGCGTCGAAGTAGATGAAGTTGGCGAAGGTGGGGATCGGCCGGTATCCCATCTCGGAGAGCTTGCTCATCAGGAACTCGGCGCCGCGGCGGTTGTTGGCGATGGTCTTGCCAGTGTGTTCCTGGTCGTCGAGGGCGGCCAGCGCGGCGGCTTCGGCCAGCGCCGACACCGAGAACGTCGTGCGCATGCGGTGGAAGTACTGCATCAGGACGGCCGGTCCTAGGCCGTATCCCACGCGCAGACCCGCCAGGCCGTGCGCCTTGGAGAAGGTCCGCAGCACCACCACGTTTCGCTCTTCGCGCACGTAGTCGAGCGAATGCGAGTACTCGATGCCGCGCGCGGCGGCAAAGTCGGTGGCGAAATCGCAATAAGCTTCGTCCAGCACCACGATCGCGTGCTCGGGCACCTCGCGCACGAACGCGTCCATCCGCGGCGCATCGATCAGCGTGCCGGTGGGATTGTTGGGATTGGCGATGAAGATGATGCGGGTGTCGTCGTCGATGGCGGCGGCGATGGCGTCCAGATCGTAGCCCTCACCCTTCATCGGCACCGTAATCATCCGGCCACCGGCTGCCTTGACCGCGATCGGATACACGATGAACGACCGCTCGCTGGTGATTGCGTTGAGTCCCGGCCGCAGCAGGGTGCGGGAGATAACTCCCAGTAGCGAGGTTGAGCCGTTGTCAACCACGATCTGCTCCGGACGCACGCCGTGCAGCTCCGCCAGCCGCATCCGCAACTGCGAGACGTCATTGTCGGGGTAAAGGTGCGCCTGGGGCTCCACCGCGCGCAACGCTGCCAGCGCTTTGGGCGACGGTCCGAAGGGGTTTTCGTTCGACGCCATCTTGATCATGCGGACGCCGCTTTCCCGCTCGGCCTGGCGCAACGGCTTCCCCGGCGTGTACGCCCCGAGCGCCCGAATGTGTTCGGGCACCAACTCCTCAGGCTGTTTCATCGCCTTCTTTTTTACCACGAACCGGCTTGGACTCGTGCCGCGCCTTGCCCGCCGCCATGCTCTTCAGTCGCAGCACTTCCGAGGATGCCAGCGCGCGCCATTTTCCCGGCTCGACGTCCAGCTCCAGGTTGGCGAAGCGCACCCGCCTGATTTTTTCCACGTGATGTCCGACCTGCTCGAACATGCGGCGGACCTGGCGGTTACGGCCCTCGATGAGCGTGACTTCGTACCACGGGTTGGGAGCATCGCGCGCCAGTTGGATGCGCGCCGGCGCCGTCTTCACTCTGCGCTTCTTCCCGTGCTTGCCGTCGAGTTCGATGGTGACGCCCGACCGCAGCCGGCCCAGCGCTTCCGCCTCGGGCTTGCCCGCAACCTTGACCACGTAAGTTTTGGGCACGTGCGAGGAAGCGTGCATCAGTTTCTGCGCCAGGTCGCCATCGTTGGTCAGCAGCACCAGGCCTTCGCTGGCGTAGTCCAGGCGGCCGACCGGGTAGACGCGCGCGCTGATCCCGCGCACCAGGTCCATGATCGTCGGCCGGCCCTCGGGATCGGTGACGCTGGTCACGTAGCCGCGCGGCTTGTTGACCAGGAAATAGACGTGGCGCTCGGGCGCGCGCAGCAGCTTTCCGTCCACGCGGATGTGGTCGCGCGCGGCGTCAGCCTTGGCGCCTAATTGCGTGATGGTTTGCCCGTTGACGGAGACGCGCCCGGAAGTGATCAGTTCCTCGGCCTTGCGGCGCGAGGTGATCCCGGCAGCGGCGATGATCTTTTGCAGGCGCTCTTCGGGCATGTGGGGTTCGCTGCTGGCCGCTCGGGTCACGAATCGGCGGTGGTGACTTCCGCCTCGCGCGGCTCGCCTAGTTCGATGGTGCGGTGCTCCGGTTCGGCCGCGGGTTCGGAAACAGCGACGGTTGGCTCAGGTGTGACGTCCGGCACACCGGTAGCGTCGGGGATTGCAGGCTGAAACAAATCTGCTTGCAGCGATGCGGAGGCGAGTTTCTCGAACTCCTCCACGCTGGGCAGTTCGCCGATGTCGCCCAGTCCGAAGCGCAGGAGGAAATCCTTGGTGGTGCGGTAAAGGATGGGCCGTCCGATCACCTGCTTACGGCCGGCGGTGGTAATCAACTTGCGGTCGAGCAGCGTAGCGATGACGCCGCTCGAATCCACGCTGCGAATCTCGCTGATCTCGGGGACCGTGATCGGCTGCTTGTATGCGATCACCGCCAGCGTCTCCAGCGCCGGCAGCGACAGCCGGATCGCGGGCTTCAGGTTGCGCACGAACCCGCGCACTACGTCGTGATGCTCAGGCTTGGTGGACATGCGATATCCGCCCGCGACCTGGCGGATCTCCATGCCGCGGTCACCGGAGGCGTAGTCCGTGACCAGTTCCTCCAGCGCCGCGCGCAGCGTCGCCTTCATGCTCGCAGCATCGGGTTCAGCGCCGATCTCGTTGGATTGCGCCGCCGCGCGCAGATCATCTTTGAGCACGGCCATGATCTGCTCCAGCGTGACCGGCTCTTCCGCCGCGTAAATGATGGCTTCGATTTGTGACTTTAAACTCATTGGCTTTTAGCTCTTAGCTCTTGGCTCTTAGCATAGAGCAGATCCACAGTTGGACGTGTCCGGGCTTTGAAGGGTGAAGGGGCACGGCTTCAGCCGTGCCGCTGACATCCACCCGGGCAAGGGGCCTTTAGGCCCTGAGGAGATTCCCTCAGTGGCTAAAGCCGAGTTTCTTACCTGCCTTTACGGCACGCCTGAAGGCGTGCCCCTTCACCCCGAATACACCAACCGTACATCTGCTCTAGACCCAAACTCGAAACCTGAAACTCGAAACTATCTCCAGTCATCGCGCACCGCCGCTTCTTCGCCTATGACGGTGTCGAACATGGCGTGCTTCTTCACCAGGATGTCGCCAAACACGCGGTCCTGCCGCAGCATGATCGCTTGCAGCCGCACCAGCTCCAGCAGCGCCAGGAACGCGCAGATCAGTGCGTTGTGCGAGCGCGTGTACTGCAACAGCGACTTCAGCCGCACCGGACGATCTTCGAGCAAGAGCCGCCGGCGGATGTAATCGATCATCTGCGCCACCGTCACCGTATCTTCGTCGACTTGCAGCACGGGTCGCGCCTTGGCCCGTTCCAGGATCTGCCGGAACGAGCGCACCAAGTCGACCACGTCGGCGGCGAGCTCGGGCTCCGTACCTTCGTCGTCCTTAAATTCCTTGAGCGCTGGATTCGACCAGGTAGCTTCTTCGATCTGCTGTTTCTGCATCAGCATTTGCGCGGCGTTGCGGAATTTCTCGTGCTCCAGCAGGCGCTCGACCAGATCGGTGCGCGGGTCGTCGTCTTCCTCGGCGGGCGCCGTGGGATCGCGCGGCAGCAGCATCCGCGACTTGATCTGGATCAGCACCGCGGCCATGTAGATGAACTCGGCCGCCAGGTTCACATCCAACTGCTTCATGCGCTCGACGTAAGTGAGGTACTGCGCGGTAATCTGCGCGATGGGGATGTCGTAGATATTGATGTCCTGCTTGCGGATCAGGTCGAGCAGCAGGTCGAGGGGACCGTCGTAAACCTCGCCGACGGTGATGGCGAAGGGAGAATCGTTGGCCGTGGCGCTGCGATTCACCGCGTTGGTGACTTCTGGCATCCCGAAACTATGTTCCCCCTTCGCCCTGGGCAGGCGGCTCGTACTGCTTGGACATGTGCATCGCCTCGCGCACCTCGTTCATGGTGGCCTCGGCGACGGTCGCTGCCCGGGCGGAGCCTGCTTCGAGGATATCCCAGACTTGCTTCGGATCATCCTCATATTTTTTTCGCCGTTGCTGAATCGGCGCCAGCCGGGCGACCATGGCGTCGGCAGCCCAGCCCTTGCACTCGATACAGCCGATGCCGGCGCTGCGGCAGCCGGCGTCCACCTTGGCCAGAGTCTCCTGATTGCTGAAGATCTTGTGCAAATCTCCGACCGGGCAGACGTCCGGATTGCCGGGATCGCTGCGCCGAACCCGCGCCGGGTCGGTCACCATGGTCTTCAGCTTTTGCCGCAGGCTTGCCTCGGGCTCGCTGAGCAGGATGGTGTTGCCGTAGGACTTCGACATCTTGCGTCCGTCGGTCCCAGGGACTTTGGCGGCGGGCGTGAGCAGCGGCTGCGGTTCGGGGAAGACGTTGCGCCCGCTGTACTGGTAGAAGCCGTTGAAGCGCCGCGCGATCTCGCGGGTGATCTCGATGTGTGGCACCTGGTCTTCGCCGACAGGCACGTAGTCGCCCTTGTAGATCATGATGTCGGCCGACTGCAGCACCGGGTAGCCGAGAAAGCCGTAGGTACCCAGGTCTTTGTCCTTGATGTTCTCTCTTTGCTCTTTGTAGGTGGGGACGCGCTCCAGCCAGCCCAGCGGCGTGATCAGCGAGAGCAGCAGGTGCAGCTCGGCGTGCTGCGGCACGTGCGACTGGATGAAGAGGGTCGAGCGCTCGGGATCGAGTCCCGCCGCCAGGTAGTCGAGCATGACCTCCAGCGAATTCTGCTTTACCGCGGAAGTATCGGCGTAGTCGGTGGTCAGCGCGTGCCAGTCGGCGATGAAGAAAAAGCACTCGTACTTGTCCTGCAGCCCGACCCAGTTGGCCAGTGCGCCCAGGTAGTTGCCCAGGTGCAGCTTGCCGGTGGGGCGCATGCCGCTCAGCACGCGTTTCTTCATACCAGGACCGCCAGCAGGAAATTGAAGAAGTGCATGAACGGCGCCATCATCGTGCGCAGCACGCTTCCCCCCACCAGGAAGAACAGGATGAGGCCGACCCATCCGATACGGTCGTAGATATTACGTGCCGAGTCGGAGAGCATGTGCCGGACTACGTGACTGCCATCCAGCGGCGGGATGGGAATCAGGTTGAAGACCGCCAGCAGGACGTTGATCTCGAGTGCGGCTCTAAACAGGAGCCACAGAGGTTCAGCGGCACCGCTCAGCAAGAAGCGTGCACGTATAACAATGGCGAGTACGAGCACCGATCCGGTCGCCACAAGCAAGTTGCTGACCGGCCCGGCGACCGACGTCATGATGTCGGCCAGGACGTAATTCTTGCGGAAATTCAGCGGGTTTACCGGCGTCGGCTTGGCCCACCCGATCATCGGGATATGGGCGAAGTAGGCCATCAGCGGCAGCAACACCGTTCCGATCGGGTCGATGTGCCGGATGGGGTTGAGCGAGACCCGTCCCAGCATGCGCGCCGTGGGATCTCCGTAGTAGGACGCGGTCCAGGCGTGCGCCGACTCGTGCACGCTGATGGCGAACAGAAACACGACGATCTGGATCACCAAATTGAAGATCTGGTCGGAGCTCATGCGGCGAAGTTCGATGGTACCACGGCGCGGGGCGCGTGTTTAAAAGGGCGCGGCTTTGTCGGCGTGCCACTATTGCCAATCAAGAATTGTCATCCTGAAGGAGCGCGACGGAGCGCGCCAGCGCGAGGAAGCGCGACCGAAGTTGAGCCGTCTTGCGGGCGTCTGAGCCCGCAGGCGAAATCCCGAGCGTAGCGAGGGAGCTGAAGATCCAGAACAAGCGAAAAGCAGGTCCGTCGCTTGCCCTCGCTCGCTGCGCTCGTTCGAGCGGCGCTCAGGATGACAATGTGTTTGTTTTCACGGCGCAGCTAAGAGCCGCACCCTTTCAAAGCGGCGAATACCCAGCACCGAGCAGCTACTTCTGCACCAGGGTCACTTGGCGCTGGCCGGCGACGGCGGTGTCGATGCGGTCAGGCATCTGGAAGCGCGAGTCGAGGCCGATCTCGGGGTGTTTCGGCTTGATGTAGCGGTCGATGAAGAACTCGAGAGCGATCGGCGGCACCTCGACGCCGTCGAGCGACACGCGATCGACGTGGACGTATCCCATTCCGCGCTGGCCGTAAGCATGGGTGGCAAGCTGCACCTGGTGCACGCCGCTGAACAGCGCCAGCAGCGGGTTCACGGAACGGCTGTTCTGGGTGATCTGGTCGAAGTCAACCTGCAACTCCGCCGTAACCGCTCCCGGCATGCCTTCCAGGTGCACGCGTTGCACGCCCCTCGGCAAGTGCACAGCGCCCGAGTTGACGTAAGCGTTCACCTCGTCTTCAGTCAGGACGGTGGGGGCCGTGTTGGGCGTTGGTCTCGCGGCGTTGCTTTCGATGTGCTCCAGCTTGCGTTCCATGCTCCGCACGGCAGGACTGGCGGCGGTCGAGACGGTCCGTTGCGGGAGTGCGAGAACGACGGTGAGCGATAGGGCGAAGGCCGCGGCTGCGGTTCGGACAATGTTCATTTAGCGATTGCCGCCTGCATCTCCGACGCGGACAGTGCGGTGACGTGCGGCTTCTCCAAAGTTCCTGAGACTGCGTAGCCGTGCGAATTCCGCTCCAGCAACCTGAGCTCCAGCCGGCCCAGCGATGCGGTCCCGCTCACCACGTAGATGCCGTCCGCGCTCTCAATGCTGCTTTGCTGGAACTCCAGGCGGCGGTCGCCCAGCACGGCGCGTCCGGTGAAGCGCTTCAGCCGCAAGGGAGCTCCGTCACCGTTCAGCGCCACATGCTGCAACGTACCGTTCAGCCATTCAAAGTCCAATGCGCCCTGGGCCGACTGCGCCAGTTCGGCGGCGCTCCATCCCGCGAGCTCGAGCTTGAAACTGCCGTTGCCGGTGCCGGTTGCCCAGGGGGCGTGCGTTAATGCAGCCACCTGGGGGAGAGCAACCCGCTCCAGCGTCCCCGAACCGTCGTACACGGGCGCGGCGCCGGTGAAATCGGCGCTCCATTCCGCGCGCAGCTTGCCGCCCAGCGTGTCGGCGCGGATGTCGGAAAGATGCAGCTTGCGGTCCTTCAGTTCGGCCTGCGCAACCACGTGCTGGAGCTCCAGTCCTTTGAGCACGACCTGGTCCGCCCGTATGCGCCCGTGGGCCGCGAACCTTGCCGGCGCCGCGCCCGTCTCCCCGGCCAGCGCGCGATACCACGGCACTCGCTGCAATTGCGGATTGAGCAGGCGGTTCAGCTCCTCGAGCGAGATCTCGGTGGAGTGAAGGTCGAACCGAACCGGACAAAGTTGCGTGGCGTCGCAACCACGAGGCAAAACCAACGAGCCGTCCACCGCCGCGTGGTTGCCGGTGAAGGTGGCCGCCAGGTTCTCGACCTGCACCTGGTCCGGCAGCAGGACAGCGTTGGCGGTGCGGACGTGGACGGGGCCACGCACCCCTGCCAGAAGCACGGTCACGTTTCGCAACTGCATGGAACCGGTAGCGACCGGCGGGGTGAAGCCCGTCCAGTTGCCGGCAATCTGCAGGTCGAGTTTGGCGCTGCCGCTGGCGCCCAGCGCGGGCGCCCGCAGTCCCAGGCCGCGAGCCACCCGGAACAGGCGCTGGAGTTCGGCATCGCCCTCGACTCCCAGGTTGTAGTCGGTGGCAGAAAACGAAGCGTGGACGGTGGCCGGCGCGGTTCCACCCAGCGGCACGGGAAACGGCGCCAGCACCAGGCGCAAATCTCTGTCGACGGCGACGGCGGCGGGCACGGAGCGGACCGTGCGGCGATTGCGGAGGTTCGCCGGCTGCGCTTTTGCTTTCTCCTGCGCAACCTCGAACTTAATCGCCCCTAGCTTCAGCTCCTGCCCCAGGACTCCCGAGCGCAGGACGAAATCGCTGGTGCTGCCGGCGCCCGCCCAGCCTTGCTGACCGGGCCCGGTGCGGTAGGCGAATTCCGCATCGAGAGCGCCAGCGGCGGTCAGATCCGGAGGCAGTGCAAACTTGGCATGGCGCGCCAGGCGCGCCAGTTCCGCCATCGGCGCCTGCTCGGCAACCAGGGCCAGGTCGTACCGCTGAAGACTCATGACATCGGTGATGCTGCCACGCAAGGCCAGTTCACCCTCCTGCATGCGGCAGTCGAGGTGGGAGAGTTCCTGTGCTTGCCAGCGGTACCGCGCGGTGCAGTTCGCTGCCAGCCGCAGCGTGTCCGGCAGGCTGATGTCGTAGCGGCGGAAATCGTCGATCTCTCCCGCGCCGCTCAGCTTCAGGTCCTGGGGCGTGCCGGTGAGGTCCGCCGCCAGGTTCACCGAGCCGCGCCAGCCGCGGTCGCGGCCGTATACCAGGCGCGTGAGCTGTCCCAGTTGCGCGGCGCGCAGGGAGAGCCGCAGGCGCAAGGGCGTCTGGTCCAGCCGGGGCGCGCGGCCGAACGCTCCGCTGATCTCAACCGTCCCGGTATCGCTGAGGCTGGCATCGCTGCGCATTGGACGCGCCCGCAGCCGCATGTTCCATTCGTTTTCCGAAGCCAGCCACAGCGCGAAATCGGCCTCGCTCAGGGCGTAGACTTTTTTCTCCACGCCGGACTTGAAATTGATGCGGCCGCCGTCGCCTTCGATATAGGGAAAGCGAAGACGCGCTTCCGGCCGAAGCTTGGTAGTAGGCGCCGCGGGCGTCTGGCTGGCGCGCAGCAGCAGCGATTGCAGGTTCCACTGTCCATCCTGCCGGCCCACCACGTTGAGGCTCCAGGGCTGGGCGCCGGCGGGAGATCTCAGAGTCAGCGAGCCGATCTCCGGCCGCCAGCGCCAGAGGGAACTCCAGCGCAGGATGGCGGTGACTTCTTCGGCATGCAGCACGGGTTCGGCGCTGAAAGCCGGATCGTCCTGCACCACAAATCCTTCCAGTTGCAAACCGGGTTGGGGAAAGAGCCGAAGCCGGACCTCGCGCACGCTGACTTGCCGCCCCAAGCCTCCGCTGATCGCCGCGACGATGCTTTTCCGAAACCTCGTCAGCTTGATCATGGGCGGCACGAACACGGCCACGGCCAGCACAACCGCAGCCGCGAGAACGATCCGCCGGATGGAACGCCCGGAGGGCATCAGTACACCATCTTCAGCATGCGCCGCCAGCGCGTCTGGGTGGGGAAGTGCACGATGACCTTGAACACGAAGGCCAGGCGCTCCGGAATGCTGGTTTTACGGTACTGGTCGGGAGGGGTCTCGAACGACCAGTAGATAAACATGGGCCGGCCGATAACGTTTTCCCGCGGGATGAATCCCCAGTAACGGCTGTCGTAGCTGACATCGCGGTTGTCGCCCATGGCGAAGTAGTGGTCGGGCGGCACCACCAGTTCACCGTCTTCGATGTAATTCGGCAGCAGCACGTGCCAGTCCCCGGTGACGCTGGCGCCCATGGTGGGCGCGACCGCCGGGAAGTTGTCGCGATAAGGGTTGTAGCTGGCGGGATTGTGCAACGCGTAGGGTTCATCCAGCTTCTGCCCGTTGCGGTACACCACCCCATCGCGAAGATGGATGTGGTCCCCTGGAATGCCGATGATGCGCTTCACCACATACAAGCCCGCTTCCGCCGGCGAGAGGAAGACGACGATGTCGCCGTGCTGAATATGGCGATAGGGAATCACCGGCCCCGTCCACCGGGTTTTTGGGGCCAGGGTGACGCGGTCCACGAACACATGATCGCCGATGAGCAGCGTGTTCTCCATCGAACTGGAGGGAATCTCGAAGGCCTGCAAGTTGAAAGTGATGATGAACAGCCCGACCACCAGCACCAGGGCCACCGAGGCGATGAACTCGGTGGTGGTCTCGCGCGGCTTCTCCGGCTTGGACGAATCGTTCTTACTGGCCAAGGGCTTCCTTCCACCGAGACTGGCTATCGTACGATGCGAAACGTGCGGTTCCAGCGCGTATCCTGCACCAGGTGGGTCACGCCGTACAGGAAAGCGGAAAGTTTATCACCCCGGGAGCTGGAAACCTCGGCCGCCGTGCGCGGCGCGCGCACCGACCAGTAGATCAACAGTGGCCGCCCGATGATGCTCTCGCGCGGCACGAATCCCCAGTAGCGGCTGTCCAGGCTTTCGTCGCGATTGTCCCCGAGCACGAAAAAGCGGTCCGGCGGCACGATCAAATCGCCCTGGCGAACCAGTTCGCCCATCTCTTTCCACCAACGTGGTTCTGTACTGGCATTGGGAATGTCGGTCAGCGGGAAGTCGTCGCGAAAGTGGTCGTAGTCCGGCCGGGTATGGATGACGTAGTTCTCCTTGAGGGGAACGCCGTTCACCAGCACCCGGCCCTCCACCATGCGCACGTGGTCGCCCGGCAGCCCGATCACGCGCTTCACGAAGTGCTGCTGGGGGTGCACCGGATAACGGAAGACAATGATGTCCCCGCGCTGGATCGGAGCGTAGGGCAGGATCTCGCCCCAGCGGCCGCCGTGGCCGTAGTGGACCTTGTCCACCAGCAGATAGTCGCCGATCAGCAGCGTGTTCTCCATCGACTCGGAAGGAATCTGAAATGCCTGCACCTGGAAGGTGATCACGAACACCGCGATCACGACGGTGACGGCCAGCGACTGCACCGACGACAGCCATCCCGCCTTCTGCTGCGGGGGCGCGGCTGGGGGCGCCGGGGTTTCGGTCACCGCCTGTTCCAGCACGTCGCTCATGCGGGATCCTGGGGGCCATGCGGCGTGAGATCCGTCTTGCGCAACTGCTCCAGCGCTTCTTTCGCCGCCCGTTGCTCGGCCTTTTTCTTCGTCGAACCCTCGCCGCGGCCTACCAGCAGCGGCTTGCCGTTGCCGCTGCCGTTAAGGACCCGGAGTTCGATGGTAAAGGTCTTCTTGTGTTCGGGCCCTTGCTCCTGGACGACGGTGTAGGAAGGTTGCAGCCGGCCGGTTCCCTGCAGGAATTCCTGCAACGCCGACTTGTGATCGGTAACCGCCAGACCGGCTTCGCTCTGTTCCCCCAGGCGTTCCAGTTCGGGGTCGAGCACCTTGGCGAGGATGAACTCCCGCACCTTCTCCATGCCGGCGTCGAGAAAAAGTGCGGCCAGCACCGCCTCCAGGGTGTTCACCAGCAGGGCATGCTTGGCCCGTCCGCCACTTTTTTCTTCCCCGCGTCCCAGGCGGAGGTAGCGGCCGAGCTCCAGTTCTTCGGCCGCCCGCACCAGGTGCTTGGCGCTGACCAGGTGGGCGCGCAGCTTGGATAACTGTCCTTCCTGGTACTCGGGAAAACGCTGGAACAGCTCCTGGCTGGTGACGAAGCCCAGCACGGCATCGCCCAGGAACTCCAACTGCTCGTTATCGCGCACGTCGGTGGAGGCGCCGCGGGCTTCGATCTCATGGGCGTGGGAGCTGTGCGTGAGCGCCTGTTCCAGCAATGCGGGATGCCGGAAGCGGTGTCCCAGGGTCGTCTGCAGCGCCGTGATTTCTTCGGCTTTCATACCATCGATGGCAGCAGCGTCAAGCGGCGCGCCCTACTTGGGCTGCACCACCTCCGGCTCCGGCTGATTGCTCTTCGGAGCGGGGCTAGCGGCGGCGCCGCCGGCCGCCAGTTTTTTCAGCCGGTCCTGTTCGTTCCTGGCCATGCTTGCCACCGCCGAATTGGCAGGCGCTAAAGCCACGGCCGTGGTAATGGCGGTGTTGGCATCGGCATACTTGTTCTGACGGTCGAGCGCCAGCGCTAGGCGGTACCAGACAATGGCATCACCCTTGCCCGCTGGAGTCTCGATCGCTTTGCGCAGGTCCTGTTCCGCCGCGGCGTAGTTCTCACGCTCCATTTCGGCCATGCCCAGGGCCTGATAAGCCATGCCTGTGACCTGATCCTTGAACTGCTGTACCTGTTCGGGTGTGGCGCTGGGCGCCAGCAGGTAATTATCGGTACGGATGTCCTCGAGCGCGCGCTGGGCGTCGGTGGTGGCTTCTTTGAGCCGCTGATCGCGGTCGATGTCGGTCGGCCGCGTGCGCTCCGCCAGCACCGTTGCGTTCATCACCAGGGCAATGCAATTGTCGGGATCGTATTGCAGGGCCTTGCGTCCCATGTCGAGAGTCTTATCGCTGTTGTCCGCCTTCTGGTATTTGCCCATCACCTGCTGGTACAGGATCGTGAGCAGGTCGCTGTTCGGGAACTGCACCTCGAATTCGCGCGCCAGCCGTTCCGAAGTCGCTGGGTCGGAAGCGTTGGCCGCCGCCAGGTAGGCGTCATACTCCGGCTTGGTCTTGGCGCTGGGCAGACGCTTGCCCTTGGGATTGGTGTGGTTGGGCTGCGGCGGCGGAGGTTGCGGAGCTGGGTTCTGCTCGCCTGCCGGCGGGTTGGAGCCTTGGGTATTGGCGGGCGGATTCATTTGCGCCACCGCCATGGCGGCCGCCACGAGCACCGCCGGGATAAGAAATCTTGCTGGTGTCATCGCTGTTTGCCCTCGCAGGATTATTCTTCCTTCTTGCCGTCCGGCGCCTGGCTGCTGGCAGGACGCGCCGCGGCCGGCGGTTCGTAGGCCTGCTGCAATCCCCGCTCCGCCGCCGCTTTGGTGTCCGGCTTGTCGTCTCCGGCGGCCAGCGCCGCATGATAGTGCTTCAGGGCCTCCTCCCGGTTCTCCTCGAGATCCAGGATTCTGGCCAGGTAGATATGCGACCAGGCGATCATCCTGGGCTCGCGGGCGACCTCCAGGGTGCGTTGGAAGTAGGTGCGCGCACCCGGCAGATCGCGGCCGAGCGTCGCCGCCCGGGCCAAAATGAACAGCGCCCGCGCCTGGTCCTGCTGGGGATTGGCCAGCGCGTCCCCGGCCAGTTGCCGCGCCCCGCCCAGGTCCCCTGAGGTTAGACGCTCTTCCGCCACTTCCAGTGGATCGGATAGTTTCGTCTTCCCGGCGTGGACCACTTCCGGAGCGGCCTGGCGGCGGAAGCTTACCCCTCGTGCCCGCTTCTTTTCTCGGTCCACATCGATGGTGAACAGGAAATCTCCGTAAACATTGCGCAGGCTGTCCGACGTCTTCTCGAACGCCACCAACTGTTCGTAGAAATGCCCGGTGAGGATAAAGCCTTCCTCGATCGAGGCCTGAACGAACTCGCGCCGCTGCGCCTCCGGCGCCTTGCCGTCATGCAGGGTGCGCGCCTCGACGGCCCGGATCAGCGATTCGGTCACCAGCAGCGAGACATCCCGCTTGTAGCTGTCGGCCATCGGCGCCGGCTGCACCGTCGCCAGCAGCGGCTCCAGACGCTTCATGGCGTTGGCTCGCTTCAGCGCGAAGGGATCGAGCACGTAATGCAGATAGGCGTGGCGGATCTCGCCCATGCGCAGGGTCCCGTTCTCCGGCGCTACCACGATGAAGTAGTCGGAACCGTAATTGCGCGCATTCACCTGCCCCGGCCCCGCCAGCGGCTCGAGCAAGACACTGAATCTTCGCCCCACGTAGGTGGCCATGGGCAGCTTCAAATAAACCTCGGCCGCCAGGATCATCTTTGCCACCGGATCGTGGAACTGCTCTCCCAGTTGCTCGTATTCCGCCTGGTGGGCCTGCCAGATGGCGTGCAACTTCTCCTGCTCATAGTAGGTCTGGAGCAAAGGCGCCAGGCCGCGGACGTAGGCCGCGTCGGGGGGCAGGTCCGCGTCGCTGATCAGGGTTGCGAATCCCGGCGGAGCGCCCAAATTCAGCGTCAGCGACACGTATTGCGCCAGATCAAGGCCGGCATCGGCCTGGCGATGGTCGCGGTAGAACTGGCAGAGCTGGTCGCGGGCGTTGGTAGCTTCCGGCGAAGCTTCGGCCGCGCGCGCCAGTTCCGCCCGGATCTTGGCTCGCACCGGGTACGAGGAGTTCAATTCCTGGTTGTAGCCACAGGCGTTCAAAGCCGCCATCACGCTGAACACGGTCTCGCTGCTTTCCAGCGTGACCTTGGGGGTCTGTTGCGCCGCCGCGCCCACCGCCAGCGCCGCGCAGGCCAAAACGATCCGCAATGAACGGGAGCCTGCCCCGAGAGAAGTCGAGGGGAAATCCCGAGCGACGCGAGGGACCTCAGAAAAGGCGCGAGCGCTACCGGGGATCAAACCCAGACTACTCCTCCTGGAAAGGAAGCGCAGGCCGTCAGGCCTGCCGGAACCGGCTGAATAGCAAGTGTACGGGCTAGGGTGGAGCAGGGTCAAACGCGTGGCGGAGCCGGTCCTGCGCTGAAAAAATCATCATCTAAATCGGCGAGAGAACGACAGAGAAGGCCCGGCGCCGAAACCTCGGCACCGACAATGGTACTTGTAGCCTTTGATGCCCCTGGCCTTTGGTAATCAGCCTTGCCTCTTGTAGCCCCGGGCCAGTGCCCATACTATGCGCTCAATATGGTTGTTGAAATTTTATGCCATCATATGGGTAACCTTGGTGGCCCACGCGCATGGTTGATAGTCGGGGGATGCCGTAAGAAACGCGGCGCTGTCAGACGGCGAGGGGCGCCGTCGAACTGGAGGAACGCGTGTCAGACCCTCCCCATTTCCTGACCCAGAATCCTCAAGAACCAATCCGCATTTCGCCGCGAACCACCGAGCTGTTCAGCGCCCTGCTGGAGTCGGCCCCGGATGCGATGCTGATCGTGGACGAACGCGGCAACATCCTGCTGGCCAACTCGCAGACCGAAACGCTGTTCGGCTACCGCCGGGAAGAACTCATTGGCCAGCCGGTGGAGACGCTCATGCCGCAGCGTTTTCGCGAAGCCCACATCCAGCACCGCGGCCAGTTCTTTGCCGTGCCGCGGCTGCGTCCGATGGGGGCGGGGCTGGACCTCTACGGCTTGCGGCGCGATGGCAGCGAGTTCCCGGTGGAGATCAGCCTCAACCCCATAGCGAGCGAGGGCGGCACCCTGGTTACCAGCTCCATCCGCGACATTTCCGGCCGCAAGCGCGCCGAGCAGGACCTGCGCCGCGCCTACGCCGAACTGGACCACCGCGTCCTCGAGCGCACCGCCGAACTGGAGAAGGCGACCAGCGAGCTGCGGGCGCGGATCAGCATCCATGAGCGCACCGAAAACGAGCTCCGGCAAAGTGAAGAGCGCTTCCGCTTGCTGGTGGAAGGCGTTGACGACTACGCCATCTTCATGCTCAATCCCGAGGGTCTGGTGGTGAGCTGGAATGCGGGAGCGGAGCGCATCTATGGATTTACCGCCGAGGAAGTGACCGGCAACGATTTGAGCCGTTTTCATTCCTCCGAGGACCCGCAGGCCGAGACCCCGCGCTATGCTCTGGAGCAGGCTGCCGCCGGCGGACGGTTCGAGGAAGAAGGCTGGCGCGTGCGCAAGGACGGCCAGCGTTTCCGCGCCAGCAGCGTCACCACCGCGCTGCGCGACGAGCGGGGAGAGCTGCGGGGCTTCTCCAGGATTACCCGCGACGTCACCGAAAGGCAGGAACTGGAGCATCGGCTGCGCCACGCGCAAAAATTGGAGGCCGTTGGCCGCCTCGCCGGGGGGGTGGCCCACGAGTTCAACAACTCGGCGACTGCTATCCTCGGCTACAGCAGCCTGGTGATCGACAAGGCTCAGGACAATCAGCAACTCCGCCACTATGCCGAAGAAATCCATAAAGCGGGACTGCGCGCGGCCTCGGTCACGCGCCAACTGCTGGCCTTCAGCCGCCAACAGATCCTGCAGCCCACCACGCTCAGCCTGAACGAGGTAGTGGCCGACATCGAAAGGATGATTGGTGGACTGATCGGCGAAAACATCCGCGTGCTTACCCAGCTCGATCCTTACTTGGGCGCCATCAAGGCCGACTCCGGCGAAATGGAGCAGGTGCTTATCAACCTGGCGCTGAATGCCCGCGACGCTATGCCGGATGGCGGGACCCTGCTGATCGAAACCAGCAATGTCGAGGCCGACCATGCCTTTGCCGCCGAGAATCCCGACATGGCGCCCGGACCGCATGTCCGGCTCCGGGTATCCGACACTGGCATCGGGTTAGACAAGCAAACCGCCGCCCATATATTCGAACCGTTCTTCACCACCAAGCCAGTGGGCCAGGGGACCGGGCTCGGACTCTCTACCGTCTACGGCACCGTCAAACGAAGTGGAGGGGGCATCCTCGTCTTCAGCGAACCCGGCCGCGGCGCGGCCTTCGAGATTTACCTTCCGCGGCTGGAGCAGGCCTCGGTGAAGCCGGCCATCCTTTCTCCCCGGCGCAAGGCTGATGGAGGTTCGGAAACCATTCTGATCGTAGAAGACGACAGTTCGCTGCGCTGGCTCACCGGCCAGATTCTTACCCAATTCGGGTACACCGTTCTGGAGGCGGGGGACGGGTCCCAGGCCTTGGCCCTCGCCGAAGAACGGGCCGGCGACATAGACATTTTGCTCACCGACGTGGTCATGCCTGGATTCAACGGCCGGCGGCTCGCCCGCCAGGTCCGGCAGCTCTATCCACATATCGCGGTGTTATTGATGTCCGGATACGCGGCGGAGATTGCCGCTCAACACGACGGGAACGAACTCGCCCTGCCGTTCCTGGAGAAACCGTTTACGCCCGAAGAACTGGGGTTGAAGGTGCGTGAAGTGCTGGACCAAAGCGACGCTCCCAGGCTGCGCAAGCCAGCATGAGCAGGAGAAGTGTCACCACAAGCTCACAAGGAGAACAGGGATGGATCGACGCATGATTTGGATTGAGGATGACGAGTTTACCGGCTGGTGCTGCTCCGATTGCCAATGGGGCATCATTGTCCCGCGCCTGGACAGCACCGTCGCCGCGCTGGCGTTTAACCGCGTTGCTCAGGAAGAGTTCGGGAAACACGACTGCGCGACCGGTGCAAACGCCGAAACTGCAGCATAAGGGCAGGCCGATAACGAGGGCCGCACGCCTACGCAAGCCTTGACAATGTGACACAATTTGTGACACATTGCTCATATGCCTAGCATCAACCTTCGCCAGCTTCGGGACACCAAGCGGCTGAAAGCCTGGCTGCGCGCCGGTAAGACCGTGGAACTCCGGGAGCGAGAAAAGGTCATCGCCCGCATCGTCCCGGACGGGGCACCCCCGCCGGCTGGCAAGTGGCCGGATTTTGCCGCCCGCCACAAGAAACTTTTTGGGGACCGCGTCTTTCCTGGCGCTGATCTGTTGATTGAGGAGCGTGGGCGCTATTGAGCATCTACGCTGATAGCTCCTTCTTTGTTTCGCTTTACGTTCCCGACCAGCACACGCTCGAAGCCCGCCACCGGGTGGCATCCCGACCTGCTTTGTGGATGACGCCGTTGCATTTGGCTGAGTGGGCGCATGCCGTTGAGCAACACGTGTTCCGTAAGGCGGCTTCGCGCCGTGACGCCGACAGCTTCATTCAGCTATTCCATGACGACCGGAAGCAGGGATTGTGGAGGGAAACAGCCATCCCTGATCGAGCGTTCGACGTTTGCACCCAACTTGCCCATCAGTACGCTGCCCGGCTAGGAACCCGTACTCTGGACTCGCTGCACGTGGCTTCCGCCCTGGAACTTAATGCGGACGAATTCTGGACCTTTGACCGGCGGCAAGCGAAATTGGCGCGGGCCGCTGGCTTGCAGGCCAGCTAGCCGCCGACGTTGATCCTGGCGAAGGAGAGCACGGCCCGGCCGCTGGTCGGAACTCCAAACGTGGTGGCCGGCTGGAAGGTGGTGAAGATCATGATGTTGTTCAGTTGCGGCTCCAGCCCGCGGGCATCCGCGGGGCCGGAGATGATGCGATAGTCCTGCACCCGGCCGTTGGCGTCCACCGTGGTTTCCACCACCACTGGCTCCGAGTTGGCCGTAGGCTCTGATTCCAGACCCAGGTTCGAGGGCAGAGCCTGCAGCCGCGGCGGGGTGTAGAGCAGCGTGGGCACGTCATCCCGCGACGCCGAAAGCTGCACCGGCATCGCCATGAATCCGATCAGGACCCCAAAAAAGATGACAGCGCTGATCAAACCGGCGGTGGCGGGCAGCATGAAGGCGCCCGCAAGATTCTCCATTCGCACCAGCAATCCCTGCAGGCGGTGCTGGGTCCCTTGCGCCACGGCTTGCGAAATCGCCACCCGCAACCGCAGAGCCAGTTCCGGAGGCGCCGCCTTCGGTCCCAGCGAGGAGACCAGGCGCTGCGCGCGCCGCCATGCCGCATATTCTGAACGGCAGGCGGAGCACTCTCCCAGGTGCTGTGCGATGGCCTGCATCTCGCGGCCGGACACGGCGCCGTCCAGGTAGGACGAAAACAGAGAGCGCGCTCGCTTGCAGTTCATGGTCCTGCTAATCTCCATTGACCTCGCTCGGAACCTCCAGCAATCCCAGTTCCGGGCCGACTTCCTGGGCATAGGCGGCCAGCCGCTTCTTCAGCGCTTCGCGGCCGCGCATCAGCCGCGATTTCACCGTGCCCAGCGATACTTCCAGTATCTCCGCAATCTCTTCATAGGAGAGCCCCTCGATGTCGCGCAGAATCACCGTGGTGCGGTACGGCTCCTGCACCAGCCGCAGCTCGGCTTCCACCTTGGCGCGGACTTCCTCCTGCGCCACATTGTCGAAGGGGCTGCGTCCGGGATCGACCAGGGTTTCCCGGATGACGGTCGTCCGCGTGGCCTCTTGCTCCATCGAGGTTTCCCGGCCTTTGTGGCGGAACCACCAGCGGCGGTGGTTGGAAGCCTCATGGATGGCGATGCGATAGATCCACGTCTTCAGGCTGGCTTCGCCCTGGAACCGCCGCATGCCGCGGAATACTTTCAGGAAGACTTCCTGGGTGGTGTCGGCGGCATCCGCAGGATCATTCAGCATGCGGTACACCAGGCCATATACAGGCTGGTGAAACCGGTCGATCAGCCAGGCGTAGGCTTCCTCCGAACCGCTCTTCAGTTCGGCCAGGATCGAGGCTTCTTCACCCCGCACCGGAAATGCGCTCGCCAGATCGCCCAAGGCTGCTACTCCCGCGGCCAGCTTCATCGCTGACCCCTCCATTCTAGCGGGATAACTTGGCGGGAACAACTGCTCATCACCTCAATGGGCGCCTGCCTGCCGGGGGTAACCACCGAGGCCCAACTGCCTCAAAGGAATAGACTCCGAGGGGCGCCCGGAGGTTCCCAGCGGGGATTACCAAAGTCAGGGCCGGGGATCGTGGCCGGGCCCTATTGTGGATTGCTGGGCCGGGAGGCCGGGGTGACGGTGGCAGCAGACGGCTTCTTCTTGACGGTCTTTTTCGCCGGCTTGTTGTCCTCGTCGTCCACGATGACTTTCTTGGGTTTGGCGGAGGCTGCGGCGCGCGCCGTTTTCGCCTGGCCTTGGAGCCGCGCGATTTCCGCGTCCTTGGTGCTCGCCAGCGCCTCCAGGCGGTCGCCCAGAGCACGGCGCGCCTGGTCGATTCGATCCAGGTCCGCCGCCAGGGGTTCGAACTCGTTTCTGGATCCGAAAGCGCCGGTTGATTCCGCCAGCGACGCCAACACGTCGTACAGCACGTCCAGGTTGCGGTACAGCTTGAAATTGGCGGCAAAGTCGTTGGGCGAGGCCTGCACCTGCGACACGATGGTCGGCATTGCCACCGTGAGATTGCGCTGGATGGACTCCGCTTTAGTTTCCGCGTCGTGCTTGGTGTCGTTGGCGACCTTCCACCGGCGGATACTCAGAAGGCTGACGTCGGCGGTGGTGGTCCGGGCGACGGCTTGGACCTGCACCAGCAAAGGCGATACGTTGCCGGGGCCCGCTACCGGGGCGGCCGAGGAGGCCACGGGCCGCGCCGATGCCGCGCTCCCGCTGGCCGGTGCTCCTACCTGCGCTGCCACCGGCAAAGCCAGTGTGGCTATCGTCAGGACGCAAAAATACCAACTACTCTTCATGCTCACCCGCTTCCTGACAAAGTGGCTTTGGCCTGCCCGGCGGTCGGATCGTCGCGCCGCCATTTTGGTTAGCTTCCTTTGTATCATGCGAAGCCTTTTCGTCCAACGCGCCGATCGAAGACAAATGCCAAAGGCGAAGCTCGGATGCTCGGCACAACCGCTACCGCGGCCAGAGCATCCAATCATGAAGTGTATCGTTTCTCCCACCGCCGCGTGCTTGGCCTGCTCGCGCTGGCAGTTCTGATCGCGATTGCCGCTGTGCTGATATCGCCGGCGGTGCCCAGCGCTCCTACGGTGCTGCCTGTAAGCGCATGGTTGCTGGTGGGCATCATGGTGATGGTCTCCCTCGCGGCTGTCCCCACGGATCGCTGCGTCGTGACCTTGTTGAGTCAGCCGCAGCCCACCTCGCCGGGCTGCTCACGCCTCGAGTCCGTGAGGGCCGCTCTTCCTCTCCGTCGCTGAAACCGTCGCGCAGCCTGCTCCACTCCTCCCATCTTCAGCAACCCAACCCTTTTTTGCCCATTGAGGAGAGGAATCATGACGCTTGCGACTGCAACCACAGCATCGAGGAACCTGAGGGCGCGGGAGGTACTAACGGCCTGGGGCCGCATACTGGCGGGAAGCCCGCCCATGCTTTCCATCGAGATCACCAAAGAGTGTCCGCTGAGTTGCCCGGGATGCTATGCCTACAACGAGCGGCACCTGGGCGGCGCCGCCAACTTGCGCGACGTCAGCGATTTTCGCGGGGAAGAACTGGTCCGGCGGGTTGTGGACCTGGTCAAGCAACACCGGCCTATGCACGTTTCGCTGGTGGGCGGCGAGCCGCTGGTGCGCCGCAAGGAACTCGACCAGATCTTGCCGCAGCTCAGCCAACTCGGTGTCTTCACCCTGGTGGTGACCAGCGCCGTGGCTCCCATTCCCGCCGCCTGGATGGAGATCCCGCGCCTCCGCGTCACGGTTTCGGTGGATGGCCTGCCCGAACACCACGACATCCGACGCAAGCCGGCAACCTACGAGCGCATCCTCAAGAACATCGCCGGACGGGAGGTCAACATCCACCTCACCATCACCCGCCCCATGGTGCACAGCGCCGGATACCTGGAGGAGTACTTCGCGTTCTGGGGTGCCCGCCCGGAGATCAACCACATCTGGGTGAGCACCTACACTCCCCAGGTGGGCGAGGAAACCTGCGAGATGCTGACGCGGAACGACCGCGCGGCACTGTTCGAGCGCATGCCGAACTGGCAGCGCGCGTTCCCCAAACTGCTGATGACGCAAGCCATGGTGGGCGCTTTTGCCCAGCCTCCGGAGAGCCCTGACGGCTGCGTTTTTTCCAAAATGTCCGTCAACTTCTCGGCGGACCTGAACACCCGGGTGGAGCCCTGCATCCTGGGCGGCGTGCCGGACTGCAGCCAGTGCGGATGCGCCGCCAGCGTCGGCTTCCATTCCCTGCGCCATACCGCCCTGCTCGGACCGCTGAAAGTGGGGCACTTGATCGGCGCTTCGGTCGCAATCGGCGCCACGGTCGGCCGCGTGCGTCGTTCGATCGAACCGGAGCGGTGGCGGAATCCAGGGGCGGAGAAAAGAGAATTGGTGCAACTCCGCGTGCCGTAGACGATGGCCGGGGGCGTGTTTTCGCAGGCGAAGGGAATGGCGAGATCAGACGTTCCCCACCTGCCACCGAAAAGGACGAAATTCGGCAAGCCGGCTGAAATCTCGTTCATTGGCGGTGACAACGGTGATGCCTAGCCGTCCGGCGCTCATCGCAATCAGCGTGTCATTAGTCAGCCGCCCCCGTCCGATCTGCTCATAATCATACTTAGCCGCCAGGCGAGCCAGCACTCTGCCGGTTTGAGTCCAGTCGCTGAGATTCGGCACCAGGATTCGTCTTGCTCGCGCGAAATCACGCTCCAGACGCTCGACAACCTGACGATCACGGCCGCCTGCGCCCGCATACAGTTCTTCAAGCACCACCGAACTCAGCCAGAGAGGCGCATCGGGAGTTAACCGTCCGAGCGTGAGGGCCGCATCGCTGTCCCGGCGCAGCCCAGAAATGTAGATGGAGGAGTCGAAGAGGATCGGCTGCATCTATCCTCCCAACGTCTCGTACACATCCTTGATCCCAATGCCGCTCTTCAGAAAGCGCTCATGGGCTTCAAAAGCCAGTCGGTTCCTCTCGTGCTCGGCAATCGCCAAGTCCAAAGCGCGCTCGATGGCTTCGGTTTCCGTCTTCGCACGCAAGACTCGCTGGGCGCGCTTGATCTTCACCGCATCCAACTGAAAGTGCTTGTGTGCTCGATTCCTTGCAGTAGCCATGGGAGTTTTGCTTCCGGAGCCAGCATAGCACTCGATGTACATGAATGCCATAACTATGTACATTGCTCGCGTCTGAGCCCGGCACAGCCGAAATCCTGAGCGTAGCGGGAAATCCAGGAAAGATTTGGTGGACCTGGTCGGGTTCGAACCGACGACCTCTTCCATGCCATGGAAGCGCGCTCCCAACTGCGCCACAGGCCCACTCACGGCAAGGTTGGCATCAGTAATTTTGCGCCCACGCCGGCCCCATAGTCAAACTGGGCGTGCCCCCTTCGCGGAGCACGCCCGTGTATCGGCCAGGCAAACTTGCAGGAACTCTATTCCGAACGCCCCGTGGCCTAGCCCACCGGGCTGCCGATGGTCAGACAGTTGGCCGAGCTATTGGGATCGACTTTGACGTTGAAACTATCGTCGGTGCAGAAGTGCCGGGTGCCGCTGGTTCCCGGAGAACTGGGATCCGCCAGCCACTGATAGCTGGTGGTGAAGCTTCCACTGACATTGCAGGTTCCGGCTGTAAACGTGTAACCGCTCTTGGTGCCGCTGGCCAAGGTGGCATCGATGATCGAGGCCCCGGTCGAACTCGGCGAGCCCCCACCGCTGGGCGGTCCCAGCGTCGCCAGGGTGCAGGTATAGTTGTTGTAGCTGGTGTTGTAAGTCACTTCCGCGTTATTGATCGCCCGCAGCGAACCCACCGCCGAGGCCTCGTTGGCGGCGATACGTGATCGCAACAGGCTGGGGATGGCGATCGCGGCGATTACCAGGATGATCGCCACCACGATCAGCAATTCGATCAGGGAAAAGCCGTGCTGTTTGCGCATAAACTTGCGTCTCTCTCGGAGGTTTACAAACCCAATCGGTGACGACTTTGGGAGGCAGTTTTCGGGCCAGCTTGGGGCCGGCGGGTGACTCTCGTAATCTATTGTTACCGAAGTACTTAGCAAATCATCCGAGTTCGCCCTGCACCACCCCAGCGGCTGGGTGACGGAATCTGTCAGTCGAAACGACGTTTCTTGTCAATTGACGCGGATTGCCACTCCCGAGCCGAGCCTACCTAAACAGCCGCAGCCCGGCCGCCGCCAGCCAGATTGGCGCGCGCCGCGGCCGGGTCCACGGGCACTCCGTCGCGGAAGCTCACGGCGTTGCCCGAAATGGCGGCGATGCGCTCGCCGGGCACGAGAATCCCGACCAGGTTCAGGGGATCGGCGGCCGATACCGTCACCGTTTCATTGGCTGGGGGGAGATTGCGGGTCGCGCGCAAGGACTCCACCGCCGCCGGCAGCGCGAACTGCTCGCCAATAAAGCCGTTGATAAAGCGCCCGCCGCGGATCTCGCCGCGGTCCTCCAAGCGCCGGAACCCCAACAGCAATTCGCGCCACTTCGGCGCCACCGATTCGCGGGCCAGCAGGTCGCGGAAGACCACACCGTAACGGTTGAGCAGCATCCAACAGGTGGCCTCGATCGAGCGCTGGCGGTCGGCCGCTTCGCCGGCGTAGAGCAACGACCAGCGCCCCGAGCTGTGGCGCGGGCGGATGGTGCGCCCGGAGCCGTGGCCGCTGCGCCGCTTGGGATCGATCAGCGCGCGCAGGTTGTCGAAGCCGTCGGCGGTGATCTGCCCCCCGGCCACCAGTTCCCAGAGCGCGGTCTCGACCTCGGACTTCAACTTGCCGGTTCCGCGGACGATATCGGCAAAGAACGATGCGCCGCGCGTCTTCAGGTATTCGAGCACCTCGCGTCCGCCCGGGCTCAGTCCGCGCAACTCACCATCGTCGGCGTGGCGGGGCGTCATCCAGTCGGCTTCCTCGCGCACGAAGAAGGTGATGGGCGCGACGCTGGTCGGCACCACCCGCCGCCCGCCGCCCGAATCCTCAAGCGTGGCCGGATGCGGCGAAAGCCTGCCCCAACCGACGGCGCCCGTCAGCGACAACTGGTCGAGGAATTTGGGATCGTAGTTGGCCACGCGCTGCCCCAGGATGTGGCGCTCCCAGGCGCTGGCCGGGATCTCAAAGCCTTGCAATTGCCGCAACACTTCCAGCGTGCCCCGCTCTCCCAGCACCTGGCTGCCGGAGGCGACGTGCTGCCAGCGCAGCAGCCAGCGCATGAACTGTGCTGCCGTCACCGGCTCGATCTGCTTGCGCAGCCGGCCCAGCGTCAGCCGATGGATCCGCGCCAAGAGGCGCCGGTCGCACCACTCGGTTTGCTCCGGGTCTTTCCTTTCGAACTGCCCGCGCAAGACCGCGCCGCTCGACTCTAGGCGCAGCAAGGCTTTGTCGATTTCGGAAGCAGGCAGTCCGAGCGTGCTGCCGAGATCGGAAGCGGTTGTGGGTCCGAGGTGCTGCATCCACCCGCGGACCATGGCCAGCAGCGCGTCATCGGCTGAAGGCGGCGCTGCTTCGATATCCGCCGGCTCGCTCTCAAACTGCGCCTGCGGGAAGATGGCGCGGAAGCTCTTCGCTCTGTCCGCCGCGACCCAGTAGGCGATGCTGTTCAGTCTCGCTCTGCCTGCGCGGTTTTCAGTTGCCAGGCGTGCGAAGAGTGCAGTCCATAGCGCTGCGAGCGGCTCTGGCAATGCCATCAACGTTTGCAGCACATCGTGCAACTCATCGGCGTCGCGTACCTCCGGCCAGGCGTCTTGCCTGACCTCGGCGATGGCCTCGGGATCGAGCGCGCCCACCTCATTGAGCACCGATTCCGGCAGCGTGCGCCGCATCTCCACCGCGCGCGCCCGGCGCTCCTCGAGCGGCGCGTCGTCGAGATACGCGTAAGGATTGGCGTTCAAGATCTCGTGCGAGAATGCCGACGGCACCGGCGTATCCACCGCCAGGCAACGAATGTCGCCAGAGCTGATGCCACGCAGCACCTGCTTCAGGCCGTCGAGGTCCATGGCCTCGGTCAGGACGTCCTTCATCACCTCGCGCACCAGCGGGTGGTCCGGGATCTGGATATCGCCCTCGATGTTCTCCTGGCAAGCCGCCACATCGGGAAACACCGAGGCCAGCAGATCGTCGGAGCGTATGCGCTGGATCTGCGGCGGGACCTTCTTGCCGTGGTCGAAGCGCAGCAGCGCCAGCGCGCGCTCCGCATCCCAGCGCCAGCGCGTCGCGAAGATGGGAGACCCGGTCAGCACCGCCTGCTCCAGCACCGGCTGCACGCTTTCAGGCTGCAAGAAATGGAAGACGTCCGCGAGCGGGAAGCTGTGCTGCTCGGCGAGCGCGATGTTCAGCCCATTGTCGGTGGCCGCGGCCTGCAACTCGAAATTGAACGAGCGGCAGAAACGCTTGCGCAGCGCCAGTCCCCAGGCCTTGTTGACGCGCGCGCCGAAGGGCGCATGGATGATGAGTTGCATCCCGCCGCCCTCGTCGAAAAAGCGCTCCGCGATGATGGTCTGCTGCGTCGGCACTTCGCCCAGCACCGCCCGGCCTTCGACCACGTATTGGACCGCCTGCTCCGCGCCTGATTCGTCGAGTCCGCATTCGCGGCCCAGCCATTCGACCGCGGCCGCCATCTCGGGTGAATTGCGATCGAGAAAGCCGGGACGAAGATTGCGAGTCCTTTCGCTGATGCCCGCCCGCAACTCCGCCACCTGCTCGGAAAGTTCGGCGGTACGCCCCGGGGCTTCGCCGCGCCAGAAAGGAATGCCCGGCGGCGCGCCGTGCGCATCCTCCACCAGCATGCGGCCGGAGGCCTCGATGCGGCGGATCCGCCACGAGGTGTTCCCCAGCAGCATGATTTCGCCCTTCATCGACTCGACAGCGAAATCTTCGTCCACGGTGCCGACCACAATGCCTTCAGGCTCAGCCACGACCGTATAGAGCGCATTGTCCGGGATGGCGCCACCGCTGGTGATGGCCGCGATCCGGGCCCCGCGCCGCGCCCGCAGCCGTCCGTTCACGCGATCGCGGTAGAGATACGCGCCATAACGCCCGCGCCGGGCGGCGATTCCTTCGGAGAGCATCACCAGGATCGCCTCGAACTCCTCCCGCGCCAGATTGCGGTAGGGATACGCGCGGCGCACCAGCGCGGAGAGATCATCTTCCTTCCACTCTTCTGCCGCACACGAGGCCACGAGCTGCTGCGCCATTACATCCAGGGGCGCCTCGGGAATCATGATCCGGTCGAGTTCGCCTTGACGTATCGACCGCACCAGCGCGGCGCACTCCACCAGCTCATCGCGAGTAGTCGCGAAAATCCGGCCTTTCGGGACTGCACCACGCCAGTGACCGGAGCGTCCGATGCGCTGCAAGAGCACGGCGATGGAGCGCGGCGAGCCGAGATGGCAAACCAGGTCCACGAAGCCGATGTCGATGCCCAGCTCCAGCGACGCGGTCGCCACCAGCACCCGCACTTCTCCATTCTTCAGCTTCTTCTCCGCGGCCAGACGCAGCTTGCGCGCGAGGCTGCCGTGGTGCGCCGCGACAGCGTCTTCGCCCAGAATCTCGCCGAGATGATGCGCCACGCGCTCCGCCATCCGCCGCGTGTTGACGAAGACCAATGTCGAGCGGTGTTGCTGGACCAGCTCCGAGATGCGGGCGTAGATCTCGTCCCACATCTCGTTCGAAGCGACCGCACCCAGTTCGCTCGCCGGGACCTCGATCGCGAGGTCCATCTGGCGCTGGTGGCCGATGTTGACGATTGCCGGATCGGGTCGGCCCGCACCCGTGAGAAAGTGTGCGACCAGCTCGATCGGCTTCTGCGTGGCCGAAAGCCCGATGCGCACCGGCCGGCTGTGCACCAGCGCGTCCAGCCGTTCGAGCGAGAGCGCCAGGTGGGCGCCGCGCTTGTCGTCGGCTACGGCGTGAATCTCGTCCACGATCACGGTCTCGACGTCGCGCAGGATCTGCCGGCTCTTCTCCGCCGTGAGCAGGATGTAGAGCGATTCCGGCGTGGTCACCAGGATGTGCGGCGGCCGCTTCAGCATGGCCCGGCGCTCGTGCGCCAGAGTGTCGCCAGTGCGGACGGCGGTGCGAATCTCCGGCATCAGAAGCCCGCGCTCACCCGCCAGTTGCAGGATCTCGCTCAGCGGCACTTCCAGGTTCTTCTGGATGTCGTTGCCCAGCGCCTTGAGCGGCGAAACGTAGAGCACCTCGGTGCGGTCCTGCAGGTCACCGGCCAGCGCCTTGCGCACCAGGCGGTCGATGCAGGCCAGGAATGCCGAGAGCGTCTTGCCGGAGCCGGTAGGGGCGGAGATCAGCGTCGTTCGGCCCGCAAGAACGTGCGGCCAGCCCTGTTCCTGCGGCTCGGTCGGAGTACCGAACCGGCGCACGAACCACTCCTCGACGATAGGATGGGCCCACCCCAAGGGGCCGCTGGTGGGAGGCATTGTTCTATTCTAAGCGATGCGGCTGTTTTCGCCAAGCATTCGCCCATGGCCACAAATCCAGCGACTTGAGCTATCTTCTAGATCAGAGCCCATGCCCTTTACCCTTGCCCATCCCGCGGCTGCCGTGCCTTTCCGGCGCGTTGGTTTGGTCCTCTCCGCCCTGGTGGTGGGGGCCGTGGCGCCGGATTTCGAGTACTTCGTCATGTTGGCGCCCCACAGCCGGTCCGGCCACGAGATGCCTGGGGTCTTGCTGATCACCTTTCCCGCGGCATTCTTTGCTCTGTGGTTGTTTCATGCTTGCGTGAAGCGCGGGCTTGCCGCTGTCTTACCGGTTTCGGCTCAGCAGCGGCTCCAGCCCTATTTGGGGAGTTTCTCGTTCGGAGATGGCAAGAGATTCGCGCTCATCGCGGCGTCGATTGCAGTTGGGATCGGCACCCACCTGCTGTGGGACATGCTTACGCATCGGGACACCATAGCCTACGACCACTGGATGTGGCTGCAAACCATGATCGCGCTTCCGGCCGTGGGGTCCAGGCCGGTTTACAAGCTGCTTCAATATTCCAGTTCGGTACTGGGCTGTCTGCTTCTGGCCGGCTGGGTTTGGCGATGGTGGTTGCATGCTCCGGCATCAGCCACGCCGGTGCGCGCGGAGTGGTCAGCGGGCAAGCGTACCGCGATTCTGGCTGCCATGGCGGCGCTTCCCGTCCTGTGCGCGCTGGTTCGAGCCGATTCGGCCAGCACCTTGCCGGGCGTCGGCATCGCCCGCCTGGCGGGCATCGCGGTGGTGACCGCGATTTCAACCGCCGCGGCAGAATCCCTCGTATTGGGGGTGTCCTGGGAACTCACTCATCCCCGCCGTACAATCTCCTCGTGACTCTGAAGGACGTGATCGCCTGCCCGAAGTGCGGCGGCAAAGAGATCGTCTACTCCTGCGAGCCGAAGTGCTGCTTCAACCACGTCTGCGCCGATTGCCGCAGCACCTTCGAACTGAACACCGCGAAGACCGGCCAGTTCGACCAGCAAACTGCGATCTCGGCGGAAGAGCCGGCTTCGGACGAGCCCACCACTGGCTGCGCCAGTTGCGGCAGCCTGCGCGTGGCCGTCGTCAAGACCGTGCCCGACGAGACTCTGCTGCTGTGCGCCAATTGCCGCGCGGTGTCGAAGCTGTCGGTTGAAGAGTTTGTGCCGGGAAACTTCTGATCCTGGGAAAACCGAGATGCGGAGAATCAAAGCAGCCACGGATTCACACGGATGAACACAGATCGACACTAAATCCGCGACCATCCGTGCAAATCCGTGGCGTCTTGAGCCCAGAGCTAAGAGCCAAAAGCCAAGAGCCCTCCTGCTACAATCCGCCCATGTCGAAGACGCGCGCCAAGAAAATCAAGCTACTGCTGTTTGATGTGGACGGCGTGATGACCGACGGCAAGCTGTGGATCTTTCCCGCGCCGGCCGGCGCTGAACAATCCACCGCACCCCGCATGATCGAAGCCAAGGGCTTCCACGCGCACGACGGCACCGCCATCTCGCTGGCGCGGCTGGGCGGCGTGAAGACCGGGCTGATCACCAAGCGTACCTCCGAAACCGTCGCTCTGCGCGCCCGCGATCTTCGGCTCGAGTATGTCTACCAGGGCGTGGGGGTGAAGCTCCGGGTTTTCGAGGAAATCCTGGACAAAGAGAAGCTCACGGCGGCCGCGGTAGCCTACATCGGCGACGACGTCATCGACCTGCCCGTCATGCGCCACTGCGGCTTCGCCATTGCCGTAGCCAACGCCCGCGACGAGGTCAAGGAAGAGGCTCATTGGATCACGCCCCATGCCGGCGGCGAGGGCGCCATTCGCGATGCCGTCGAGTACATCCTGCGAGCCCAGGGGAGCTGGGATGCGGCGGTGAAGCAGTATTTGGAGCGGGGGGACGCGCCGAAGTAGCACTCAGCCGTCAGCATTCAGCAGTCAGCCAAACCACAGACTCGGCGTTGCTGAATGCTGACGGCTGAGTGCTGACTGCTCAAGAAAAAACCCGCGGGCTGCTGGAGGCAGGCAACCGCGGGCAATTCGGTTCCCTTGCGGAGAGGTTATCTCTCGGAAAACCAGGTGAACCTTGTTGCTGGGTATGAACCCGGTTCCTGGGAAAAAGTTGCTTCTGACTGCTGATTGCTAACCGCTAATTCGGCAGCGGCTCCGTCTTCCCCATCACCGCGGCGAAGCGCGGGTCCTTCCTCAGTTGGACAAAGACCTCGTCCTTGTACACGTCGTTGATGTTGGCGTAGCCTTCCTCGACGGCCTTCTTCAAGTACTCCAGGCTACGGTCGTTGATGCCCTGCCGGGCGTAGATTCTGGCCAGGGTGTAGGCGTAGCGGGCGCGGTCCTCGGGAGAGGCCATGCGGGCCGCGATCCCTCCCAGCGCCTGCCGCTCGAAGATCTGCGGGTCCAAGTCCAGGGCGCGCATCAACTCCGCGCTGGCTCGTTCGAATTCCTTCTTCTCGAAGTACGCCATCCCCAGATTGCTGTGGAAGGAGGCCGCGCTGTCGTTCAGCTTCAGCGCCTTCTCATACTCCTTGACGGCCTTGTCGAATTTCTTCCTCATGTAGAAGATCACGCCCAGGTTGTTGATGGGCTCGGCGTAGTTGCGGTCCATTTTGATGGCGTGGTTGAACTCCTTCTCCGCAACTTTGAGCTGCAGCAACTGCAGGTAGGCGATGCCGGCCTTGTTGTGCAGTTCGGCCGAGTCGGCTTTCCTCATGGCCAGGCGGTAGTACTCGATGGCATCGGTGAACGCCTTCTTTGACCGCTGCTCGTCGCCGGCGGTCTCCAGTTCGTGCGCCGAGGCGTCCGCGAAGGTAGGCTGAGGCAACTGCGGTCCCTGCACCATCACCGCCGAGGGAGCGCGGCTGGTCGGGATGGAATGAGTGTCAGGTTGCTGATTTTGCGGAGCCTGCGCCGGAGCAGACAGACTCGCTGCGGCTATACACATGATCCAGATCAGGTGAGGCATACGTACCTCCAGAACAATCGGAAGATCGGGTCATCGGGAGATCGGATGATCTGAAAGCGGCTGCCTGCTTTTCAAATGACCCGATCACCCGATCACCGGACACTCCCGGTCGCTACCGCCGGTCTTGAGTGCCGGGATCGGAGGCGGGCGCGTTCTTGTTGTTATCGTCTCCCTTGAAGACCCCCACGATCTTACCGAAGAAACCTTTCTTCTTTTTCGCAGCCGCCTCGGACTCCGCCGAGGTTGGTGGCTGCGCCGGGTTTTGGCCCGACGGCGGTGTTGTATTAGACACCGCAGGGGGCGGTGAAGGTTTCGCTCCCAGGCCCAAAATGCGCGAGAAGAAGCCCGGTTGCTCGGTTGCGGCCATGTGATCGCAGGTGTCGGTGGGCTCGGTGCCCGCCAGGAAGGCCGCCATGTAGTCGTCGGGGCAGGTGGGAGTGGCCAGCCGGTTGGTCACCTTGTCCAGCTTGACGTCCACCACGCCCGAAGGCTGGGTGAACGGCTTCACCCCCTGGTACTCGGGGACGGTGACCGCCTTCTTCATGAACTCCGCCCAGATGGGCGCCGCGGTATCGGCTCCGCTCAGCCGCAGGTCGCTGTAATCGTCGAAGCCAACCCACACGATGCACAGCAGGTTCGAAGTGTAGCCGGCGAACCAGCCGTCATGCGAGGTGCCGGTTTTGCCGGCAGCCGGAGCCGTGAAGCCGCGGGCACGCACTCCGGCGGCGGTGCCCGAGTTGACCACCGACTCCATCATGCTGGTCATGATGTAGGCGACGCGCGCATCGAGCACCTGGTGCGTCTCCGGCGTGTAGTCCTGGATCACTTCCCCCTGGGCATCGCGTACCGAGGTGACCAGCAGCGGCGAGATCTTCACTCCGCCATTGGCGAAGATGGTGTAGGCGCTGGCGATGTCAAGCGGCGTGGCGTCATAGGCGCCGAGGGCGATGGCCGGCGTGGCCTGCACCGACTTGATGCCCGCCGCGCGCGCCAGCGCCGCCACCTTGTCATAGCCGGCCATCTCCGCCACTTTGACGGTGGCGTTGTTCAGCGAGTGCGAGAGCGCGTAGGTCGCGTTGACCGGACCGTGATACTCCTCTTTATAGTTGCGGGGCTCGTAGATCTGGTCGCCGTAGGCGAAGGTGGTGGGGGAGTCGTCCACGATCGAGGCCGGCGTCAGCACCGGGTTCCCGTCAATTCCGGTGTTGATGGCCGCGGCGTACACGAAGGGTTTGAAGACGGAGCCGGTGGGGCGCCGCGCGGCCGCGTGGTTCAACTGGCTGAACCCATAGTTGCGCCCGCCCACCAGCGCCACCACATTGCCGCTATGCGGGTCCATGGCCACCAGCGCCACCTGGGCCATCGGTCCCGGCTGCACTGTCGTCTCCCACTTGGCGGTCTTGCCGGTCCCGACTTTTTGCCGCTTGGTGCGCAGCTTTTCCACTTTGGCGTCGATCAGCTTGACGCCCATCTGCACCGCTTCCGCCGCGGCTTCCTGCAGTTGGGGATCGAGCGTGGTGTAGATGCGGTAGCCGTGCTCGTTCATCTCCCGCTCGGGAAACTTGGGCCCGAGAACATCCTTCACCAGATCCACGAAGTAAGGAGCGTCGCTGGCCTCGACGTTGGGCGGGGCGAGCTTGAGCGGCGTCGCCTTGGCCTTGTCCGCCTGCTCGCTGGTGATCGCTCCCGTCTCCACCATGGAGTCGAGCACCAGGTTGCGGCGCTCCTGTGTCCGCTCGGGGTACTTGTAGGGGGAGAGGTAGTTCGGGCGCTGGATCATCCCGGCCAGCAGCGCGGCTTCAGGCAGGGTGAGGTTCTTGATGTCCTTGCCGAAGTAGGCTTGCGCCGCCTCGCCGAAGCCCTGGATGGTGAAGGAGCCGCGCTGTCCCATGTACACCGAGTTGGCATACATCTCGAACAGTTGTTGCTTGGAGAGGCGGTGCTCCAGTTCCCACGCGATCAGCACTTCCGCCAGCTTGCGTTTGATGGTCTTCCGCGGGCTGAGGAAGAAGCCACGCGCGATCTGCATGGTCAGCGTGGACCCGCCCTGCTCGTGACGCCCGCTGCGTAAATCCACCAGCGCCGCTTCTGCCAGCCGGTAGTAGTTGACCCCGGTGTGCTGGAAGAAACGGCGGTCTTCGATGGCCAGCACCGCATCCACCATGACCTTGGGGATCTCGTTGAAGCTGACCAGGCGCCGCTTGGCCCGCTGGTCGCTGTCGGAGAGCGCGGTGACGAGCTGAGGTTCCAGTTCGTAAGCCGCCAGTTCGTCTTGCTTGTCGTCGGTGGCGACAATCTTTTCCACCTGCCCTTCGCTGACGCGGATTACCGCCCCTTCGGCGCTGTGGTAGGAGGCAAGCCCGGGCCTGATCTCGATCCCCGCTTTGACCAGCTTGAAGGTGCCCATCGCCGAGTCGCCGCCTTCGGTGTACCCGGCCCGCCGGAGTTCGGCGGCGATCTGGTGCACCGTCATCTTGTCGCCGGTACGCACCAGCTTGGGAAGGGCGTAGATTTTGGCGGCGTTGGCGAAAATGGGGCCCTGCATCCGCCGCTCCACGATCCTTTCGTATTTGATGTAGTAGTAGGCGAAGACGCCGAGGGTGGCGAAGACCACGAGCAGCACGGCCGCGAGCGCCAGCCTCACCGCCGGATGCGACCACCGGCCATGCGCACCCGCGGTCGTCAGGAATTTCGGGATCTTGAGTTTTATCGGCACAATTGATCGGTGGAGTGCTCTACTTCAATTAAGACGTTGCTGCGGTTCATTCCGTTATGTGCTGCTCCAAATATTAGATGCCACCCACCGGCTCCCTGCTTATTGTCCCGCAAAGTTCCTGGCCTCGGCTAGGGTACGGCGGCCCAACGCTGGTTGGGCGTTCGGCCGAAGGCTCAAGGGCGCGCGGTTAGATGCGTTTGTTCTTGGTCGCGGGATGGAAACTCAGGTCCAGCGGGAAGCCCGGCAGGTCAATGTGCACGCTGTAATCGGCCCAGATGGAAAGCTCCGGTCCATTGCGCTGCACGTGGATCTGCTCCGCTTTCAGCGGGATGCCGTAATCCGCGGCTTTCTTCGCCAGGGTGTTGCGGATGTCCAGCTCGCTTTTGTTGCTGTACGAGTTGATGAGGGCCTCGTTGGTGAGGTCGTCCTGGAACTGGTAATTATTGATATAAGGAGGCAACAGCAGCCAGGCGGCATAAAACGCCGCGACTACCAGCAATACTCCGATAACAGGCTTGAGGCTCTTCATTCCCCATCCCGGCCCCTGCGGGCGCGCTTCGCTCAGGTAGCCGGCCGGAGCACCTTGTCGCCAAAATGGGTTGCTATGCGGCTGATGGTAGCATCCTCAATTTTGCGTGTCGAGCGCTCCACCACCTCTACTTTACCCTCAGAAACCTTCCTGCCAACAGTCACACGGAAGGGCATGCCCACCAGGTCAGCATCTTTGAATTTGACCCCAGGGCGCTCGTTGCGGTCGTCCAGCAGCACGTCGTACCCGGCGGCTTCCAGCTTCTCGGTGACTTCGATGGCCGCTTGCTGGATGTTTGCATCGGCGAAGTTGGTCGGCGTCACCACGATCTCGAAGGGCGCGATCTGCGGCGGCAGCCAGAAACCGTCGTTGTCGTGGTTCTGCTCGACGGCTGCCGTCAGGATGCGCTCGATGCCAATGCCGTAGCTGCCCATGATGGGCGTAACTTCCTTGCCGTCCTTGTCCAACACCCGCGCGCCCATGGACTCCGAATACTTGTACCCCAGCTTGAAAATGTGACCGATCTCCACCGCCTTGCCCACCACCAGCGGCGCGCCGCAATTGGGACAGCCCTCGCCTTCGGAAACCGTGCGCAGGTCCACCCACTGTTCTACCGGAAAATCGCGTCCCGGCGTGATATTACGCAAGTGGTAGTCCTCCTTGTTCGCTCCCGAGATCAGGTTGGTTCGTCCCTGGAGGGCCGCGTCCACCAACAGGATGGGCGGGCCGTACTTGTTCTTCGACGGCGGGATGCCGACCGGTCCCAGAAAACCGGCGGGCGAGCCAAAGATCTCCTGGATTTCTTCAGGATGCATCGGGCGGAGCACACGTCCCTTGACCGCCGCGGACAGCTTGGCATCGTTCAACTGATGATCGCCGCGCACGAAGGCGATCACCGGCCGGTTGCGGCTTTCACCGGTCTTGCCGTCTTCTTCCACGGCCATGTAGGCCATGGTCTTCATCTTTTGTTTGGGCGAGACGCCGAGATACTTCGCCACTTCCTCCACCGTCTTCAGCCCCGGCGTGTGCACCGGCTCCGGCTTGCCGCTGCCGCTGGGTGCAAGGTCCTCGACCGGCTCCACGCGCGACGTGGCCTTCTCCAGGTTGGCCGCGTAACCGCACTTCGAGCAGCTCGCGACGAAGTCCTCGCCCGCGTCCGTCATCACCATGAACTCGTGCGACTGCGAGCCGCCCATCGCTCCCGAGTGCGCCTCGACCACCACGTACTTCAAGCCGCAGCGGTCGAAGATGCGGCAGTAGGCGTCGTAGTGCTTTTTGTACGACACGTCGAGGCCGGCGGCGTCGATGTCGAAGGAGTACGAGTCCTTCATGGTGAACTGCCGCACCCGCAGCAGGCCGGACTTCGGCCGCGGCTCGTCGCGGAACTTCTCCTGGATCTGGTACCAGATCTGCGGCAGCTCCTTATAGCTGCGCAGTTCCTTGCGCGCGATCTCGGTCATGCCTTCTTCGTGGGTCATGCCCAGGCACAGCTCGCGCCCGCCGCGGTCCTTCAGGCGGAACATGTTCTCGCCCATCGCCGTCCAGCGGCCGCTCGACTCCCACAGCTCGCGCGGATTCAGCGCCGGCAGGTAGAATTCCTGCCCGATCTTATCCATCTCTTCGCGGACGATTTGGGTGATCTTCAGCTTTGACCGCTGTCCCAGAAGGAGAAACGAATACAGCCCGGCGGCCAGTTGGCGGATGTATCCGGCGCGCACCAGGTATTGGTGGCTGGCGACCTCGGCATCGGCCGGCGCCTCGCGCAGCGTGGGAATAAAGAGTTGTGACCAGCGGTGCATGCCCAGAGTTTCACCTCAGAGAGAATTTTTATTGTAAAGGAAGGGAGCAGTAGCTTGTCTGTAATGCCGACCGGCCGCCAGGGCCGTAGGCCCGCCATACGTTAGCCCAGCACGGCAGTGCTGGGTAAGGAGGCCGTGTGTAGCGCGAGTGCCGTAGGCACGGCATATCACCCGAACACGAATTTCGGATCGTAAGCCACGCCTGATTTTGTTCTCGTTTCCGCCTGCTGAATACCACGTGCAAAAGGTTATTAGCGTACGAATGCGGCATGGTATGCCGTCCCTAGCGGGACTCTCTCCTCATCTATGCATCTCTGTCCCAGCACTGCCGTGCCGGGCTAACGTATAGCGGCCCTACGGGCCTCAGGGACTCGTGGATTGCTGCCTGAATCTGAACCGCAATCGAGTCACACCATCTGCGTTCCCCACAGATCGTGCAGGTGCACGATGCCCTCCAGTCGCCCGTTGCCATCTACCACGACCAGGGACGTGATCTTCTTTTGCTCCATGGTGTTCAACGCGGTGACGGCGAACTCGTCGCGCTGGATGACCTTGGGGTTGCGCGTCATGCACTCGGCGGCGGTGAGGTCGAGGATGTCTTTGCCGCGGCGCTCGAGCAGCCGCCGGAGGTCGCCGTCGGAAATCACACCGACCAGCTTTTCGCCTTCGACCACAGTGGTGAGGCCCAGTCCCTTGCGTGACATCTCGTAGATCACGTCCTGCATGCGAGTGGCGGGTGCGACCCGCGGCACCGCGTCGCCCGAGTGCATCAGCGAGCCGACGCGCGCCAGTTTTTTGCCCAGCTTGCCTCCGGGATGCAGGTCGGCGAAATCTTCTTCCTTGAAGCCGCGCTTTTCCGCCAGCGCCAGCGCCAGCGCGTCGCCGAGCGCCAGCATAGTGGTTGTCGAAGCGGTGGGCGCGAGGCCCAGCGAGCAGGCTTCCTGCGCGACCGAGCAATCCAGCGCCACATCGGCCGCCTGCGCCAGCGTGGACAGCTTGCGGGAGGGCACGGCTTGGGAGGCCACGGGTCGGGAGGGCACGGCTTTAGCCGTGCCGGGAGGCGATGAAACAGACCCGGGCTTTAGCCCCTGAGGCGAGCCCGAATCTCCGGTCATGGCGATCAGCCCCAGCCCCAGGCGCTTGATCGTGGGCAGCAGGGCGACGATCTCTTCCGTCTCGCCGCTGGAAGAGAGCGCCAGCACCACGTCGCCACGCACCAGCATGCCGAGGTCGCCGTGCACGGCCTCCGCCGGATGCAGGAACAGCGCCGGCGTTCCGGTCGAGCTGAGCGTGGCCGCCACCTTGCGCGCCACCAGACCGCTCTTGCCCATCCCGGTCACGACCACGCGCCCGCCGCAGCCGTAGAGCATCTCGACCGCCTGCTCGAACGCCTTGGCCATGGGACCGGCCAGGCGATCGGCCAGCGCCTTGAGCGCCGCAGCCTCGATGCGCACTACGTTCTCGCCAATGTGTCGCATGGAAAGTGGAGATGGTAACAAAAGGACCGAAACTGCGGGAGTTACTAGATCATCGCCGCAAAAGCTCTTGGCTGTTGGCTCTTGGCTTTTGGCCAAAAGCTAAGAGCCAAAAGCCAACAGCCCTCATTTTGGGATCGGCTGCCATTTCTTGAGGAAGGCGACCACGTCCTCGGGCGCCAGCGACCGCGCCGCTTCGAACTCGCCTCCGCGCTGGCTGTAGAGCAGCTTGCCGTCGGACGCCAGCACGGCCAGCGCGGGCACGCCCTTCTTCAGCGGAACCTGGTACTGCTCCGCCAGGTCGAGGTTCTTGTCGTACTCGCCGATATCCACGTGCACCACGAGGAAATGCGCCTTGAGCGTGGGTTCGATCTCAGGATGATGGAACGCCAGATCGAGCACGTGGCAGTCGTAGCACCAGTTGCCGCCGAACACCAGGATCACGTTCTTGTGTCCGCGCGCGGCGTGCTCCAGAGCCTCTTTGATCTCGAGCTTGGCGTTCGCCTGCGGATTGTAAAGGCTGGGATTGAGCTTCAGCGGCTGCTTCAGCCGCCGGGGCTCTCCGCGAACCGCAGCCACGATCGTTGGGGCTGCGCCTGTCTGCCAGACCTGTGTCTGGACGACATATTCCGTCTTGAGTCCGGCACTCGTCTTCAAGCGCAACTCGGCTTCGAACGCCACCAGCTGCGAGCCGGCGAACGGTCCCGGATCGAGCTTCGCGATCTCGATCTTCACGGCCGATAAGCCCTGTCCCTTCAACCCCTCCCAGAACCGGAGTTCGTCGGCGAGCGGGATGGGCTGCTTCTTGGGGTTCTGAATGTCCGCGGGAGGATTGGCGGAATACAGCGCGCGCAGCGCGGCATCATCGCCAGCGAGCACCGCTGCCTTCCAGCGTTCTAGGGGAGCAAAGTCCTGGGCCGCCATGGGCAGCGAGAGCAGGAACAGCGCGAAGAATGCCGTGCGATATCGATTCATAAGAAAGCCTTTGGGTCCCGTTCAGAACCGCACCGATTACACATAGACTATAGGTCCCGAAATCAAGATCAGCAGTGCTGCAATGACTGCTTGAACTCTAGGAATACCCCGCAGAGCAACTGCGAGCGCGACCCCGACCACATTCAAGGAACGAGATAGAATGAGCGTGTCCAACCAGTCTCTCGGCGATATTACTTCCAGGGAAACGAACTCGGGCACGCGCAAAACTGCGATTCCGATCCAGCTCACAGACAGTAGCAGAAGGGCCGACAGGCACAGGCCGTTGCGCCACGCAGGCAGCTCTGCCCGAAGACGTTTAACCCACCCACTATGCAAAGAACAGCAATACTGGCACACTCGCGAGCGTGACCAGGCTCACTTCAAACCATATACGCATCGCTTCGGAAACCATCTCTTTAGACGCTACGAATCCTGAGGCGTTACCGCTTTTCGGACCGCCAGCAGTTGCTCCAGCACGCCGCGCAGCCGGGAAAGTTCGAGGGCGTTGGGGCCGTCCGACTTGGCTTGCGCCGGATTGTCGTGAACTTCGATGAAGATGCCGTCCACGCCCGCGGCCACCGCCGCCCGCGCCAGCACGGCGATGAACTGCGGCTGGCCTCCGGTTACGGCTTCCCCGTCCGACCCGGCCGAAGGCAGTTGCACCGAGTGGGTCGCGTCGAAGACCACGGGCGCGAACTCGCGCATGACGGGCAGGGAACGCATGTCCACCACCAGATTGTTGTAGCCGAAGGAACTGCCGCGCTCGGTCAGGAACACGCGCTCGTTCCCGGCTTGGTGGGCTTTTTCCACAGCATGCCGCATGTCCCACGGCGAGACGAACTGTCCCTTTTTGAGGTTCACGGCGCGCCCGCTGCGGGCCGCGGCCACGATCAGGTCGGTCTGCCGGCAGAGAAACGCCGGGATTTGCAGCACGTCCACTACTTCGGCTACGCGCGGCACGTCCGCGGCTTCGTGCACGTCGGTCAGCACCGGGATCTTCACCCGCGCGGCGATCTTGTGCAGGATTCGCAGCCCTTCGGCCACGCCCGGTCCGCGATAGCTCTTGATCGAGGTGCGGTTGGCCTTGTCATAGGACGCCTTGAAGATGTACGGCAGGCGCAGCGCGCGGCAGACTCCGGCGATGGACTCCGCCATCTTCAGCGCGTGCTCTTCGCTTTCGATCACGCACGGCCCGGCGATGAGGAACAGTTCGCCCCCGCCGATCTCGACTTTGCCGACTTGGAAAGCAGTTGCCAGTTGCCAGTTACCAGTTGTCAGTCAAAGGGCTTTTAGCTTTTAGCCAAAAGCCAAGAGCCAAAAGCCAAAAGCCAGAAGGAGGTTCTTTTGGTCTCGGCGCGCTCGCCGTCTCGGCGGTGAAATCTTACCGCTTTCCGACCTTTTCCGGCCTGAGGAACATCTCCACTTCTGCGGTTGTCTTCTGCTCGCGGCGGCGCAACTTGTTCTCGTACGACGCGCCCATGAACGCCTTGAACAGCGGGTGCGGTTCGAGCGGCTTCGACTTGAACTCAGGATGGAACTGGCAACCGAGGAAATAAGGATGCTCGGGAATCTCGACGATCTCGACGTAAGTCCCGTCGGGCGTGGCGCCGGTGATGGCTAGCCCGCCGCCGGTGAGCACCGCTTCATATTCGCGGTTGAACTCGTAGCGGTGGCGATGACGCTCGCTGATCTCCAGCATCCCGTAAGCCTTGGCGGCGAACGATCCGGGTGTGAGCTTGCAGGTCCAGGCGCCCAGGCGCATAGTGCCGCCGAGTTCGTCGATGCCACGCAGCTCGCGCAGCTTGTAGATGACGCGGTGCGGCGTCGCCGGATCAAACTCGCTCGAATCCGCGCCCTCCAGGCCGCAGACGTTGCGCGCAAACTCGATGCAGGCAGTCTGCATCCCGAGGCAGATTCCAAAGTACGGCACTTTCTTCTCGCGCGCGTAGCGGATGCCGTTCAGCATCCCGCTGATGCCGCGCTTGCCAAAGCCGCCCGGCACCAGGATGCCGTCGAATTCCTCGAGCTGCGATTCGTAGCTGCGGTCGTCCTTGTCCTTGCCCTCCAGACCCTCGGCTTCCACCCACACCAGGTTGGGTTTTAGGTTGAAGGCGAGCGCGCCGTGCACCAGGGCTTCCTTCAGCGATTTGTATGAGTCCTCGTACTCGACATACTTGCCGACGATGGCGATCGAGACTTCATCTTTCGGGTTGTAAACGCGACGGACAAGGTCTTCCCACGGGGCAAGGTCCGCCTCACGCGCGTGGAGGTGCAGGTATCTAAGGATGAGCGTGTCCACACCTTCCTTGGCGAACTGCAGCGGCACCTCGTAGATGGAAGCCACGTCCTTGGCGGTGATCACGGCCTCTTCCTCGACGTTGCAGAAGAGAGCGATCTTGGACTTGATGTCCTTGGAGAGGAAGCGGTCGGTGCGGCAGAGCAGGACATCGGGCTGGATCCCGATGGAGAGCAGCTCTTTCACCGAGTGCTGCGTGGGCTTGGTCTTCAGCTCGCTGGCGGCGGCGATGAACGGCACCAGCGTGACGTGCATGAACAGTGTGTTCTCGCGCCCCAGATCCTGGCGCATCTGGCGGATGGCCTCGAGGAAGGGCAGCGATTCGATGTCGCCCACCGTGCCGCCGATCTCGACCAGCACCACGTCCACATCCTGGGCCACCTTTTTCATCGCCGCCTTGATCTCGTTGGTAACGTGCGGGATGACCTGAACGGTCTTGCCGAGGTAGTCGCCGCGGCGCTCCTTGGTGATGATCTGCTCGTAGACGCGGCCGGTGGTCCAGTTGTTATCGCGGCTGAGGCGGGCGTGGGTGAAGCGCTCGTAGTGGCCGAGGTCGAGGTCGGTCTCGGCGCCGTCGTCGGTGACGAAAACTTCGCCGTGCTGGAACGGCGACATGGTGCCGGGATCGACGTTGAGGTAGGGATCCATCTTCATCAGGTTGACCTTCAACCCGCGGCTCTCCAGCAGGCAGCCGACCGAGGCCGCAGCCAGACCTTTGCCCAAAGAAGACACGACACCACCGGTCACAAAGATGTACTTTGCCGACACCTTGTCCTCACCATCAGTTTTCTTAGTAGTATGTGCGTTCCGGAGGGGTGCACGACCAATTATGCCTGAAAACCGGAGTGGGGGCTAGGGCGGAGGTGCAAAAGCTCTTGGCTTTTAGCTGGCTGGCCCGAAGCCGCGGCCCGAAGCCCCTGCATCTAATTACACCATCGTGCAACGTGGATCGGGCGCGGTTAAGATGACGGGTATGCGCAAGGTTCTGCTGAGCGCCGGAGCACTCGTGTTTGCGCTGTTGCTGGCCTTTGTCCTTCCCCGGCCCTGTGCGCGCGCCCAGAACCCGCAGCTCACCAAGCGCCTCATTCTCAAGGACGGCAGCTACCAGCCAGCCACCAAGTGGGAGATCCACGGCGACCGAGTGCGCTACTACAGCGCCGAGCGCTACGAGTGGGAAGAGGTCCCCAACAGCATGGTGGACTGGCCCGCCACCGAGAAATGGGAGAAAGAGAGCGCCACCCACCGCATTTCCGAGGAAACCAGGGAAGCTTCGGCCGAAGGGGAGGAGGCACGCCGGGCCGAAGATGCCCGGACGCCTCTGGTTGCCCCCGGCGTCAAGCTGCCTGCCAACGGCGGCGTTTTTCTGCTGGACAAGTTCCACGGTCAGCCGCAACTGGTGGAACTGGTGCAGAGCGGCGGGGAAGTCCGGAAGGACACTGGCAAGAACGTGCTGCGCGCGGCCATCAACCCGCTAGGCTCGATGAAGCAGAGCATCGAGCTCCCCGGCCCCCGCGCACGTGTGCAATCGCACCAGACCCGGCCGGAAATCTACGTCGACGTCGACACCAACGACGATACCCCGGCCGGATCCAAGCCGGTCGATCCCGCCCACCGTTTTCGCCTCCTGCGGTTACAGAGCAAGAAAGACTCGCGCGTGGTGAGCAACCTGAAGATCGCGATGACCGGCAAGGTCTCGCAGCAGGAGAGTGTCATCGAGATGCTGGCCGAGCCGTTCTCCGGCGATTGGGTCAAGGTGACTCCCACTCGGGACCTCGAGCGGGGCGAGTATGCCCTGGCCGAGATGCTGGACGAGAAGCAGATCAATCTTTACGTGTGGGATTTCGGCGTGGACCCCTCGGCCCCGGCCAATCCCGGCGCCGGGAAGCCCGTCCAGCCGCCGCCCTCGAAGACCGGCACGGACGAACCGCCGGGGTTGGGAACAAGACAGAAGTAGCAATCAGCCGCTTGCCCCCTCACATTTACTTCTTCTGGCTTGGAGCTGAGGGTGTTGGCGCGGTGTAGGTTGCGCAGGCTGCGTAGGGGGGTATCGCAGGTGGCCAACGCTTAGAACCCGCGAGTCCCGTAGGGACTGCTGATCATTTTGTCTGCTGCTTCATAATGTGCACGTTGACGGCGGGTGCGTCGCGCAGGAATTTGTGGATGGCCGACAAATAGATATACCTTTGCCAGCCGGTTCTGGCCGAATGCCCAAACACCATCTGCGTGATGTGATGCTCGCGCACGAAGTGTGCCAGGACTTCGGCCACACTCCTGCCGGCGAGCTCGACCACGATGGCCCCCAGGTTTTTGGCGAACTGTATGTTCTCTGCCAGTGTCCTCAACCGGTCCGGGCGCTCGTGGACCACCCCGACATCCACATGTACTACGAAGAACTCCCCCTCAATCGCCGCCGCCATCCGTGCCGCCCTC
>Ga0181530_10000278_pt1 | contig 65697 bp, 83 predicted proteins | sample PEATcosm2014_Bin_42_FD_119769 | JGI IMG/M metagenome (GOLD analysis project Ga0181530, IMG submission 119769) | Peatland microbial communities from MTU Mesocosm Facility, Houghton, MI, USA - PEATcosm2014_Bin10_60_metaG | ecosystem: Environmental > Terrestrial > Soil > Wetlands > Peat | place...
CAGTGGCGTGGTTCAGCCCGGGCCCACTCCAGTCCTTGGCTTCCGCGGGCCCGGACTGAACCACGCTGGTACACCAATACAACTACCGGATCCGACGTCTCCGTCTGTCACGCCTCCTGCTGGGGCAGGCGTCGCGCCATCCGTCGCCGCGGATCATTAGCACGTTAGGCAAAAAGGAGAAAAACATGACTATTCGACGAGTTGTCCCGGACATAAGTTCGAAACAGATGGAAGAAAGTCGGAAGTTCTATACTGGATTTCTGGGTTTCAACGTCGGAATGGACATGGACTGGATCGTCACTTTTGTTTCACCGGACAATCCGACAGCCCAACTCACCGTCATGGCGCCGCAGTCCATGCCGCATTCTCCTTCAATTTCGATCGAAGTCGCTGATGTCGATTCGGTGCATGCCAAGGCTGTAACGCAAGGCATCAACATCGTCTATCCACTCACGAGCGAGCCTTGGGGTGTTCGTCGCTTTTTCGCGACCGACCCAAATGGCGTGGTTATTAATGTCATGAGTCACCTCAAAGATGCCTAACCATCTAGCGGATCCGACGTCTCCGTCTGTCACGCCTCCTGCGGGTGCAGAAGGCGCGCCATCCGTCGCCGCGGATCATTAGGACGTTCGGCGAACATTATCCTCATGGGCAAAAACGAACCACTATCGGATCACGACCGCCTAACGAATTATGACGTTAGCCTTGGTGAAAAGCTTCGTCATAAGAGATTGGAAATCGGATGGTGCGTGTTAATCGCTGCTGTCGCGGCCATCGGGCCTTCGTTGTATCTTGGAATCCGCAACGGAAGATGGATTTCGGCGGCATCTGTCTTCTGCGCGTTTTTGTTCATAGTTTACCTGCTAATCTATCGCTGGTATACGATGCGCTTGGAGAAGTTGGCATCGCTTGAAGCGAAGCCGAGCCAACTACCGGATCCGACGTCTCCGTCTGTCACGCCCCCTGCGAAGGCAGGCGGCGCGCCATCCGTCGCCGCGGATCATTAGGACGTTAGACGGGAATCCCATGACCCTACGCGCAGACACCGTAAATGCAGGCGGCGTCTCAATATTGCGGGTAGCTCAGTGGCGTCTTGCGCCTTTGACCCATTCGAGAGTTATCATTCTGGTGCTGTTCGGGATGTTAGTGATCCTCTCTACATCGTGTGTTAGCACTCCCCCGGATCAGGCGTCAGAAAACAGCGAGTCACGCTTCTTGCAAGAGCAGCAGCTCAAAGGATTGCCGGTATCCGATAATCGATAGCGCACAAATACGTAATTCTAATCCATGACGCGGCTCGACCACGCTAGCAAACAGGGGGACGCGCTGGTACTTATGTCTAACCAACTACCGGATCCGACTTCTCCATCTGTCACGCCTCCTGCTGGTGCAGGCGGTGCGCCATCCGCCGCTGCGGATCATTAAGACGTTAGGCGGACATACAATGCAGACTGAAGAAAATAGAGCGAGCACCCCGCGCGGACGATCTCACGCGGCACAACCAATCAACTGGTATCCTCTAATTTCAATCGGGATAGCCATATCGGGTGTGTTTGTTGGGGAAATGACAGACGGAAGGGTGGGGATGGCTTACCTTCTGTGCTTCTTTCTAATCGTCCTCGTCTATTCTTACGCCGCGAAATTGAGCACGTTCACGAAGGTTCTCTTGATGACTTGCGTAGCCGCCTCCGCGATCGGCCTCTTGGTTCTAATTTTGAAAGGAAGATGAAATTGCCTAACCAATCGTCGGACCCAACGCCCAGATCTGTCACACCTCCTGCGGGGCAGGAGTCAAGCCATCCCTAAGCGCGGATCACCTCAACGTTGGGCAAAGGATTATGACACCGTAGACAATACGACCATGCTCCTTGAACGCACATATATCGCGCTAGTCGCCCTGCTATCTGTCGATTTGAGTGGCGCGGAAAGCTCCGATAAGATCGAAGCGTTTGCTGGCGAGGTGCCAACAGTCTCGGCCCGTAGCTCCAGTATTAACTGCGAGATTGATCTCCAGAAAGAGCGGTTCGCGATTCATGTACCGGCAAATTACAACGGCTCCCAGTCATTCGGTTTGATTGTCTTCATCCCAGCGTCGGATCAAACAGCTCGTGTCCCGAGCGGGTGGGACAAGGTCCTGGAAGAACGTCAGTTACTATTGGTTATTCCGCAGCGGGCACTGAATAGTCTGGACGGTGCCACTCGCTTGGGCCTCGGAGTAGTTGCAGCACAAAAGATGCAGGAGCGCTACAGGATCGATAGGCACCGTGTTTATGCAGCGGGAATTTCCGGTGGCGCACGAGCCGCTTGCCGCCTCGGCTTCTATCAATCAGATCTTTTCCGCGGGACGATTCAATCGTGCGGCGCTGATTTCCCGCGCGCTGTTCCGCGAGTCAAGGCTGTCCCTCTGGATCAAGATCATGGGCAGGACTACGGCGTTATAAAAGCATCGGAGATGGAAGTTCGGCAAGCTCGGGAAGACGTTCGGTTCGTGATTATAACGGGTCCCGGCGATTTTCGGTATGGGAATCTTCTCGATATCTATTACGGCGGCTTCAATCAGGATGGATTCAAGGCTACACTTATCGACATCCCAGAGATGAAGCATGAAGTGTGCAGCGGCGAGACACTCCGACGTGCGCTCGATTTCCTCGACAGCAGCCTTTAACCTACGATCTCAGCATATGAAGAAGCTCAACCAATCGTCGGATCCGACCCTTTCGTCAGGCACGTTTCCTGCGAGGCAGGAAACGCGCCTTCCTTAGGACGGATCAACTCAACGCTCGGCAAATAGCCATAAGACAAGATGCTAAATTCCGCCAGGGTCATTGGATTCATCCCCACTAAAGACTTCAAGCGAGCGAAGTCGTTTTACGGTGCGACGGTGGGATTACGATTCGTTGCAGAGGATGAATTCGCACTCGTTTTCGAAAGCCGCGGTACGACAATCCGTATCGTCAAGGTGGACGATTTTGAGCCTTCCGGATTCACCATCCTAGGGTGGCAGGTCGACGATATTCAAGAGAGCGTCGCTGCTTTAAAGGAGCGCGGTGTCACGTTTGAGCGCTACCCAGGGATGAAGCAAAATGTGGCGGGAATTTGGACTGCGCCCGGAGGGGCACGGGTCGCGTGGTTTAAAGACCCGGATGGAAATGTACTTTCCGTTTCGTCTCGATGAATGGCGAGCCGAGCCAACTACCGGAACCGACACTTGCCTCAGGCGCGTCTTCTGCGGGGCAGGAGCCGCGCCATCGTTAGCGCGGTTCTTTAGGACGTTCGGCAAGACATGGATCCAGATAGGCCAAAGTCGATCATCGGATTCTTGGCGGCCGGGATGAAATGGAGCTGCGTAACCATTCTTTTCGTTTTTAGCGTCTGGGTCTTGGTGGAGGGAATTGTCGCTTATCGGCGACACGATGTTTGGGCGATCGTAGGGACTACATCAAGAGGGGCCGCGATCGGGCCAATCCGAGCCATCACGCTTGGCATTTCGATACTGGCTTGCCTGATATATTATGTTATCATCGATCAGAATCAGCGAGCGGCGAAGCATAAGGCTGCTAACGGTCAAAAATGATATTCCCGCCGATCCAACTGCCGGACCCGATGTTTCTGCCTGTCACGCCTCCTGCTGGTGCAGGCGGCGCGCCATCCGTCGCCGCGGGTCATTAGGACGTTAGGCCAAGGGAAGGGAGTCAAAATATGGAGTCCACCAATCAAAATCACGAGCATCACTGGTTCTGGCTATTTCGTCGCATCTCCCGCGCAAGCCGCGCCGCCAAGGTAATGATCGCAATCATTGTAGTCGCAGCGGTCGCGGACGTTATTCTGGAGTTCGATCAGCCTAATCAGGCGAGGCAGCTCGTTTTAAGAGTCATTATTGCTGGCATTTGCATCTGGGTGCTTACCGAGAAGACAGGGCCTAACCAATCGCCGGATCCGACTCTTTCGTCAGGCTCGTCTCATGCGGAGCACGATCCGCGCCTTCCTTAGAGCGGATCACCTCAACGTTTGCCCGGTAATGGCGTATGGAATCCGACTGGAGAAAATTCAGCGCCCTGGTGCCGGTGTTGCGTGAGCGATATCTGGCCGAGCGGAATTCGGAGATCGCGCGCATTATTGACGATCCGAAGAAGACCGAGACGGAACGATTTTGGGACGCGATGGAATTGATGGAGAAGGAGGCGAGGACGCTGCGCAAGTGTCTTGATGACCACTCGCGCTCGAAGATGTGGCTTTACATGGTAACCATGCGAAGAGCCGGAATGTTGAAAAGGGAAGATCTCGCGGATTTTAGCGAAGAGATTCAGAAGAAGGTATTCGATGGCTCGTTCGAGAAGAAAGGCTAACCAACTATCGGAGCCAACGTCTCCGTCTGTCACGCCTCATGCTGGTGCAGGAGGCGCGCCATTTTCGACCGCGGAACATTAGGACGTTAGACAGTCCTGATGTTGACGGGGCCCCAATTCTGGATTGGCTAGCAACATGAAACTCGCCGCCATTTTGACTCCCGCGCCCGAAGGCGGTTTTGTGGCGTTTAATCCTGAAACCGGAACCTCATCGCAGGGTGAAACTGAGGCTGAAGCGGTTTCAAACCTTCGCGAAGCTGCAGAGCTCTATCTGGAAGAATTCCCAAAGGCCCTAAAGGGGAGCCCGATCACCAAGACGTTTGAAATTCTGGTAGATGCCTAAACTTCCGCACGTCTCCGGGCGGGAAGCTGTTCACGCATTAGAAAGGCTGGGATTCGTCCAGCTTCGGCAATAAGGGAGTCACCTGATTATGCGCCGCGGAGCAGTCGGATGCGTCATTCCAATGCACCGTGAGATCAAGATTGGCACCCTCACCGGCATCCTAAGGCAGGCGGCCGTGTCAGCTGAAGTGATTATCGACGCCCTGTGAGGCCAACGTTTTCAGGCCTGTCTAAGCAATCGTCGGATCCGAAGCCTGCGCCAGGCAGGCCTCCTGCGGGGCAGGAGCCACGCCACGGCTAGGTGCTGATCACCTCAATGGTCGCCGCGAAGCGAAAGTCGTTAATAACAAACAGCTAAACAGGAGGACGGCGTGAAACGGATAGCCACTGCGGTATGTCTGATGATTCTGCTTCCGGTGATTGTCTTACGGGCCCAAGCTCCAGAAGAGACACCTGCTGAGCTAGCGATTTGGGTCGGAAACTGGGAAATGGTGGGGACGGCGAAAGACACCCCGACGGAGCCTGAATACAAGGCAGATTGGCATCTTCATGGCAGGCTGATCCTAGGAGGCCACTTCGTGCAAATTGATCAAATCTGGAAAGGCAATGGCGCAGAGTCACACTGGCTGGAGATCCTCTCATACGATCCTATCAAAGGGACCTTTGTGAGTTCCGGCTTCACGGATGATGGCGGAGGTTGGCTCTCGACATTGCCCTTTAACTCTAAGGACAGGACGTTCGTAGAGACCGGCACAATTACAACTGCTGACGGCAAGAGTACAAAGTTGCACATCACTTGGATCTTCAGCGATGATCGAATGGCCGTCTCAGGGATACAGGAATTGGAGAAGGACGGAGTTCGCTGGACTTCGTTTACCTTCAAAGGAACCAAGGCCAAGACTTCCGTGAAGAATTAGTGTCACGCATAAGAGTAATGAGATACAAGAAAATGCCGAACCAAACACCGGATCCGACGCTTGCCTCAGGCACGCCTCCTGCGGGGCAGGAGCCGCGCCATCGCCAGCGCGAATCATTAGGACTTTCGGTAAATAGACGATGAGATTCCGCGGCCCGATAAACGTTCGGATCGTCAACTATCTGACGAAGCGCCCGTATTTTCTCATCCGCGCATGCGAGTTGGAAATTGAGGCGGGAAACATTGAGCGAATTACGAGCATTTGTAATGAGCCGGACATTTATGATTGGCTCTTTCGTAAACCACTTTCAGGGAAACCATACCCCGAGGAGAAGGCTCGGCAATGGCTGGAATGGGCGAGAGCGGGTTGGACCGCCAATTCTCATTTTATCTTCGCAGTGATTAGCGAAGCGAAAGACATCGCGGCAGCATGTCAGATTAAGTCGAACGATGACGTAGCTGAGATTGGGTATTGGGCCAGCCACATTCATCGCGGCGTTATGACAGATGCGGTGAGTGCGATGTGCCTTTTGGCTGCGAATACAGGGTTTAGAGAATTGTACGCCTACACGAACGAGGGGAACACTAGATCGGAGGCGGTGTTGAGCCGCGTCGGCTTTGTCCGCGTTCCTGATGTCCGCTCGGACAATCGGAGCCGTTTTGAGCTCTTGCTTAAGGGGCTCCCATACAAAAAGGTAGTGCCGAACCAATTACCGGACCCGACTTCTCCGTCTGTCACGCCTCCTGCTGGTGCAGGACGCGCGCCATCCGTCGCTGCGGATCATTAGGACGTTCGGCCACGATGCATATTTCCGCGCCTATTATCGCAATCCTATTCACTGGATCTACGGTCCTGTGCGGTGGCACCGAGTCCACGTCGACGCTGGAGACGCAAAGGCCGAATGAAGAAGATCGAGCTTTTCAGATGGTGATCCAACCGTTCGTAGCTGGCTGGAGTGACAACGCAGAAAAGGCGGCGATCGATTTTCGATTGCTTCGGCAGCGTATGGAGACGTTTTGGACAGAATTTCCAGACGCCGACCGCTCAGCGACGTTACTGTCTAGCTATATGGGTCTTTTTGGGAAAGTGCACCCGGATGAAGTCGCAAAAGAGTGGGCGTCATTTTCCTCGTGTCGAAGTCCGAAGGCCGCTGAGCTCGCACGAGTCAAGATACGCTTCTTCGAGTTGGCTAAGCAGCCTCTTGAACTAAAGTTCAAGGCCATCGATGGCCGTGATGTCGATGTTGCTGCATATCACGGTCGGATCGTTATCATCAATTTTTGGGCAACATGGTGTAAGCCTTGCATCGATGAAATACCGACGCTGAGGCGGCTATACGAGAAATACCACGATCGAGGTTTAGAGGTGATCGGCATTTCACTCGATCGGACCGATGACCGCGAGAAGTTGCGAGAAGTTGTCGTGGGCGAACGTCTAATGTGGCCGCAATATTGTGACGGCAAGGTTTGGCAGAATGAAATTGCTTCTTATTTTGCGGTCCATGCGCTTCCAACGAGCTTCCTGGTAGGCAAGGATGGAAAGATTACAGAGATCGATGTTGGGGCTTTGAAGCTGCAGTCGGAGATTGACCGCTTACTTAAACAGTAATGGAAAGGCCGAACCAATCACCGGACCCGACGCCTTCCTCGGGCGCAGCTCCTGCGGAGCAGGAGCTGCGCCTTCGTTAGCGCGGGTCATTGCAACGTTAGGCAGAAGAAGACATGAACATGCGTTCCGTTGGATTCCGTTGTGCCTCGGTTTATTTGATGTTCCTGATCGCAATCGTCCTTGTCGGAGAGTTGGGTCCGGCCAGTGACGGATTTTCAATTTGGGCGATGGTGTTTTTCTTTTCGACGATTCCGAGTGGCCTCATTGGACGTCAGGTTCCATCGACGGTACCTAATTGGGTTGTGCTCCCCCTTGTTTGTATCGCGAATGCTGGATTGATCTGGCTCGTCGTTAGCACGCTTTGCAAAGTTGTTCGGGTTTTAGGCAAGAAGTTGAAAGAAGATGCCTAACCAACCGCCGGACCCGACGCCTGCGCTCCTCATGCCTCCTGCGGGGCAAGAGCCATGACCAAGACTGGGCGCAGATCGTTAGCACGTTAGGCGGCACAGTGGCGCGATCCGTTCACCACAACAAGTCGAAGGAACCAAATGAATATGTATGAAGTCAGCACGTTACGGCTCTATCTTCTACGGGCGATGTACCTACTCATCGCAGTTGGACTTGGCCTAACCGTATGGCCATTGATCATCTCACCACCCGACCCGGTCGCAAATGCTAAGACCGTGATTCGTGCCCTGCTGGGTGCCCTGGCAGTACTTGCCGTGGTTGGAATTCGCTACCCTCTGCGAATGCTTCCGCTCCTTCTGTTTGAGTTGCTGTGGAAGGTGATTTGGGTGGTCGCGTTCGCCTTACGCATGTGGCTGCACAGCAAACTTGATGATTATGCGTCGGAGACTCTCTTCGCCTGCCTCATGGGAGTCGTGCTTGTCCCGATTGTCATTCCCTGGAGATACGTACTCGAACACTATGTCAGGGCAGCTGGCGATCCCTGGCGCAAGCGATCGCAGTAACATGGCGCCTAACCAATCACCGGACCCGACGCTTGCCTTAGGCACGTCTCCTGCGGGGCAGGAGCCACGCCCTCGTTGGGGCGGTTTACCTCAACGTTAGGCATTGGATGGAACGGCCATCTCGCACTGTCAGCTATAGCACACTAGGCGCAATCGCAGCCGTGTCCTTCATCGTGGCGTGTGTTGCGCACGAAGTCATAGGTCACGGCGGAATGTGCCTGGCCGTCGGAGGCCGTATCATTTTGCTGACCTCAGTCTACTTCCAGGGCGCAAACGGATGGCCACTCACGGATGCTGCAGGCCCTGTCATGAACTTAATCGTTGGGGCGGTTTGCTGGTCGCTCGCGCGCAATCGCCCAGCAGCATCCCAATCACGGCGATTCTTTGCCTTGGCTATGGCCTTCAATCTTTTTTGGGGGGGAGGCTACTTTATTTTCTCCGCCGTCACAAATACTGGGGATTGGGCGTTTGTGTTGCGCGATCTCTCGCTAGAGCCTCGGTGGTTGTGGCGTCTTCTGATGGGTGCGCTTGGCGTCGGCATCTACGCCCGCGCAATTCGAGTCGTTGCGATACAGCTGCCACCCGATATGCCATTGGTCTGGCCCTATCTGGTCGCAGGGGTAGTGTCTTGCGTTTCGGTGCTATTCTATTCCGGCCCTGTACTGCCTGCGTTGCAAGAAGCGGCGCAGGAAAGTTTTGGAGCGGACGTTGGTTTACTGTTCCTTGCATACCGTCGGTCAAAGCAGGTTCACGCGTCCCCTTCGCCAAACACCGTTGCACATAGTAACTGCTGGATACTCTTCTCGGCACTAGTCATAGTGCTCTTTTTTCTTATCCTCGGGAGGGGTTATGGAGCAACGAGCCATGCCTAACCCACCACCGGACCCGACGCCTGCGTTTGTCACGCTGGCCGCGGGGCTGCCGCCGCGCCAGCCGTAGTCGCATTTCATTGCGACGTTCGGCAGCGCAAGACATAATGCAACAATTCATTTACCGAATTCAACCGATACGCCTCGAGATGCTTACGGCCGGTCCGACCGCGCATGAAGAATCGATAGTTGGCGAGCACTTCCAGTATCTTAAGCGATTGGCCGCGAGTGGGGTTGTGTTGATGGCCGGCCGCACCTTGAATAACGACGAACGTACTTTCGGCATGATCGTTTTTTCTGCGTCGTCAAAGAAAGAAGCTGCGGAGATCATGCGAAATGATCCTGCGGTTAGACATGGCGTGATGCGGGCTGAGCTCTTCCCCTATCGCGTGGCCCTGTGGTCACCAAAGGGGCCAGGAGATAATGAGACCGAGGCGAACCAATCACCGGATCCGACGCCTGCGTCTGTCACGCCGGCTGCGGGGCCGCCGCCGCGCCAGCCGTAGTTGCGGATCCTTGCAACGTTCGGCCAACTACCGACGAAACCGGGCCCCGTGAGAACTAATAATTACTTAGCCGGCCCCACTGAGATTGTCGAGGCGCCGGTCAGCGTCGTATGGAGGCTGCTCACCAACTTTTCTGGCTGGGGCAGTTTCTTTGACGTTCGCGTCACTGGCGTGGAACCGCCGGGGCCGGCTGCCAAGGGCCAGCGCATGATCGGTGAGTCGGGCCCACGTTGGCTGCATCTTGGTGTCTCCTTCGAATACACACTCATCGACGAGCAGCATTACAAACTTGAGATAGAAGGGAGGCTGCCGTTTGGCATGACGGTTCACGAGGCGATGGACTGCGCTCCGCTTGTGGACGGGCGATGTCGCGTCAGCTACCATTGCAATTTTGGATTCCCAGACGGTCTGCGAGGTCGGCTCACGCGCACCCTGCTCAGCCGCGGATTGAAGGAAGGCCCCGCTGATTCGCTCTTGCGGTTGAAACGCGCCGCGGAACAAGAAAATCGCAGCCGGGAGGCGGAAGATCGGGACCCGTGGATTCGTTAGTAGGTAGCCCGGCGATAAGATGGCATTCCGAGCCATATCACGAAGACCCGAAACGATGCGCTAGGACAAACGGAGGCTCGAATTGCCTTCGCCGTTCCCAGGAAGCATCTCACCAGGATGTTCACGCAACCTTGCAAAAGGGACGACTGCAGTTCCGTATACACCGGATTTGTCGAAGGTCTGACGATATTGAGAAGCCGAACCAACTGCCAGTACGGTTGCCTGGTTCAGGCTAGCTTCCTGCGGGGCCGCCGCCTAGCCATGAGTTGCAGCGAACCCGGCCATCGCGCCCTGGCTGCGATCTTGCCCCCTAGCGGGCCGGTTTGCTGAACTTGGGCCTTCAGACATGAATACCGTTCTCCGCAGGGCGAAGCCCGAGGATCGTGCGGGGTGGGCTGAGCTTCGTTCTCGGCTTTCGCCTCATTGTCCGCCCTCACGGCATCGGCTTGAGATGGATCAGTTGCTGGCGGGAGCGGGTGTGGTGGTCTTGGCGGAAGCCAACGGGGGACTCGTTGGATTTGCTGAAGCCTCTGTCCGTTCTGACCATGTTGACGGCACGACGATTGTGCCGGTTGCATACCTAGAGGGATGGTATGTTGTGGAAACGCATCGACGGCGGGGTGTCGGACGCTCATTGCTCGCGTTTGTGGAGGAATGGGCGCGAGAACGAGGCCATACGGAATTGGCTAGCGACGCAGAGATCGGGGACGCGAGCAGCATCCGGCTACATTCGGCACTTGGCTTCAAAGAAGTGGGCCGAAGCGTTCACTTCGTGAAATCTTTGGCAGCATCCATGCCGAACCAACCACCGGATCCGAAGTCTCTGGCTGCCACGGCTCCTGCCGGTGCAGGAGGCGCGCCATCCGTCGCCGCGGATCATTAGGACGCTGGGCAACGAAAGGACACGTGCAAATATTGGCGATCGAACGAGAACAGGCAGAGATAGAGCGACGGAAGCATCGCAAAGTCCTCCGCGAAGAAGCCGCGTGCGTCTGGGCATTGAAAAAGAACGGCGTGATTCGCGACATTTGGTTCACTGTGGCGGACAAGAGGGCGATATTGATGCTCGAATGCGAGACCGAGAAGGAGGCTAAACGGCATTTGGCATCCTTGCCATTGGTGCGCGCGCGGCTTATCGACTTTGATGTCCTTGCGCTGCGCAGCTATGACGGGTTCGATCGGCTGTTCGGCGTTTGAATGGGTCAACCAGAGAAATTTCCGAATCCGATGCCTGCGTTTGTCATGCGTCCCGCGAGGCTGGACTTGTGCCAGCCGTAGTCGCTGATCCCTGCAACGCCGGGCGAATTGAGATGACGCTGGTCGAAACAGTGCAGCAGCTCGAAAAACTCGATGGCAATGTCACGATTTACGCTCGTATCCCATGGACGCCATCAACGGAGGCCCGGCTGGCAGTCGAAGGATCCGAGGAGGCCAGGATGATAAGAGCCGACGGGCTAAGCTACTTCCTCGAGGTCTTGATCGCCCGAGACTTTGTCGAGGGTTGGCTTGTTACCCAGAGGAGGCGGCCAACCGGGAACCAGTGCTGCGCTCGTCTGATTGAGTATGCCACCAACGATGCGTAGATCGGCTTCGCAACCGGGGTGACCTCCCAGCCAATCACCGGATTGGGCACCCGCCCTCGCCATGCCTCCTGCGAGGCGGTAGTCACGCCGAGGCCGGGCGCGGATCCTTGCAACGATCGGCAAAATAGCCTCAAGAATGAGGCGTAGCACCCAGCCAGAACGGAAGGCCCATGGAACTGTTCATATTCGCACGCTTCCACGCTCGCGAGGGCAGGGGAGAGGCTGTCGCAGCCGTGCTTCGTGATCAGGCATGCTCTGTGCGCTCGGAACCCGGATGCCTGGCGATCGAGGTGTTTCGCTCCACGCGGGAATCGCGGCTGTTTTACTTGCAGTCGCGCTGGATCGATGAAGCTGCGTTCGACATCCATGCCGACCTACCGAGCACCGTGCGGTTCCTGGAACGCGTGCAGCCGTTAATCGACCATCCGCTCGATGTAACGCGGGCCAGGCCGCTCAGCTAGTCTTTGCTAGCCGTGTTATTTCCTGCCGGTTGATGAAGAACAAGCCGAACGGATCGCCGGATCGGACGCCTGCTTCAGTCACGCCCGGCCGCAAGGTCGCGGAGCCCGCTCCTTGCTGCCGTTCCGCCGGTCTTCGCGGCGGTCGTCAGGCGCGCACAGGCAGGCGGCGATTCCTTGCGAGAAACGCTTGGACGGCAGCAATGGCAAGAAGGCCAATTGAAAGCAGAGCCGACGATTCACCGTTATCCGGGACGCCGTTGAAGTTTGCACGGTTATAACCGATCACGTCCATCAACCGGAGGTCCACGCTACTCACATTGTCCTCCACGCCCGGGCCGGTGAACGCGTTGTACGAGTCGTTGGACCCGGAAGCCCAGTCCCCGAGATCCCCTCCGTTGCCGTACGCGTTGAAATACTTGAGGTTGGTCACGCCGCCATCGATGGAGAAGTAGACGTTGGAGTCCGTCGGGTTCACGCTCTCAACCCCTGGCGCGGTGTAGCGGAATAGATCCATCGGGTCGTAGAGCGGGCCGGACCCTGCACCCAGATCGTTTCCGAGGATGTCAATGCGGCCCATGATTTCGGAGATCTCGTGCTCCGCGACGCCGATGAAATCAATTTCGCCGGGGACCGCGCGGTTCAGCGGGTCAAAGGTGTAATCAAAGCCGGCGCCGAAGGTGAACGTGCCGTCGGTCAACGCGTCGCTGGGGATGAGACCCAGAGCCTTGGCCTCGGCCCTGGCGTACACGAAGTCATCGGTATCGCCCGACGGATCCCCCACCGGGCTGACGGCTGGCAGATTCGCAACTGAGGTGAAGTCGTCCGGGGACGTGGCGCGGGCCGCCAAGGCGCTCTTTGTCAGGTTGTAGCTCCCCAAACCCACGAGATTGGTGTTGCTCTGACCAAGGACGCTCACCCCCGGGGTCGTTGCCACGGTGATGTTGATCTGGATCGGGTTGATGAAATCCGTCTCATACAGCTGGGCGGCGTAATTGAAAGCGTTCTCGACATTCACGACCTCTGCAGGCGAAAGATCGGCGGCGAGCGAGGGATCAAACGTCGGGTTAATGATCAGCTGGGCGCGGGACGAGCCTGCAAACAGGAACGCGACGGACCCGGCGGCGACGGCGAGACGGCAGATGAGCATGGGTTTCATGAGATTGTCAGGACGCTTTTCGTATGCCCTTCCGGGCGATTGCGGAAGTCTGGGCGGGGCTTTGGACTAATGCTTAGCATAAGCTATGCTAATCAGATATGCGCCGGGGCAACCAGCGCCTCAAGATTTTGCTACCTGCTATTATGACGTTTCTTAGGAAAATAATTTGAATCCTCCCGTTGATCATTCGCGAAAACAGCATCGGTCAAAAGTGTAAGACTTTCCAACAGAGTGTCGGAAATGGTCGATCCGGCGCCGTTCCAATTTGCTCGAGGAGGAAGCATTTCAACCGGCCACGGAACCAAGCATCGGGATCCGGGGGCGCCCACGGTCGCATTGTGGGTGTGGCGCCAAGGCGCGGGCGGATGTGCCTCTCCTGGGGATTCCGGCAGCAAGGCCGTATTTGAAGAAATGGGGCACAAGTATTCGCTGCAACCCGCCGAACATATTGCTCGTGAGATCAAGTGGCGCATGTATCCTGGCCATCTTCGATAGCATGCGGAACCAGCCACCGGATCCGATGCCTGCGTTTGTCGCTCCGGCTACGGAGCGGCCGTCGCGCCGGCGCCAATCGCGGATTATTGCAAGCTTAGGCAAGAAGGCATGAGCAAATCAGAGATGATTGTCGTATTCGTCGCCGCTGAGTGCGCACTCGCCGTCGTTGCGGCCTTTGTTGCCACTCGTGCAGCCGAGAAACGAGCCGCAGAGTTGCGTGCCCGAGGAATCTGTCCCGAAGAGGAAAAGGCAGCCGAAGATGACGTGCTGCGACCCTTGCAAGCCGGCGAGAAGATCATGGCAATTCGCTGCTATCGAGAGATTCACAAGGTTGGGCTGATGGAGGCAAGAGACACGGTCGAGCTGCTCGAAAAGGGGGATGCCTGACCAAGCACCGAATCCCAAGGCCCGCGCCCGTCATGCCTCCTGCGGGGCAGGAGCCATGCCCAAGGATGGGCGGCGATCATCACGACGTTAGGCAACAATACTACCCCGGTTAACTCCCATGAAAGATAGAGGCATCGATGCAGTCGCAAACACGATTATCGGAAGCGCTGGCGGCGTCGCATTCGCAATAGGCGCGTCATTCGCGTGGTACTCGAAGTATCAAAGCGTGGAGCATTTCATAAATCTCCATGCAGCCCTCCTCACCGTCATTGGTGCCGGTATCCTTGCGGCGACCTACTCGATTCGGCGCGCGAACACGCGTATCGCGCAACTGGAAGACAAACTCAACTCACTCCAAACAAGAGGCGGCTGACCATCTGCCGGATCCGGCGCGTGTCCCAGGCGCGCCCCCTGCGGAGAAGGACGCGCGCCAGCCGTAGTCACGGACCATTTCAACCTTAGGCGACAGGCAGCCCGATGCGTATGAAGGAGACACGTGGCACATTTTCTCAGGTGCGTTCGGCGGCGCCCCCGTCGCTGCGCCCCGCGGCAGATTTCTTGCGCGAACTGATTGCCTCGCTCGACAAGGCATGCGTGGAGGTCGTTTGGCCCCGGCAAGAGATCGCGAGCTTTGGCGTCGGGCCAAGAAAGATGGGCCAGCACTACGCCTACATAGGGGTTCATAAGTCTCATTTGAACCTAGGTTTCTATCACGGGACTTCGCTAAGGGATCCGGCCGGCCTCCTCGAGGGCACCGGGAAGAGCCTGCGGCATGTGAAGATCAGGGATATGGCTGGGGCGAGGAGTCCGGCAATCGAGGCATTGTTGATCCAGGCGATCACTGACCGCAGGAGGCACCTGAATGGCGCCTAGCCAACTGGCAATTTCGGCGCATGCGCCCGTCATGCCGCCTGCGCGGCCGGAGCCATGCCCGAGGATGGGCGCGAAGCGCTAGAATAACCGGCGGAAAGGCCGCGAAAGCATGTGACAACGAAGAATGTATTAATAGGGGCCGCCATGGCCCTTTACCTATCAATCCCAATTCAGGCCCAAAGCCTTTCAAATGTGTCGGCCCGAATAGATCTGGCACAGAGCGGCAGCTACATCTTCGGGTTTGTCGTCCCCGGCACGGGCCCCTTGGAATTGCTGCTGCGCGCGGTGGGTCCCTCCCTAAGACCGTTTGGCGTCACGAGTCCCGCTGCGCTGCCCAGCATGCGGGTCTTCGATTCCAAGGGCCATATGCTGGTCTTCTCCTACGTCGCTGGGCCTCCAAACAACCAAGTCGATTTTCCCTCGGTAATCGCTGCTGCGGGGGCCTTCCCCCTGACCGGGGGCGAACAAGCAGGGACGTCGTACAATTATGGGGTTTTTGAGCCTGGAAACTACACTGTGTTTGTTGCGGATGGCTCCGGGAAGGGCGGAACGATCCTTTTCGAACTGTATGTCCTCTCTGGGACCGCCGTGGGCAATCCCCTGCCGGTGACTCTCCCTCAATAGGCAGCGTTGCCAAAGCCATGCCGAACCAACGAGCGGGTCCGACGCCCGCGCTTGCCGTAGTCGCGGATCACAGCAATGGTCGGCTTAACGAAATTGAAGCCTGAGGTGAGAATGGCGATTGTCGCTGGCGCGCTGTTCGGATTGTCATTCTTCCTGCCGGCGCTCGGCAGCTCTACCGGGTTTGAATGCATGAGGGAGTGTTGGCACGTCTTCGCACGGTCCGATGCATACATCGCCTTGTCGTTGGCGGGGTGGTCGTATTTTTCGGGATTCGTGGTAGCCAACGTTCTCTTTGTTGCGCTATGGGGCGCTCTGTTTGTTCCGGCGCCGCTTCCACGGCTGCGCCTTTGGATGTCGGGGACCGCGCTGCTCCAAGTCCTCTCGTGGCTCATCTTGAATCTGATTTCATTCTGGCGGGGGGAGCGATTTGCACTCGGTGCCGGATATTCTGCGTGGCTGCTCTCATACGCCATGCTGTTTGGCGCGCACGGCGTTCGAAATAGGAGGCCGAACCAATCACCGGATCAGACGCCCGCGGCTGTCACGCCAGCTGCGGAGCCGCCGCCGCGCCAGCCGTAGTTGCGGATCATGGCAACATCCACCATCATCACACGGTGCAGCCCGTAGACATTTCGTCCGTTCCCACCGAACATCGGAAATCCCCCAAGGGATCATTCGAGGCCATCCGGAGGCACGCCTCCGATGGGCAGGATCGCCGACGGCGCTGGCGCAGCCCATTAGGATGCCGGGCAAACTCACATGACTGAACTCCCTCCATTGATGTACGACCAGCGGAAAGCCGACGCGGATCATCTGCGGCTCCTCTCCATATTCCACTTTGTTGGCGCGGGGCTAGCGGTGCTGGGCATGGGCTTCCTCACCCTGCATTACATCGTCTTCCATGCGTTCCTTGCGAACCCGGATATATGGAGGAACCAGAAGGGCGCTGTGCCTCCCCCAAGGGAGCTCTTTGCAATCTTCAAGTGGTTCTACGTTGTCTTTGGCGCATGGCTGGCCGCCTCCGGCGTTGCAAACCTGCTTTCAGGCTTGTTTATCGGACGGCGAAAATACCGCATATTTTCATTGGCGGTAGCCGGCATGAACTGCATCCACATCCCTTTCGGCACAGTGCTCGGAGTCTTTACGTTTATCGTCCTTCTCCGGCCCTCTGTCTGCGATGTCTATGAGGCCTGACCAACTACCGGATGCGATGGCTTGCCCGCCATGCCTCCTGCGGGGCAGGAGTCGCGCCCGGTCTAGCGCGGATGATAACAAAACTCGGCGACTGCCCGCCATTAGGGGAAGATCATGAATTCGAACCACAAGCCAGTCGGCTACTCCACGGTCTCGCCATATCTGATCGTTGACGGCGCGGACGCGACCATCGGCTTCCTGACGCAGGTATTTGGCGCCGCCAAGCTGCGCAGGATCGCCGACGGGGCAGGGAAGGTGATGCATGCCGAAGTCCGCATTGACGACACGGTGATCATGCTTGCCGACCCTGTCCCACCCGGTTGGCCGGCTATCCCATCCCACGTGCATGTCTACGTCCTCGACGTGGACGCGGCATATGATAGGGCCCTCAGGGCGGGAGCAGTCTCCGTACAGGAGCCGGCCAAGAAGCACGACGAGAACAAGCGGGCCGGCGTCAAGGACGCTGGAGGGACAACATGGTGGATTGCCACGAAGGTCGAGTAAGGCGCGTGCCGGACCGCGCACCGTGTCCGAGGCCTGCGCCCGTGACGCCTCCTGGCGGGCGGGCGCCGTGCCCGATGCCGGACGCGGGCCATTAGGACGCCGGGCGGAAGACCAATGGCTGGATATTCCGGTACTCCGCTTTGGAAGAAGCTCGGCTACAAACCCGGCGCTTCGGCCTACGTCCACGGTGCCCCGGGGCAATACGTGACCTTGCTGGACCTCCCGTCGGACGTGAAGGTAACCTGGCTGGCCAGACCGAAGCCAGGGATGAAATTCGTGCACATCTTCACGACCGCAGCGCCCCGGCTAAAGGCGAAGCTGCTGTCCTGCAGGGAGAGCATCGCTCCGGACGGGGTCATTTGGGTTTCGTGGCCCAAGAAAAGTTCGGGCATGGCCACCGACATCACCGAGGACGCGGTCCGAAGGCTCGCGCTTCCGATCGGCCTCGTTGATATCAAGGTTTGCGCGGTTGATGAAGTATGGTCGGGATTGAAATTGATGATCAGAAGGGAGCTCCGGTGAGTCTGGCTAGCCTAGCACCGGCAGCGGGACAATCCCCAGGCGCGTCTCCCGAGATGCAGGATCCGCGCCATCGTTGGCGTGGATCATTGATGGGACGCTAGTCCGCGGCCGTGGTCACCCCTCCGCTTGAAGATGTGGACGTGAGGCCCTCGTTGATCGAGGGCCTGGGGCTCTTTGCCCTCCGGCCGTTTACCGCGGGGCAACGCATACGGCGGGTCAATGTGGCCCGCGAAGTCACGGCCGAGTCGCCAATCCGGGAGGGACTCGGCGAACGGGCGGACCACTGCGATTATCCCGATGGAAAGGTCGTTCTGCTTGGCTTTCCCGACCGCCACGTCAACCACAGCTGTGATCCCAACGCCTACCTGGCCTACGGGCATGGCTGCTGCTACCTCGTGGCCCGTCGGGCAATTGCAGCCGGGGACGAGATATGCTGCGACTACAACTTGAACATAACCGGCGGCACGGCATGGCCCTGCCATTGCGGTGCCTTTCGTTGCCGGGGCCAGGCGGCCGGCGACTTCTTTGGGCTTCCTGTCGAGGTCCAGCGCGAATACCGGCCCCTGCTGGCCGACTGGTTCGTCGAGCGCCATCGGAGCCGTTTGGCTGCGCTTGACGACAGTCCCTCTGGAGCTCAGTTGAGAACGCAGCCTAACCAGCCGCCAGAGCAGCCGCCCGAGGCCATCATGCCTCTTACCGGGCAGGAGCCGCGCCAGCCACGGCCGCGGATGACTGCCGCGTTCGGCAAGGAAAGTCCCCCTGTAATACACCGTGATGAATGACAAATCATTGAGAGTTCTCGCTTCAATCGGCCTGGCCCTGGGCGGAGCCCTTGGCATGGCAGGAACGTTTGCCGCGTCGTCGGCGATGCGCGGCCTGGCCTGGGGCATCGACGGCTGCGCCCTGGTGATGGCGAGCGCATTGCTCGCCGTCCATTTCTGCAGAATGGGTCAGGAGGTCGTGGCCGCGGGCTTTCTCGTCTTTGGGATTGGCGAAGGCGTCATGTTGCCGGGCGCCGCGATGGGCTTGGCCGCGAGCGCGCCGTCATTCGGGGCCGGCGCCGGCCTGTGGTCGGTGGCTCTTCTGCTTGTCAGCATTCCCCGTTCCTTCCCACCCGCGGCCCGGATTCTCGGCATCGCGTCAGCCATTCTGTTCGCGGCCGTAGCTGGCCGGGTATTCGCGGGGGCTCAGATTCTGCCCACGGCGCGACCCCTGCCATTCCTTGCCTACCCGGTATTTGTCGCGACGTTTGCGGGCTGGATCTGGGCGCTCTTGAAAAAACGGGGCTAGCGGATAATGGTCTGGGATGACCGCGCTGCCGAACCGATCACCGGGCCCGACGCCCCCATCTGCTGCGGCCCCTGCCGGGCGGGGACCCGGCTAGGCGTGGCGGCAGGTCAACACGATGTCCGGCATCATGAGGCGCATTTCTGTCGGGGCCCTAGCCGTCGTTCTCGCGTCGTGCGCCTCCCCGCTGGGAAGCAATACCCCCAACAGGTGGTCGCAGCCCGTTGTCACATGGAAGGGGAGCGAGGCGACCACGCTTCCAATGGACACGGTCATCCTCGATGGGCGCCTGGTTTTCTTCACCGTGGAACTCTCGATCAACGGCGAGAGCGAGTCTTTTCTCGTGGATTCGGGGAGCAGCTCCACCTCGTTCACCGATAACTTCTTGCGAACCCTGAGCCCGGTGCTCTCGGCCGGGCAGGAAGGCGTGATCTATGGGTTGGGTTGGTCAAAGAAGGCGAACACGATCATGGTCGATTCGATTGACCTCGGGTTCGCCCGGATCAATAGGCTGGAAATTCCCAACAAGGACATACTGGGCATGATGTTCAACCAACAGTTGACATCCAAGGGAGGGCGGCCTCTCGCAGGCATCATCGGCGTGGACCTGCTGGCGCCGTTAGGCGCCTCGATCGATCTTGCAAAGTCAACGATCACCTTCCGGAAGATGCCGGGGCAACCACGGGAACCGGCATCCGCATCCGCCGCGCCGGCCGCCGGGCGGCCGGCGGGCCATCCGTAGCGGCGAACCATTGCACCGCCAGGCCTTGCGCAACCGAACCCGGGCCGCCTGCATCGACAAGCAACGCAACATCGAGCCCAGGAGTCGTAAATGAGCATCCGGATTGTACGCCTGGGAACCCCACGGATTCCAGGTGAAGGGACAAGGGTCGGAACGGTCCGTCGCCCTCCCCGCGGTGTGCCGAAGGCGCAGTTCTCGGCACAGAACTGGTACGACGTGTGGTTCCCGAATCTCGCCCCCAGCGTCGAGACCATGAAGCTTGGGCACAAGGCCGCGTCGCCATCGCAATGGTCGGCGTTCGCAAGGAGGTACAAGGCCGAGATGGCTGCGCCCGGGGCAAGGCACGACCTGGAACTTCTGGCCGCCCTGTCGCACACAGCCGACTTCTCGGTGGGCTGCTACTGCGAGCACGAGGACCGCTGCCACCGTTCAATTCTGAAGCAGCTCCTCATTGAGATCGGGGCAGAAGTCGAGTAGTCGTCCCGCCAGCGACCATGTTGCCTATCCAACGACCGGATCGGATGCCTGGGCCCGTCGCGCCGGCCGTGGCCGCGGGCCAATGCCTCCTCACGCAGATTCATCCCAATCATGATCACCGAACTAGCCAGCGGCACATATAAGGCAGGGAACGCGAACCTTGCCGGATCTGAATCCCACAAGGTGAATCTCGGCGGTTCAAGATACGACGACGTGAACCCGCGAGACACGGTCTTTGAAAACGTCGCGCTGACGCGTTCCAGGATTCGCAACGCCTGCCTGGGCGAATTGTCCATCGAGGATGCGAATTATGCGGGAATGCGCATCGAGGGATACTCGCCACGGAGCTCCTCCGCGTCCACCGTGAAAGCCACGCGGCCAATTGTCCCTGACCGGTCGCCGGACCCGGCGCCGCGGCCCGCAACGTCCCCAGCGGCGCCGGAGCCATGCCGGGGCTGGGCCCGGGTCATCGCAGCATTCGGCTGATTGAGCTCCCATGAACCAATTTGAATTCCTCTCGGTATTTGTCTCGATCATCATCGCGCTGGGCATCTCGAACATTCTTTCCAGCGCAATGCGGCTGATCCGCCGCAGAGGCCGGGTGCGCATGCACGTCACCACGCTGATCTGGATGGCGGTGCTGTTTCTGCTCCAAATGCTGGTCTGGTGGATGGCGTTTCAGCGACGGGAGTGGGCAGATTGGACATACTTCAGCTTCCTGCTCTATCTGCTGATGCCTATCCTCGTCTCTTTGCCCGGCTATCTGCTCGTGCCGGAGATAGAGCTGGAGCTGGAGCCGACGTTCGACCTGGAGAAGGAATTCAACCACAACCGGAAATGGTTCTTCGCCATGCTCGCGGCCATGGGTGTCGTTAGCTTTGTCGAATATGTATTGAGGTCGGGCCCGTCGAAGTTGGGCCTCAGGAATGTCGCTCCGCTGGTGATTGTTGCCTTATCCGCCGGAGGTTTTGCGTTTCGGGCGAAATGGCTTCAACTGCTCGTCGCCCTGGCGTTCCTGGCGATGCTTCTGTGCTATATCAGCCTTGTATTCTCGCAACTGTGACCCACGCACCAAGCCGGCCGGACCCGGCGCCTGAGCTCCCCCCGCCCCCTTCGCCGCGCAGGCCATTCCCGGGGCTGGACTCGGATCACTAGGGCTTTCAACATAGGGATTCTACCTCCGCCATGAATGCCAGATTGTTCAAGAATGTCGCATTTGTCATGTATCCCGTCAAAGACGTGAAGAAGGCCCGGTCCTTCTACGAGGACGGTCTCGGGCTCGCCGTCACCGCAAGCTGGGAGAATCAGTGGGTCGAGTACGACATCGGGGATGGCACTCTCGCAATCTCCCAGGCGGACGAAAAGCACAGGGCCGGCGCTCATGGGGCGACAATCGCCCTGGAGGTGGCCGAAATGGACCGGGTCCTTGCCCACCTGAAGTCGAAGGCGGTGCCGATTCTCTCGGGGCCGCACGATTCGAAGGCGTGTTGCTGCTACGTCATACAGGACCCCGATGAGAACGAGATCATCCTGCATGCAAAGAAGTGAGGCGAAGGAAGCGAGGCGATCGCCTGACCCGGCTCCTGCGCCCGCGGCGTTTCCCGCGGGGCGGGAGCCGAGCCGCCCGCGGCCGCGGGCCACGGCAGGTTCCGGCGGGCGGTGTGAAACAATGCTCGCTGGTCGCGAGGCGCGGCCTCGGTAGCGCGGATCAGCCCGACGCCCGGCGGAACTCAGGCATTTGGGGCCCGGCATGGAGACGCAGGACACGCATCCGCGCAGGGCCCTCTCGACGGCGTTGATCGGGACCTGGGAACTGCTCTCGCGCGAGGACCGCACCCGCGCGGGCGAACGCCGGATCGAGCCGTCGCTTGGAACGAATCCGGTCGCGATTCTGTTCTTCGACAAGCAGGGGCATTTCGCCGCCCAATTCATGAAGCGTGACCGCGGCGCCACGCCCGGGGCTGAAGTCATGAATGCGGCGCCGAACAACAGTCGCGCCCAGGGAGGGTATGACGCCTATTTTGGCACCTACAGCGTCGACGATGCTCTCGGCGCGGTGACCACGCGCCTGGTTGGTGCGCTCTCGCCGGAGAATGTGGGCCAGGTCTTCACCCGCATGATGAGCGTCGTCGGCGACGAGCTCACCATCCGGCTGGAGACCGCCACATCAGGCGGGGAGCCCGTTGTCCGGACATTGCGATGGAGACGGGCCGGATAATCCACGCGATGGCGCCGGCCGTAGCCGCGGCCAATCCTGACCCTGCATGACCCTGGGCCTTCAAAAAGCTTCAGAAAGCGACGCCGAGCTCGTGTACAGAATCAAGCATGAGGCGTATGCGGCCTACGCGATCGAGGCATATGGTTCGTGGGACGAGACGGTTCAGCGAGGCTACATCCGCAAGAATCTGCGTTTCACGCGGCTGATCGTGGCGGAAGGAGCGGCCGTGGGATGGATTTCGGCGGACGACGGGGCACATGACGTGGACATCGCGGACATTCAGATCCTTCCGGCCCACCAGCGGAAAGGCCATGGGCGGGCGGCGATTGGCATTGTCGTGCGGGAGGCGTTCGCCGCGGGGAGGGCGGTGACCCTGGGCGTTCTGAAGAACAACCCGGCGCGTTCATTGTATGAGCGGCTGGGCTTTGCCGCGATAGGCGCTACCAAGACGCATGTCCTCATGAAGTTGCCGTACAGCCCGCCGGACCCGGCGCATTCGTCCGTCGTGCCGGCTGCGGCGCAGCAGCGCCAGCCCCAGCAGCGGACAATCGCGATGCCAGGGTTTCACTGACATCGCATCGGGCCCGTCGCGGACCGCACGGAAGAACGAACCGGCAGGAACAAGCTTCAAGAAGACCCGTGAAGGCGATCGTATGCACCAGATACGGCCCCCCCGGCGCGCTTCAGTTCGCGGATGTGGCAATGCCTGTCCCCAAGGACGACGAGGTCCTTATAGGAATTCGTGCGGCGTCCGTGAACCCAATCGACTGGCACTACATGAGGGGCACGCCCTACGCCCTGCGCCTGCAAGCCGGCCTGCGCAGGCCCAATTCCACGCGTCTTGGAATTGACGTGGCCGGGCGGCTCGAGGCGGTCGGCAGGGACGTGACGCAGCTCCGACCGGGTGACGAGGTGTTCGGCGCGTGCCGGGGAGCCTTTGCCGAGTATGCGTGCGCCTCCCAGCGGACCGTGGTGCCGAAGCCGGCCAACATTACTTTCGAGCAGGCGGCGGCCGCGCCTGTGGCGGCATCGAGCGCCCTGCAGGGCCTTCGCGACAAGGGGCAGATCCGGCGAGGCCAGAGGGTCTTGATCAACGGCGCTGCCGGAGGCGTGGGGACGTTCGCCGTGCAGATAGCCAGGGCGTTCGGCGCGGACGTGACCGGCGTGTGCAGCACGAGGAACCTGGACATGGTCCGGTCGATCGGCGCCCACCGCGTCGTGGATTACACGGAGGAGGATTTCACAGGGGGGGGCCAGCGGTATGACCTGATTCTCGATTCGGTCGGGAACCACCCCTTGTCGGAGTGCAGGCGCGCGCTGGCCGCCGGGGGAACCCTCGTGCTGGTCGGAGCGCCGAACAAGGGGCGTTTGCTGGGGCCGCTGGCACGCATGCTCAAGGCGGTCGCATTGTCATGGTTCGTGAGCCAGAAACTGCTCCCTTTCCTGGCGCGTTTGAACAAGGATGACCTGATGGCCATTCGAGAGCTCCTTGAGACCGGGAAAGTCGCCCCGGTCATCGACCGGAGCTACCCGTTGAGCGGCGTCCCCGAGGCCATCCGTTATCTTGAGGAAGGACACGCCAGGGGAAAAGTCGTGATCACGATGGATCATCGCAGTGAACCCTGACAACGCATCGCGCCCGGCCGCCTTCCCGCCCCGCTCATCGGCGGGCGAAGGCGGGCGTTAGGCGCGGCCCGAGCAAACCCCCGGCCCGGCATGGCGTACCTGGCAGACGCAGCAGGCAGGATCTTGCGGGCGGTGTCCCGCGCCCGGATCCCGGTATCATCCGTCGCGGGCGTCTACGCCGCGTCGATCCTCGTCGGGATCGTCATGGTTCACGGCGGAAGTCCCCACGCCCTTGATTACCGCGACAAACTGGTTGGCGACGCGGCAAGGCACGATCCTGCCGCGATAGAGAGCAATCAGGGCAGGATGCTGAGGGCCGCTTTCACGGATTTCGCCGGCAACCTGGTGCTCGGCTCGGTCCCCAAGACGGTCATGGGGATGTCGATCGTCTTTCCGTACCCATTCGTCGCTTATCAGGGCTGGGTCGGAGGCATAGTGTCCGTTCGGGCAGACCACACCAGCCGCCTGAATCACGGGCGCCCGGCGGCGTACTACCTGCTGACGGTCGTCCTGCAGATCACGGCCTATTCGCTGGCGGTAGGCGCTGGCGTGAATGTGGGCATGTCGTTGTTTCGGCCCCGAACCTGCTACCAGGGGGAGAAGCTCGCCCGCCTCATTCCGAGAGAGGCCCTCCTGGACGTGCTGAGAATCTATGCGCTCGCCACGCCGATCTTCCTTGTGGCGTCGCTTTGGGAGTTCCTGAGCCCGTGGAATATTTGACGTCCCGCCCGTGGCCGCATAGCCCATCACGGAATCCGCGCCCGTCGAGCCTGCTGCAGGACGTGCGGACCGGACCAAGACCAGTCATCCCATGAGATCACCACCTTTCGCGCGCGTGGGTTGGTTCTACCTCCCCTGTTCTGCGGCCGGCGGCGTCCTTTATCTTCTTGGCGCCGGGTTGTGCGCCACCGTCTTCTTTGCGGTGGACCGTCACTCGCATTCGGCAAGCGACACCCTGTACGGCATCTACCCGTTCTTCGTGGCGACGTTCCTTCTTCTCGATTGGATCGCCGGAAGGGCAAGCGAAACGCCCGGCCGCCCGCCGGATCCGGCGCCCGCGTCTGCCGCGCCCCCCGCCGGGCATGGGCCGGGCCGGCCGTAGCCGCGGACCATGTCAACGCGAGGCAGAGGGCTGTGACGGCGCGCATGGACAATGCCGGGCGAATCAGGCGCACGCATCCATACGCCTGGCTCTGGGAGCCGCTGGAGGCGGACGCCACCTTCATGCTGGGCGCGATGTTCGGGACAAAGGTGGTCTATCTCGACGGCAGCCTGGTGCTCTGCTTCTCGGCCAAGGAGGAGCCGTGGCGCGGGGTGCTGGTGTGCACCGAGCGGGAGCACCAGGCGTCATTGCTCTCCGAATTCCCGCCGCTTGCGCCGCACCCGGTGCTTCCCAAATGGCTTTACCTACCCGAATCCTCCGATGGGTTCGAGCGCGTGGCGGAGCGTCTCGTAAACCTGGCCAAGCGGCGCGACCCGAGGATTGGCGTCGCCCCCAGGGCAAGAAGGCGCAGGAATGGCTGACCGACCAGGGTGTCCGGCCCCCGCGGCCGCCGCGTCTCCCGCGGGGCGGGGCTCGCGCCAGCCGTAGCCGCGGGTCATCGCGGCGCGGGGCCCGGCATGGCGCCCTTGGAATCAAGTCTCGCAGGCGCGCGATGCGTTCTGCTACTTTCAGGCAGCAGCCGTGTCCTATGGCTGACCAACGCCTAGCTCCCCATGAAGACGCTTATCGCATTGCTTCTCTGGGCCATCCTGCTGGCCCTTTGCTGGCCGCTTGCGCTCCTGCTTCTCGTCGTCTGGCCGATCCTTTGGCTGCTTTCGATCCCGTTCCGCGTGATCGCAGCGGCGATGGAGGCGATGCTAGCCCTGGCGAGGGCCATCTTGTTCCTGCCGGCCCGCCTGCTCGGTTACCGGGGCCCCTGAATATCGAGGCGGCAGCTGAGCCGTTGCGCCGATTTGGCTTCCTGCGGGGCGCTGTTCCGGGTCGCCCCTCCTTTTGGACTGCCAAGGCTGGGGATTGCCGGATAGGCATCCCCCATGAAGATCCCGATCTTGCTGGCGGCCATGGCTGCGCTTGTTCCCGCAGGGCTCCGCGCGGACCCCGCCGCCCCGGACTGCAAGGCCGAGCTTCTGTCCGCCGGCACCGCTTTTTGCGCGCGGGCGGCCAAGGACGGCATCCTTCAGGCCTTCTTGGGCGTTGTGACAGCCGACACGAAGCTTCTCTCGCAGTCCGGGAAGGGATTCGACGCGGTGAGGTCGGGTTTCAAGGGCCTGCCGCCCACGGCGTCATTGACATGGAAACCCATGCAGGCCGATGCCTCGTCGGCCGGCGACTTGGGCTACACGTGGGGCCGCTATGAATACCGGGAGCGGGCGGCCGACGGCAGGGTGGTCGTCGAGACGGGCACCTACGTGACGATCTGGAGGCGCCAGCCGGACGGCTCGTGGAAGGTGGTCCTTGACGGCGGCACCCCCGATCCGAGAACCGCGTAAGCCCCGCCGGGGCCCCGGCCGGCAGCCTTCCAATCCCGCTTCCGGCGGGACCCCATTCCAGTTGCGTTCCCCCTCCAATCCGCGGAATCCTCCCCCACATGAGTGATCCGGACACATCGCCGGCCCCCGAGACGTGGCCGGCGGGCCTGGACGCCCTGGTTGCGGCGCCGGGGCACCGCACCTTGCTGTTCGAGAGCGATCCTGTCGGGGTCCTCGAAACCCGCGTCCGCCCGGGCGAGCGCACGCCGGTCCACACCCACCGCTGGCCCGGCGTTCTTCGCGTTCTCCAATGGAGCCCCTTCGTCCGGAGGGACGCGGCGGGGCGGACGTTGTTGGAGAGCCGCGCGAACCCGGAGCTTGACCCGCCGCCTGCGGTCTTGTGGCCCCAGGCGCTTCCGCCACACTCCCTGGAGAACGTCGGGGCGGGGGACATCCGGGTTGTCAGCGTGGGACTGAAGCGGGCGGCCTCCTGACGGCAGCGCCCCGGCAAACCGTTTTCCCAGATCCTCCAGTTCCAATGCCAGTCCAGCCCGACCGACCACCCGACCCTGCGCCCGCGGCCGTCCCGAAGGCCGGCAGCCGCGGCCGCGGGTCATTCCGGCCCGCGGGGGGGAAGGTCGCCGTTCGGCAGATCCGCGAGGAGGACGCGCCGGCATTCCGGGAGGTGCTGGACGCCGTCTGCCGCGAGCGGAGGTATCTCGCGATGCTGGAGGCCCCGCCGCTTGAGCAGGTTCGGTCCTTCGTGGCTGCGAACGTGAGGTCGGGGCACCCGCAGCTCGTCGCGGAGGAGGACGGGAGGATCGTGGGCTGGTGCGATGCCATACCGGGGCCGGCGGCGTGCGGCATGGCGCACGTCGGAAGGCTGGGCATGGGGGTGCTCGCCGCATACCGGGGCAGGAAGATCGGCCGGGTCCTGCTTGGGGCGACCCTAGAAAAGGTGCGGCAGCTTGGCCTGGAGAAGATCGAGCTGGATGTGTTCTCCTCGAACAGTCCCGCGATCGCGCTGTACCGGAGCATCGGGTTCTGCGAGGAGGGCCGGAGGAAGAACGGCCGATTCGTCGACGGGACCTATGACGACGTCCTCCTGATGGCGCTTGAGCTCAGGAAACCGAACCAAACCCGGGATCCGGCGCCCGGGTCCGCCGCGCCCGCCGGTGCGCAGCCGGCGCGCCGGGCGTAGCCGCGGCCCTCCCGATGTCCGGCAAGATGCGCGCCGCCGTCCTGACCGCCTGGGTGCTGCTGGCATCAGCCTGCACCTCGACGAGCGGGGAGCAGGAAGCCGGCCGCATCATGATCGTCAACGGGCTCGGAAGCCCGGTCCAGGGCGCCGTAATCATGCCCGACGAGGAGGACAGCCGGGGGGCCGTGCCGCGACGCCTGGCCGACGAGGACAGGCAGGCCCGGACATCCGACGCGCAGGGCATCATCCATGCGGACCTGGAGCAGTACTTCTGGGACAGCGACGGCTGCTACCACTTCCGGATCCGCAGGGGCGGGTTCGAGGACGTCACGATGACCGTCTCGAGGGACCTGTTTCCCCCGTTGCTCAGGATCAGGCTGGAGGCCAGCCCGCCGAAGGCGGGAAGATCGCCGGATGCGGGAAGCCCGCCTGCCGCGTCCCCTGCCGGGAGGGAGCCGCGCCAGCCGTAGCCTCGGATCCCTGCAGCGCCAGGCGGCGCCACAACATGACCATGCTCCTCCGCCATCTGCTCGCGATTGCGGTCCTTCCGTTCACGGTTGCGGTGCTGATCCCGGTCTGGATCGCCCAGCGGCACCCCGTGACATTCGCCCTCGGCCGCTCGGCCGGCCCGGTCCTCCTGCAGGGGGCCGGCCTCGCCCTCCTCGGCCTGGGCCTCTTCCTCTTCGCCGCGTCAGTCTTGCGGTTTGCGACCGAGGGGAAGGGCACGCTGGCCCCCTGGGATCCCCCGCGCGCCTTCGTCGTGCGCGGACCGTACCGGTTCGTCCGAAACCCGATGATCTCCGGGGTCATCCTGCTCCTGTTCGGCGAGGCCGCCGCGCTGCTTTCGCCCGCCCATTGCGCCTGGGCGGCCGGCTTCCTGGCCCTCAACCTCGTCTACATCCCGCTGGTCGAGGAGCCGCAGCTGGAGCGGCGGTTCGGCGAGTCCTACCGCGAGTATTGCCGGCATGTCCGGCGGTTCATGCCGCGCCTTCGGCCGTGGGGCCCCGATCCGTGACCCGGCCGGGCAATCGTTGCTCTCGCGCAGCGGGGGGATGTCTGATCTCATCCGCGTGAAACCGCCCGGCGGGGCCGATCGCGCCGCGCCCGGTCCCCGGATAGTCCAAACCAGCCCGCCCTGCCCAGCCATGCTCAAGATCATCAAGTCACCCATGCGAATCCAGGCCGCCGGGACGCCCCCGAAGACCATCGAGGAGTTCATCGGCCGAGTGGCGTCCGGCACCGCCTCCCTGAGCGTCGCCCGGATGGCGAGCCCCCCGGGCTGGAGCGAGTCGGGCCAGACCCCGGAGTTCGACGAGTTCACCGTCGTGCTGCGCGGGCAGCTGCGGGTCGAGACGCGGGACGGCGCGCAGGATGTCCCGGCGGGCCAGGCCGTCATCGCGCCGCGCGGGCAGTGGGTGCGCTACAGCACGCCGGGGCCGGAGGGGGCCGAGTATGTCTCGGTGTGCTCGCCGGCGTTCTCGCCGCAGACCGTCCACCGGGACGCCCACTGATGGAGTCCACCGGGTCACCCGGCCGCGGGCACATGGGCCAGATCGTCGACATCCTGATCGCCGCGGAGCCGGCCTCGCCGGCCGTTTCCGTGCAGGGCATCCGCGCGGTCCCTGGGCGCGGGCTGGAGGGCGACCGGTACTTCAACGGTACCGGGACGTTCTCGCCCCATCCCCAGAAGCCCGATTTCGAGGTCACGTTGATCCAGAGGGAGCATATAGACTCCTTCGCATCCGAGACCGGGGTTCCCTTCAGCCCGCGCGACGCCCGCCGCAACCTGGTCACCACCGGCGTGGACCTGAACACGCTCGTCGGGCGCGAGTTTTGGGCCGGGGCGGTCCTGATGCGGGGCATACGGCTGTGCGAGCCGTGCAATTATCTGGCGAAGCGGACCACCCCCGAGGTGCTCCGCGGCCTGCTGCACAAGGGCGGCCTGCGGGCCCAGATCCTGTGCGGAGGCGAAATCCGGGTGGGCGATGCCCTTGTCGGGGCCTTGCCCGGCCAGCCTCCCGATCCGGAGCCCGAGAGGCGGGGCTAGCGCTTTCTGCCCGAGAGGATCTGCGTCGTCCACCTGCGGTGGGGGCCTGAAAGGGCGATCGAGCCGAGGTCCTCGAGCCGGACCCAGACAAGGCCCGGGCCGGGGTCCCCCCGCGGGGGCCGCGCCGAATGGATCGACTCGACGATGCGGAAGCGCGTCATCCCGCGGACCTTCCTCGCGACCAGCGGGCCCTGGGACACCTGCGCCGGGTCCAGGCCCGCCTGCGTGGCCGTGGGAAGCTCGTGGAGACCCGCCAGCCGGCGCGCGCCGGAGCCGTTGCGGTAGAGGAGCAGCGCGCCGCCGCGCTCGCACCACGCCCTGACGACCGACAGGCGCTCGGTCCGCCTCGGCTCAAGCCTGGGATAGGCCTCGGGGTCGCCGGCCCTGGCGGAGGCGCAGTGCCCCCGCACGGGGCACGAGGGGCAGGAGGGCCGGCGCCTCAGGCACACGGTCGCGCCGAGCTCCATCATCGCCTCGTTGTGGTCGCCTGGGGAGCGGGCGTTCAGGAGTTCCTGGGCCAGCGGCGCGAGCGCCCTCGAGGCCGATGCGCCGTCCCGGTACCGCGTCGGCTCGCGGGTGAGGCGCGCCAGGATCCGGACCACGTTGCCGTCAACGCACGCGCGGGGCTCGCCGAAGGCGATGCTTGCAACGGCTGCCGCCGTGTAGGGGCCGACGCCGGGCAGCTCCTCCCATCCGCCCGCGGTGCGCGGAAGCTCCCCCGCCTGCACGACCTCCTTGGCCAGCCTGTGCAGGCTTCGGGCGCGGGAGTAGTAGCCGAGGCCCTCCCAAAGCCTCAGGACCCTATCCCGGGGCGCGGCTGCGAGGGCGGCAAAGTCCGGCAGCGCGGCCATCCAGCGCTCGAAGTAGGGGACGACCGTCGCCACCTGCGTCTGCTGGAGCATGAATTCGCTCACGACGGTCCCGTAGGGAGACCGCGACTCCCGCCAGGGCAGCGGCCGCCGGCACGCCCGGTACCAGGCCAGCAGGGCGTCCTGGAACGGCCCGCGCCTCGCCACGAGCGCGTCCCGGGCGGAAGTTTTGCGTGTCATTGGCGGCAATTTTGTGACTATGGATCCCTCATGCCCAAGCGCGGCCAGCACGACGAGGAAAAACCCAGGGCGCTGAGCACGTACACGCTCAAGCTCGACGACGCAAAGATGGAGAGGCTGCGCTCGATCCTCAGCGGGCGCGGCTGGGAGGCGTTTGACGTCGCGTATGCGCGGTACGCGTTCAAGGGCCGGGACTGCAACGTGACCGCCTACGAGAGCGGGAAGCTGGTCGTCGCCGGGAAGGGCACCGAGGAATTTGTGACGATGACGCTCGAGCCGGAGGTGACCAAGGCGCCCGTGCTCGGGTACGACGAGGTCCTGCACCCCGAGTGGTTCGAGCCCCACGCCGGCCTCGACGAGAGCGGCAAGGGCGACCTGTTCGGCCCGGTGGTGGCCGCGACGGTCATCGCGGACAGGCCGGCGATCGAGGCCTGGATGAAGGCGGGGGTGAAGGACTCGAAGCGGATCGCCGACTCCCAGATAATCAAGCTGGACAAGCTGATCCGCGGGACGGCCGGGACGGCCGTCGCCACGTGCCTCTGCGGGATGCCGAAGTACAACCTCCTCATGTCCCGGCCGCACGCCAACCTGAACCGGCTGCTCGCCTGGCAGCACGCGACGGCGCTCGCCCAGGCGCTCTCGAGGAAGAAGGTGGCATGGGGCCTCCTCGACCAGTTCAGCAAGCAGCCGCTCGCCCAGCGGGAGCTCTCGAAGATGGGGATCAGGGACTTCGAGCTCAGGATGCGGACCAGGGCGGAGGAGGACCCGGTCGTGGCCGCGGCCTCGGTCGTGGCCCGCGCCGAGTACGTCCGCCAGATGCATTCGCTGTCGAGGCGCTTCGGCGGCCCGCTGCAGAAGGGCGCCGGGCCGCTCGTCAAGGAGCAGGCGGCGAAGGTCATCGAGCGCTTCGGGGCCCGCGCCCTTGGCGATTTCGCGAAGCTTCACTTCCGGACGGCCTACGAGGTCGTCCGCGCCGCGGGGAAGCTCGACGAGCTCCCGCTTCCCGAGCCCAAGGAGCGGAAGGAGTGGAACGGGTAGGGGGGGGAGGCCCGCGATCGCCCTATGCCGAAGCGCCGCCAGCTCCGCAGCTTTGACCTGAAGAAGATCGAGGGATTCGAGAGCCTGATCGGCGTCGACGAGGTGGGCCGCGGCGCGCTCGCGGGGCCCGTGGTCGCGGGGGCCGTGCTGGTGACCCGCGAGTTCCTCGAGGGCCGGTGGGCCACGTACAAGGCGGGCCGCGTGAATGACTCGAAGCAGCTGTCGGGCGCAGAGCGCGAGGCGCTCTGGGCCGAGTTCGAGGCGCTCGCGGCCCAGGGCCAGATCCACGCCCACTACGGGTCCGCGAGCGTGGAGGAGATCGAGCAGCACAACATCCTGGGCGCCACCAAGCTCGCGATGCGGCGGGCGATGGAGGGCATCTACCCCGTGGCCGCCTTCCGGCGCCGTGAGGAGCCGGACCTCTTCTCCTCGGTCGAGGAGAGGGAGTCGTTCATCCCGGCGGTCTCGTGCCGCGTGCTCGTGGACGGGCTTCCGCTCCGGGGCTTCCCGTATCCGCACACCGCCGTTGTGCGCGGCGACTCCCGGTCGCTGTGCATCGCGATGGCATCGATCATCGCCAAGGTGGCGAGGGACCGGATGATGGCCGAGCTCGACGCGAGGTACCCGGGCTACGGGTTCGGCAGGCACAAGGGCTACGGGACCGACGACCACCGCGACGCGGTGGTCCGGCTGGGGCGGAGCCCGATCCACAGGGAGATGTTCCTTAGGAAGCTGCTCGCCCAGCGCACGGATCCGGACCAGATGGATTTCCTTCCCGGCCGTTGACCCGTGCGGGCCGCCCGGGCAGGATGGCGGGGATGCCTGGAAAGAAACACACTTCGCTCGACCGGGTGCTTGGCCGGCTGGACAGCCTGGACGCCGTCAACCTGACAAACCTCGTCCAGCGGCTCGCGAAGGAACGCGCGCTCTTCGAGCAGATCTTCAACACGCTCCAGGAGGGGGTGCTCGTCATCGCAGCGGACGGGACCATCGAGTACGCGAACGAGGCGGCCCACGACCTGATGGGGTTCAGCGGCGACAGGCTCGCCGGCCAGACCCTCTGGCGCCTAGTCCCGGGGCTGAGGCCATCGCTCGGCGACGACGGGGGCGGTGCGGCCCAGGTGGCCTCCAGGGAGTTCGAGCTTTCGTACCCGGAGCCGCGCACGGTGAGGCTCTACATGGTCCCGTTCCGCGAGGAGGGCGGCGCGGCGAACCGCCATGCGGTGATCCTCGCGGACGTCACGCGCGAGAAGCTGACGACCGCGCGGCGCATCGAGGACGAGCGGACGTCCTCGATCCTCCTCCTGGCCGGCGGCGTCGCGCACGAGCTCGGCAACCCGATCAACTCGCTCACGATCCACCTGCAGCTGATCGCCCGCAAGCTGAAGAGGATCAAGGGGTCGCGGGAGGTCGATTCTATCTCCGAATCCGTGGGGGTCTGCCGCGCGGAGGTCGAGCGGCTCGACGGGATCATCACGCATTTCCTCGAGGCGGTCCGCCCCCGCCCCCCGGACCTGTCCGAGACGGATCTGGCGGAGGTGCTCGCCGAGGTGCTGAAGTTCCAGAAGCGGGAGTTTGCCGACCGCGGCATCGCGGTGGAGGCGGAGACGCCGGCGGCGCTCCCGAGCATCATGGCCGACCGCAACCAGCTCAAGCAGGTGTTTTTCAACCTCACGAAGAACGCGCTGGAGGCGATGGAGCCGGGCGGCAGGCTGAAGATACGGTCGCGGGCGGACGACGACTCGGTCTACCTGATCTTCGGCGACAGTGGCACGGGAATCCGCAAGGAGGACATGGGGAAGCTGTTCCAGCCGTATCACACGACCAAGCCCGGCGGCCACGGGCTCGGGCTGACGATCGTCCAGCGGATCATGCGCGCGCACGGGGGCCAGGTCGGCGTGGAAAGCCGGGAGGGGACGGGAACCGTCGTCACGCTCCAGTTTCCCCGGAAGGACCGGCGGGTGCGGATGCTCAAGGGCTGACGGCCTTCTGGTCCGCGCCGGGGGTCGGCTTGCCCGGCTCGGCGAGGACGTTCCTCACGACGATCGTCCGGGTCTCGCTGGCCTTGTCCAGCCGCAGCCTCACCTTGAACGGAATCTCGTCGGAGCTCACGCCGAGCTGGGAGACCATGGGCGTCGGCTCGGCGGACTTGCCGGGCGGGATCGTCACGGTGTCGGGGTCGACGGCAAAGTTCCCGAGTTCCGAGTCGAAGTCGATCATCTTGACGGCGATCTCCTCGGTGCCCGCGTTCGTGAGCAGGAGATGGAGGGTGACGGGGGGCACGGGCGTCCCGAGGGTCTGCTTCTTATCGCTGTGTTCATAGGCCGAGTAGGTCGCCTTGTCGGCGGAGCCGCCCCGGTCGTGGCCGCCGCCCTTGTCCTGCCTGAAACCGTGGCCGATCCCGCGGCTCACGGTGATCTTCGCCACCACCTTCCCGCCGAAGAAGGCATCGGTGCCTTCCATGGAGACGGGCCGCTCGCCCGTGACGACCGCCGTTGTCATCTCGTCGACGGGCGTTGACCTGCAGCCGCCGCCCAGAAAGATCGTTGCAAGGCATGCGGCCGCGAGTAATATCTTTAAGCGATTAGCAGGGGATGATTTATGGAGCATCTTAGCACGCGGGAACCCACATTCCGCCGGGGCCGAACGGGGTGGACACCCAAGTCGCTGCAGAGTTGCATGGGGCATGCTCTTGCGCCAGTTGAAAAAGCGCATCTTTCCGGCCTGAGCTGCGTCAGCTCGGCCATAGAGCAATGGCAAACGCATGGATGAGATTTCAACGACCACGCTGGGTGGCCGGGTGCGCCGGGCGCAGCGCGGGGACGAGGCCGCATTGCGCGAGCTCATCGTGTCCTACCAGCACCGGATCGCGGGGTTCGTATACGCAATCACCGGCAGGAGCGACTCCGTCGAGGACCTTGCGCAGACGGTTTTCATCAAGATGGCCCGCGCAATCCCGAGGCTCAAGGCTCCCGAGCAGTTCGAGCCCTGGCTCTTCCGCCTCGCGCGCAACACCTGCATCGACCACCTGCGCCGGCAGAAGCTGCGCAGGATATTCATCCCCTTCGCCCCCGAGCACGAGAATGTGCCCGAGCCCCCAGGGGCCGTCGACACGGAGGAACTGGACGCCCTCCGGCACGCGCTTGCGCAGCTCCGGCCAAGGGACCGCGCGCTCCTTGCGCTCGTCCAGGAGGGCCGCAGCCACGCGGAAATCGCAGAAACCTTCAGGACAAGCGTCGCAGCGGTGAAGGCCCGCCTCCACCGCGCCCGCGAACGATTGAGAGAACATTACAACAGCGATGAAAACTGAAAACCAAGCATGGGAGCGCCTGCGAGAGCACGCGTCGGCCCAGATTACGCCCGGCTTTGCCGACCGGGTCATCCGCGCAGCCCGCGCAGGGACCTCGCCCCTGTTCATCTCCCACTTCGCCATGTGCGCCGCGACGGCCGCCTTGTGCCTGGTCGTCGTCGCGCTCTACCACGCGCGCGTCTCGGTCGACGAAAACGCCCAGAGCGTCGCCAGCTGGGGCGAGATCGCCGACCAGGCGAACGACCTCGACCAGGGCCTATGAGGGACCGCGTCCTCGCAGCGCTGCTGACCGCGGTCGTGTTCGCGATCGGGTTCGGGGCAGGGATGTGGGCGGAGCGCCACCGGCCGTTCCCGCCGCCGCCCGGAGCGTTCTTCGGGGAGTACGGCGCGAGGAGGGGCATGTCGGCGCACGCCCCGCAACCCGTCAACCGGGCCCAGTTGCTGGAGCAGATCGACGCGATACGCCCGCAGATGGAGGCCTTCAGGAACCGGGTGAGCGATATCTACGCCGAGTTCGACCACGACATCTCCATGGTGCTTTCGCCGGAGCAGCAGGCCGTCTACGAGAAGAGGTTCCGGACGCAGCGCGGGCTCCTGGGCCCCGGCGGGCCGCCGGCCGACGACAAGCCCCTGTCGGACGAGCAGATCGATATGCTCCTCCAGCGGCCGTTCCGCACGCTTGCCTATTTCGTGGTCGTGCCCATGACGCTCGACCGGATGGCGGTCGAGCTCAAGCTCGACGAGTCGCAGCGCGGAAAGGTGAGGGACCTCCTTCACGTCCGCCGGGAGAAGTTCATCGAGCTCGTGGACAGCTCCCCCCCGCTCAGCCTGATGCTGAGCCGGCTTGCGCCGATCGCGCAGCGGCTGGCGGAGCCGGGCAGGCCCGAGGGGGCGCACGCCCGCTAGGATTTTGAGCGTGGCCCGGGCTTGACCGCCCGGGCGCGTTGCTTGGAATGGCCCCATGGTCCCAAGCGTGCTCATCGTCGACGACGAGAAACACACCCGCGAGGGCCTGCAGCAGGCGCTTGCGGAGAGCTACGACGTGAGCGTGGCCGCGAGCGCCGACGAGGCGTTCAACCTGATGGATGCGCAGCCGTTCGACGTCATCCTCACCGACCTGAGGATGCCGGGCAAGTCGGGCCTGAGGCTGATCGACCGGGCGCTCGCGCTGCCGAACAAGCCGGCGGTCCTGATGATGACGGCCTACGGGAACATCGACACTGCCGTCGAGGCGATGAGGAGGGGCGCCGTGGACTTCCTCACGAAGCCGGTGAACATCGAGCGGCTCGACGTGCTGATACGCCGGGCCCTGAAGGCGAAGACCCTCGAGGTCGAGGTCAAGCAGCTGCACGAGCGCCTGGACGAGAAGTTCGACCTGGACGGGATCGTGGGGAATTCACCGCTGCTCAAGGACGTGATCGACACCGTGAAGAAGGTGGCGCAGTCCAAGGCCACGATCCTCATCGAGGGCGAGTCTGGCACGGGCAAGGAGCTCATCGCGCAGGCGGTCCACCAGTCGAGCCCGCGCTCGAGGGGGCCCTTCATCGCGGTGCATTGCGCGGCGCTTTCGGAGAGCCTGCTCGAGAGCGAGCTTTTCGGGCACGAGAAGGGCTCGTTCACGGGCGCGATTGAGCGGAGGATCGGCCGCTTCGAGTCGGCGGACGGCGGGACGCTCTTCCTTGACGAGATCGGGGACATCTCCCCCGCGATCCAGGTCAAGCTCCTCAGGTTCCTCGAGACCAAGTCGATCGAGCGGGTCGGCGGCTCGAAGACGATCAGCCTGGATGTCCGCCTCGTGGCTGCGACCAACCGGGGCCTGGAGCAGCTCGTGCGGGAGGGGAAGTTCCGCGAGGACCTGTTCTTCCGCCTGGACGTCGTGCGCTTTGTCATGCCTCCGCTGCGCCAGAGGAGGGAGGACATCCCGGCGCTCCTCGCGCATTTCATAAAGCTGTACTCGGAGGAGAACGGCGTCCCGCCGATCGAGATCGAGCCGGGCGCGATGAAGACGCTCCAGGCCTATTCCTGGCCCGGGAACATCCGCGAGCTGCGCAACTTCTGCGAGAACGCGGTCGTGCTCCGCAAGGGGGCCAAGCTGTCCGAGTTCGACCTCGATCCGAGGTTCCGTGGCGCGCCCGGATCGCCCCTCGGGGCGGGGGGGGGCGCGGACGGGAGCGCGATGCCGACGCTTTCAGTGGAGCAGAACGAGAGGCGAATCCTGAGGGAGGCGCTGATCAAGTCCCGAGGCAACCGGACGAGGGCTGCGGAATTGATGGGCATCAGCCGGCGGACGCTCCACCGCAAGCTGGCCCAGTGGCCGGAGCTCGACGTGACCGATAGATGACCGTCCGCGCGCGCACCACGCAGGAGCTGATCCACTGGCTCGAGATGGGCGGGGGGGCGCGGTGGGTCCGGCTTGGGGCGCTAGTCGTGTGCGGGCTCGTCGTGTCCGCCCTGGTCGCGTGGAAGCAGTTCCACGGCGCGGCCAGCGAGGCGACACTCGCGCAGGCCGACATGGGTAGGCAGATCGCCCTGGGCGAGGGCTTCACCACCGGCGTGAACTACCCGCAGGCGGTCGCATTCCTCGGTGCGCGGGGTGTCCGCTTCGACCCGTCCCGGCCCTATCCCGAGGTCTACCAGGCGCCGCTCTACCCGATGGTGATCGCCGGCGCCCTAAGGATGTACCGGCTCCTGCCGCACTCGTGGAACGACGCGCTCTTTGCCTCAGCGCCTCCCCCCCCGTTCGGGTATGCGGCCGATTATCTCCTGCTGGGGCTCAACCTCGCCCTTTTCTGGCTGGCGGTGTGGCTTGCGTTCGACCTGGCCCGGCGCCTGTTCGGCGCGCCCGCGGGCTGGCTGTCCGCGATCGCGCTCTTTGTCTCGGTGCCGGTGTGGCAGCAGGTGGTGGCGGTCAACGGCACGGCGCTCATGATGGTGCTCGCGCTGGGCGCGTTCCACGCGTGGTGGCGGGCCGAGTCGGCGGAGGGCCTGAGGCCTGCGGCCACCTCGCTCGGGGCCCTTGGCGCGCTGTGCGGCGCGCTCTTTCTCGCCGAGTATTCCGCCGGCGCCCTCGTCCTGGTGGCAATGGCCGGCGTGGCGCGCCGGTTCGGCGCGGCGCGGTGGCGCGCGCTCGGGCTGGTCGCGTGCGGGTTCGCGCTCGTCGCGTCGCCCTGGGTCGTGCGCAACGTGGCTGTCACGGGGCTGCCGGTCGGGCTCGCGGTCCAGAACATAGCGCTGAAGGCGGGCGACACGACGGCCGAGCCGTCGGTCGTCCGCGCGACGCTTTCGGCGCAGCTGCCGGCCATAGACCTGAACAAGCTATCCAACAAGGTGCTTAGCTCGATCCAGGAGAACCTGAGGTCGCGCGTGTGGTCGGGCGGCGCGATGTGGTTCGCCGCCTTCTTCGTGGCGGGCTGGCTTTACGCTTTCCGGTCCGGGCCGGTCAACCGGACCCGGTGGCTCTTCACGATCTCGCTCCTCGTCCTCGTCGGGGCCCAGGCGGCCTTCAATTCCGGCGAGAGCGAGCGCCAGGCGGTCGTGTGGCTCTCGCCGCTGATCATTGTCTTCGGGGCGGGATTCTTCTTCGTCCTCCTCGCGAGCCATTCCGTTCTGTCCGCCTGGCCCAGGGCCTGCGCCGGGGCGCTGCTTGTCCTTCAGGCGCTTCCGCTCGTGCACGACGCGCTTGATCCGCACTGGCTCCACTTCCAATACCCCCCCTATTTCCCGGGGCTCATGCAGGGGATGCGGCGCCAGCTCGACGCCTCCGGCGCTGCCGGACGCTACGGGCTCATGGCGGACGTGCCCGCCGGGCTTGCCTGGTACGGCCGGACCCGGGCATGGGCGCAGCCTGCGACGCTTCACGACTTCTACGCGGTCCAGGTCGACCAGCCGACCGGCGAACTGCTGCTAACGCCAAGGACACTGGACCGCCCGTTCTTCTCCGACTTGAACGCGAGGCCAAGGGCCCCCGGGTTCCTGGCGGCAGCCGTTCCGCGGATCGGCCAGTGGGGGGAGGTGTACGGCGGGCTGCTAACCGGCGCGATGCCGCGCGATTTCCCGCTCTCGACGCCCCAGAAGCTCGCTGAGAACCTCTACGTCCTCTTCAATCCCTCGCTTCCGGCGGCTGGTCAGCGGTAGCACGCCGCCCAGAATTGCTCTTGCAAGCACTTGGCGGCGTGACAGGTTGGCGCTCATTGTCGGGACGCAATTAATGAGAAAGCTTCGAATCATCCTTTTGGGTTCTTCGTTAAGCTTTTGCGCAATTGCGCGGGCCGTCTACGCGCCGATTCCGGAACAGGAGAAGGGCAAGGGCCTGACGATCTCCCTTGAGGGCGGGATCACCTACAACTCCAACGTGTTCGGATCCGCGGCGGACGCGATCGGCAGCACCGTCTTCGAGCTGGCGCCGAAGATCGCGTTCAATTCATCGCTCTCCGAGCAGACCTTCTTCTCGGCGTCCTTCCAGCCGAGGATCGACTATTTCGACAACCGCCCAGGCTCGAAGACACTTTACAGCCAGGACATCGGCGCCCGCGTGGTCCACTCGTTCTCCCCGACCTCGGTGCTCGACCTGGTTGATGACTACGCCTACGACCAGAACCCCCAGGCGCTCCTGTCCGGCGTCCCGGTCAACACCGACCAGACGCTCCAGAGCAACGAGTTCGACGGCAAGTTCACGTTTTCGCCGCTGAAGAGGCTCGGCCTGGCGGTCAAGGCGCGAGTCATGTACTACGACTACATCGACCCGGTTCTCGGGTACGAGCTGAACCGCTTCGAGAACCTGTACGGCCTGGAGTCCGACTACAGCCTTCTCCCGAACCTCAAGGTCGCCGCCGAGTACCGCCACCTGGACGTCGACTACAGGAGCGACCCGGCCTACAACGACAAGCACTCCGATTTCCTGATGGCGGGGTTCGACTACAAGGTGGGCCCGAAGCTGACGGCGAGCGTGCGCGCGGGCGGCGAGCACACGCTGCGCGACGGCCTCTCGGACGAGACGACCCCCTTCGCCGAGGTCGCCGCCAAGTACGACTACGCCAAGGGTTCGTTCATCAGCGCGGGCTACACGTATGACCTCGAGGAGACGTCCGACCCGGTGCATTTCTCAGACGAGAGGACAAACCGGATGTTCGTGAACATCCAGCACGCGGTCACCGCCGTCATCGTCGCCTCGGCGTCGGTGGAGTACGTGCCGGCGACTCTCCTCGGCAGGCCCGGGCAGGTGAACGTCCCGGAGGACTCGACACACGCGGGGCTGGCGCTCACCTACCTTCCCGCCAGGAGCTGGAAGATAACCGCGTCGTACGACTACGACTTCGTCGACTCCGGCTACTCGTACCGCGGAATGAACAGGCAGCAGATCGGGCTGCGCGCCACCGTGATCTTCTGAAACCGCCGCCTGGAGCCGCCGTCCCGCCCGAGGCGGGCAGGCTCCAACAGCCACCATGACATCCAATTCCAGCCCCAGGGAGAGCGCATCCCTCGCCGACCTCTTCAGGATCCTCAAGTTGAGGTGGGCGCTAATCGCGCTCATCGCGGGCCTCGTGCTCGCGACGACGCTCGTGGTGACCGCGTTCCTACCCCGGTGGTACCTTGCGACGGCGAAGGTGCGGGTTGAGAAGCCCGAGGGCGAGGTGAAGCTCTTCCAGACGCAGACCAGCGGCGCCTACGACCCCTATTTCCTGCAGGACCAGGTCAAGATTATGCAGGAGGAGAAGATCCTGTATCCGGTCATCGAGCGGCTTGGCCTCGACACGAAGCTCGCCGCCGCCCTGGGCGCGCCGGGGGCCACCCTGGAGAAGGACGTCGCCTACCGGTACCTCGTGAGCAAGATGCTCAGGGTCGAGTCCCAGCGGAGCTCGTCGCTGATCGAGATAAACGTGCTGGCGCAGCAGCCGGCGCTGGCCGCGGACATCGCCAACGAGATCGCCCGCGTGTACTCGGACGACCGCATCGCCCTCGCGACCTCCCAGCAGCGGGAGGGCCTTGCGCAGCTGGAGCGGGAGCTCGCCCAGCAGGAGGGCGTCGTCACCAGGCAGCGCGACATCGTCGAGAAGCTCCGCAAGGACCTGAACATATCGGGTGTCGACCTTAACGCGAAGTACTCCGACATGGAGATCGAGACGCTGAGGCAGATGCAGAATTCGCTGATAGCGCTGCGGGTCGACGCGATCGGCCGCAAGACGCGCTGGGAGCGGTTCAAGAGCATCCCGCTTGCGGACCGGATGGGGCTCGTGAACTCGGAGCTAATCCCGGACCAGAACATCCAGAGCCTTCTCCAGGCCTACCTCATCGCCGACCAGAAGGTGACCCAGCTGAAGGGGCGCCTGGGCGAGGCGCATCCCGACCTCGTCTCGGCGATCGAGAACCGCGAGAAGATGAAGGAGCAGCTCGAGGCCCTGCTGCGCGGGTACGAGAGCGCCCTGGAGATCGCCTACAAGGAGGCCGAGGCGCGCGTCGAGGAGCTCGAGAGCCAGCTCTCCAAGGCCAAGGTGGACCAGATCCTGTCGGCCCGCGAGAGGATGCGGCCGTTCGACGAGGCCGCCCAGAAGCTGGACGACGAGACGCGGCTGTACACGACGCTCAAGCTCACGCTGCGCCAGCGCGAGATCGACTTCCAGGTACCGAAGCGCACGATCGAGATCCTCAACACCGCGCTGCCCGCCCGGCGCCCCAGCCGCCCGAACTGGGTGCTGAACATCGCGAGCGCCATCATCTTCGGGGGCGTGCTCGGGGTCGGCGTCGCGCTCACGCTCGAGTACTTCGACACAAGCCTCCGCGACGTCGCGGAGATCGAGGACAGGCTCAAGGTTCCGGTCCTGGGCGTGATCCCGCACCACGGCGACCCCATGGGCGCGGGCAAGGACGATGCCGGGGAGGCGGAACCCTACCGCGTGCTCCACACGAACCTGAACCTCGCGCTGAAGCCGGGGCAGCCCGCGGTCATCGTCGTCTTCTCCGCGGGACCGGCGGAGGGGAAGACGACGACGATCTGCCGGCTGGCGCACATGATGGGCGCCTATGGCGAGCGCGTGCTCCTCGTCGACGGCGACCTGCGCAGGCCGGCGCAGCACCAGCTCGCCCACTGCCCCAAGGGGCCCGGGCTCAGCGATGTGCTCGCGGGCAATTGCGACATCGGGGCCGCCATCCGGAAGTCCGTCGCCCCGGGGGTGGATCTCCTGACAAGCGGGGGAGTCCCCGGGTTCTCGCTGAGCCTCATCTTTGCCAACCGGCTCCGCGAGCTGGTCGCATCGCTTAGGGGCCGCTACGACCGGGTCATGATCGATTCGCCGCCGATCATTGGCGTGAGCGATTCCAGCCTGCTCGCGGGCGTGGCCGACGGCGCGATCCTCCTCATCCAGCACCGGCGCAACCCCGCGAGCATGGTCCTCAGGGCGCAGCAGACCATCGCTGCGCTGAAGACCCCGGTCCTCGGCGCCGTGCTGACCCAGGTGCCGAGAGGGACCGGCGAGGATTACGGATACTACACCCAAGCCTACTCGTATTACTCGGGCCGGGACAAGGGCGGATCCGGGGACGGCGGCGCGCGGGATCGCGAGGAGGCGGGGCCCGGAGCCGACAAGCTGAGCCTGAAATGATGTTGACGACCCGCCGGGGCGGGTAGTCTCATCCGACCCCTAATCCGCGGGCGTAGCTCAGTTGGTAGAGCACCACCTTGCCAAGGTGGACGTCGGGCGTTCGAGCCGCCTCGCCCGCTCCATTTCGGAACCCCCTCCGCAAGAGGGGGTTCTCGGTTTCCCCGCAACCCGTCGCGGATCCGGGCGAGCATGAGGGCAAAGGGGGGCATCATTCCGGTCCCGAGGGCCGGGACATGCCGGGTGCTGCGCAGGCTGCCCCCCACCCGGCGCACGAGCAGGCAGCCGACAACATGGCGCGCTGGACGGTGACAACGCGGACATTCTCAACGGGATTCAGAAAGGAAGGTTCTCGGAGTCTGGGTCTTTGGTGTCGTTCTCCCCGCAGCCACACTCTTCGTGCCCGAGGTCTATCACTTGTGCTCCACGGGGTGTACTATTGACACCCCCGCGCCATTTGCGGCCTCCGGCCAGGAATGCACCGGGAGAGCGGTCTCCGGCCAATAATATCCCGGGCGTGAGGCGGGCCACAGATCCGGCGGCGACGGAGGGCTGATCTTCGGCGGCGCGACAAGGCTTGAGAACGCCGGCGCCGCGCGCACCCTGCCGGCATGGCGCCGCTCCCGACGCTCTCCGAAATCGAATCCATCTCAGGGGGTATCGACGCGGTCGTCCCGCCGACGCCGCAGTACTCTTGGCCGCTCCTCAACGCCCGGACGGGATGCGAGCTCTGGGTGAAGCATGAGAACCACACCCCGATAGGGTCGTTCAAGATCCGCGGTGCCCTGAACTACGTCGGCCGGCTTGCCGCCCGGGACCCCGGGGTGGGGGGCGTCGTCGGGGCCACCCGCGGAAACTTCGGGCAGGCGCTGGCGTTTGCGTGCTCGCGCCACGGGCTCAAATGCGTCGTCGTCGTCCCGCGCGGCAACAGCGCGGAGAAGAACAGCGCGATGCGCGGCCTCGGCGCGGAATTGGTCGAGCACGGCGGCGATTTCCAGGCGGCCCTGGTCCATTCGGAGGGGCTTGCGAGGGAGCGGGGGCTGCACTGGATGCCCTCATTTCACCGCGACCTCGCGTGGGGGAACGCCGTTTCAATGCTCCGATTTCTGCGGGAGAGCCCGCCGCTCGAGCGCGTCTACATACCGATCGGCATGGGGTCGGGAATCTGCGCGCTGATCGCCGCGCGCGACGCGCTGGGCCTGTCGACGGCGGTGGTCGGCGTCGCCTCAGAGCACGCGCCCGGTATCGCCCTGTCCTTTGGGTCGCGTCGCGTCGTGCCCCATCCCTCCACGACGAGGATCGCCGATGGAATGGCCTGCTCCACGCCGGACCCCGAGGCGCTCGAATATATCCTGCGGGGAGCCGAGCGCATCGCGACCGTCTCGGATTCCGAGGTGGAGGCGGCGATGCGCGCCTACTTCTCCGACACGCACAACGCGTCCGAGGGCGCCGGCGCCGCGGGGCTCGCGGCGGTGCTGCGCGAGCGCAAGGCCGTCGCCGGCCGGCGGGTGGGCACGGTGCTCTCGGGAGGGAACGTCGACGCGGAGACGTTTGCCCGTGTGCTTGGGGGGGGATAGCGGCCCCGGGCCGCGCGCGCGAACGGCATGACGTTTTTCCCGGAAATCCGCATTTACATTCGCAACCAACCGGCCGTCGTTGCTGTCTTGCTAGGCAGACACCCATGAAAGGCCCCCTCGCCCTGCTGACCGCCCTGTGCCTCGCCTTCTCGATGCAGGCGCAGGTGGCCGGCGATGCGGGTACGGGGTACACGCCCGAGGAGCTCGACCAGCTGCTGGCGCCGATCGCCCTCTACCCGGATCCGCTCATCGCGCTCATCCTTCCGGCGTCGGCCGCGACTTCCGACATCTCCCTCGCCGCGCAGTACGTCGCGGCCGGCGGGGATCCGTCCGGGATCGACTCCCAGCCCTGGGACCCGAGCGTGAAGGGCCTCGCGCACTACCCGGAGGTGCTGAAGTGGATGAGCGACAACCTCGAATGGACGCGCACCGTCGGGGCCGCGTTCGCGGCGCAGGAGGCGGACGTCATGCAGTCGATCCAGCAGCTGCGGGCTAGGGCCAGGGCGGCCGGCACGCTTGTCGACACGCCCCAGCAGCAGGTCGACATGGAGGGCGACGACATCCGGATCATTCCCACCTCGCCGGACACGATCTACATGCCGGAATACGACCCCGACATGGTCTACGGCGAAGCGCCAGAAGGGTACGCGGGCCCGTATGTCACCTTTGGCGTCGGCTTCCCTGTCGGCCCCTGGCTTGGATTCGAGTGCGACTGGGACGACTTCGGGATCTGGGCCGGCCCGTGGCATCCCGGTTGGGAATACCGGAGGGACTGGAAGGATTCTCATTGGGGCGGAAGGCCGTGGCATCCTGATCCCCGCCGCGGGCACGCGCCCGCTCGCAATCTCCACCGGCCCGCGGTGAATCCTCCCGCCCCGCGGCCCGCCTTCGGCGCCCGCGGTCCGGCCGCGGCGTACCATGCGCCGATCGCATCGGCCCCGTCCCGCCCGAATTACCGCGGCTATGGCGCCGCCGCGGTGCCGGCTCCGTCGACGCCGGCGCCCAAGGGCGAACTCTACGGCGGGTACGGCCGGGGCACGGACACCAGAGCCTACAGCACCCGCGGGCGGGAGAGCAGGAGCGCCCCGGTCCGGCAGTCGGCCCCCGCGGCCAGATCGGCTCCGGCCCGCTCCGAATCCCCCGCACCCGGCGGGAGGGACCGGCACTGAAACACGACCTTCCGGCACCATGACACACGAGACCATCCGCCCAATGCGCGTGATCGCCGCAGCGCTCCTCCTTGCCGCATGCGCCGGCCCGCGGCTGCGCGCGGATCCGCAGGGCGCAGCGGCAGAGCAGCGCCACTTCAGCTCGCCGGACGAGGCGGTGTCGGCCCTCGTCGCCGCGGCCAAGACCGGCGAAAGGCCCGGCGTCGACGCGATCTTCGGGCCCGGGGTGAAAGAGCTCCTGTCGGGGGACGCGAAGCAGGACGCCATCGAGTTCGCGGCCTTCGCCAAGTCCCTCGGGCAGTATGCCCATTTGGTCCGGAAGGCGGACGACCGGTTTGTCCTCAACATCGGCGCCCAGAACTGGCCAATGCCGATCCCGCTCGTCCGCAGGGACGGCTCGTGGTTCTTCGACCCGGCGGCGGGCAAGGACGAGATCATTAATCGGCGCATCGGCAAGGACGAGATCACCGCCATCAGGGTCTGCCTGGCCTATGTCGCGGCCCAGCGCGAGTACGCGAGCGAGGACCGCGACGGGAGCGGCGTGTTCAAGTACGCCCAGAAGATCAGGAGCACACCCGGCAAGAGGGACGGGCTCTATTGGCATGCATCGCCCGACGACGACCAGAGCCCCCTCGGTCCGCTCGTGGCCGAGACCCGCGCGGAGGGCTACACCCGGAACACGGTCGAAGGCCAGCCGCAGCCGTTCCACGGATACCTCTTCAAGATCCTCACGGCCCAGGGCCCGGCGACGCCCGGCGGGGCCTACAGCTACATCATCAACGGCAACATGATCGCAGGGTTTGCCCTGGTGGCGTATCCCGCCCACTGGGGGGAGTCGGGTGTGATGACCTTCATTGTGAACCAGTGGGGCAAGGTCTATCAGTGCAACCTGGGCGCCCAGAGCGCGGAGGTCGCCGGCGCCATGACGGAATTCAACCCGGACAGCGGCTGGGCTCCTGTGTCCGCGCCCTGAACCGCCTCCGGGCCGGCCCGGGCGCAACCCGGGCGGAGCCAAAAAAGCCGCTGTCAACCGGCGGATTTTTTGTGCACGCTGGTTGCCCCGTGAAGGCCTCCGACTTCTTCGCCCTGCCCGATTCGCTCGCCGCTTTCCGCGCGTTCTTCTCGCCGGACGCGGCGCCGTGGGAGTGGCTGAGGCAGATCGGGCCGGCGCTGGAGGCGCACCTGCACGAGGCAATGCTGCCCAAGGCGCCCCCGGGCGTCCGCATCGAGGGCAGCGTCCACATCGCCCCGGGCGTCGCCCTTCCGAGCCACGCCACCATACTCGGGCCCGTCTGGATCGGGGCAGGGACGGAGATCCGGCCGGGCGCGTACATCCGGGGAAACGTGATCGCGGGCGAGAGGTGCGTCCTCGGCAACGCCTGCGAGTTCAAGAACTGCCTCCTCATGGACGGGGTGCAGGCGCCGCATTTCAACTATGTGGGCGACTCTATCCTCGGGAACAGGGCCCACCTGGGCGCCGGCGCGATCTGCTCGAACTTCCGCCTGGACCACAAGGAGGTGGCCGTGCGGCTTCCGACCGGGTTCGTTGGCACGGGCCTCAGGAAGTTCGGGGCGATCATCGGCGACGGGGCGGAGGTAGGATGCAACGCCGTCCTGAATCCCGGGACGCTCCTCGGCCCGAGGTCGCTCGTGATGCCGGCGATCGCGTTCGGGGGCTTCCTGGGGCCATCGACGATCGCGAGGGTCCGCCAGGAGGTCGCCCTTGTGCCCAGGAAGGACTGAAATGCGCACGCTCACTGGAATCACGCCCTCCGGCCCGGTTCACATCGGCAACTTCTTCGGCGCCATGCGGCCGGCCATCGAGGCGCAGGCGCAGGGCGACTGCTTCTACTTCATCGCCGACTATCATTCGATGACCTCGATCACCGATCCGAAGGAGCGGCGTGCCAACACCCGGGGGGTGGCGGTCGACTGGCTCGCCTGCGGTCTCGACCCCGTGAAGAGCGTGGTCTGGCGCCAGAGCGACCTGCCGGAGGTGTGCGAGCTCACGTGGCTGATCGGAAGCCTGACCCCGATGGGGCTCCTCGAGCGCGCCCACGGCTACAAGGACAAGACGTCGAAGGGCATCTCGCCCAACTTCGGGCTCTTCGCGTACCCGGTGCTGATGGCCGCGGACATCCTCCTCTTCGACACGAACGCCGTCCCGGTTGGCCAGGACCAGAAGCAGCACCTGGAGATGACCCGCGACATCGCCGCCAAGTTCAACCAGACCTACGGCGAGACCTTTGTCATTCCGGAGCCCGTGATACGCCGCGACCTCGGGAACATCCCCGGGCTGGACGGCCAGAAGATGAGCAAGAGCTACGGGAACACGCTCGAGATATTCGGCGACGAGAAGGCGCTTCGGAAGAAGATCATGTCGATCGTCATGGACAGCAGGACGCCGGCCGAGCCGAAGCCCGACGCGGAGCGCAACATCTGCGTGCAGTTCCTCAAGCTGCTGGCGCCCTCGGACGTGGCTGCGGACTGCGAGGCCCGCCTGCGGGCCGGGGGGCTGGGCTACGGGGACCTGAAAAAGGCGCTCTTCGAGCACTTCTGGGCGTTCTTCGCGCAGGCCCGCGCGCGCCGCGCCGAGCTTCTCGCGAATCCCGACTACGTCGACCAGGTGCTGAAGGATGGCGCCGCCCGCGCCCGTTCCGTGGCCGCCGGCGTGATCAAGCGCGCCCGCAGGGCGGCCGGCCTCGAGTAGGCCCCGTCGGTTGGTCAGATGACGGCGGGCGATGGCCGCTCTATCCGGTTGATGGCCTCCATGATGCGCGCGGCGGTTCGCGCGTAGCGCTCCCTGCCGTCGTCCGGGTGGTCGTACTCGGACGGGGTGAGCGGGCGCCCGTACACTACCGAGACCGGGGTGCCCAGCCGGAGGCTGCCCCTCTTGCCGAAAGCTTCGAACGAGCCGAAGACCCGCGCGGGCACGACGGGCACGTGCGCCCTGCACGCGATCAGGCCGACGCCGGGCCTGGGCGGCTGGAGCTCGCCGGTGAGCGAGCGGGTCCCCTCGGGGAACACGATGACGACCTTGTCGTGGGAGAGCGTGTGGAGCACCCGCTTGATCGCGTCGATGCTCATCCCGCCGTCCCGGTCGACGGGAATCGTTCCGACGGTGGTGAGCCACCATGAGGCGATGCCGGGCTTCCAGAGGGTCTTCCGGGCGAAGAAGCTCACCTGGCGCGGAAGGAACATGCCGACGATCGGGGGGTCGAGGTGGCTCGCGTGGTTTGCCGCGACGATGTATCCGCCCGTCTCCGGCAGGTTCTCGAGCCCGGCCACCTCCCCGCGGAAGAACATCTGGAAGGAGAGCCGGCAGATCCCGTAGAAGAAGCCGTAGACCGGCTCCATTTCGAGATGGGGGTGCCTGGAACTCATGCCGCGAACCTCGGGGCGATGAACGCGGCCATGCGGTCCGCAACCTCCGCGATCGTCAGCCGGGTGGTGTCGATCGAGATGGCGCCCGAAGGCCGCGAGAGCGGCGCCGTCTTCCGGGAGGAATCGATCCGGTCGCGCTCGGTGACCCTGTCCTCCCGGCCCTCCTTCTCCCTGCGCCGCTCGCGCTCGGCGGATTCCGCGTGGAGGAAGAAGCGGAAATCGGCGTCGGGGAAGATCACGGACCCGATGTCCCGCCCCTCCATGACGAGTCCGCGGAAGCCCCCCTTCCTTGCGGCGGCGGCCTGGCCGCGCTGGTAGCCGAGGAGCGCCTCCCGCACCTCGGGGATCGCCGCGAAATGCGAGACGGCGTCGTTGACCTCCCGGCTGCGTATCTCGTCGCCAACCCTGCGCCCCGATATCTCGATCTCCGCCGATCCTCCCTCGATGCTTGTCCCCAGGCGCATGCCCGCAAGGGCGGCCTTGACCGATCCGGTGTCGTCCGGCGAGACGCGGCGGCGAAGCATCTCCGCGGTCACGGCGCGGTAATAGGAGCCCGTGTCGGAGTGAAGCAGGTTGAAGCGCTCGCTCAGGATCCTCGAGGTGGATGACTTCCCCGAGGCCGCTCCGCCGTCGATCGCGACGATGATGAAGGGATTGGCGGGCATCGAATGGTCAGGCTTCCGAGGATTTTCCGCGAACCCGGTCGAGCAATTCAAAAAACCCCGGGAAGGTCTTCGCGCAGCAGGCCGGGCCGGCGACGGAGAGCCAGGGTTGCCCGTCGCCCCGCAGGTCGCGGCAGCCGAGGACGGCGAAGCTCATCGCAAACCGGTGGTCGCCGTGCGTCTCGACGGTGATCCCGCGCCGGAGGGGCCCCGGGCGGATCTCGAGCGAGTCCTCCGACTCGGTGACCTCCTGGCCGAGGCGCCTGAGCTCGCCCGCCATTCCCGACACGCGGTCCGTCTCCTGCCTGCGCGTGTGGCCGATCCCGAGGATGCGCGTCGGCCCGTCAAGCATCGGCGCGATCGCCGCGAGCGTTAGGAATGTGTCCGAGAACTCGGAGAAATCCTGCGTGACGGCACGGGGCCGCCAGGCGTCCGCGGCGAACGAGACCGTGGTCCCGCCGCCGCCGACCTGCACGGCCGCCCCGCACTGCGCGAGGACCTCGAAGAACCGGATGTCGCCCTGGAGGCTGCTGCCCGCAGGCCCGAGCCCCTCGAGACGCAGGGATCCGCCGGCCAGGAGCGGCAGGGCCGCGAAGTAGCTGGCGGTGGTCGCGTCGGGCTCGACGGCATACGCCCCGGGAGAATGATACGCGGCGGGGCCAACCTCGACCGCCCCGTCCGCGCCCTCGCGGGCCGCAACCCCGAGGCCGAACTGGGCCATCTGCCGCAAGGTCATCCGCACGAAGGGCATCCTGGCGCCCGCCGCCGGGATCGCGACGACGGCCTCCCTGGCGAGGGGCGCCACCATAAGGAGCGCCGAGAGCATCTGGCTGCTTTCACGGGCGTCGATTGCGACGCGACCGCCGCGCAGTCCTCGGGCGCGGATCTCGACCGGGAGGAATCCCTCGTTCCCAAGGCACCGGATTTCCGCGCCCTGGGCGCGGAGGGCGTCGATCAGGCCCTTCATCGGCCGCTTCCGCATCTGCGGCACCCCGTCCACCCGGTACACGCCGCGCCTCGAGGAGGCGCAGAGCGCCGTGAGGAACCTCGCCGCCGTTCCTGAAAGGCCGGCAAAGAGCTCGGCATCGCCCGCGGGGACCTCGCCGCCGCGCCCCTCGACGCGGAATTCGCGGGAGGCCTCGTCCCCCGCCACGTTGAAGCCCAGCCGGCGCAGGGCCTCCGCCATGATCTCAGTGTCGTCGCTGAAGAGCGCCCCGGTGACGGTGACAGGGCCGTCGCAAAGCGCGGAGAGCAGCATCGCCCGGTTGGTCAGGCTCTTGGAGCCGGGAAGGCTCACGCTGCCGCGGGCGGGCCGGGCGAACGGCCTCACCGCAAGGGGATCGGGCAGGGGAGGGGTCACAATGACGGGCGGAACTTGTCGCGGTAGGCGCGGCCGCGCTCAAGCCGGGACATTACCTCGTGGAAGTCGCGGTTGGCCAGCGCGGCGTGAAAGCCCTCGAGGTCGTCCTGAAACCGCCTGAGCGCGCGCAGGACCTCCTCACGGTTCTCCTCGAGGATCGTCCGCCACAGCTTCGGGTCGGAGGCCGCTATCCGCGTCGTGTCCCTCAGCCCCCCGCCCGCGTAGTTGCGCCAGGCGGGGTCGCGGGTGGCGAGGAATGCGCACAGCGAGGAGGCGAGCAGCTGGGGAAGGTGGCTTATGTGGGCGACGATCTCGTCGTGCTTGTCGGGATCGATCGTGAGCACCTCCGCGCCGAGGTCCCTCCAGAAGCCGACTACCTTGGCCACGGCGCCCACGTCGGTGGATTCCACGGGCGTCACAAAGCACGTCGTCCCCTCGAACATCTCGGCGCTGCCGTGCTCCCAGCCCGTCTTCTCGGATCCCGCCATGGGATGGGCGCCCACAAAATGGGCGCGTCCGCGCACGGCCTCGTGGCCCAGCCTGGAAATCTCGCCCTTCACGCTGCCGACGTCGCAGACAATTGCGCCCGGCTTCAGGCGGGGGGCGATCTGGCGCGCAAGGGGCACGATGCGGTTGACCGGCGCCGCGATGACCACCATGGCGGCGCCTTCCGCAGCCTCCTCGGGCGTCTCGGCCGTCGCGCTGCACCACGGCTGTCCCCCCAGGGCGAGCCTCGTCTCGGGCCGCCGGGCCCAGATGACAATCCGGCGCGCGGTGCCGCGCGCCCGCGCAGCCCGGGCGACGGAACCCCCTATCAGCCCGGGTGCGAGGACTGTGAGCTGCTCCAGCATAGTCGCAAGGACGCAAAATCCCACCCTGCTGTCGAGCCGTTCGTGGGATTGCGTTTTTTCCCGCAGTAGGGTTGCCTCCGGTCCTCTGAGATGGATACCCAGGCACCCGATGGAGCAAAGCCGAGCGCGCACGCGCGCCGCGCACGCGCCATAATCCTCATCGTGATGGCCGTGTTCATTGTCGCGCCGGTCATCGTGTGGCTGCTCACCGGAAGGGGCGCCCAGCCGAAGCCGTGAACAAGACCCTCATTCCGATCCGGATCGTGTTCGTCCTCCTGTGCACGGCGGGGGGCTGGCTGGTCTGCTATACCGTCCACGAGTGGGACAACTACAGGGTGATAGCCTCGGCGATCGGGTTCTGCATCGGCGCCCTCGTCGTGCTGGTCGACCTGATGCTCAAGGGGTTCTCGCTCCGCGGGCTGTCGGCGCTGACTTTCGGGATCGCGGTCGGCTCGGTCATCGCGAACTTGGTCGGGACATCGCCGCTCTTCGCGGAGGGCGATCCCGAGATGATATTTCTCGCCCGGCTCGCGCTCTTCCTGGTCTGCCCCTACCTGGGGACCGTCATCGCGCTCCGCGGCAAGGACGAGTTCAACCTCGTCATCCCCTATGTCCGGTTCGTCCCGCACGAGGTGGACGTCCCGCTCGTCGTCGTCGATACGAGCGTCCTGATCGACGGCAGGATCGCCCGGGTCTGCGAGACGGGCTTCCTGAGCGCGGCGCTCGTCATCCCGCGCTTCGTCCTGAGCGAGCTTCAGTCGATAGCGGACTCGACGGATCCCATGCGGCAGGCGCGGGGCCGACGGGGCCTCGATGTGCTGAACGCCCTCCGCGCAATCAAGACCCTGGACATCCGGATCATCGAGAGCGAGGTGGCCAGGAGGGAGGACGTTGACGCGAAGCTCGTCTTCCTAGCCCAGTCGATGCGGGCCAAGCTTCTCACGACCGACTACAACCTGGCCAAGATGGCCGAATTCCAGGGCATCCCGTGGCTCAACCTGAACAAGCTCTCAAAGTCCCTCCAGCCTGAGCTGATGATCGGGGAGAGGCTCGAGATCGAGCTGGTGAAGCCCGGCAAGGAGGAGGGGCAGGCTATCGGATATCTTGCCGACGGCTCGATGGTTGTCGTCGCCGGGGGCCGCCCGCATATCGGCCAGAATGTGGCGGTCGAGATCGTCAGCCTGCTCCCTACGGGGGCCGGCAAGCTGATTTTTGCGCGTATGGGCGGCGAAGCCGACCACGTACGCATAGCCTGAGGGGCCGCTCCATGATTGTTGTGGACTTGCCATCGCTGGGTTTTAGATAACTTCCCTTCCCCACGGGGCAGTAGCTCAGTTGATAGAGCGCGTCGTTCGCAACGACGAGGTCGTCGGTTTGATCCCGATCTGCTCCACCATCCAAGACTCGAACGGCCGCGGGCCCATATGGGTTGGGTGGCCGTTGGGCAGGAGGAAGCGGGTCTAGCACCCTGAGCTGTGCCCTCAAGGGATGGAATTGGTTCGAGAAGACTGCTAAACAGCTCCTTGGCTCAATGCCATGCCCACAAATGGAACAACCTCGTCAATTGTCCGAAGCGCATTGAGAGAGCGGGGATATCCGATGTATGGCAGAAGTTGGGTGACGACATCGATCAGGCGTTCGCGGTCGTTGCCGATCTCCAGATTACCTGTGGCATGAGCTTTCACCTGCGGCTCGCACCCGCCGATCGAGATCAAAAAGACAAACGTCAGCAGCTCCCTCGTTCTGATATCTAATCCATTGCGGGTGTAGTAGTCGCCAAAGCAGTTTGCCGACAAGAAGTCCTGAATATGCCATTCGTCCTTTGGTGACTGCTGGCGCATCCTCTCGATCGCATCGCCAAAGATCGCCTTCTGCACCGCTACCCCTTCGCTGAAACGGGATTCGGGCGTGGTGGTGGCTTGGCCTGTCAGGGGAAGGCTTATCCCTCGATCTTGCAGTACGTCGTTGGTCGCATGCAGAAAGTCGAAGACCTTTGCCACCCCGACATACGGAACAGATTGATAGAGAACCTCCTTGATCTCCACAGGTGACAGACCGGCGTTGAGCGCCGCGCCCACCATGACCTTGAATTCGCCTAGCGCCTGCGATGCGATCGTCGATCCTAGGATCATCAGCACTCGGGTCCTAACATCCAGTTTACTCTGGCAGATAACCTCGTCGAAGGCCCAGTTGTCGAAAAGCTCGATGAATTCCGGATCCGTCTCTTGCAGTTTGGATTCGTGATTCGGGAAGAGCTCCTCGTGGTTCTTCACAGCGTTCTCCGTAAGGCTGATCTTTTTCATGGTGGGGCTCCCGTCGGGGAGAGTAGTTGTTCAGCGACCGACGAGTTTCTGGAGGTGCTCAGGGTAGCGCGCTCCTTGGAGCGTGATTTTGTCGCTAGCCGTGTTGATTTCGCGGAGGTCGCCCGGGGTCAGCTCGACAGAGGCAGCTCCGAGGTTTTCGATCAGGCGCGGCAGCTTTGTGGTGCCAGGGATCGGAACGATCCATGGCTTTTGCGCCAGTAGCCAAGCGAGCGCTACCTGGGCCGGGGTTGCCTTCAGGCGCGTGGCGATTGAGTTCAGCAAATCAACCACGGCCTGATTGCTCTTGCGGGCCTCCGGTGTAAAGCGGGGGACGGTGTTCCGGAAGTCCGTGGGATCGAACTTGGTGTTTTCGTCTATTTTTCCCGTCAAGAAACCCTTGCCGAGCGGGCTAAAGGGGACGAAGCCGATCCCAAGCTCCTCAAGTGTGGGAATGATTTCTGTCTCCGGCTCTCTCCAAAACAGGGAGTATTCGCTCTGCAATGCGGTGACGGGTTGGACGGAATGAGCGCGCCGGATTGTCTTTGCTCCAGCCTCTGACAGGCCGAAGTGCCTCACCTTGCCGGCTTCGATCAACTCCTTCACAGCCCCAGCCGTGTCCTCGATTGGTACATCTGGATCTACGCGGTGCTGATAGAAGAGGTCGATTACGTCGGTCCGCAGGCGCTTGAGCGAGGCCTCCGCGACCTCCTTGATGTGTGCGGGCCGGCTGTCTAGGCCTTCCATACGCTCGCCGTTTGGCCCGATCTTGAATCCAAACTTTGTGGCGATCTTTACGTCCCTTCGGAACGGGGAGAGCGCCTCGCCGACGAGTTCCTCGTTTTTGAATGGGCCGTATATTTCTGCTGTGTCGAAAAAGGTCACGCCACTTTCGACTGCGGCTCGGATCACGGAGATCATTGCCTGCTTTTCTCCCGCCGGACCGTAGCCCGAGCTCATGCCCATGCAGCCCAGCCCGATGGCCGAGACCTTTAGATTACTGTTCCCGAGTGTGCGTTGGTTCATTTTGTGAATCTCCAGTGGTTGTTTGCGGGTTCTAACCTAGCACGATCCGATGCGGGTGTCGCCCGCGGCCTTGCTCGACCTGTTGGGGAATTGCTCGAATTTGCACCTAGGGCCACCAGAATGCCTCCAAGAGCATGCCTGTACCCGACACAACGTCCGCAGAGGCACTTCACCGCTACGCTGTGGGAAAGGTCGTCGCCGCCAGTAAGGGTCCAGCGTGGAAGGACATCCAAGTTTCGGTATTGGCTCTGCCGCCGGCCGCTGACGTTTTCACTATGCCGGCTGTAACGGAGCCGTTCCTTGTCTGGACTACTTCTGGCGAGGCGGAGACCCAAGAGCGCGAACACAACGGTCCGTGGCTCACAAGCCGGGTAAAAAAGGGCTCGATGTTTCTCACTGCGGCAGGCGCACCCTACGATTTTCAATACCGTACGCTTAGCCCCGAGCCCTATGAAGTGGTGCTCGTGTTCCTCAGCGTGCCGCTTTTTGACGAGGCTCTTCGGGACGTGTTCGGTGCGAACGCGAAGAACGCTCGGTTGCGCGACATGTCGGGCTTCGAGGATCCGCATCTCGTTCCGCTACTTGAGCAACTGCGTGAGGAAGCTGGGCGAACCAATGCGAGTCGAATGTTTGTCAGAGGCATTGCCCAGGCGCTCGCCATCCATCTAGCGCGAAACTACACTGCGGTGACTGAGGGCGCACGGGGCGAAACATCTTCCCTGCCAGGTTTCAAACTACGGCGGGTAACTGACTGGATGGCGGAGCACTTGGATGAGGAATTCAGCCTCCCGCGGCTAGCTGAGCAGGCCGGCATGAGCGAGTTTCACTTTAACCGCCTCTTTAAACGCGCAACAGGCGTTCCTCCGTCGCAGTATCAGATCAAGCTGCGGATCGACGCCGCACGGCGCTTGCTACGCGAAACGAAGAATAGCGTGATCACAATCGCCAACGAAGTCGGTTATTCTAACCCAAGCCATTTCGCGCAGCTCTTTAGAAAAGAGACCGGGCTTGCTCCTACCGATTATAGGCGTGAGCGATGATCAGCCGTTTCGACAAGGGAGGGATTGGAGGCGGTTCTTCCGTATTCCGACCGAGCGGTCCATCGCGTGAGATGCGTTCGGTGAGAATGAGCCGTTTTACTTAGCGGCCTCCGGTCTTCTTCGTCCGGTCCTTGATAAGCACGTTGTAGACTACGGCGTCCCAGGCATTGTGAATTCCAAGGAAGAGCAAAAGAAGTGCCGAAGCTGCTGCACCAAACAGTGCCTGCCTGGGTTTGGAAACAGCAAGAAACGACGATGCCCCCAACGCCGTAAAGGTCGCCAGCGGCAATGCCGCATGAAACAACCAATCTTCGAATCCCGGCTTATATGCGGCTTGCACACGCATGCGCCTTGCCACGATAGCAGAGTAGACGACCCCTATCAGGGCCACTACGCCCCAAAGGGCTGCGATCGAAGTCATTGTCCGCCATGGGGCACGGATAGCGGCCGACAGGAACAGGACGACACCGAAATGAACGATCGTTGGCGTCGCAAAGGCAGCGTTGGCGTCCTTTGCGTGAAGCGGTGGACGTTCGGCGATGAGCGTCAATACGACGAATTGCAACCCAACCAAGGCCCCCGCAGCTGAGCCGACGATCATGTAGAAGCTGTCCCATTCGCCAAGTTCGGGCATATCGGTGTTCGGGTTCTTCGTATTAGTTGTTACTGAATGAAGCCGAGATTCTCAGTAAGCACACGCAACTGCTGGGCTACCGGTACGTCCATTAGCGAGGTGCAATATTCTCAACATCAGAGGCTCCGCTTGGTGTGTGCTAGTCGTGCGGGCGTGTGTCCTATGACGCCTTGTGGACCCCTAGACTGTCTCGGATATCGAGCCCCGCTGTCATCGCCAGCTTGACTACTAGATCGGCAACGCTCTTTCGCGATACCTGCTCGGTGGCATTAACGAAAGGTTCGCCTTTCCGCGTGGTCGCGTAGTCGATCTCGTCCCTGTCATTCAGCCAAGCTGGCCGCAATATAGTGTAATCGAGTCCGGATCCCTCGATGACGGCGGCGGCCTTTCGGTAGGGATCGAGAATGCTTCCGTGACGTTCGCCCGGAATCTCGTCGTAGATTCCCATCGAGCTTATGAAGATCAGGCGCTTGATTCCGGTCTTTTCCATGGCCTCAACAATACATCGGGCCTGCTGCTCCAATTTACCAGCAAGGTTCGCGTAGACGACATCTTGACCGGCCATAGCTCTCTCCAACGAGACCGTATCGAGGACATCGCCTTCCACGACACGCGCACGGTCTGTATAGCCAGACAGCTTGAGCCGACGAGCCTTTCGCAAGTAGAGTGTCAGTCGGGCGACGGTGCGCTCCAAGAAAAGGCCCGTGGCCACACGGGCGATCTGCCCGTGGGCGCCGAGAATCAGGATGTTGGGAATGGTGGACAAGGTATTAGCGTATGCTTGTTGCGGCTACTCTACTACCCAAGGAGCAAGGCGTCTAACGGGAGATTGCTCGGACTATCGTCCCCTTGCGCCAATCGTGTGCTTCGGCCGGAAATCGCTCATTCCTTCGCAAGGCGTTTAGCACGCTCATTCCGTTTCATGAATGGCAAGTGGAACTCGGAAGTGACCAATAGCGGACGATTTCGGGAAGATCTACCGATCAATCTTGGGACTCGTTTAGCACTGCAACAATGTGTGCTTCCCCGGATATTTCGGACACGCGTTGAGCGTGGTTGTTGATGGTTTGATTATTAGCTAGAAGGAGCTAGATTCCGGTGAATCCAAGATTGGATTCCTCGTACTCGTTTGGCAGTGAAATCGAGCCGGTGTTTAGCACCCTTTGGTTCGTGCTAAACAACGACCTGGTCCACCAAACGGGAATCGAACGGTGAGCGGTTCGAAATTGGTAGGTGGCCGGAGGGCAGCAGGAAGTGGGTTTAGCGCATTAGGGGAATTGCCGTAGCGGCTGCTGGCCAATCCCGGATTTCAAAGGCTCTCCTAAACGGATTCGCAGGCGAATGCTTTGTTTGTAGGTGTCCGGTCAAAGACCTCCTATTGGGGAGCCATGCGACAGGGCACTTGCAGTCTTTGAGTGGTCTGTCCGGTTTTTCCCGCTCTCCTGCGTTCCTGGCATACGATTCGGTAGACCTGTTCGGTCGAAGACTCACACAGTACCCCCTTCGATTCCTGGCCCAACGCCATAGGTCTTGGGGCGTTGCCCCTCACGGCACGCTGGTCAGGAAACGTGCGTGGAATGTCTGCCCGGCGGCGCCGGCGACGCGGAACGATAGCCGTATCGTCGGTGAAAGCCGGTCAATGGCCGCTCCGGGATCGGCGCAAACCAGCTTAAGCGCGGAGGCGGCCAATTCCATTGTAATGGTTGCATTGTTGACTTGCGTCGGGTCGCTCACAGCAACGTCCAAGAAGGCCCCCCTGGTCTGAAGAAGAACACTGGCCATTCTGTCCACCGTGATGTTCCCGATTGCTGAGCGCCCATCACTCCAGAAGTTCGCCGCCGTCAGGCCAAGCGAGTCCACGCGCACTGCCTGGATTCGATCGGAATTTGCCAGTATCTCCACTCTCGGGTGCTTGGCATAGTCGGAGACCTGCGCCGCGCTGTATCCGGGTAACAGCACATACGAATAGGTTGCTCCGGCTGGATTCGTTCCGTGGGAAAGCCAGAGTGTAAGATAGTTGCGGGATACGGTCTTCGTGGTTTCGTTCCAAACGCCCGATCTTGCCTCTCGCAGTCCATACAGCCTGGCGGGCGCCGGGAAAAAATAGCCGATATCCGCACCTTCCGTCTGGCCCGCCAGGTGAGCCCAGGTCACATCGCGCATAGCCTCTGACCCGCCAAGCGCTCCGGTCTTTCGCGTGCCGTCCACCGTAAGTGTCTTGTCGCCGCCACCATGCAGGAGGCGGTTTTCGACGACGGTTTCGATCGGCCGAGAATCGCCGCTGCGGATATCGCTGCCCAAACAAACAACCTCCCCGTCGAACATGAACCATGACTTCTTCGCTGTGAGCGTGCTACCCCACGCCCGGAGTTGCATTCCAGCCGCCCCGTAGGCGCCGAGCGACGCACCGCCGACCCAGGTCGTCGCCGGGGCCTCGCTTTGCCCTGATGCGGGCTCGCGGATCTGACCTACATCGATCGTGGTGCCCGGAAGGCGGTGCGGATCAACGGTTGGCCAGAAGTCGTCGTCAAACTGCGTCAAATCGGAATTGTAGAGGTAAAGCATGCCTTCGCCCGTGTGCCAGCCATTCACATTCTCACCATGGATGCTTTCGTAGGTAAAGACGCGGCTGGATGACATGCTAAGCCCAAGGCCAAAACCCGGGGCCAGGTGAACCACGCGATCCATTCCGGCAAAGACAAAATTCCCGATGAGCTCACCTCGAGGCTTCACGGTCGGGTCGGCAATCAGTTGCCGCACGGCGCCCTTGAGTCCGAGAGGTGCAGTCTCGACGAAGTCAAGAACAGTGTCCGCCCCGGCCCAGTACTTCAGCATCGATCGCATCCGAGCGGCGTCCGCCTCCGGGGCGAACTGGGAGATCAGGAGGATGTTCTGCATGATTCCGTGCCCGATGACGTGTTCAGAAGCGGATTTGCGGGAGATCTCCCGGCCCTGCACCATGGCCATTACGCCGCCGCGATAGATCACCGGCTCCAGAGCAGTGAAGACTAGCCGATAGAGGTTTGCTATATTTGGGTCGGTCACCCTCCAGGAGGAACCCGAGGCGCTTTCCCTATTGGGTCCGTTAAGAAGCGCGAGCACCGGTGCGAGCTTGCCAAGCAAAGAGGCACCATAGCCTCCAGTGTAGGGGTGCCCCCGATGCTGAATGAATGAGCCGTCGGCGTAGAAGCCGTCGCCACGTTTCACGTAGATGAAAAGCTCGCTGAATGCATCGCGCGCGGCGAGCAGCTTCGCACTGTCCTTCACGATGATGCCGCGAATCGTCACAATGTGGATCTTCCACATGCGGTTGGCGGCGGTGAAAGACCACTTGGTGCCGCCGGGCGCGGGCGTCGTCGCCGAGGGGGTGAATTTGTCCACGGCCCGCATGTAGCTGGCTACCTGGGCGGCGCTCAGTTCATCAAACATCAGGGCCGTCGTGTCGACGAGCTCAGCAGGTGCACCGATCTCGAGGTGCCACCACTCGTCGTGCATCGGTGTCGTCTCGTTGTAACGATGGGCATACACCCAATCGAGGCCGCGGACGATGTCGGCCTTCAACGACGCGTTGCCCTTCAGGCTGGATCCCGGAGTCGCGTAGGCCAGCGCCATTGACTTCAGGCGCTCATAACTCGCCGTGATGTCGCCCGTATCGGTGGTGCTGGCTAAGTCGGCCCAGAGAAAGGCGCGGGTTGGCGACTTATCCATCGTCGACCAGTAGGAATTCGCCGCAGAGCTGAGGCTGCTGATGGAGGAAGCAACGGCGGGATCCGTCAAATCCAGGTGACTGCCGCCTGTGAGCATCTCCGCCCACTTCTCCCGCAGGACGTCGAACTCGTCCGCCCGGCATGTGTGCGCCCAACCGAACAGATTGAGCGCCAAGCCCAGGCTGCCGCACCGGACGAAAAGCGCTATGCTTGAGGCATTGCGTGCTGCCGCTTTGCAGCATTGCCAGAGGACGGAGAATCTATGCGAGTAGGTCATAGGCGGAATGCGTCAGAACTCAGCGACACCGTAGGTTGGGAGCGGGTATTGGTCTGCCGTTATCGCGGGCGGGGCCTTTGAAGCTGCTGGCGATCCCGTTGCTTGAGAGGGTTCAGCATGGAGAGAGATAACCTCTGCCATCAAAGCAAGAACGCAGGCAAGACGTAGATCCATAGCGGGGTACACCCGTTATGGCCCACAAGGGTCAGTCTGGAAGGGCTTTCACCCCAAGAATTCAAGCGTATCCTTGGATAAATCCACGAGTTTTGTGTGGGTTTGTCAGCCGAACCATCAGCTAAACAACGAGATGCATGCTAATTGTGCCTTGTTGTTCCAGTTCGGTTAAGCAACCCTGCCCGGTTGCGATTTAGAACTCCTTCGTCCGCGCTAAACCAACAAGTGCTCCACCAAACCGGTCTCGAACGGCCTTTGGCCTGAATTGGGCAGGTGCCCGAGGGTGTGGAGGAAGAGGAAACGAATTTGTTCAGCGGTCTACTGCCAGTCGCTTAGCGACGGCCGACGGAGAATAGGGGTCCCTTCCCAGTGTGATGCCACGATGACATCGGGCCGTTGTGACAAACAACCGTGCAATAAATGACGTTGACTTCCATTGAAGTGTACTATTGTACTAGTACATTATGAATTTGGCCAGTACTCCTTGGACAATCGAATTTCACTCCGGTGTCCCCGTCTACAAGCAAATCATCCATCAAGTTCAGGCTGCGATTGCCGATGGTCGATTGCGCCCGGAGGACCAGTTACCGACCGTTCGTGCGCTCCACCAACAGCTCAACGTCAACCCGAACACAGTGGCGAAGGCGTATCGCGAGTTGGAACTCGCTGGTCTTATCACGACCCAGCGCGGTAGCGGCTGCTTCGTGGCGCCTTCAGCCGAGCCCCCTAAGCTTTCTGCCAGGGACCGCAGAGCCAAGGCGGAGCAGCTTGGTTCGCGATATATGGCCGAGGCTCAGAGCCACGGTCTTTCCATCGACGATCTCATCCAGAATCTAACCCGGAGGAAATCCCATGTCTGATCTAAGCGGCAAATTCTCTCGGAGTTGGCAACTGTTCGTAAACTCCCTTCAGATCATCGGCCGGCAGCCGAAGTTGCTGCTCTTCCCGGCCATGGGATTCGCATCCACCGTCGTGGTCATGCTTTGCTTTCTTTCGCCCGTTGCGCTGTTGCCGACTGGACATGTCTGGAGCCAGTTAGAGCACTGGAAGGCGGTTGCGCATAGGTTGGTCGAGCTGACGCCATCGGTCGGTACGACCAGGCACGCGATTCCTACAACAACCGCGGAAATCTATCTGGTAGTTCTGTATTTGGCTTCGATGTTCTGCGCGACGTTTTTCAACGTCGCATCCTACCACGAGATCATCAAGGCGTTGGCGGGTGATGAAGTGTCGATTGGGGAAGGTCTACGCTTCGCTAATAGCCGACTCCAGGCCATCCTGTTTTGGAGTCTGTTCGCTGGAGTGGTGGGGCTGATCATCATGACGCTTGAGAAGCGCTTCGGCTGGGTTGGTCGGTGGGTAATGAGATTTGTCGGCATGGCCTGGAGTGTGGCGTCAGTTTTTGTAATCCCAGTCATTGTCAGGGAAGATTGCGCCAACCCTTTCGCCCTCCTTCGCACGTCCGCCTCCGCGCTGAAGAGGACCTGGGGTGAGTCGTTGATAGGATACGTCGGCATCGCGATCGGAACCTGGATCATGCTGCTAGGTTCGCTTGCCTTGATTATCGCTGCGGGGCTGATGCTCGCATTGTTGCACCATCCAGTGCTCGTCTTGACGGCTGTCCTCCTGTGGGTCCTGGCACTGGTGGCATTCGGATACCTGCTCAGCGTCGCCAGCAATATCTTCAAGGGCGCCCTTTTCGTATACGCTTCAGAGGGAGTGGTCCCCGCGCCCTACTCGGCCGAACTTCTAGACGCCGCATGGAAGGTGAAGAAGGGCTGAACCCATTGGATCTCGGTGATTTCGGCTGACGGTCTCGGAAGCAAACCACCGAGCGCATAGCAGCCTAAGACCATACAGGGTAACAAGAAGAGATTGTCTCAGATGAGAATTAAGCACAGGACTTTCGACGGTGTTTAGCAGTGAAACCAAGCAGTTGTTTTGCACTCCATTCTCGGTTCGTAGAAAATGTCTAGCGCCCTTTGGTTCGTGCTAAACGATAACCTGGCCCACCAACCCGGACTCGAACGGCCGCGGGCTCAAATTGGTTAGGTGGCCGTCGGGCTGGAGGAAGCGGGTTTAGCGCCCTGCACAGAATGTCCAAGGGACAGAACGCCAATCTGGGGTTTCGAGAGCACTGCTAAACGGTTTCGTAGCTGGCCGCCAGGCACTATCCCGCACCGCGCTTCGAGCAACCGTTGCCGTGAGGGGAGTTAGACTTCCCGCTTCTCGTGAGCAGTCCATCTGGCGAAACCGTGAGTCTCTGGCTCGCGGCTTTCAAAATTCGCAGCACTGAAAGTATCGTGCTCCAACTGCGTGTTGTCGCCGAGGCACCGAAGAGTTCGTCAATCTGGCCAAGGTAGGCGATCGTTCGCATGTGACGCCGGTACACTCCAAAAAGAAGTCGATCTTTCGAACCAATAATCTGGACAAACGGTTCCCCGCTTTGCGGGATGGCAATCGGAAGCGAAAACTTGTGGCGACTGGCCTTCGATAGGATGCTCACAAATGGAACAACATCCTGGCTTGGTGGCTCATGTCCAAATGGATTCTCCAGCTCCAATCGGGAAAGGTCTCTGTCGTCACAGAAAGCGATTTCCGCTTCAAACGGCAGCTTCCGCCGCAATTCCGCAAGGAACTTTGTGCGAGAGCCAGGCTTTCGAACTATGAAAGTTCCTGCAGCGCCGACATTCACAACATCATAGGCGCCCAGTTCTCTTGCGAGGACACTTGGGCGAAAGGTCCTGTGGCCTCCAACATTGATACCCCGGAAGAAGACTATCAGAGCCATAGGCGTGCGCATGCCAAGAGCGATTAGGTTGTTTCGATTCGCCGGGCTTTGCGTTGATCAATACTGTCCAACGCCCTCCGACTCAACCGCGGGATCTAATAAGCCTGTGGCTTTAACTGGCTGGTACCAATTTCTCGCCCTTGTTAGAGTCGTGATCGGGTCGTTGTTTAACACTGCACGTGCATGAATCATAGGGGGGAGGGACGGAATCCTTTGCAATTTGGAGCGAACTGATTGCCGACTGATTCGCTGTGAAATCGATCGCGTGTTTAACACTCCATTTCGGTTCGTAGAAAATGTTTAACGCCCTTTGGTTCGTGCTAGATAACAACATGGTCCACCATCCCGGACTCGAACGGCCGCGGGCTTGAATTGGTTTGGTGGCCGTCGGGCTGGAGGAAGCGAGTTTGGCGCCCTGCACAGAATTTTTAAGGGACAGACCGCCAGCCCGGGGTTTCGAGAGCGCTGCTAAGCGGTTTCGCAGCCGGATGCCGTGCCCGAAAATGGGCCCATCTTGCAACAGTTGGTCCTCAAAGCGAATTGTTGCGCAGGTTGGAAGTTTGTTGATAGACGCCCGTGATTCAGCTCGCAAAGCGACTGTCGGACAAACCTTTGTTGAGCCGTACCTCGCCACATTTGCATGCTCTCCGCAATGCTGACATCCGCGTGTCGGCGCCGATGTGGGCTCTGAGCCGAAGGCGCACAGCGAAATCACCTGCGCGCTCACGCCTAAACTACTTGCCCGACGCCGCCGAACCGTCGGGTGCGGCCGGCGCGAAACCCCACGGGGTGCCTCGCAGCGAAGCGGCGACGATCCATGCCGACGCCGCCAGCAAGAAGGTCACAAAGGTCTCCGAACATTGAATCTGCATTGAAGGCGCCCATTCGGGCGCGGGTTGCGCGAAAAAACTCGGTAACCAGACCAAGACGCCAAAAAGACTTATCATTATGGCCTCCAGTGTCGCCGCCAAGTGAGGAAGAACCCCAACGATAAGACCGAAGCCCGCGGCAGCGTGGAAGGCTCCGGTGAGATACGTGAGCCCCTTCGGATCGGGAAGCCACGCCGGTATCATCTTCGCCGTAAACGTTGCGTAGGCGAAATGTGCGGCGCCGTAAGCCACGCAAGCCGCACCGAAAAGAACTCGCGCCACATGTAGCGCGCGGTCGCCTGCCATCACAGTCACCGCGGGCGCGCCATGTTGGCGGCGAAGAACCGCGTAGAGAATCCATATGCCAAGCAGTGGTCCCAGGGCCTCGCAAAAACCGTACCAGGAGCCGACGATCTGAGGCTTGAGAAAAACGGGGCGCGCACGTGCCACGGCCCAGACAGATTCGTACAATCCGATGATCATCGCGCTTGCCAAGGCTGAGCGCGCAAAGAACAAGCCGGCGCTTGCAGCCAGCAAGATCGCCCCCGATCCATATGCCCAAACTTCCGGCCAGGGAAGCGAAGCTGGAAACGGCTCCAAAATTGGCGCGAAGTTACCGTAGACCAAACTAAGTATTGCGAGGCCTGCCACCGCGATTCCGAACAGAGCATGGCCGATTCCAGATATCCGCATAGTGAGGTTGCCTACTTCCAGCTACAGCCCGCTATAGTGGTCGGGCCAGCATTCAAGCATGCAATAGTATCCCTACGATTGGGTTTTGCCGGTCTGAGCATAGTTGGCCTGTTAGGTCGTTCGCATGCCGGTATTGTCGCCGGTACGGGCCGGTTAGGCCAACAAGATTGGTGCCCACCTTGGCGAGGCAAGCCCACCGAAAGCGAATGTTTCAAAA
>Ga0181530_10000280_pt1 | contig 65440 bp, 45 predicted proteins | sample PEATcosm2014_Bin_42_FD_119769 | JGI IMG/M metagenome (GOLD analysis project Ga0181530, IMG submission 119769) | Peatland microbial communities from MTU Mesocosm Facility, Houghton, MI, USA - PEATcosm2014_Bin10_60_metaG | ecosystem: Environmental > Terrestrial > Soil > Wetlands > Peat | place...
ACCCAGGATGAGGTTGTCGAACACATCGATCTGCGCCATCACGCGAACCTGGTCCGAGATGTTGATGGTGGGTTCGAGCCGCAGGCGCATATTGGTATCGCCCAGGTTCTTCTGCGCACAGCCGGTCGTGTTGGTGCCGCACTCGAGCGGCATGGGGAAGGGAGGGTAGCCAAGCTGGGGATTGCCGCTACTCACGTAGCCCAGGCCCATGTTGAAATTGTGCAGCAGCTCGGGGCGCACACGGTAGTAGCCGTCGAGTTCGATCACCTGGGTCCGGCGTCGGTGCTGGTTGGCGTAGCCCGACTCGGGCCCGGCGTCAGCCGCTGCCTTGCCTTCCTCCTCGGGCGCAGCCTCGGCTGGGCCTTCCTCGTGGTCCTGGCCGGCTGGAGGTGGTGCCCCCATTCCGCCGGGGGACATGCCGCCGGGCATGGCTCCCATCTGAGCCTGGGCAGCGCCCGCGCCACCCACAAGGGTTGCGAAAACAAGAGAGGACACCAGGCAGGGCCTGGTCTTGGAGCGGAAATGGTTCAGCTTGGTCATCGCAACGTCCCTAGGTAGGCGCACCTTATAACAACAGGTTGCCCGCTCGGCCAACGTTCTCGCTATGATGGCTGCGTGACTTCCGACACTCTTCGCCCCTTGTGCGGCCAGCTTCTCTCGGTCGGCTTCGACGGACCCGCCGCGCTGGCCGAATTGCTGGACCGCATTGCGCGCTCGGAGGTGGGCGGGGTGATGTTGTTCCGGCCCAACATCGTCGAGCCCCTGCAGGTCGCGGATCTGGTGCGCACCCTTCGAAGCGCCAGCCCGGACGGGTTCCCGCTGGCGGTTTCCGTCGACCAGGAAGGCGGATTGGTGCAGCGGCTGCGCCAGCCGCTGACCGTGTGGCCCGACATGCTCTCGGTGGCCGCGGCCGGGGATCCCGCGCGCACCGAGGCGGTCGGTCGCGCGCTGGGGGACGAGCTTGCGGTCCTGGGCATCGGCTGGAACTTCGCCCCGGTGCTCGATGTGCACACCAATCCCGCCAATCCGGTCATCGGCAACCGTGCCTTTGGCGTGACGCCCGCGGCTGTGAAGACCCATGCGCTGGCATTCTGGCGCGGGTTGCGCGCGGCCGGCGTGCTCGGTTGTGGCAAGCATTTCCCCGGCCACGGCGACACGCAGACCGATTCGCACCTGGATCTGCCCGCGGTGGTTCACGACGACACCCGCTTGCGCGCCGTGGAGTTGGCGCCCTTTGCCGCTGCGGTGGCCGCGGGCCTGTCCGCGATGATGACCGCTCATGTGTTGTACCCGGCCTGGGATGCGCGCCTGCCCGCCACGTTGTCGCCGCGAATCGCGCGCGATATTTTGCGCGGCGAACTGGGCTTTGCCGGCCTGTTGGTGAGCGACGATCTGGGCATGCGTGCCGTGGCCGACCGCTGGCCCATCGAGGAGCTGGTCGTGCAGAGCCTGTTGGCGGGCGTAGACCACTTCCTGGTGCGCGAGCCGCGGGAACGACAGGAGGCGGCCTTCGCAGCCCTGGTGCGCGCGGCGGAGAGTCACTCTGACGTGCGCGCGCGGGTGCGGGAGAGCGCGGCACGCGCGGCGCGATTCAAGGCGCTGCTCAGCCCGCGCATGCCGGCAGACAACGCCGAACTACTCGCGCGGCTGGGCACCCCCGAGCACCAGGCTCTGGCTGCGTCGTTCCCGCGGGTCGACGCCACCGCGGCGACGGGCTCGCCGGTCGTCGACGGTTGATCATTTTACTTGCAAACGAGGAACTGGACGTCGTCGATCCACAGATCGTAGACCTGTCCGCCGGCGATGGACCAGTCGATGGAAACCAGCTTGCTGGTCGTGAGGGCCGCAGGACGGGGTTCGCCCCAGCCGACCTGCTGCTGGGTCTCGGAGAACAGGATCCGGTATTCCTTCCACTGGTTGGTCACCGTCACGTCCTTGCCGAAGTGATTCCAGCAGACCTTGCAGACCCCCGCATTCGGGTGCGTGTTCACGTCGCCGATGGCGAATCGGATCTGCCGGGTTGCATTGGCGCCCACCTTGGCCTTGAACGAAACGCCTACGTACTTCGAGGCGTCGTACACGCCATCCTGGCGGGTGAGCAGGTTCAGGCCGAATCCCGCGCCCCAGGTCTCTGGGCCTCCGATGGCGGTCTTGCCCACACCCCGCAACGCCAGGCCCGAGCCGTCGGCCCCTCCTTCGCTGGGAATGAAGGGATCGGGTCCGATGGTCGAGCCATGCTCGTCGTGCTTCGTCCACCAGTAACCATCCCGGCCCGCGATCACGGTAATCTGGGTGTTCTCATCCTCAAAGTCGTCGATCAGACCGTCGTCCGCGGGGCGTGTGCCCTGCCGGCAGGTCTGGACGTCGGCCACACCCGGGGTGCCGCCGGCCGTGCGAGTTTGTGAGACGCCTATGCAGCCGGAAGCGGCCCCCATCACGAGAAAGCACGAGAGGAGACGAGACATGGAATGCCCGGCACTATACCCCAGGCTGCGGCTTTTCGGGCCGAAGAAAACGATGGTAAGCCAAGCCGTAACTTGGTAAGAGGCTCTTACCAACCTACCCTTCGGTCGCGGTGTGATCTGCGCGCTTCTTATCCTGAGATTCCTGGCCCTGCCGGTCGCCGGTCCCTCGGCTGAGACGGCCGTGTCCGCTGAGCCCGCGCCCAGCGCGCCGGTCGTGGCGGAACAACCGGCAGCGCCAGCCCAGCCCAGCCCAGCGGCCGCTTCGCCTGCGCCGGCCCCGCAGCCCGGCCCCGCGCCGACGACCGCGGAGGCTCCGGCCCCAGCGCCGGCCGTCGACGGGAATTCTCGCGTGGCGAGCCCACCGGCTTCGCCTGTAAGTGACGATCTGGCTGGTGGTGCAGGCTACCTGCCGGGGTATCGCATGTTCCAGGGGTTGACTCTGCCGCCGCTCTCGCCGCGGGTTGGTTCGGCTGCCGGAGGCATCACGCCGGGTTTTGCGGCGCCCATGCCGTCAGGATACGCAAGCGGATGGACCCTGCGCTACACGGGGTTTCTGAGTGCCAGCTTCCAATCCAGTATCGGTCAGCGCGCTTCGCCCTTGCCGGGACAGAGCACGACGGTTTTCCACGTTCCCCCGCAAACCCTCGACGAATACGCGTCCTTCCTGGGGACCAACACCATGCCGGGGCAGTGGGTGGCGATGAATTTTTCCTACGGCAATGGTCTCGTCTCGGCCAACGTGACCATCAACACCTGGAATCCCACCGATCCAACCACGTATTACCAGATCGGCAGCCAGCTCTTTCTGCTCAACGCCTATCTCGAATTCACCATTCCCGCAATTGGTCCCCTGCGGCCACGAATCATGGCCGGCTATTTCGGGCCCTTCTATGGCAGCCTGAGTGAGTACGGGCTGGGCATGTACACCAACCCGCTGGTGGGATCGCCCCGTGGCGTCGGCGAGCTGACCATCATCGAGTATCGCCTGCGACCAACCCTGACCCTGTTCGTGGAGCACGGGATCATGGGCAATCGCAACGGCGACGTGCCGGAGGGCGTGGTTCCCACTGGCGGCAACGGATCCATCAATCCGGCCTTCCCGTCCTCCTGGATCCACCACGCCCACCTGATGCTGCGCCGGAGCGGCGACACCGAGGTCCGCACCGGATTGCATTACCTCTACAACTGGGCACAGGACGATCGCGCGCAGCAGGCGTTCGACAACCCCACCACGCGCGAGATCAATGAAGCCTACATCAAGGATGGCAGTATCACCGTGCTCGGGTGGGACGCGACCGTGCGCAACTCCGCCTGGGGCTACCTCGGCGCCGCGGCCTCCTACGTCCAGGGCGAGAACGCCTTCCCCGTGAAGGGGCTCATCACTTTCGGGGGCGACGGCCAGAGCCTGACTGACCGCTGGTGGGGGCCGATGAGTGGTGGTACGGGCAAGCTGATGGCCATGGGCCTCAACTACAACACCAGCCTGGGCCGCATGTTGCGACCGTCGTACTCGGCTGATGCGCCGGATGTGGCAATCCAGGCAGGTTTCATCATGGCCTACACGTGGACGCAGACGCTGACCCAGCCGGGCACGGGACCCGTGGGCAGCGCCCCCAGCGCCCCCAGTCCCTTGCCGGCGTCGGTCGACCTCTTCAATCATCGCTTGCGCTACAAGTTCGGGGTCGAGTCCATCTACACCTTCTGTCCCTGGATGGGCGTGGCCTTGCGCGCCGACCGCGTGGCACCCAATTCCAAGGACTCGGGTGAGACATTCTACGTGTTGGCGCCGCGACTGGTGTTTCGCACCAACTGGGTCACGCGCGAAACGATTTCGATCATTTACGGCAGGTGGTTCTATGGCCCTCGTAGTCATCCCGAGGCGAACTCCATCATATCGGGAGACGTGGGTCTCGACGACCAGTTAATCGCCTTCAATGTGAACATGTGGTGGTAACCATGGATGACAGGTTCAGAATCCGCGCCTTGCGCGCGTTCGTGATCGGGACGACAGGGGTCGTGACCCTGGCCAGCGCCGGCCCGGCCCACGCCCAAGGGGCAGTCGTTCCGCAGACCGATGCCATGTCGCAAGGGTTGCGCTTCGACCCTTCGCTCAGCCTCGATCCCACCTTGCCTCAGGTGGGCGCGATGCCCGGGGGCCTGACCCCGGCGTTTGGCCAGCGCTCACTCAGCGAGGGTGAATGGCGGTTCGATCTTCACGGCTACATCCTGGCGCCCTTGAACATGGGGTTCAACACCCGGCCCAATCCCCTGCCCGGGCAGAGCAAGACCGTGCTGCACGCGCCTCCGGTGGTTCCCGACGATCTGGAAACCTTCTCCCACACCGGCGTGGTGCCCACCACCTACGTGCAGCTCAATTTCTCCGAAGGCAATAGCATCGTGACCGCGAACGTCAGCCTGCTGGCAAAGCAGGCCAACGTGTCGGAGAGCTTCCTAGAGCCGGCTGACCAGTTGGGCATCACCGACGTCTTCCTCAGCATCTTGCCCCCCTTGGGCGAGACGGTTCACATGCAGGCGCTGCTGGGCGCCTTCACCCTCCGCTACGGCTCGCCCGGCGAGTACGACGAGGGACGCTACGGCACGCCGCTCATCGCGCGCATCAACGGCGTGGGCGAGCACGTGGCGCTGAAGACCGGATGGCGAAAATTTTCCTTCACGCTCGAAGAGGGCGTGCACGGGCAGACCAACACAGCCTCGGTCACCGTCACGCCAGACGTGTGGAACGACTTCGCCGACCCGGGCGCGGGCAGCACCTTCGTGGCCCATGTGCACGGGGCCGTGGGCTACGCCGACCGGGGCATGGGGGTGATAGTCGGGGGACATTTCTTGCGTGCCTTCAGTCAGGATGACCGGGACGGAACCTCGGCTCCTGATGGACGCATCGACGTGGAGGCCGGAGACGTGCGTCTGAACATGGCGCGCTTTGGTCACCTGTATCTGGCAGTGTCGCGCACCGATGCCCTGCAGGCGCGCACCGTGAGCCGGATCATCAGCATTCTCAATACCCAGGGGGGCAAGGGACTGATGGACAATTACCTCGGCGAGCAGAGCGGCGGCACCGGCAAGCTCATGACCGTGGGTGGACAGTACGATCTCAGCATCGGCCGGCTGGTCAGCTACCCTGTGCCCTTCTCGGGCGACGGGCCGGATCTGTTCGTCAGCCTGTTCGGCATGATGACCCATGTTTCCAGCGCGGACAAAATCGGCGACCCCCAAACTGGCCTGCCCTACGACAACGTCACCAAGAGCAAGTTCGGCATCGAGGCAACCTACAGCCTGCTTTCCTGGCTGGCGGCGTCCATGCGTTATGATCGAGTAGATCCGGACCTGGACGACAAGCGCTTCAGCTTCTCGGTGCTTTCGCCCCGGATCATTTTTCATACCGGCTGGCAGTCGACTGATCAGATCGTCTTGCAGTACTCACACTGGTTCAATGGCAGCCTTACCACGGTGCGGGTGGGCGATCCGCCGGTGGAGGACATGTCGGTGGTTCCGGACCGCGACATGCTGTCGCTGTCCGCACGCATGTGGTGGTGAGAACCGTGACCCAGGAGAAGCCACAGCGAGCCGAGTTGCAGCGCGGGCTGCTGGTCGGGCTGTGCATGCTGGCGGCTTGTATTCCCGATGCGGGTAATCAGACCCCGGCCGCGCCAGCCGGCTTTTGTGTGAGGCCACCGGCGCAGTGCACACCCGATGTGGGGGCGCCGACCGTGGACTGCGCCGCAGCCGAGGCGGGCCTGGAATTCTTTCCCTTCCCGATCGCGGACTTCGAAGAGGCGAACGGCGCCAATCAGTTCATCGGTCAGTTCATGTATTCATACACGGATGCAACCGCCCAAGTGTATGCCAACAACGACGGAACGCAGGCCCCGGTGGGATACGAACCCATGGCGACTGCCACCAATGTGTGCAATACGGACACGCAAAACCATGTCTTGCACGTCTCGGGTGGGCCATTTCTCGGCTGGGGTGGCGGGATGGGCGTGGCCATGGAACATCTCAACCAGGACCTGGGATTGTGTCCCTATGGCGTGCCCTCGCAGTACGATTTTTGTCCTCCGGCTGAAGCAGATGATGTGGTTGGAATAACGACTCTTGACGTAAGCCAGTGGGACGGCGTCGCAGTTTGGGCCCGGCGCGGACCAGACAGCCAGCCGCTCTTGCGCGTGCTGGTGGGAAACAAGTATGTTGACGAGGACGTCAGTTTTCTTGAGTACGGCGAAGACCCAACCAAGCCGCGCTACTGTGAGAGGGTTCGTGAATGTGACTGCGTGAACGGCAAGGCCTGCGACTATTGGAGCGGTGGTGGTGGTGCAGGCACCGCGTTCACAACTGGCTACTACTGCGGGGATCCGGCAGCGGATCCGGCCCCTGGAACCATTTCCGGTAATGGTGTACAGGCCACCAATAGTTGCAACGCAACCCAGTGCAACCAGCCCTATCCTGCCTACGCGACCATGTACCCAGACTTCAGTAGGTGCGACGAGCCAATAGACCCGGTGTTGTGCCCAGACCCCACTCTCTCCCCGACCACGGGCACCGATCCGCAGTTCTACAAGCGGCCTTGCACCCCGTATGCTTTCCGCACTGGAACACAGGGCAGCTACTGCTTCGATCCTGCCAGCGATCCGCCCCCGGCCGAGCCTGACCAGCAGTGCGGGGACTACTGGACTTTCCCGCTGCACCTGAGCACCGACTGGCAGCTCTTCCTGGTGCCTTTCACGACGATGTATCAGCAAGGTTGGGCGAAACGATGGCCATTCTTCGATATATCATCGGTGTCGGTGGTGCGCCTGACCTGGGACGTCGGCTGGGTTGATTACTGGATCGACAACCTTCGCTTCTACAGGGTGAAGCAATAGACACTGTTCGGCGTATGCCGCTGACAGGCGAGTGCGAACGAAAGGAGACAACTCATGGACAAGATGGCTGTGAACTTGCGACGGACTTTGACGGTTTCGAGCATCCTGGTCTTGGCCGCATCCGCGGCAGGCTGCGGCGGATCTTCGGGCGGGGAGCGGCCCGGGACCGGTGGAACAACTGGCACACCGCAAACCACGGCGGGTGGGGGCGCGACTGCGAGCGGCGGCACCACGGCGGCCGTGGGAGGGACCCCCGCCACAGGCGGAGCCACCACTGCGCCCGCGACCACCGCGCCTTCGACTGTGCTCTCGTGCTCGCCAGGCGTTTCTCCTGCCGCGCCTCTGCTCACGGATTTTTCGTCGGGTACGTCGGGATGGCACGCAACTGTCGGGAAATGGGGAGCGACGGGCAACCTGATAGGTAGCATTTTCAGCTATAACGGGGGCCAAGCTGGCAGCACGATGAATGCGGCCGTAGACACGGTCGGCCAAGACTTGGTGCTGTCTGGAAACGTGCTGGCGGGCGACTATTCCGGCGGTGGCATGTCGTTCGATCAATGCGTGAACACGTCAACTTATACCGGCGTGCAGTTTACCTTGGGTGGAAGCACGGCGGGATGTGACCTCTACCTCGATGTCCAGACCTTCGATGAACAAGGCACGGCCAACAAAGGCGGCTGCACGGGTAGCAGTTGCTACGCGTTCCCCAACGAGAAGCTGACCAGCACCACGGGCGTGGTCACGGTCCACTTCTCGGATCTCACCGGCGGAGTGCTGATCACCCAGCCGGCCATCCGGAACGAGATCGTGGGGCTGCAGTGGCAGTTCCAGTCTCCCGCGCCGGTGGGCGACGGAGGGCAACTCGGCTGCACCGGCATCGCCCTGACCATCACCAACGTCTCCTTCGTCAGCAACTGAGGCTGCGCGAGATTGTCACGGGGCGACCGTGGGTCGCCCCTACGGCCGACATACGAACAGCGTGGCGGAGAGCGGCGGCAGGCGATACTCGATCTGTTCGTCCTTGACCGCGACCGCAGGCATCGGCCGCACGGTGGGCCCAGTCCCGTCCAGCACGAACACGTCCGCTGACTTGCAATCCGCGCCTGCGATGTGGATCTTGCCGGTGAAAGCCGTGTGCAGTTCTTTGTTGATGACGATCAATGAAAGCGCCTTTTTGGAATCCAGCGCCGCGTAGATGGAGGCCTTGGCATTGTCGGTGGTGGCGGCCACCGCGGTGTCGCCAAAACGCCCGTTCTTGCCGTCGTAGTTGCGATACAGGCGGTAGGCGGCCTGTGTGTATGGGGGCAGAACCGTATTTCCGGCGCCGTCTCCCCAGTAATTGGCCAAATACATTCCTTCGCGCCCAAAGATCCCCAGCAGATCCACCTGGGCGAGTCCGCCCGAGATATGCTCGCCCGCCCCGAAATTGTATTCCGTCATGGCCAGCTTGGTGCCTGGATATTGCTCGGCGATTCGTTCGAGCAGCCAGGGGATTAGGCGCAGCGGCTTGCCCCACGACGAGCCGATCCCGGTCCTTTCCTTGTAGTCAGGATCCCAAAGGCTGCGCGGCGCTTGCAGACGCGCGGCCACGGTTCTAGGCGAGACGTCCTTCTCGGTGATGCGCTTGGTGCCGCGATCCTCGGGGTACCAGTGCACATCCAGGGCGTGGATCAGGCGCTTGCCGTGCTTGGCCTCCAGCTTCTTCGACTCCGCCAGGAAATAGTCGAGGTATCGCTCGTACTTCTTGTTCCCTTCGTCCGCGTCGGGGGCACCGTCCAGGGTCATGAACTCGCTCCAGCCGAACATGACACCCCCGAGCACGATCGCGTCGGGATCCACGCGCAGGATGGCGTCGGCGGTGGCCTCGCTGCGGTCAATCATCTCACGGTATGTGGTTCTCTCCGGATGGACCCGTGGATGAGTGCTGGGCCACAGCGCGGGTTCGTTGTCGAGCGAGTAGAACTTGGCGCCGCCCTGCGCGGCCTTGCCCAGCTTGTTCACCAGCAGGTTGACGAACTCATCCTGGAAGACCTTGTCGTCGGCCAGATCGGGCGACAGGGCAAAGGGACCGGGCTTCTTCGGGTAGGAGCGCACCCAGCGCGGGCTGGGCGCCTTCTCGTTCTCGGCCACCGAGCCGTGCTTGTCCGCGCTGACGTAGTCGACCAGAGGGATGGTCACGATCGATTCCATTCCCGCGGTGCGGTTGTCCGACACGAAGTCGAGAAATTGCGCGCCCGGGGTGCTGCAATTGCGATAGCCCATGGCGGTGCAGGCCCACTCGTCGCTGGAATGCTGGTAGTCATTTCCCGCATTCGAGGCGTTGATCTCCCAGTTGTAGGCAGTCTGGCGATTGCCACCCATGCGGCGAAGCGTGGCGCCGAAGCCTTCATTCTTTTGCGAGTTGATGCCGTACACGTACGGACTGATGGCCCGAATGACGACCTTGGGCTTGACTTCGAAGCGCAGATCGCCGCCCTCCACCGGCGGGCCTGCCAGGGCCGCCTGATCGCGTTCCGCGGCCGCCACCGCGTTGGCCTTCTCCCGGCGCCGGTCGGCGGCACGGGTGTTGGGTAGTTGGCTCAGCGGAAGGCGCTTGCCGAAATCCTCGACGGTCACGCCGGCGAGGTCGATGGTCTCTGGCTCGTAGCCGAGGTGGAAATTCATGTGCGCTTCGCCCACTGCGTAGGCCGCCACAGATTGGAAGCGGATCTGCACCTTGGTCCATTGCGCAGGGGCCTGGACGGGGTATTCCACCGACTTGGTGTACGGCGGCTTCCCTAGCTCGAACACGAACGACGTCTCGCCCACGCCGTCCTCCTTGGGCATCTCGGTGCGCAGGTAGAAGGTGGCTAGCAAGAAATCACCAGCCTCGACCGGCGCCGTGGTCGGGGCTTGCAATTGCACCGAATACTCAAGGCCCGAACCTTCCTTGACACGCAAGCGGGTGGCCTCGCCAAAGGGCTGCCGGTGAACCGAAACCTGGCTGACCTCGACCTTCTGCACATCGCCCTGCAGAGTGAAATCGCGCGTCCCGCGACCCCCGAGCAGGTCGATGCGAGGCACGTTGGCGATGCGCGCGTTCGCGGCCTCCAGGGCCTGGGCGGCCTGCGGGGGTTCAGACCCGGCTGAAGAGGGAGGGGGCGCGGTTCGCTTGATGCACGCGCCAAACGTCAGACCGAGCAGCGCGCAGCGATAGAGGGCCTGCATTGACATAAGGCGAGCCTAACGGGTCTCCGCCATTTCGGAAAGGGCTTTTACCTCGGGAACGGCCTTGTTTTCCCCTCGCTCGGAAAGTACGCTGTTGCCGCCGTGGACAACCAAACCAGGCGTCGGCAACCAGTCTCAGTCTGAGCCAACATGCGCGAGCGGCACGAATCCATGCTGGGCAAGGGCAACAACCAGGCCATCCGTGAGGTCAATCGGTCGATCATCCTGGACTTGGTGCGACGGGCGGGACGGGTGTCGCGCACGGAACTGGCACGGCGCTCGAAACTCACCAAGCCCACGGTCTCGACCATCATCGATGAGTTCATCTGCGACGGGACCGTGCGCGAGGTCGGGCTGGGCGAGTCACTCTCGGGCGGGGGCCGGCCGGCGCGGCTGCTGGAGTTCAACGACGCCTCCGCCGCCTACCTGGGCATCCATTTCGGCGTGCGCGCGACGCGGGTCGCGGTGGCCGACGCTCGCGGCGTGATCCGCGTGGTGCGCGGGCGACCGTCGCTGCGGAATGCAGCGGCGCGGGCGAGCAAGGTGGTGCGGTCCATGGTCAGTGAGGCCTTGCAGGCGGCCAAGATCCCGCGAGCCCGGGTGGCGGCCGCGGGTGCGACGGTGCCTGGCCTGGTCGACCAGGCCAGCGGAGTGTGCGTGCTGGCGCCCAACCTCGCCTGGCAGGACGTGCCCTTGCGCGAGATCCTGCAGGACGAGTTGCGCGTGCCGGTGGTGGTCAACAACATCACTCAGGCGTCTGCCGTTGCCGAGGGGCGGGTGGGGGCCGCGCGTGGCGTGCGTTCCTATGTGTGGCTCTACGTGGGCAGCGGCGTGGGCGCGGGCATCGTGATCGACGGGAAGCTCTTCCATGGGCAGAGCGGTTTCTCGGGCGAGATCGGTCACTGTCCGGTCAGCGACGACGGGCCGCTGTGCGGGTGCGGCCGGCGCGGCTGCCTGGAAACCGTGGCCTCGACCATGGCACTTCTGCGCGCGGCCGAGGACGCGATCGCGGGCAAGCAGGCGCCGCGACTGTCACGCGTGGAGGGACGGCTCGACGTGGCGGGGATCGCGGCGGCGGCGGTTCAGGGCGACGCGGTCGCCAAGCGCATCCTGGCCCAGTCGAGCGAGCACCTGGGCCGAGGCATCTCGTTCTTGCTCAACATCCTGAACCCGGAGATGATCGTGCTGGGCGGTCCCGTGATTGAGGCGGGCGAGCCTTTCCTGCACGCGGTACGCGCCTCGGTCGCGCACCACGCCCTGCTGCCGCACGGGGTGGCCATCGTTCCCTCGACGCTCGGCGATCGCGCCGAGCTGACCGGCTCGGTATTGCTGGCCATGGAGAGCACGGTGCGCTCCTACCGGATCGTCGGCAATCACGACGCTCAGGCGCGTGGCGCGACGGAACTGTAGCGGGTAGTCGTCGGGGGTACAATCCCGTGATGGGCTGGACCAGAGTGTTCGAACCAGACGTGCCCGAGGGATCTGAATGGGTAATGCCGGTCGAAGGTGCGAATGAAGCTGCCGCGTATGAGTTGCTGCGAAACCTATATGGTGCGCCCAGGGGAGATGGGTGGAAGCCATTGGCAATGCGATTGTTGAAGCATGATGAGAGGGGAAGAATGCGGGAGCGGGTGGACTTTCCATGGCACGGCACGCAGGTGATCATACTGCGCAAAGGAGCGGTCGAACGGCTCCGGCCGCTGCTCTTGGAAGCCGGAGAGGTCTTGCCTCTGGCGTGCGGCCGGAGTGATCACCGTCGGCCACGGCCTTCTGCGGCTACAGATACCGACTCACCAAGTTCTCCAGCATCTCCTGCCGTCCCGAGCGGGGCTTGGGATCGATATTGCGTGACGTGACCCGATCGGCGATCTGGGCGAGCGAGAGCTTCCGGTCGAGGATCTCTTTTCCCAGCCCGTCTTTCCAGCCGGCATAGCGCGCGTCCACCAGGGCGGGCAGCTTGCCGTCGGTCAGGATGCGGTCAGCGACCAGCAAGGCGCGTGCCAGGATGTCCATGCCGCCCACATGGGCGTGGAAGAGATCCTCGGCGTCGAAGCTCTGCCGGCGCACCTTGGCGTCGAAGTTGAATCCGCCGGTGGTGAAACCGCCGGCTTGCAGGATGCGCGCGAGGAGCAGCGAGATCTCGCCCAGGTCATTGGGGAATTGATCGGTGTCCCAGCCCAGCAGCGTGTCGCCGCGGTTGATGTCGATGCTGCCAAACAGGCCGGCCGCCAGCGCGTAGGCCACTTCGTGCTCGAAGGTGTGGCCCGCCAGGGTGGCGTGGTTGGCTTCGATGTTTAGGCGGAAGTCGCCGCCAACCAGACCGTAGCGCTGCAGGAACGCGTCGACCGCCGCGGAGTCGTAGTCGTACTGGTGCTTGGTTGGCTCGCGCGGTTTGGGCTCGATGAGCAGCGGCCCACGGAAGCCGATCTTGTGCTTGTGCTCGGCGACCAGATTCATGAAGCGGCCGAGCTGGTCGAGTTCACGCTTCATGTCGGTGTTGAGCAAAGTCTCATAGCCTTCGCGCCCGCCCCACAGCACATAGTTTTCGCCACCCAGACGCTGGGTCACTTCCAGCGCGTGCTTCACCTGCGCCGCCGCGTAGGCGAAGACCTCGGGATCGGGATTGGTGGCCGCGCCCGCCATGTAGCGCGGGTGCGAGAAGAGATTGGCGGTTCCCCACAGCAGCTTCACCCCGGTGCGCTGCATGTGGCCGGCCAGAACATCAGCCATCCCGTCGAGCCACTTGTTGGTTTCGGCCAGGGTGCGGCCCTCGGGCGACACGTCCCGATCGTGAAAACAGAAGAAGGGCGCGCCCAGGCGGGAGAAGAAGTCGAATGCCGCCGCGGCCTTCAGCTTGGCGCGATCGAGCGCATCGCCCGCGGTCTGCCAGGGTCGCTGGAAGGTTCCGCTGCCGAACATGTCGGTGCCGTCCCAGGCCAAGGTGTGCCAGAAGGCAACCGCCATGCGCAGGTGATCCTCCATGCGCTTGCCGCGCACGACGCGATCCTTGTCGTAGTAGCGGAAGGCCAGGGCAGACGCGCTATCCGGTCCGCCGTAACGAATGGGCTCGATGGCTGAAAAGAATGAATCTCCCATGAGTTTCTTTTACCCCTTTACAAACGGTTTGGCCAGAGCCTCGTTCAGCCGGCGTTCCAGCTCCTGGCCGGCCTGCTCGTACAGCGTTCGGGTGGCAGGGTCGGGATTCACGGCAAGGTGGTCGGCCGGGGCGGAGAAGCGGCGGGCCAGTTGCTCCCACGCGGTTCCGCCCACTGCCTGGGCCGCGCGCAGGGCCCCGCCCAGCGCCGAGGAGTTGGACACCTGCAAAGGCACGATGCGCGCCTGGAACACATCGGCCAGAACGCGCAATATGCCGGGATTTTTCGATGCGCCCCCGGTGACCAGGATGGGATCCATGTCCTCGCCAATCCAGCGCGAGTGCAGGCGCAAGCTGAGCGCCTGTGTCTCGACCACGGCGCGAGCAGCCGCAAACGGGTCGTGCCCGTCGACGAAGGTCGCGGATCCAAACCAGCGAACCACCGGGACAGGCAGGCGCGGCGTGATCTCGGGCACGAAGTAGGGCAAGAGCAGATTGCCCGCGTTGCCAGGCCGCGTGCGGGTCAGGATGGCGTCGGCGAAAGTGTCCCAATCCAGGCCCAAGCGGTGCGCGATCTCCTCGCGCGCGAGCGAGCCGTTGGCGAAACAGGCCAGAGCCATGAAGCCGCCCGCGGGATTGCCGAACACGTGACCATAGCCGCGCGGATCCGTGCGCGGCGCTGCCATGGCCGCGAACACCGTGTCGCTGGTGCCGAGGCTGATGACGGCGGTGCCCGGACGACTGGCGCCCATGCCAACCAGGCTGCTGGGGTTGTCGCCGGTGAACGCGATGACCGGCGTGCCCGGCGCGAAGCCGTACTTCTTCACGAAATACTCGGCCACCACGCCCACGCGCGTGGTGCACGGCACCGGCGCGCGTAGCTTCTTTGCCAAAGCCGGCGCGGTGGCGTCGAGCAATTCACGGCTCCAGGTTCCGGTGCCGAGATCGAGCAGGTTCATGCCCGCCCCGTCGCCCAGATCGATGGGCGCAGTCGCTGCGATGAGCAGCGAAGCCATAAACGAGCTGACCAGATGGATCTCGCAGGTGCGCGCCCAGTCGGCAGGCGAGTCTTTGTAGAACTCGCGAATCTGCGGGCCAGTGAAGCGTTCGATTGCGCGTGAGCCGGTGATGGCCACCACGCGCTCGTCGCCGCCCACGGCGCGCGCGATTTCGGCGCACTCGGCGCTGGTCGCGCTGTCCATCCAGATGGGAGACGTGCGTCGGCTGAGCAACGGCCGCACCTGATCGTGCAGTGGCCGATCCGTCGACCATGTGCCCACCGTGTCGAAGGAACGCGCCAGATACACAGAACCGTGCTGTTGCCCGGCCCCGCTCACGCCGCGCACGCTGCCCAGGTCCACGCCCGCCTTGACCAGATCCGCGAGCAGCAATTCGAGCGCCTCGACCCACATCAGAGGATCGCTGTGCCTGACCCGCGGATCCTCGTGTGCGAGAAAACCCTTGGGCGAATGGTATTGCGGCAGACGTTCGCCGAACACGACGCTGTGATTCGCGCAGACCGCACCGGTGTCCGTGTCGATGATCAGCGCCGACAGGCTCTGCGTGCTGGCGTCCAGACCTAGGAAGCGCGCCATATGTCCTCCAGATTCCCTATGCAGGTGGAACGTCGTGGCTGGCGAGACTGCGACCGGCTTCGCCGGGCTCGAAGAAGTGCACGCGATCCATGTCGAGGACGACGGGCAGGGTCGCGCCCACGCCCAGGCCTCCGTGTGCGTCCACGTGCGCGACGATGCGCTCGTGCCGGGAGGTGGACAGGTAGACGTCCATCTTGGCGCCCAGCGGTTGCAGCAGCCACAGCTTCATGGGCAGGCTCACCGCGGCCGCAGCAGCCGACTCGCCCGGCCGGGGAAGAATGACGGCCTCGGGCCGCACGCCCATGACCAGTTCGCGACTTGCCGTCGCGCGCTCGCGCAGGGCAGGCGCGGCCCAGACCGGCACCGGCAGCTTGGCGGTACCCTCGTCGAAGAACAGTCGCCCCGCCTCGTCGATCAGGCGGCCGGTGAGGAAGTTCATGGGCGGGGTGCCGAGAAATCCGGCCACGAAGCGATTGGCCGGGCGATGATAGATTTCCAGCGGCCCGGCGCACTGGTGGACCACGCCGTCCTTCATGACCACCACGCGATCGCCGAGAGTGATCGCCTCTTCCTGGTCGTGGGTGACGTACACCGTGGTGCTGCCCAGCGCCAGGTGCAGCCGCTTGATCTCGGCGCGCATCTCGACCCGCAGCTTGGCGTCCAAATTCGACAGCGGCTCGTCGAAGAGAAAGCACTGCGGGTCGCGCACGATGGCGCGTCCCAGGGCCACGCGCTGACGTTGCCCGCCTGACAACTGGCGCGGCCGCTTGTCGAGCAGTTGCGTGATCCCCAGCGTGTCGGCGGCGTGCCGGACCTTCTCGCTGATGATGGTGTTGGGCATGTGGCGCAGGCCGAGGGCAAAGGCCATGTTCTCGAACGCCGTCATATGGGGATAGAGCGCGTAGCTCTGAAAGACCATGGCGATGTCGCGGTCCTTGGGCGCCACCTGGTTCATCAAGCGGCCGCCGATGGCGATGGTGCCCGACGTGATGTCTTCCAGCCCCGCGATCATGCGCAAGGTGGTGGACTTGCCGCAGCCGGATGGGCCCACCAGAACGATGAACTCTCGATCCGCGATGTGCAGGTTGAAATCGTCGACGGCCTTGAATCCGCCTTCATAGATCTTGTGTACGTGGGAAAGCTCGACGCTCGCCATGGGACGCGCTCTGCGCGGCGGTGACTCTAGCGCGGAGCTTTTCCGGTCGGAAGGACAAACACTGCCCTTTCCCGGCGGGACCGCAAAATGTTAAAAGACCTTCCAAATCCACGTCGGCCGTTATGCGCTTCGTCAGCAACTTCCCGTATGGCAGGGCACCTTTCTGGCTGCTGGTCATCGCGGTCGTGTCGGTGGGCCTCCGCGTGGCCACCGCCCGCCGGCACGAGGCGCGGCCCGATCTGGTGATCGTCACCCACACCGAGGCCCAGTTCGACGCCTACCGCAAGGCCATCCCGCGCTTCGAGCGCGAACACGGGGTCAAGGTCCAGTTGCAATTCGCCAACTGGGCCTCCCTGCAGGCGCGCCTGCAGAACGCCATCCTGGCTGGAACCGAGGTGCCCGATCTGTCTGAAGTGTTCGCGGGATCCTTGGGCTTCTTCACCCGTGGCCCGGCGGAGGATTTTGGGCTGCTGGATTTGACCGACCGGCTGCGCGCCGACGGACTGGATCAGCGGCTGGTGCAATCGCGTCTCAGTCTGTGGTCGACCCGCGGTCGCGTCTACGCACTTCCCCACGATGTCCATCCGGTGATGCTGGCGTACCGGCGCGATCTGGTCGAGGCGCTGGGTATCGACGTGAGCAAGCTCACTACCTGGGACAAGTTCGTGGAGGTCGGGCGGCAGGTGAGCCGCGATCTCGACGGTGATGGGATCGTCGACCGTTACATGCTGGACATGCGCTACGACGGGAACTGGGCTTTGCAGGTCTTGATGTTCCAGCGGGGCGGTCAGGTCTTCGACCCACAGGGCGAGGTGGCTTTCGCCACCGAGGACAACGCGCAGCTCATCCGTTGGTACATCGAACAGACGCGCGGACCGCACAAGATCGGCTACGAGTGCGGATGGGGACAGCCGGTGGTCAAGGCCATGACGGACGGGCTGGTGCTGTTTCACTGGGCGCCCGATTGGCGCAGTTGGGTGTTTGCCGACGAGGCGCCGGCGCTGTCCGGCAAGATGGCGCTGATGCCGCTGCCGGCCTGGACCCCGGGCGGGCGACGCACGTCGACCTGGGGCGGGACCGGCCTGATGATCATGAAGCAGACGCGCCACCCGGATCTGGCCTGGGAACTGGCCAAGTACCTCTACTTCGACACCACCCAGTTGGGTGAGCGCTTCTTGGCGACCAACATCCTGCCGGCTCTGAAGGACGCCTGGAACCTGCCGGAGTTCGCCACGCCCTTCCCCTACTATTCCAATCAGCGCGTGGGACAGATGTATGCGGAGCTGGCGCCCGAGGCGCCGCCCGTGTATTCGAGCCCAGTGGACGACGCCGGCCGGCTCGCGCTGGACCGGGCCTACAACCGGTCGGCGCAGTACTATTCGCAGAATGGCGAGGCCGGCTTGCTGGAGAAGATTCGGGCGGAGCTGGCCGAGGCTGCCGAATCGGTGCGCCGGCTGGCCAGGCGCGAGAAGATACTGGCCAAGGGGACGCTATGAGCGGCAAGGTTTCTCAGCGACCTGTGCGGCCTCCGGGCCGACCTCGCTACAAGGGCAAGGCGCCCTATCTCTTCTTGTCGCCCTATATCGTGCTGACTGCGGTGTTCTTTGTCGTGCCGTTTGTCAATGCGATCATGCTCGCCTTCTACGAAACCAATGGACCGCGCAGCCGCGTCTTTGTGGGGTTGGACAATTTCGTCTTCTTGTTCACGGACCCGATTTTCCAGCGGGCTTTGCTCAATACCACGGTGTTTGCCTTGGCGTCGGTCTTCATACAGTTGCCGCTTTCCATGGCCCTGGCGCTGCTGCTCAATTCGGGCGGCGACAAGGTGAAAGGCTTCTTTCGGTTGGTGTTCTTTTCCCCCAATCTGGTCGGCCAGGTCTTGGTGGGCATTCTCTTCAGCGTTCTGTTCACGCCGCGCTACGGCTTGGTCAATCGGGGGTTCCAAATGGTCCTGCACTGGGGACTGGAGGCGCGCTGGCTCTCCGAGCCTCGACTCATCATGCCGGCCATTGTCCTGACCTCGCTGTGGCTGTGGGTCGGTTTCAACATGATCTACTTCCTCGCGGCCTTGCAGACCGTGGACAAGACCCTGCAAGAGGCAGCGCGCATCGACGGGGCCAGCCCCTGGCAGATCTTCTGGCACGTGACTCTGCCCTCGATGCGCCACGTGGTGATCTTCGTCGTGATCATGAGCGTGATTGGCTCCTACCAGCTCTTCGAGCTGCCGCTCACCCTGCTCAGTGAGAGCTACGGCTACGGGGCCAACGACGCCGGGCTGACGCTCATCACCTACCTCAACTACAATGCTTTCCGATGCGGCGATTTGGGCCTGGGATCCGCCGTGGGCTGGGTGGTGGCCACGATCATTTTCATCATCAGCCTCGTCCAAATCCGGCTGGGCCGGATCGCTGAGGAGGACTAGGCGATGAACATTTTGCAGATCCTACTGCTCTCGTTGTTTGTGGCGTTCATCGTGCTGCGCCTGCTGGGTCGGAGGCAGACAGCGTCCCGTTTTGCGCGCTGGGCGCTCATGGGTTTGGGTGCCGTGGTGGTGCTGGCGCCTTTTACCTGGCTGGCGGCTGCGGTGTTCAAGGATCGCTCGGTGCTCAACGAGTACATCTTCCTGCCCCCGGTGGAGCAGTGGTCGGAAAAGACGCTCAACCTCAACAACTTTCGCGAGCTGTTCAAGGGGCGACCCAGCCTGACCGGTCCAGTGTATTTCTGGGAGTACGTTCTTAATTCGACGGTGTACGCCACCTGTACGACCGTCTTGCAGATCTTTTTCTGTTCGCTGGGCGGCTATGCCCTGGCCAAGTACGAGTTTCGCGGCAAGAACGCACTGACTCTGTTCATGCTCGGCTCCATGATGATTCCCTCGGTCTTGCTGCTGGCACCGCTCTACAAGATGGTGGTGGACCTGGGCCTGGTGGATTCTTTGGCTGGGCTCATCATTCCCGGGATGGTCGGCACCTATGGCATCTTCCTCTTTCGCCAGGCTTGCCTGGCCGTGCCCAATGAGATGATCGACGCTGCTCGTCTGGATGGCTGCGGTGAGTTCGGCATCTACCTTCGCCTGGTAATGCCGCTGGTGCGGCCCATGGCGGCGGCGTTTTGCCTGATCTGTTTTCTGGGGAACTGGAACGCCTTCTTTGCCCCCAATGTGTTTCTGCACAGCCAGGACAAGCTCACCCTGCCGGTGGTGCTGAACCTGTACCTCGGCGAATTCAGGCACGATCAGGGAGTGTTCTTGACCGGGACTGCGTTGGCCATGATTCCGCCCGCCGTGCTCTTCTTCGCCCTGCAGCGGGAATTCATCAGTGGCCTGACCTCGGGCGCGGTCAAGGGGTAGGGCCGTGCCTCAACGAAAACGTCCGACCTTTCGCAATCCGATCCTTCCCGGGTTCTATCCCGATCCCAGCCTGTGCCGGGTGGGGCGCGACTTCTATCTGGTCACCAGCAGCTTCGAGTATTTTCCCGGCGTTCCCATCTTTCATAGCCGCGATCTGGTGCACTGGCAGCAGCTTGGCCATGTGCTGGCGCGCAGAAGCCAGCTTGACCTGACCGGCGTGGCCAGTTCCGGCGGAATCTACGCGCCGACCTTGCGCACCCATCGCGGGCGCTTCTTTCTGGTGACCACGCACGTGGGCGGCGGGGGAAATTTTCTGGTGAGCGCTTCACGACCCGAGGGCCCCTGGTCGGATCCGGTGTGGATCGACGAGGGTGGTTTCGATCCGTCGCTGTTCTTCGATCGCGGCCGCGTCTACTATGCGCGCGACGGAAAAGGGGCCGACTTCGATCATCCAGTCATCGAGCAGGCCGAACTGGACCTCGGCACGGGCCGATTGAAAGGATCTATGCAGGTGATCTGGCGTGGCGCGGGTGGCGTGTGGCCCGAGGGGGCGCACCTCTATTCCCTGCATGGTCGCACCTTTCTGCTCGCTGCCGAGGGTGGCACCGGCTACGGCCATTGTGAGGTCGCTGCGCGGGCCGACTCTCCCTGGGGACCGTTCGAGCCCTGTCCGCACAATCCGATTCTTAGCCATCGCAATCGGCGCGGGCATCCCATCCAGGCCACCGGACATGCCGACCTGGTAACTCTGGACGACGGCAGCGCGTGGGCGGTGTTTCTGGGCATACGACCGCGATCCGGCCATCATCATCACCTCGGCCGTGAGACCTTCCTGGCGCCGGTGCGCTTTCCCGACGACGGCTGGCCGATCATCGGCGAACGCGGACAGGTCGAGCTTGAGATGGCCGCTCCGGATTTGCCGCCTCATCTCTTTGCCCCGGAGCCGGCGCGCGACGACTTCGACGGCGCGGCCCTCGACCTGGTCTGGCTCCACGTGCGCAATCCGCCCGAAGGCGCGATCACTCTGGAGGAGAGGGCAGGACACCTGCGCCTGTGGGGCCAGCCCGCCAGCCTGGACGATGTGGGGCCGGTTGCGTTCGTCGGTCGCCGCCAGCAACACTTTGCCATGTGCTGCAAGGCGCGCTTGGATTTTTCGCCGCAGCAGCCGGGCGAGGAGGCGGGCGTGTCGGTGCGGGCGCGCGAGGACTTTCACCTCGACGTGGCTGTACGACTGGGCCGAGCCGGACGCGAAGTGGTGGCTGTGCGCCGGACCGGGCACGGGTCGCGCGTTTTGGGTCGGGCGCCCGTTGCGCCTGGTCCTGTTGAACTGTGCATTCGCGCCGAGAATGACCACTATCAGCTCTGGGCCGGGAAAGGGCGTGCGAGTGTCTTGCTCGGCGAGGTGCCCGCGCGCACACTGTCCGCCGAGACCATTACCCGCCGCGGGCCGATGCACTTCTGTGGTGTGGTGCTCGGCATGTACGCCACCGGCCGAGGGCGCCCCTGCCGGGTGCCCGCGGATTTCGACTGGTTCGAGTATCGTCCCTCTGCCGCGGGTTGAGGCCTGTCATGCCAGCAGCTCCGGACACAAGTGCCAGTGAGGCGTCCGACCGCCGAGATCGTCGCTGGCGCCGTGCCGTCTTCGTGGCACTGCTGGCGCTTGCCTTCTTGCTCGGGTGTTTTCCCATGGCGGACTTCGACGTCTGGTGGCACCTGCGCACCGGGCAATTGATCCTCGAGCACGGCGCCGTTCCTCGCGTCGACATCTACACGTACACCAATGCGGGCCGTCCCTGGATCGACATCTACTGGTTGTTTCAGGTGCTCATTGCATTGCTCTATCGGGCCGGCGGGGTTTCGGCTGTGGTGTTGCTCAAGGCGGTCGCGGGCCTGGCGATCGTCGTGCTTGCCCTCGCTGCCCGGCGCGCAGACGCCAGGACATGGCCCGCGGTGCTGGCCTGGCTACCCGCTTTGATCGGGCTTTCGGGCCGCCTCTGCGAGCGGCCCGAGCTGTTCTCGCTGCTGTTTCTTGCGGGGTTCCTCGCCGTCCTGGGGCACGCGCGCGCGCGACCGCGCTGGCTGTGGCTGCTGCCGGCGCTGCAGTTGCTGTGGGTGAATTGCCACGGCTTCTACGTGCTCGGCCCACTGGTGATCGCCGCGTATGCCGTGCAACTGCTCACCCAGCACTCTCGTCATCGGGCCAGCGTCCCGCCTGGGATGGCGCGAACCCTCGCGCTGGCTGGCGGCGCAGCGATCGTCGCCTGCTTCGTCAACCCGTACGGTCTCGGTGCCTTGCGCCTGCCCATCGAGCAGTTCCACAAGCTGGGAGGCCAGGGGATCTTCCGCGCGCACATTGGCGAGCTGAAGAGCATTGGCGACTTCATCGCCGTGGCCGGGGTGCGCAGCCCGTACTTGCTGGCATTTCTCTTCATGCTCGTGCTGGGGCTGGCCAGTTTCGTCTGGCCGTTGCTGCGGCGTCGCTTCAGCATCTTCCGCGGGCTGCTCTTTGCGGGCTCGGCCTACCTCGGGTGGCAAGCGACACGCAACAGCGCCTTGTTCGCGCTGGTCGCCGCGGGGGTGACGGTGGGGAACCTCGACGATGCGATGGAGCGGCCGCTGGCGCCGACAGCGCGGCGCGGGCGGCGGGCCCCGCGGCCGCGCGTCCGACGTCGCATGGAACCGGTCTTGCTGACCGCCATCGCACTGGTTGCAGTCGCGGTCGCGTCCGGGAGGCTCTATGCATGGGCCGGCGAGGGGCGGACAATCGGTTTGGGCGAGCGTCCGCAGTGGTATGCGCACGAGTCGTGCGACTACCTGGCGCGTCCCGGGATGCCGGAGCGTATCGTGGCCTTCAACCTCGGGCAGGCGGCAGTGTGCATCGCCCATGTACTCGAGCAGCGCAAGCTGTTCATGGATCCCCGGCTCGAAGTCAATTCGGCTGAGACATTCGAACGCTATCTGGCGGGGCTTCGCGGACTGTGGCGCGGCGGGGCTGATTGGGAGGCCGCGCTTGCTATCGATCGCGCGCGCCCCGATGAGATCCCTGCGTTGCTGGTCGAGCGCGGAATCTTGTCGCGCGTGATCGACGTGCTCGCGCACGACCCGCGCTGGCGTTGCGTACACGCCGATACGGTCGCGGTGGTTTTCGTCGCGACGTCCTTCGCCGAGGCGCACCAGCTTGCTGCGGTCACGCCCTGACCAAGCAAATTCGCGGCACCGGCAAGTATCAAACTGGCTTTGGTGAAGGCGTCTACATCGGCAGCGGTGTCCGCGATGAGATTGTTGTCCACGACATTGCGGTCGCTCTGGTCGGGCGCCCCGGCCGTGTATCTCGCCCAATTGGACACGGCGGATGTCAAGACGGGCTCGAGTTCCGACACCATTGCGGGCAACCAGTTCGACGGTGGCTCGATCAACGGGCAGAACTACGCCAGGATCGGCCACGCCAGACGTGCCGTCGCGCCGGCGGTCAGCGAGCGAGAACTACTTCACCATGTTATAAATTTCGCTACCGGCGAGAACGAGGGCACCGACTCCGTAGTCGTAGGTAACGGTGGCTGAAGCGGCCGCAGGCGCACTTCCAGTAGCCTGAACGTAGCCAACCAGGCCCTGCGCAGTGACACATTTCATCATCCCGTTCCAGGCCGCGGCCACTACCGGCTGGTAGGTGGCCTTGTCGAGCAATCCCTGGTTGATGCCCCAGGCAATGGCGTAGGTAATCAGGCCGGTGCCGCTGACTTCTGGGTTGTTGTAGGTAGTTGGATGGGTGAGGTCCGAGTGCCAGGTGCCGTCCGATTGCTGATAGGGCACAATAGCGGCGGCCATGGTCTTCAGCAAGGTCACGTAGGAATTGTAACTGGCATCGGTGGTCGGAAGGTATTCCAGGACTCTCACGATGCCCGCCATGACCCAGCCGTTGCCGCGCGACCAATAGGTGGTTCCGTTGACGAACGATGAATCACGCCAGAACAGACCCGTCTTCGAGTCAAACAGGCCCTTCTGCGTGGCGGCCCACTCCGTGTCCAAAACACTGAAATACGAGGAAGTCCCAGTGATCTTGCCCATCCGGGCGAAACCCCCGGGCGCCATAAACAGCGCATCACACCACCACCAGTCGTCAGTATTTTGAACAATCCCCGGTTCCGGGCTTGCCACTACCAGGTCGATGCTGGTCTTGGTACTCGCATATTCGTTCGCGTTGGCCGCGACCGGATTGGTCAGGTAGATGTCCTCGTAGACTTGTCCGGCGCACTGGTTGTCTGCACTTCGCGTAGGCGAATCAAGCAGTGTCCAGTTGTTTCCAGTGGCCCAGGTGGTTGCATCCGTCAGGAAGCTCGGCTCGTTGGTCGCCAGGTAGGCAGCCATTATGCCTATGTAGAAAGTGGCCTCGGTCCACTTGTTGACCCAGGTTTTATCCACGGGCCCGAGCTTGATCTCGTAAGGGATCACCAGCTTCATCGTGGCCAATACATCGGCCGCGGCCGGCATTCCGGCTGCAGCGCCACCCGCGCTGGACGTGCCGCCCGAGCTGCCGCCGGTCACGCTGGAACCGCCGGCACTCGTGCCACCCGCGGTGGTCGTGCCGCCCGCGCTACCACCGGTGACGGTCGAGCCGCCGGCCCTGGATGTGCCGCCCGAGCTGCCGCCGGCCACACTGGAACCGCCGGTTCTGGCGGAAGTTCCACCGCTGCTGGTGGAACCTCCGGCGGGCGTGGAACTGGCGGGTGTAGTCGAGCCTCCCGAGGCCGTGGAACTGACCGGGGTAGTCGAGCCTCCCGAATGCGTGGAACTGGTGGTGGCCGGTGTCGTCGAACCTCCCGAAGGCGTGGAGCTTGCCGGGGTAGTCGAGCCTCCCGAAGGCACGATGAGCGTGGAACTGCTCGAAGCAGTCGAGCCGCCCATGACCGTCGAGCTGGCCGGGGCAGATGAGCCTCCGTTGGCGGTCGTTCCGCCTGTGCTGGCGGTCGTTGCGCCACCGGTGCTACTCGTGCCCGGTTTTCCAGATGCGCAACCGAGCGCCAGGCTTGCCCCGCAGAACAGCACGGCGAGAAGAAGCGTGGACATTCGGGATCCGGAAGGGAGTCTGTGTGCCATTACCAGTTTTCCTTTTTTCGAGTTTAGGTACGCTATCGATATAGTGCAGTGGCCCGAGGTTTCTACAAAGCTCAATATGATGGTCCGTTCGACGCTGGGCGTCGGCTTCAAGAAGAAAGCACGGCGGAGCCTGCGCCTCCGGGGCCGTGCCTCGACCTAACCGTGAGGCGTCCCGCACCGATAGAATCGCCTGCGCTGATGGTCCGAGCCGGCACAAGCCGCCCTGGCCGCACGTCCAACTCCGCCGGAGCGGCTGCGCAGCCATCTCGCGAACGACCCCAGCGGATCTTCTAGCGCCTCTTCCGAAGACGAAGCGTGAACACAAGAAGCGCGAGCATCGCGAAACCGGAGTAGCCCGTAGCCTGGTCCCCGCCCATGCGACAGGAGCAACCACTGCTTGCCTGCGTCGTCTGGGCTGCGGTTGACGTGCCGATGGTTGTACTCGTTCCTGGCGCTCCGCCTGTGGACGCGCTGCCCCCCGTTTCGACTGGGCCAGTGCTGGTCGCGCCGCCGCTTCCAGACGATCCGCCAGCTCCGACGGTTCCCCCGGTTACCTTGGTGCCAGTGGTGGCGAGGCTCCCGCCGGTTTCAGCCGCGCCGCCAGTGCCGGCCGCGCCGCCCGTTCCGCTGGTTGCTGTCCCGCCACCCGCTCCTGCGGAGCCGATGGTTGTCGACGCTCCACCATTTGCCGTTGCTCCGCCGGTTCCCGGCGTTCCACCCATGGCCGTCGTGCCACCGCTTGCCGTGCTACCGCCGGCAGCCGGTGTTCCCCCGAGGGCCGTGGCGCCGCCGCCTGCGGTTCTGCCGCCGGTGCCCGTGACACCACCAACTCCCGTTGTACCCGCACTTGCCGTCGTGCCGCCGGTTGCAGTCCTGCCTCCGCTTCCTGATGCGCCGCCGGTTCCCGATCCTCCACCGCTTCCGCCTGAACCACCAACTGGGCCAGCGTCGACCGGGCTGCCAGAATCAGCGGGGCAGGCCGCGCTTCCTGGTCCCGGGTTGTCACTATCGAACGATACGCCGTCGAACGGAACAACGAGGATCTTGCTCCCATGGTTATCGTTTGCCAGGTCCAGGCTTTTGTCGACATCAATGACCGCGAAGGTGAAGGCACTGACATGGCCATTCTCCATGACCACGCCGGCCCGCTCCATCTTGTACCAATGGTTGACTGTCCCGTCGGTATAGCGCACGAAATCGGTCGTCGGATCGTACGCCAATCCCATGTTCTTCCAATTGTTGATGCCGTCGGTTGATGTGTAGTGATTGGCTTTTCGAGCATTATAGTCGTTGGCGACCAGATGGTATTGCCCACCGCTGCACCAGATCACTGGATCTTCATAACCCTCGCTCTGCAGGCTGGGAACCGTCGCTTTGATTGTGTACGGCCCAAGGATGTTGCTGGTGCTGACCATCTCCTGGAAACTCCGGCTCATGATCTCGAAGCTGCCATCAGCATTTGCCCAGATGGTCAGGTTTTCCGTTGTTTGCGTCGATGTGGAGCCGCCGCTAATCGAAAACTGTCCTTTCGACGTCCATGGATCGGCGAGTGAAGTGGAGGTATAGATATTTCCCGTGCCTCCGCTGCCCAGACTGTCGAGAAGGGCGTAGCTGCCGTCGCTGAGGACCGCACCGGTGACGTTCTGCTCCTTCCCAGTGAAAGGAGTGGTCGTGCTAAGGGTGTACGATCCTATGACTGTTCCGCTGCTGACTGCTTCCGCAATGACCGAATTGGGCCAGTCAGCGAAACCCTTGCTCTGCGGCCACTGGCCCGCATACAAGTGATACTTGCCATCCGGTCCCTTCAGGACCTTTCCATCCCAATACTGGTACTGCGTGTTGGTCGAATCTTCGAGTCCATTGCAGGTGTCACGGGGAAGAACCCCGGCAGCGCCCCAGGTATTCGATGTCAACGGGCAAACAATGGGCGTCGGTTGGAAGTAGTCGATGAGCGTCTTCGCGCCACCATCCGCGGCTCGGGCTGCGGGCGCCAGCGTGAGCACGCCCACGCAAGATGCCACCATGACCAACTTCACGAACATCTTCATGGAACGCATGGGTCTAACTCCTTTTTCAAAAAGGTGGCCGAGACTGGGCGTGGGCCGGAGACGAGCACCCAGGCGAGGAAAGCGGCGCCTATTGTGGTCGTCAGAGATCGTCGGAATGGAAGCGTGCGTGAGACAGCTCTTGAAAACTGCATTTCCTTGAGGAGCGCCGAAGTCGGGGTGGGCCTCTCCGCTTACAGGGGCGCACCCGCGAGGATTCGGGTTTAGCTAACTTGCGCTCCCGGCGGTTTTGCTGGACAGCGCTGTCTGCTAGAATTTGGCAGGTTGCGCCACACAGAGCTAGGAGAACGGATTTCGGTCATCCTCGATATCGGGCTCGCATTTCGCTGGGCCGGCCGTCCAAGGATGGATGCGGGTGCGGCCCGCCTCCGTTGGCGTGGCCTCGGCGAGCGGCTAAGCTCGGTTTGCATGTGCAAGGCTTGGCCCTGGTTGCTGTTTGGCTGGCTCGTCGCGCTGACAGCGAATGCCTGCAGCATCGATCAGCGTTCTTTGGGCCGGTTGGTTTCGGGGGACGCCGACGGCGGTGAGGCGGACGGAGGGGCAGAAGTCTGGGTTCCCTTTGGACTGGTCACGATTCATCCCGCGCTCGCCAACGCGACCGCGAGCCAGGCAGACCCGACCCTGACGGCTGACGAGTTGGAAATGTATTTTTCGTCGAATCCCAACACCGACTGGGACATCTGGCTGGTTCAGCGAGCCAGCATCGACTCGGCCTGGGAGCCTCCGGCCAAGGTCGATGAACTTTCGAGCGACTATCTGGACGAAACGCCGGAGGTTTCGGCCGACGGTCTTACCATGTATTTGGCGAGTGAGCGCCCTGGGGGCACGGACGGCGAGCATCTCTGGGTGTCCCACCGTGCGACGCGAGCGGATCCCTGGGATACACCGGTGCCGGTGGCCGAGTTCGTCGGGGGTGACAAGGATCTTTCACCCTCGCTGGCTCACGATGAATTGCTCATGGCGTTCGCTTCCCTGCACGGCACGGACTGGGATCTCTACGCAACCACCCGCCCGTCGCCCACGGACATGTGGGAGGCGCCCACGCCCATCACTGAATTGAATTCTCCCGAATTCGATTGGGATCCAGCACTGTACCAAGATGGGCGAAGCATCGTGTTTGCGTCCCGACGCTTGAACACCTCAAACTCGCTTTTCTACGCGAGTCGCACCACGGTGACGGACGAGTTTTCCGTCCCGGAACCGGCCGTGGAATTGAACGTCAACGACGATGGCGATCCCTGGCTCTCCGACGACGGACACCACATTGTGTTCGATTCGCGCCGTGGTGGTGGGCCCATCAAGATTTACGAAGCCTGGCGGTAGATCCAGAAGTTTCAGAACCATGCGGCCAGGACGATCGCCGCGAAGGGGCGCTCGCGCCAGGGTGTCTGCACGACCTCGGTCGCGGCTTCCCGGATGACCACGTATCGAACCGGACGGGGCTGGAAATCCATGCCCAAGATTCCGCGCAGTGACCAGCGTCCCAAGGACCGCTCGATCCCCAGGACAGCGCGGATGGTCGGGTCGAGAGCGAAGTACGGTGACGCCGGCTGAGCATCCGGGCCGCTCAGTTCGGGACGCACGCGAGTCACTTCCATCGCAAACCCAAGGCCAGGCACAAGGCGGAGCTGACGCGGAAGCGCCAAGGGGCGCGACACACCCAGGCGAGCCCCATTGCTGAACACCGCGGCTCCCGATCCCGCACTGTGAAACTGGATGGGCCAGGTGCTGAACAACTCGATCCCGAAGCGCAACTTCCAGCGCTCATACCCGATGCCCAACATCCCTTCATGGCGCAAGGTGATGCGGTCCCAGCCTTGCAACTCGTAGCCAGCCCAGAGCTGCCAATGGGAAGGCCGAACATCGCGCACGCCGTTCGGTTGCGCCGTCGCCGCTGCGGCTTGCTTCGGGACGGGCTGTGGCGCGGCGACTTCGAGCGAGTGCTGGTAGTCGTCACGGGTCATGCCGATGATTTTGCCTGCCAACAGGGCTTCGAGCGAGCTCTGGACCACGAACGCCAGGGCTTCAGTTCCCACCGCGTCCAGGCCGTGGTCCACACTCATGCGGCGAACGAACACGCGCTCGGTTGCCGCATCCGTGATGTACAAGATGATCTCGTGGGCCGGAACGGCGTCGATCCACAGATAGGCGAAGAGCGACTCTACCGGTGGGTGATTCTCGGAGACCCTGCGTGGGTCGACCGCCACCGCGCGCTCGAATTGAGGCGTCACTGCGATGAATCCCAAGGACTCCGTCAACGATTTCGCGATGGCGTCAAACGAGCTGTCGCTAGCCGCAATCACCACTTTCACTTCGCCCCGTTCGGGCGGCATCGCGAACAGCGGCCGCCCGCCCAGTGTGCTGGTGGCGAGGGACAGGACTAGGACGCGCAGTCCGGGAGACACTCTTCGATCGACAATACCCGATCTGAGTCGGATTCCGCCTACAAACGGCGGTTAGCGGGTAGGCCCGTGATCGGTCGCGGCTCGCGGTTTTTCGCCCAGGGTGGCCAGCCGCTTTCTCGCGTGGCTCGCGTACACCGATCCTGGATGCCGTTCCACCACCTCGCGCCATGCGGCGGCTTCGGCAACCGAGCGGCCGAGACGTCCTAGCGCCGTCGCACGTCCCACCAGCGCCTCTTCCGCAACGTCCCCCGGCCGCGCCAAGTACTGGTTGAACTGTGCCAACGCCTGCTCCGACGAGCCTCTCTCGAGCAGCAAGCGCCCGGCGAGAGCAAACGACAAGCGCGTCTCGCGCGCCGCCGGATATAGGCGTTGTAGCCGCAAATGCGTCGCGATGGCGGCGTTGACCTTGCCCTCGCCACGCAGAGCCAACGCCTGTGCGAACAGCGCGGCCGCCGACGGCTGGGCTCGCGTGGACCGCCGCCAGACCGGCTCGCTCGATGCAGGGGCAGGGTCGGCAACCAGGCTGGGCTCGGCCTGAATGGGGGCCGGCAACCGCAATTCGTCGGATGCCTCCGGCAGGAGCAAGGGAGTTGGAGACGGCCGATGCGACCGCCAGAGCGCGGCTCCGGCCAAGCCGCCGAGCAGGAGCAGCCCTGCCAGGGCGAACTCAACCCGGAAACCTCGCCGGGATGTGAGCCAGGCAAACCGGGGCCGGAACAGCCCGGTCATGGCCCGGTCCACCGCGTGGCGATCCAGTTGCTCGTCCCAGGGCTGTTGCGCCAGGGTTGGTCGCACCCGTCGGGCCGCCGACAGATGTGCCGCACAGGCCGCGCAAGCGGCCAGGTGCAGGTCGAGATCCCGGCGTTCCGCCGCAGGCAGAGTCCCGTCCAGCGCCATGTCCAGTGCCACTTCCGGATGCAAGCAGCGATTCATCGGAGCACCCCCGTCGCCTCGGCTGAATAGCCCAGTTTTTCAAGATAGCGCCGCAATTTGTCCTTTCCGGTGCGAAGTCGCGTCTTGGCGGTGTTGAGCGGGACACCGGTAATACAGGCAATCTCCTCCACCGAACATCCCATGAAGATGCGCAAGAGAACCACCTCGGCCTGTGACCTTCTCAGCTTGCGGACAATGAAACCGCCGAGCCAGGAGCACTCGACATCAGCGACTACGCCGGCGGGATCCAGCGATGCAGGTCGAGAGGCTTGGCTCTGGTGCAGCAGGCGCAGGGATTCCACGCGCGCGCGGTCCCTCTTGCGCTCGGCGATGGCCACGCGCAGAGCGATCTTCGCGGCGTAGCGAGACACGTCCGCTTCAAAACGATACTGAGGCAGCGCCCGGATGACGTCCATCAGGGATTCCTGGATGGCGTCTTCAAGGTCGGGATGGGCGTATCCCATGACGCCGCGGCAGGTCCGCCTGACCGTGGGAGCGATGGCTTCAAGGAATCTTCGCACCTTCTCTGGCTCGTTCCCCAGAGCCGCTCGCGCGAGATCGGTCAAGGGTCCATGCCCCTGCCCGTCAACCGCCGTGCGGTTACGCACCCCGTCTGACACGGGCAGGCTGTCATCGGCGAGCGACACAAACAAAGTGTGGTGGATCTCCGGGTCAGATGTCAAACCGGCGGCTGAAGGAGCGCAGGATTTCATCCGCTGCGGCAGCGACGGCCGCCCTCGTGGATCGTCCGAGGCCGAAATTGTGCTGACCGCGTGCATGACTAGGATCGGTGTGTGTGCATGTCGTCTTCTCCACTGCGCTGATCGGCGAGTGGCTACAGCACTGAGAGGGGCATGGCACCGGAGAATCGGGTTTGAAAATCTGCGCCCATTTCTTTGGCGCATGACGGTGGAGGGAGGCCAGACGCGCAGGCGCTCGCTGCTCGCGCAGGTGTCGCGGGTTCAGGTCAGGATGTCGGCTGCGGCGCCGAGATCGCGGCCAATTATTCTGATCGCGAAGTGCGATTTTCAAACCCGATTCTGCGTTGTTGAGCCCCTGTTGGCGCTGATTACGGAGGCAACAATGCGAAACAGAACCCGGACAGCGATGGAAACCCTCGTGCGCGGGTGCGGGGCTCTGATCCTTGGCGGCGCCATGACCCTGGTCCAAGGCTGCAGTTCGAGCAGTGGGCATCCAGTCTCCAGCGCGGGGGCCCCAGGTTCAGGCGGCGGCGCGGGTGCGGCGGGAAGCGTGACTGGCGGCTCGCCTGCTGCGACCGGCGGCAATACCGCGCCAATCGGAGGCAGCTCGCCTGTCACCGGCGGCTCGCTTGTCACCGGCGGCTCGCCTGCAACCGGCGGCTCGCCTGTCACTGGCGGCTCGCTTGTCACCAGCGGCTCGCTTGTCACCGGCGGCTCGCCTGTCACCGGCGGCCAGTCCGCAACCGGCGGCAAGGGAGTTGGCGGCACGGGCGCAGGCGGCACCACCGGCGGCAGCCTCGCCACAGGGAGCAGCGGCGTCGGCGGGACCACTGGCGGCAACCCGGCCACCGGCGGCAAGGGCGGCGGTACCTTGGGCGGTACCACTGTCACCGGCGGTGTGTCGAGCAGCGGCGGCGTCACGGCGACCGGCGGCGCAGCGACGCCATCGGCGCGGACAAAGATCGTCCTGAATGCCGGATGGACATTCTACAAAGGGGACCAGACCGGCGCGGAAGCGACCAACTACGACGACAGCACGTGGACTAAAGTCAACCTGCCCCACGGATTCGACACCCCCTACTACGCACTCAAAAAGGGTGTCTTCTGGTACGTCGGATACGGTTGGTACCGGAGGCATATCAATGTCCAGGCGGCCTGGATAGCCTCAAAGAGAATCGTCGTGGAATTCGAGGCCGCCTTTCAGGTGGCTGAGGTCTACGTCAATGGAACCTCGGTGGGACAACATCAGGGCGGATTCACCGGCTTCTACTTCGACATAACCAGCGCCGTTTCCCCCGGCGACAATGTTATTGCCGTGCGAGTGAACAACCTTTGGAACCCGCAGATCGCCCCACGCGGGGGTGACTGGTTGTTCATGGGCGGTATCCACAGGGATGTGTACCTTGTCGTGACGGATCCGCTTCATGTGACCTACTACGGCACGTTCGTCACCACGCCTCAGGTTTCGGCGTCATCGGCAACAGTCGACGTCCAAACGGAGATCAAGAATGAAAACGCGGCGGCCGCGAACTGCACGCTGACAACAACCATCGCCGACGCTTCCAATGCCGTGGTGGCGACCATGACCAGCACGCAATCCATAGCTGCGGGGGCGGTGTACGTGTTCGACCAAACCAGTCCCGCCATTGCCAACCCACATCTCTGGTCGCCCGAAACGCCCTACATGTATACGGTGAATACAAGCGTATCGAATGGAGGCAATGTCGTCGACAACTACCAGAGTCCGCTCGGCATACGGTCGATCCAATGGACGGCGGAACAGGGCTTCTTCCTGAACGGAGCCCACTACTTGATCAATGGCGTGAATGCGCACGACGATCGCGCCGGCTGGGGCATTGCGCAGACCAATGCCGGCTTCCGCAGGGACGTTTCGCTCATGAAGCAAACCGGCTTCAACTTCATCAGGGAATGCCATGACCCGCACGATGTGACCTGGGATGACGCGGCTGACCAGTTGGGTATGCTTGAATGGCCGGAAAACGACTTCTGGGGGGTCGGGGGATTCAAGTCCGACGACAGCGGTGGCTGGGACCAAAGCTCATATCCCGTCAACAGCGCGGATGAGGCACCATTTCAAGCCAATCTGAAGCAACAATTGACGGAATTCATCCGCGAGCGAAGAAACCACCCCAGCATCATCGTGTGGAGCATGGGGAACGAAACCTTCGACGTGGCAGCCGGAACGCCCATGACCAATTGCAAGGCGTTCTACAAGGTTCTATCGGCTCTCGCCGAGACACTTGATCCTTCAAGGCTCTCTGCGGTGGGCGGCGCTCAACGAGACGGCTTTGATCAATTGGCCAGTGTCGTCGGATATAATGGCGATGGGGCGACCATCGCTGCCTATCAAGACCCTGGGAAGCCCAATTTGATAACCGAGTATTACGACCACGATGGTCCTGCGTCTTACGCATGGCGAGCCGGAAAGGTCCGATGGGTAGGTTATGGGTACGGTTCGTTCCTCACCGACAACGGAGGGCTCGGCGGTCTGGTTGACTACTACAGGATTCCCGGGCCGGAGTGGTATCAATATCGGCAGGAGCTTTTGGGGACTGCCTACACGCTGCCTACTGCCGGTACGGCGTCGAAGATTGTCCTGACCGCGGATAACCTCACCATTGGCAACGACGGAACGGATGATACCGAGCTTACCGCTCAACTAGTGAATGCGGCCGGCACGGCAGTCGACAGCACGGCCCCGATAACGCTGACCGTGACGTCAGGCGGCGGACTCTTCCCCACCGGCTCTTCAATGACCTTTGACAATTCTACGTGTCCGGATACCAGGTGCATCCGATACGGCATGGCGAAGATGACCATGAGGTCCTATACGCCGGGAGCGATTACCGTGACCGCAACGTCGCCCGGATTGACGGGCGCGAGTGTAAACATCAACTGCATTGACAAGAGCGGCTCGCCTCCGCCCTTTGGGGGCTAGTTGACAGATGCAGGAGTGTCAGTCATGAAGACGATTGAGCCGGGGCCTGTCCTTCTCGTCGTGCCGGGTGGCGTTGCTTGGGAATGCGACAAGAGTGCGACGGTAGGCGCTGTGGGGTTGGCTGGCTGCACCGGTGGGAATTCCAAGGCACTCCATCGTGAAGCGAGAAGTGTGCGCCGACGCAGTGGGCCACTTCGAGTCAGGACATCGTGGGCGTGGCGTAGGATCCATCTGATTGCACCCACTGTGAAGGCGCCGACGACTCTCGCGACGACGGGATCGATGAGCGCATCCGCCACGAGCAGTGGTGCCCTATTGTGCGCCCGTTCCAACCCTCTCCACGAGGAGCTCCCCCGATGAAGCGATGTGCAAGAAGAACACTGCTGCTGGCCGTCTTCGTGCTTGTCACGTCCCCTGCGGCCGCAGCTCCGCAACCGCTGATCAATTACTTTCAACCGATGCCCATCGTGGGGAAGTTGTCCACAACCGTATGGGGGGCGTCGACCGTCGGCCCGCGGGATCCGGCCAATGGACTGGAAGATAGCGGGGCCGATGGGGGGGTAGGTCCTCAACAGGAAACCTATTTCTATTGGGACGGAAAGATCCTGCACGGGAACGATGGGAAATACCATTTATATGCCACCCACTGGCTCCACAGTAATGGATTCGGCCCGCCAGGAGGAGGGGCGACTGGCTGGAAGCAATCGATCCCCATGGAATCCATCAGCGATAACGTCATGGGGCCGTACGTGTCTCAAGGCAATTGTTATACGAACAACGAAGAAGGCAACGACCTGGGGCACAACTTGACCGCGGTCATTGCACCCAGCGGTACGAGTCCCTATACACTCTCCGTCGGTGAGATCGTGCCGGGCCAGATGTTCAGCTCCAGCTCTCCCAATGGGCCGTGGACCCCGCTGGGTCTTACCCAGACCATTACCAATGGGCACAGCGGGTGCGGTAGTACGTCCTCCAATTTTACCTTCACTGTAGGTCCTGATAATCGATTCTGGGCTACGTCGCGCGCCGGCTGCGTGATGGACAGCGATGAAGTCCTGGGGACCTACAAAATTGAGACCGATAGCGTCCTTCCGAACCTCGAAAATAACGATAACAGCGCCGCTGAAGATGAGTGCATCTGGTACAGTGGCGGCTATTACCACATCGTCTTCAATTATTGGAATGTACAGAGAGCCTATCATATCATGTCCAAGGATGGGATAACCAACTGGACAAGTACGGGTCTCGCCTACCAGGCCGCTCAATCGCCGCCCAATTCGTACTCAAATTGGCTCCGGTACACGGATGGAACGGTTAACGTATGGCACAATATGGAGCGAGTGGGCGTCGTTGTGGAGAACGGCCACCCCACTCATTTCACCTTTGCCGTCACGAACGTGAACAAGAACGTCAGCGGTATCAGTCAGGGCGGGAGCAAGATCCTGGTTGTTCCGTTCAATGGCGTGCAATTCGATTGCGACAACGGCGACCAGGCGTCCTGCGACGAAGCCGGAGCAGGCGCGACGAGCATCGACGGTGGCGACGCCGGAGGATCGGTTCCTGTGGACAGCGGCACGGGGGGGACTATGACCGCGGATGCGGGACGCGGTGCTGGCGGTGCGACTGGCGCTGGCGGCGCAACAGGCGCTGGTAGTGGCGCCGCGGGGAACAGCGGGACGACGGGCCGAGGCGGATCCATCGGAGGCGGCGTGGATGGCGGCCTCGGGACGGGCGGTGCCGGCGGTGGCAACAGCGGCAGTGGTGGCAGCGCCGGCAACGGCGGCAGCACCAGCAACGGTGGTAGCGCTGGCAGCGGGGGTGGCGTCGCCCGTAGCGGTGGCACCGCCGCTACGGGCGGTGCGGCAATGGCGGGGATTACGGGAAGCACCGGCGAAGCGAGCGGCACGGGGGGAAGTATCACCTCGGCGACCGGAGGTACAACGGCGGCCGGTGGCATCATCGGCGCAGGCGGCGCCAGCCAGGGCTCTGGCGGCAGCATCGTGGTCGCTGCGGGAGGCAGACCCAGCGGGAGTAGCGTTGGCTTTGGTGGAGGGCCGGGGACGAGTGCCGCCGGAGGATCGAGCACAGGTAGCGGTGCCAGTGCGAACGGCTGCGGATGCACCGTCGGATCGCGTTCCCCGCGCAGCGGAATGGCAGCCCTCTTGATGATGGGAGCGCTTACCCTGCTAGCTGGGGCATGTCGACATATTCGGTGCGGTTATCTGCGAATTGCTATCGCACGCGGAGGGAGCGATCCAGCGTGGAATCGAGTTGGAAGATCCGACGCACCGGCAAAATATCTAGCCCCAGTCAGCGCCGCCTTCGCAAACGCCGACGGGCGGTCGATAGCAGTGCCGCCAGGTTAAACAAGAACCATGCCGATGTGGGGGTTGACGATGACGTGCCGCCGAGCGCGCAGCTACAGCCAGACGGACTGGCTGGGCTGTGCGCGCCGGCTCCGGCATCTGGCGCGCTCGCCGTCCCAGTGGTGCCACCCGCAGCATCGGAAGTGACCGCGGTTCCAGCGGGCGCCCCACCAGAGCTCCCAGGGGCAGCGGCACCCGTTTCAACTGTTCCAGAGGTGCCGCCCGCTGAAGTGCCCGCAGCCGGCGTCACGACGGAGCCCGCGCGGGTGCCGGCGCCACCTGCACCAGCGCCCGAGTCGGTGCTTGCAGAGCTGCTGCCCGCTGCGCCGGCCGCCCCAGATCCGCCACGTCCACCTGTGCTCGCCGGACTTCCAGCAACTCCACCACCGGCGCCGCCCGCGCCGCCTATGCTGGGCGCGCCTCCAGCGGTGCCGCCTGCACCACTTGCGCCGGTGCCGCCGGAACCACCGTGGCCAGCCGCGCCTCCGGTCCCGCCTCCACCGGCTGCGCCGCCGGCGCCGCCGGCACCGCCTGCGCGAGTCGTGCTGCCACCGCCACCTCCGTCGATCCCGCCGCTGCCGCCCGTGCCGCTATTGCCGCCACTCCCTCCCGTGCCTCCGTCGCCCGTTGTTCCAGTCGCACCAGAAGAGCCGACCGCAATCTCGCCGGCGATCGCGCTGGTTCCACCGCCACTCACCGCATCGGCTTCAAGTCGCACGTACTGTGCTGTCTGGGCGGAAAACTGCGCCCGCTGCGGACAAAGGAGTCCGTGATAGGTTGGATCTGCCGGCCAGGTTCCACTGGCCACCTGGGTGAAGGTCACATTGTCCGTGCTCACGAATACTTTGTACGAGGTGATGTTCCCCGCTGTCGTTCCAGTGTGCCGCTGCGGCAGATACTCCAGCATGTCGATGTTGTCGTAGCTCGTGCCAAGATTGAGCGTTAGCGACTGGGGCAGGGCGCCAGTCGGAGTCCACAGGCTCTCCCCCTTGTTGCTATGCAAGGTGTTGTTCACGCCCTTGATCGAATCGTTGTAGCCGTCAATTGCCAGCGCAGCAGTCCCGCTGGTCGCAGTGGCCAAGACCGCAGTAAGGGGCGTCTCGATTTTGGGTTGCTGCTGCGGCAGAGGAGCCCTTGCGGTGTTCGGTGTCCAGTACTGCGGCACCTGGCCGAGGGTCGTCACCACCGGATCGTCGAGCAATCCCTGCAGATTGGGCGGACAATCGAGGATGAAGTTGGTGTAGTTGGATTCGGTGCCCTTGATCTCGTTGGCTATGCTCGAGGCTGACAGATAGCCGGCGGCGGCTTGGGTACTTCTCCAGAACCAGTTCTTGTCCTTGGCAATGGTCTGGCCTTGCGCCCCGGCCGTGACATTTCCCGACGGTACCGTCACCCCGAGCGGCTCCTCGAAATATTCCACGTCCACCTCCCAGGGCACCCCACCGTTGTGGTCGATGATAATGGTGTTCGGCTGTAGCTGGCGCACCAGGGCGCGGATCTTCTGGTAGGGAATCTGTTGGTGTCCAGTCAGCCAAGCGTAGCCGTCGAACACAAATACAGGGATGTCCCCGTAATTGGTCAGCAGCTCCGTGATCTGAGTCGTGATGTAGGTTCCCACCACGTTCCAGTCGACCGGGCCCGGGTCAGTGTTGTGCCCCGCTTGCGACCCGATGCCATTGTTGGGATCCCAGATCGAGAAGTAGAGGTCAGGGTCGAGTCCCTGGGCGCGGAAGGAGTCGACGTAGCACTTGACCACGTCCATGGTCGGGACAGCACTCTGTGCGATGGTATAGGGAACGGTGCCATAGGGCGACGTCGTCGGCGGAACCGCCTTCGAGGGCCAGATGGCGAAGCCGTCGTGGTGCTTGGTGGTGAGAACTCCGAACTTCATGCCCGCCGACTTTGCCGCCGTGGCCCACTGGTCGGTGAAGGTGTGGCAGTCGCCGGCCGGAGGCGCAAAGGTTTTGGGATCTACCCGATCCTCCGCCCAGCCGTAGTAGTAGGTGTTCATATTGTAATGGATGAACATCCCGAATCGCTGCTCGATGTGATTGCTCAGGAGCTGCTGCATGGTCAGGGTCTGGGCGGACGATGTCGCCGACACGAGAAGAATAGGGACAGCCCAAAGCGCGACGATGCGCGCTTCATGCTCACGAGGAATCCTGTTCCGACGGAACGTCATTGTGTCTGTCTCCTGTTTTCGTTGCGGGTGCGCCGCTGGCTGCTCCGCGGATCAAGGACCGGTGTAGCGCGTGTATGGTCGCGCCGCAGTCGGCAGGGTGACGCCGGCAACCCACGCCGGGCTGCCATTCGACGTAATCGTGATGGTTGCCGGGGTCAATCCAGACGACGTCGCGGTGATGACGCTCGTCCCAGCGTAGTAACTCCGGAATTCGATCGCGGCCTTGCCATCGGCGATGGCAATGTCCGATTGGTCACTGCTTGATTCCGGGGTGAATGTGATGCTGGTTCCAGTTGGAAATTCACCTGGTCCTGAGGTGATGGTCAGAGTGACCACCACATTGTTGTTGATGGCGTTTCCCTTGCTGTCCAAGACCGTGACGGTGAGTTGCGCATCGTCAGTGCCGTCCACCGCCGAGAGACTGGTCTTGTCAGCAGTGAGTTGCAAAGCTGCCGGCGTGCCGCTGGTCGGCCAGGTTGGAGGCGGTACGCTGGCGTAGGCGTTGCGATACCAGTACCAGGCCCGTTTGGGCAGCCGGAAGTAGTCCACAATGCCCATGGTCTCCAGTTTGCTGCCGCCAATACTGCCGTGATCGAAGGTGCACCAGAGAGCCTGACCGCTGCGCCAGGCGTATTCTGTGGGGAGCCCATTGGTGAGCGTGGTGCTCAGATCGCCCCACCCGGGATCGTAGACGCCCGGTCGGGTGGCAGAGACACTGCCGTATTCCGTCACCAGATTGGGAATGCCCGGATTCTGGAATTCAGAGAGGGTGGCGCCGTCACCGTTGTAGCCAGCCACGTCGCCGATCTTGTCAATGCGCCCGCTGCCCTCGGGACGTTGCGCCCCGCCGATGCCCGCCGGGCGGGTCGGATCGAGTTGATGGGTGAGTGCGACTGCCTTGGCCAACAGGGCACTCATCAACGGCAAGGTGGCAGTCGCGGTATTGAAGACCTCGTTGCACATGCTCCACGCCACGATGCTCGGGTGATTGCGGTGGACGCGGATCATCGCGGTCAGGCTGTCCGTCACGCTGGTCTCGAAGGCGGCCTGGTCACTGGCATTGTTGGGATAGGCGCCAGCCGTGCTCCAGGAGCCCTCGCCGGTGGCTCCGCCGTAGCCCCAGAAGTTGTTTTCCGACCAGAACAGCACGCCAAGCTGGTCGCAGGCATCGCCGAATGCCGGATCCTTGGGATAGTGCGAGCCGCGTATGAAGTTGAATCCGGCGTCTTTGACCATCTTCACGTCGCGCAAGAACCCGGCATTGGTCACACCATCGCCCCAGCCGGCGTGGTCCTGATGGACATCCGCGCCGTGAAAGTAGTAATGCGATCCGTTCAGGGAAAACCCGGTGGTTGCCGACCAACTTATCCAGCGGAAGCCAAACGTGGTGGAGTAGCTGTCCACGTTGGTCGTGCCGTCGGAAACCGTGCTCACCGCGCTGTACAGCGTCGGATGATCGGGGTGCCAAAGCGAAGGATTGGCGATGGCCGGCGTCGTTTGTTCGACCGTCACCGTGCTGTTGGCAGCCACGACCTGTGTCGACGACACAGTTGTCACGGTGGCACCGTTGGCGTCCACAATGTCGGTCTTCAGCGTGCAAGTCTTGCTAGTTGCATTGTCGTTGCGAATTTCTGTCTGGATGTTTACCGTGGCTGACGAAGCCGAGATGGTCGGCGTCGTGACAAAGGTGCCGTACCAGGTGACGTGCAGGGGATCGGTCACTACCAGGTGGACGTCGCGGTAGAGGCCGCCGGAGAAGGTGTGTTCGCCAGCCCGCGGCGCCAGTTGCGCATTCCAGTTGTTGTTCAAGCGCACGGCAACCACATTGTCGCCGGTCACGACAGCGCTGGTGACGTCATAGGAGAATCCTATGTAGCCACCGAGATGTTCGCCGATCAACGTGTCATTCACATAGATTTGGGCGTCTTGAAAAGCCCCTTCAAATTCCAGAAACACCCGTAGGCCCGACCATGCCGCCGGCACAGTGAAATGCTTGCGGTACCAGCCGTAACCGACGTAGAACTGCGATGACAGGAAGTAGGGCAGGCTGAACGAGTGGGGCAACCCGACCGTGGCCCACGACGAATCGTCGTAGCTGTTCGCCTGTGCGCCGGTGGAGTCGCCCAGCTTGAATTTCCACGACTGATTGAAGTTGAGGCTCTGGCGATTACCCGAAACGGGCGCGCTGGTGCCGCCGGTTGCGGTCGAGCCACCTAGGCTTGTGGTTCCCCCGGTCACGCTGCCACCGCTCGAACTTGACTTGCCACCCGCGCTTGTCGATCCAGCCGCACTATTTGTTCCTGCTGTCCCCGCGGTGCCCCCCGTGGCGCTCTGGCCACCTGCCGCGCTGGAACCGCCTGCGCCAGTCTTCCCGCCCGCGCCAGCGCCTGCGGTCGCGCCACCGCCTCCAGTCGCGCCACCGCTGGCGCCCGCGCTTCCAGTGGTGCCTGCCCCGCTGCCGGTCGTCACGCTGCCGATCGCAATCTGGCCGCCTGCGGCGCTGGACGCACTCGCGCCCGCCGCCGCGCCCGCTGTGCCTCCGGCCGTGCCGGAGCCACCCGTTGCTGGTGTACCCGCGCCGCCGCCGGAACCAGGTGTGGTCCGCGCGCCGCCGCCCTGTCCGGACGAGCCGCCGCCGCTTCCGCCGGAACTCGCACTCCCCGCTGCGGCGTCGGCTGCGGGATTGGAACCACCGGAACTGCAGCCGGCTGCGCCCAGACAAAACACGGTCAAGCCAATTCCTACGACCTCGGTCATTGACGCCCGGGGAATTCGGCTAGAAGTGGCTGCGAACTGCTTGGATCGGTGTGTGTGCATGTCGGTTTCCGTACTCATCGGCAAATTGCTACAGCAACAACAGGGGCACGACGCCGCAGGATCGGGTTCAAAAATCCGACTAGGAAACCAGAGTAGCTGGCCGTCGCTGACGGGCCAGGCCACTCACGGCGCAGCGAAAACATACTGGCCAGAGCCGACCACGAACATTTGAGCGTCGACTTGTCTGCGAAATGGAAAGAACGCTGCTACCGATGCCGCCGACGGAAATGCACGACCAACGCGACCAGAGCAAACAGCAGCCATTCCGACCTTCGGGTTGACGATGACCCGCGGTTGAGCGCACAGCCACAGCCTGAAGCAGTCGCGGCAGCCCGCGCCCCTGCTTCCGCGTCAGGTGTGCCTCCCGTCGCGGTTGTCCCGCCAGCGGCGCTGGTGCTCCGCCCGTTTCCGGCTTCGCCCGAAGCCCAGGTGCCTGCCATGCCTATGTCGGTCGTTCCGGCAGCGCCGCCGGTTGAAATCGCTGCATCCGGGGCCGCGACGCTGCCGCCGCCAGCGGCGATGCTCCCGGTGTCGGTCGATCCCGCTGCCGCGACGCCCGCGTCGACGGTTTCTGCGCTGGCGCCGCCCGCTGCCGATCCGCCGCCTCCGTCGGCGCCGGCCGTGCTTCCACCGGCTCCGCCTGTGGTACCACCAGTAGTGCCGGTTGTGCTCGTCGAGCCAGCAGTCGTTTTCGATCCCCCGTTTCCGATCGAGCCACCTGTGCCCGAGGAGCCAGTAGTCGCTTTCGAGCCCCCGGCACCCGAGCCGGCAGCCGCCGTCGAGCCGCCGGTGGCCGTGGCGCCACCCCTTGTTGTCGAGCCGCCCACGCCCGAGGAGCCGGCCGCACTGGTCGAGCCGGCCGCGCCGGTTGAACCGCCGGTGCCCGAGGAGCCACCCGCCCCGGTCGAGCCACCTGTGCCCGAGGAGCCACCCGCGGCCGTGAGGAATCCATTGGACCCGAACCCCGTCGTGTCTCTGATGATCGTGCCGTGTCGGACGACAGCTCCCGCAGCGCCGGGCATGCTCGTCTTCGCGGACCAGGTGTTCAGATCGGAACTGGTCATATATTGGTAGGGAACACCTCCTTGCTGCGGGTCCACGTACATTCTGTATTGCCCATCGTCTAGCTGGACGATGGCCGGTCCTTCCAGTCCGGATCCCCATCCGGCCCAGTCGCCCGTGCCTACGAACGTCCAGGGACCGGTTAGGTTCTCTGCGGTAGCGTGCTCGAGATATCGCGTTCCGTCGTTCTTGAGGAATGCGTGATAGGTGGTGCCAAGCTTGGCGATGAATGTGTCGATGTAGTTCGTTGCAATGCCAAGCTCGGTTGGCCCACTCCAGGATGTCAACGTGCTGTCTTGGGCGGTGAAGACATACTGTTGAAAATTGGGGAGTTCGTTCCCCGTGTCGATATTGGCGATGATCCTGATGGTGCCGTCGCCTTCGACAAACCATTCCGGCGCCCAGGTGCGCGAGACATCCGCCACGCCTGCGCTCACGGTCGTCAGGTTGGTCCAGTTAATCAGGTCCGAGCTAACCGCAATGCCGAAATGGTCCTCCGGAGTGCAGCAGTTGGCGGTTTCCGGATCTGTGTAGGTGACGTAGTATTTCCCGTCGCTGTACTTCATAATGCTGGGATCGCGGATGTAGCTGGTGTTGCCGCCGAATCCGGTGGCGGACAGCAGGGTGAAGTTGATCGAGTCGGTCGAGGTGTAGATGGACAGCTTCATGCCGACGGCGTCGTCGCCCGTGAACGTCGAGAAGATGTACGTCGTCGCGCTTGCGCGCAGACTTCCACCGAGCAAAACGGCAGCTACCGTGACGAGACCCAGGAGCTTTCGCAGTGAGGAACGCAAGACCTTCCTTCGGCTCAACCGTGACAGCCTTGAAGTGGCCGGGGGCATGATTGCTCTAATGGGGGCCCGAAGAGAGCAAAACGGTCTCGCGACTTGCGGTTCTTCGAGGAATTGGCTTCTTGCTGACTGGCAGCGACAAGAGCCTCGCGCGCGTCAGAGGGCGCTCGCGGGTCTGATGCCTCGCTTCGCAGTTGTCACCTGTTCGATGGTGATTCCATGAACCATTAATAGGATCTGTCGTAGAATAGACACGAGGACACGATCGTCCCACCCAGAGGTGGTGCTATGAAAACCAAGCTGACTGCATGCCTTTGTTTCTTGCTTCTGGGCACAGGCGTTGCCCGGGCCCAGGATGTGACCGTCGTCGGGGATTCGACGGGCCAGGTTTCAGCTTCCCAGACTGGCTCTCCGCCCCAGTCGGTACAGCCGCCCACGTCGGCGCCCGATATGCAGCCGCCTGCGCCGCCACAGCAGCCGCCGGCACCACCGGTTCAAGCTCAGGGCCAGGCCCAGCCTCAGATGCAGCAGCCCGCACCCGCAGGCCAGGCGGCGGAAGGGGGCCAGTGGGTCTACACCAGCCAGTACGGCTGGATCTGGATGCCGTACGGGAACCAGTACACCTACGAAGGCACGGCCAACGACGCCTATCCCTATTCGTATGCGTACTACCCCAGCTACGGATGGATGTGGCTGGCGGCGCCATGGGTTTGGGGCTGGGGGCCCTATCCCTACTTTGGCGTCCGCGGTCCCCTCGGCTTCGGCTGGTATCGTGGTTTGTACCGGGGCGGGTATGGTTGGGGCGGATACCGCGGCGGATACGGCGGCGGCTATCGCGGCGGCGTCGGCGGTGGCTATCGCGGCGGTTCCGCTGGCGGCTATCGCGGGAGCGTCGGCGCTGGGTATCGCGGCAGCGTCGGGGGCGGATTCCGCGGCAGCGTCGGCGGCGGGTATCGCGCTGTCAGCGGATTCCGCGGCAGCACTGGCGGCGGATTTCACGGCGGGTCTGGCGGTGGCTCGCGTGGTGGGTTCGGCGGTGGGCACGGCGGGGGCCACGGCGGCGGACATCGCTGACCTGCCATCCACGTCCGAAGTCGAATGATTGCGGCCTGCACGGGTAGGCCAGTGACGGCTGCAGCCTGATTCACACAACTTTACTGGGCTGCAACACCCCTGCAACACGGCCATGGCTATTGTCACGTCGGACGTCATCAGAGGATACAACATGCGACGCAAGCACCTGGCGTGGCTCAGGCGGGGTCCGGCAAACTGCAATCACAAGGATCCGCAGGCGTTGCCTGTGGCGCGAAATTGGCGCTGGTTGCCGGGAGACGTGCAGATTCCTGCGTGCGATGAAAACGGTCGCATGCATAAGACTGGGCGATGGGGCGACTGCGCCTCGTCTGCGTCTCGCATGTCGCTCGCGCGGCGCCGTCGGGCTCGCCAGTTGTGGCTGCTGGCACGCAACCTGTGTGCGTCCGCTGCGCTTCACGAGGTCGGAGGCCGCAAGTCAGCATCGAGCCGCACCCTGCGCCTCGCCTGCGACGTACTGCGGGGCCGGGTCGGCATCTCCGGACCTGGGCGCGGCCGAGATTGAATTCAGACCTTGCTGCGCCAGATTGCCCCGTTGACAAACCGGACGCGTCGGGTAGTTTCTCAAGGGAATTGGCCGGTTGGTCCTCTTGCTGGGGATACTGACCGGAGAAAGTCCCGAGGTTTCTTGTACGCGCAGCCTATCTCTTGGTCGCTGGCCATTGACTTCCGGATCGTGCGGGTGAAGCTCCTGGCGGCAGCCGGGATTGTTGCCCTGTGTGCCTGGTCGGCGTGCGGTTCAGGCAAGTCAACCGCGGCCGCCGAGCCGCGTGCGGCGCGACCAGTGCCCGTGCTGCCGGCCACCGTGGTCCGGCGCGACGTGCCGGTTTACCTGGAAGGCATCGGCAACGTGGTGGCCTACAAGACGGTGACGGTCCGCTCCCTGGTGGACGGCCGGCTGGTCCAGGTTCTGTTCAGCGAGGGTCAAGCGGTGCGCAAGGGTGAGGTGTTGGCCCAGATCGATCCGCGGCCGTTCCAGGTTCAACTGCACCAGGCCGAGGGCGCGCTGGCGCGCGACCGGGCCCAGCTAGAAAACGCGAATCTGGTGGTGAAGCGCGACAAGGAACTGGTGGGCAAGAAGCTCATCGCCCAGCAGCAGCTCGATAGCGATCAGGCCATCGCCGGTCAGACCGACGGCGCGGTCCGCATCGACCAGGCGGCCATCGAGAGCGCACGGCTGAATCTGGACTACGCCCGCATCACCTCGCCGGTGGACGGGGTCACCGGCGTGCGTCTGGTCGATCCCGGCAACGTGGTGCACGCCGCTGATCCGGGCGGCATCGTGGTGGTCACGCAACTCGATCCCGTGGCCGTGATCTTCAACCTGCCGCAGGACGAACTGCCGCGCATCAGCGACCAGATGGCGCACGGTAAGCTCGCTGTCGAGGTGTACGGACGCGATGGCGCGACCGCACTGGGCAAGGGCGAACTCGAACTCATCGACAACCAGATCAACCAGGCCACCTCGACCCTGCGCCTGAAGGCCATCGTGCCCAACCCCGAGCGCCACCTGTGGCCCAACCAGTTCGTCAAGGCGCGCCTGCTGCTCACCACGCGCAAGGGCGCGCTGGTGGTGCCCGCCTCGACCCTGCAGCGCGGCCCCGACGGCACCTTCGTCTACGTCATCGGCACTGACCAGACCGTCACCGTGCGGCCGGTGGAGGCCGTCTCGCCTGCCGGCGATCTGGCGGTTGTCGACAAGGGTTTGAGTGAGGGCGAGATGGTTGTTGCCGACGGACAGAATCAGCTTCGCCCAGGCAGCAAGGTGTCGGTGCGCGAGTCGGGCGCGCAGGGCGGCGGTCGCGGGGGCGGCGCGGGCAAGCCAGGCGGTGCGGACAAGCCGGGCGGCGGTAAGGGTCGCGGCGAGAAACAATGAGCGTCTCCGAGCCGTTCATCCGGCGTCCGGTGGCGACATCCTTGTTGACCGTCGGGCTGTTGTTGTCCGGCTTGCTCGGCTACCGCCAGCTTCCCGTGTCCGCGTTGCCCCAGGTGGACTATCCCACCATCGTGGTGGCCACCGCGCTGCCCGGGGCCAGTGCCGAGACCATGGCCTCGGCGGTGACCACGCCTCTTGAACGACAGTTCGGCCAGATGCCGGCGCTGGGCCAGATGACTTCGGTATCCAGCTTCAGCAATTCCCAAATCACGCTGCAATTCGATCTCGGGCGCGATATCGACGCGGCCGAGCAGGACGTGCAGGCCGCCATCAACGCGGCGTCGAACCTTCTGCCCACGTCGCTGCCGGCGCCACCCACCTACAGCAAGAGCAACCCGGCCGACTCGCCCATCCTCACCCTGAGCATCAGTTCGGACACCCTGCCGCTCGATCAGGTCGACGACGTGGCGGACTCCATCCTGGCGCAGAAGATCGCGCAGGTGGCGGGCGTGGGATTGGTCACCATCAACGGCGGGCAGAAGCCTGCCGTGCGCGTGCAGGTCGATCCCGCGGCGCTGGCCGGGGCCGGGCTCAGCCTGGACGACGTGCGAAAGATCCTGGTCGCGGCCAACGTCAATCAACCCAAGGGCAACCTGGACGGACCACGCCAGAACTACACCCTAGCCACCAACGATCAACTAGCGCGCGCGGCCAGCTTCCGTCCCCTCGTCCTGGCCTACAACAACGGCGCGCCGGTCAGGCTGCAGGAAGTGGCTGACGTCATCGACGGGGTGGAGAACGACGAGCTGGCTGGCTGGTCCGACGGAAAACGCGCCATCATCGTGAGTGTGCAGCGGCAACCAGGGGCCAACGTCATCGAAGTGGCCGAGCGGGTGAAGGCGCTGCTGCCGCGGCTGCAAACCGCGTTGCCCCAGGGCGTGGACGTGAAGGTGGTCAGCGATCGCACGGAAACCGTGCGCGCCTCGGTCGACGACGTGCAGTTCACCCTGGCGCTGAGCGTGGTGCTGGTGGTGGCGGTGATCTACCTGTTTTTGCGCAGCCTGCGCGCCACCATCATTCCCGGTGTGGCGGTGCCGCTGTCGCTGGTGGGCACCTTCGGCATCATGTATCTGTGCCACTACAGCCTGAACAACCTGTCGCTGATGGCGCTGACGATTTCCACCGGCTTCGTGGTCGACGACGCCATCGTGATGATCGAGAACATCTCCCGCTTCATAGAAGAAGGCGAGCCGCCTTTCCAGGCGGCGTTGAAGGGCGCCAAGCAGATCGGCTTTACCATCGTGTCGCTGACTGTGTCGCTGGTGGCGGTGTTGATTCCGTTGCTCTTCATGGGCGGAATCATCGGTCGGCTGTTTCGCGAATTCGCCGTCACGCTCAGCATCGCGATTGGCGTCTCGGCGCTGTTGTCGCTGACCTTGACCGCCATGATGTGTGCCTTCTTACTGCGCGCGCACGAGCAGCCGGGGTGGCTGGCGCGCCAGTTCGAGCGCGGTTTTTCCGCCATGATGGCCGTGTACCAGCGCAGCCTGGGCTGGGTCATGCGCCACCAGCCGACCACCCTGGCGGTGACCGTGGCCACGCTGGCGCTGACCGTGGTGCTGGCCGTGATCGTGCGCAAGGGCTTCTTCCCGCAACAGGACACCGGAATGATCATGGGCGTGACCGAGGCGCCGGCCGACGTGTCTTTCGCCAGCATGATGGCGCGGCAGCGGGCGCTGGCTGATGTTGTGCGCACCGACCCGGATGTCGCATCGGTCGTGTCCTTTATCGGGGCCGACGGCACCAATCCCACGCCCAACACGGGAAGGCTGGCCATCACCCTGCGTCCGCGCCAGGCGCGCAACGCGAGCGCGGCCGAGATCCTGCGGCGACTGCGGGTGAGCGCCCAGGGCGTGGAGGGCACTTCGGTGTTCTTCCAGGTGGTGCAGGATTTGCAAATCGACAGCCGGGTCAGCCGCACGCAGTTCCAGTACACGCTGGAGGACGCGGACGCCGGAGAGCTCGGCGAATGGGCGCCGCGGGTGTTGGCCCGGCTGGAAAGCCTGCCCGCGCTGCGCGACGTGACCAGCGATCAGCAGATCTCGGGCCTGCAACTGGGACTGGTTGTCGATCGTGACACCGCCTCGCGTTTTGGCATCTTGCCCCAGGCAATCGATGACGTGCTCTACGATGCTTTTGGCCAACGCCAGGTGTCTATCATCTTCACCCAGCTCAACCAGTACCGTGTCATCCTGGAGGTGAAGCCGGAATTCCAGAACAACGCGGCGGCATTGGAGAATATCTATGTACGCGCGCAAACCGGCGATCAGGTGCGATTGAGCGCGTTCACCCATTTCGAGCCCTCGCGCACGCCCCTGGCCGTCACCCACCAGGGGCAATTCCCGGCAGTGACGATTTCATTCAACGTGGCTTCGGGTCTGGCACTGGGCGATGCGGTCAATGCCATCCACGCTGTCGAGCGCGAGATCGGCATGCCGGCCACGGTGCGCGCCAACTTCGTGGGCACGGCGCAGGAATTCAAGAGCGCGCTGGCCAGCGAGCCGTTTCTCATCCTGGCCGCCTTGCTCACGGTGTACATCGTGCTCGGCGTGCTTTACGAGAGCTACATCCACCCGGTGACCATTCTGTCGACGCTGCCTTCCGCGGGAGTGGGCGCGTTCCTGGCGCTCATGTTGACCGGGACAGAGTTCAGCATCATCGCCCTCATCGGCATCGTGTTGCTGATTGGCATCGTGAAGAAGAACGCCATCATGATGATCGACTTCGCGCTGGAGGCGGAGCGGGTGGACGGACTGCCACCGCGGGAATCCATCGTGCGGGCCTGTCTGCTGCGCTTCCGGCCCATCATGATGACCACCATGGCGGCGTTGCTGGGTGGGCTGCCGCTGGCTCTGGGCAGCGGCACCGGCTCCGAACTGCGGCGCCCGCTCGGCATCTCGATTGTGGGTGGACTGCTGATTTCGCAATTGCTGACCCTCTACACCACGCCGGTCATCTACCTCTACATGGATAGGCTGGCTCGCCTGCTGCGTCCCGGACGTGCTCGGGCTGTCGCAGTGGGTCCGGTGCCAGACAGCGCGCCGTGAATATCTCCGAACCCTTCATTCGGCGTCCGGTGGCGACCTCACTGCTGGCCGCGGCCCTGCTGCTGGTGGGAGCCACCGCGTACACCCAGCTTCCGGTGGCGCCGCTTCCGCGCGTCGATTACCCCACCATCAACGTCAATGCAGCTCTGCCAGGAGCCAGTCCCGAAACCATGGCCTCGGCGGTGGCCACGCCGCTCGAACGTCGCTTTGGTCGGATTGCCGGCCTGACCGAGATCACTTCAATCAGTTCGTTGGGTTCGGTCAGCCTGACCTTGCAGTTCGACCTGGACCGCGACGTGGATTCAGCCGCGCGTGACGTGCAGGCCGCCATCAACGCGGCGGCGGGCGATCTGCCGCCCAACCTGCCCACCCGTCCCAACTTTCGCAAGGTCAATCCCGCCGACGCGCCCATTCTCATCCTTTCGCTGACGTCAAAGACTTTGCGACTGGCCCAGGTCTACGACGCCGCCAATACCATCCTGGCGCAGAAGATCGCCCAGGTGCAGGGCGTGGGCCAGGTCTTCGTGGGCGGCGGCCAGAACCCTGCCGTGCGCGTGCAGGTCGACCCGGCTGTGCTCGCGGGTCTGGGGCTGGGCCTGGAGGACGTGCGCACCGTGCTCAGCCAGGCCACGGTCGACCAGCCCAAGGGCACACTGTCAGGCGCACACCAGGCGCAGACCATCGCCTCCAACGATCAGTTGCTCGGGGCGAAGAGTTTCCGCGATCTGGTCATCAACTATCAGGGCGGCGCGGCCGTGCGCCTGGGCGACGTGGCGCGGGTCATCGACGACGTGGAGGACAATCGGGTGGCGGCCTGGACCAACGGCACGCGCTCGGTGTCCTTGCTCATCCGCCGCCAGCCGGGGGCCAACATCATCGAGGTTATCGATCGCATCAAGCGTATGCTGCCCAGCCTGGCGCAGTCGGTTTCGCCCAGCATCGACATCCAGGTGGCAGTGGATCGCGCCGGCACCATCCGCGCGTCGGTGCGCGATGTGGAGCGCACCCTGCTGATCAGCGTGTTTCTCGTGGTGCTGGTGGTCTTCGCGTTCTTGCGCAACCTGCGCGCCACCATGATCCCGAGCGTGGTGGTCCCGCTTTCGCTGGTGGGCACCTTTGCCGCCATGTACATGCTGGGCTATAGCCTGAACAACCTGTCGTTGATGGCGCTGACCATCGCCACCGGCTTCGTGGTCGACGATGCCATTGTGGTCACGGAGAACGTCTCGCGCTTTGTCGAGGCGGGAGAGACACCGCTGCACGCAGCTCTCAAGGGGGCGCGACAGATCGGGTTCACCATCGTCTCCATCACCGTGTCTCTGCTGGCCGTCTTCATCCCGATTCTGGTGATGGGCGGCATTGTGGGCCGCCTGTTTCGCGAATTCGCCGTCACCCTGGCGGTGTCCATCTCCATCTCGGCGATCATCTCGCTCACCCTGACGCCCATGATGACGTCGCGCTTGCTGCGCCTGCAAACCGAGCAGCCGCGCGGCTTCGCCTTCCGGGTGTCCGAGGGGTTCTTCAACGGAATGCTGGGCGGCTACCGGCGCGGGCTCGATTGGGTGCTCCGCCACCACCATCTCATGTTGCTCATCACGATCGGCGCGGCTGTGCTCAGCGTGTTTCTCTACAAGGCAGTACCCAAGGGACTCTTCCCCCAGCAGGACACTGGCCAGCTCGCTGGTGTGGCCGAGGCACCGCAGGACATATCGTTCCCGGCCATGCGCGATCGAGCGGAGGCGGTCAACAAGGTGGTGCTGGCCCATCCTGCGGTGGAGAAGATGGTCACCTTCATCGGCGGCAGTGGATCGTCGGGCAACACCGGCAACATCTTCATTCAGCTCAAACCGTTGGAACAGCGGAGTCAGACATCGGACCAGGTCATAACCGATCTGCGCCCCAAGCTGGCGCAGATCCCGGGTATCGTGTTGTTCTTGCAGTCGGTGCAGGACGTACGCATGGGCGGGCGAGGCTCGCGCACGCAATACCAGTACACCTTGCAGGACGCGAACCTCGACGAGCTCAACCAGTGGGCGCCGCGCGTGTTCGACACGCTCAAGGTTCTGTCTGAGCTGCGTGACGTGGCCAGCGATCAGCAGACTAATGCCTTGCAGCTCAATCTGGAAGTCGATCGCGACATGGCGTCCAGCTTGGGCGTGTCGCTGCAGGCAGTGGACGGCACTCTCTACGATGCCTTTGGCCAGCGCCAGGTGGCGACCATGTACACGCAACTCAACCAGTATCGCGTGGTCTTGGAGGCCAAGCCCGGACTGGCGGGGCAACCGGTCGCGCTCGACAACATGTACGTCCGCTCTCTCAGTGGCGCCGCGGTCCCGCTCTCTACGTTCGCCGACTGGACGCCTTCGCGCACTTCACTGTCCATCAGCCACCAAGGCCAATTTCCCGCGGTCACGTTGTCGTTCAACCTGGCGCCGGAAAAATCGCTCAGTCAGGCACTGGATGCGATTCACAACGCTGAAGCACGCATCGGCCTGCCCGCGGGTGTGGTGGCTTCACCACAAGGCACGGCCAAGGCTTTTGTGGATTCTCTTTCAAACCAGCCCCTCTTGATCCTGGCCGCATTGCTGGCCGTGTACATCGTTCTCGGCGTGCTGTACGAAAGCCTGATTCACCCGGTGACGATTCTGTCCACGCTGCCCTCGGCGGGTGTGGGCGCGTTGCTAGCGCTCATGCTCATGCACACCGAATTCAGCATCATCGCGCTCATAGGCGTGATCCTGCTCATCGGCATCGTGAAGAAGAACGCCATCATGATGATCGACTTTGCGCTGCAGGCCGAGCGCGAGCAGGGCCTGTCCACCCGCGACGCCATCTTCCATGCCTGTTTGCTACGCTTCCGGCCCATCATGATGACCACCATGGCGGCACTGCTGGGTGGCTTGCCGCTGGCCTTGGGTCACGGCACCGGCTCCGAGATGCGAAGGCCACTGGGCATCGCCATCGTGGGCGGCCTGCTGCTGTCGCAGATGCTGACCTTGTTTACCACCCCGGTGGTGTACCTGATCCTGGATCGATTCTCGCGCAGGCAGCGGGGAGCGAGAGAGTAGGGCTAGCAGTATCAGGGGTAGCCCTGCAAGGTCGAGTTGGTGACGGTGATGCTCTTTGCGTTGGTGCCGACCGCGGTTCCGGCGTTGGTGACGCTGCCGCCGGAAACTTGCGTCCAAGAACCGCCGGTGTTTCCCGTCATCGTGGTGTCAGCGATGGTGAGCGTCCCGCCCATGTCGTTGCTGGTGAAGAAGAGGCCGCCGCCGAAGGCGTTCACGCCGGCGCTGTTGTTGAGAATGGCGTCCCCGCAAAGCGTGACGTTCACTGAGTTTCCGTCGCTGTACAGCGCGCCGCCGTTTCCGCCCGATCCAACCTCGTTCTGCCCGTTGTTGATGACGGAACACTTGCTCGCGTCGTCGTTGTTGGCCCCATTGCCGGTCGCGGTGTTGTTGCTGACCAAGCTATTGTAGACATCAAGTTCGGAGAAGAGGCATCCGACCGCACCGCCGTTGCTGGCGGCGTTGTTGCTGAAGGTACTCCCCACGATGAGCACGCCGTTCTTGCTGCCCAGGACATAGATGGCGCCGCCGCCAGTGTCCGGCCCCAATGGGGCGGCCTGGTTGTTCATGAAGATCGAATCGATGATGGTGAGGTTGCCGTCCCTCATGTAGAGCGCGCCTCCTTCGCCATCGTCCCATCCCTGCGAACAGGGCGCAGGAGCGGTAGGGATGGCCTGGGTGGGCGTGGTCTTGCCATTGATGAGCGTGATGTGTTGCAACGTCAGTCCCATGGTATTGGTCTGAAAACCGGGGCTGTTGAAATTCAGGATCTGTACGACACCGCCACCGTCGAGCGTGATCTTGTTGCCGCCGTCGATAAGGGTGTTCTTGCTAGTCGGAAGGTTGAGCGTGGCGGTGACCAGAATGGTGACGGGGCCGCTGCCACAGTTGAAGGTGATCACGCCGCCGGCGGTTGCCGCGGCTTTGAGCTGGGCCAACGTGCAACTTGCCTCGGTGCCGGTTCCCACCACGGTGGTTGGACTGGAAGTGTCGGCGGGTTGGCCCCTGGCGGGAACGCCGGAACTACACGAGCCGTTGGGGTTCCCGGCGCTGGTGATGGTTCCGCTGCTAGGCGCGCGCGTGCCTCCTGGGCCGCCTGTGCCACCGGTGGCACTTCCGCCTGCGCCCGTGCTCCCACCACTACCCAGGCTCGAACTTCCGCCGGTGGCAGACGTCCCACCCGTGCCGTTGTTGCCGGAGTTCGATGCTCCGCAGCCGACAGCAAACAAAACAGCTATGCACAGGCATGGTCGTTCGCGCATCCGGCAAGCATATCACGGCCACGAATTCCCAAGCGAACCGGCTACTGCGTCCTTTCCCACATGAACAAGAACGAGCAGGTAAAATAAACGAAAACCCCTCGCGGCGGCCGTGCGAGGGGTTTCTCCGAGCGATAGCAAGTCCGTGCGAACTACTGGGACACGCACCAGCTGGCGGCGTCTTGCGCGGCAGCGCTGCAATTGGTTCCGGCACACGGAAAGTTCTGGCCGTCGCTGGTTTTGTAATAGCATTGGGCGCTGGTGCAGCAGGCAGAGAGCGTATAGTCCGAGCTTCCGCAGACGTTAGCCACCTGGCACTGCTCCCACGAGGAGCTACTGCCACCTCCGCATCCCGTGAACGTGCCCACGGCGAGCACCAAGGACACTAGAACAAACGCCTTCTTCAGAAAACTCACTCGCACCATCTTCGTAGCCTTTCTCGTTGAGATTGCCGATGTCTCGATCGGGTCGAGAACTACACGTTATTGGGAAGGCACGGAAGAGAAAAGATCATGCGCGTCGCGTCGGCGAGCGCAAAGTGGGAGGGTGGCCCGTCATGGCTTGGGCTGGTCGGTCCCGATGGGAGTCGCCTCTGGATTGGACCCCACCTGCTCGCGGAGGGTGGCGGCTCTCTTCCCGAGATCCTGCAAGCTGGCCCTGCGCTCGCCCGCTTCTCGGGTCAGCCCTTTTGCTTCGAGTATGCGGATCTGGAACTGGGTTCGTGCCATCTCGGTTTGCACGGCGATGAGTTCTCCCGTGAGTTTGTCCCCCGGGAGTTCTGGGGCGGCTTCCGTGCTTGCCTCGCGTATCAGGGTTGGCGCTATCAGGGTGGGCTTGGAGGCCGGGAGCGTCTTCAAGCTCGCTCTCGGTGGTTCTGGCCGAAAGCGAGCCGCCGGGACTTCGGACTGCAACGGCGGCGTCCATGCCGGGGCGGGACACGTCTCGGCCTGGCGCGCACGCCCGTTCTCGCGATTGGCCAGCAGTGCCCTGACAAGGAGGCCGACGGTGCCCACGCCGAGCACGACCAGGATGGCCAGGTACTTCATCGCGGGGCGGGTCATGCCGTTTACGCTACTGCAGATGTCCGGGGCGCGAAAGCACGATTGCATTCACTACGACGTCCACCCACACCGTATCTCCGATGCTCCGAGATCCAGGGTAGATCATCTCGCTTGTCAACGGGTGGATCGACGCAGTACGATGCGCCGATTCTTCACTATCCTCAGGAGGGATTGTCATGAATATGCGGCCTGGATTGTCTTTCGGGTTTGGCTTGATTGGCGCTTTGGCCTTGCTGGGAGAAAGCACCACAATGGCCCAATACCAACCCGCTGGCGGAAGCAACCCGGCGCCGCCGGCATCTGCCAGTCAGCCGATGCCCCCGCCACCGGCATCTGCCGCGCCACCGATCCCCCCGCCGCCTACCCCACCGCCTGTCCCTGCTCCTGCTCCCGCCTATCAGTACCCGCCGCCGGCTCCTGCCTATCCGCCCGCACCTGCGCCATCGGCATACCCCCCACCGACCATGGCCTCGGGGTTTTCAGAACCGGGCTTTCGTCGAGGTTTTTTCGCCATGCCATACCTCGGGTTGCACATCCCGGTTGGAAGTTCCGGGGATTCTATGGATCCCGGCTTCCGTATTGGCGCCCTGCTGGGCGGGCACATAAATCCTATGGTGTCTCTCAACGGGGAAATGACGATCGATGTGATGAACCCCAAGGACGTCCCTAGTGGGATGGATGTCACCGAGGTGATGGTGGATGTGCTCTTCAGCCCGCTGATTCATTTCGGCAATGGACAGATCGAAGGGTTCTTCGGGCCAAAGATCGGTGCGTTCGGCATGTCAGGCACAGCTTCGATGAACGGCATGTCGGCCGACACCTCGGCAAGAGGTCTGGCCTACGGATTCAACCTGGGCGCCGCCATTCCGGTCGGTAATATTGCGGTCGGTGGATTGGTCAGCTTCGTCGGCCGTCACGCGACCCATATGTGCGTGACGGAACCTGGCCAGTCCGAACAATGCAGCGACAGCCCTTCGGGAGATGATTTCAAGGCGTTCTCGATCACAGTCGCCATGCTGTTCTAGCCAGCATCTCGTGGACTGTGGATCAAAGTTGGCTATTTCAGCTATTCACGCGCTCACTCGGTATAGATTCTCATCCGTTCGATCTCACCGGTGCGCTTGATGATCCAGAATCCACCGAGACCGATATCAACCCATTGCGGCCGGAAGCCCGCTTTGTCTGACTTGGCGTCGATGCCCGAGACAGCCAATCATCGCCCCGTCCTGCTCGCGGCTTCGCCCTCTGCCTCGCGCGCCGGATCTACTTCGCGCTAGCGGCAGCGCCCGCCTCGGATTCTCGGCGGCGGTAGCTTGCCAGATGGCGACTGATGCCTGGATCGCCGGGCCGCAACTGCAGGGCCCTTTCGGCATAGGAGACGGCCAAGTCCAGACGGTTCTGCCTGGCGTAGACCAGCGACAGGTTGTCCATGGCCGTTTCGTATTCCGGCCGGAGCCCGATGGCCTCCAGGTAGGCGCGCTCGGCCTCGGGATAGCGGGCTAGCTTGTAGTAGCACAGGCCGATGTTGTTCAAGAGCGAGGGGTCGGGCGAGCCCTGCTCCTCCCGCAGTGACAATGCCACGTGCAGAGCTTCGTCGTACTTCTGTTGGTTGAACAGGGTGACGAACGAAGCGTTTGTCGCAGACGACGGAGAGGCGGACGTCGTGGGCTTCGCGGCGAAAGTCAACCGTTGCAGGTCGTTCGTGTGCGGCCCGTCTTCCGGCGGTCGGAACAGCGGCTCCTGCCGAGTCAGCACCGTATAGCGCTCAAAGCGCTTTGCGGAAAACTGCTCGCCAGCAAGTCCCTCTTCTTCGTCGTGGGTGACGACCAAGACCCTGGCCGCCTCACTGCAGTTCTGGAAGCCGAAGCGATAGCGAGAAAAGGAGGCGACATTCTGGAATTCCGCTCCCGGGTTGTCGTAGTGCACGGTCCGGTAAAACTCACGCGGATCTTCTCTGTTAGCAAAGAGCACGAAGATGTACGGCATGCTGACGTGGCTGGTAATGCAGATTTCGCCTTCGGTCTGCGCGCTGGCGTAGCGAATGGCCTCGCCGAATGAAGCAAAGAAAGCCGGTGCGGCTCGTTCACGGTAGGGACCGAAGTAGTTCGAGATGAACCCGATTCCCGATAGCCCGAAGAGCAAGCACAGCGTAATTGCGATCAGTTTATGCTGCCAGAGGAATCCGCACGCGATGGCCGCACAGAACACGAAAGGCACCAGCGCGATATTTGCGCGGTTGATGTTCACCGAGACGAACGCCGTCAGCGCCATGGCGGCGACGCACCAGGCGAGCAAGAAGAACGCGCTCTGAAAGCGGGAAGACATGCTTTGGCCGACCAACACCGCCATTCCGACCACAACCAGCACAGGGGAGAACCAGTAGAGGATGCCGTAGCCAGGTACCCCGTTCCAGATGAGTTCGTCATTCTGCGAGCGGAACAAACTCCAGGCGATCTTCAGGTTGGACACCGCGCGCGGGAAGAATTCCGCCGAAAGAACGTTCAGATTGCCCATGGTTTGATAGCGCGGCACACCGGTCAATCGCGGGATGCTGAAGAAAGGCGTTCGGATGGACTGCCAGCCAAACCGGTTGACTAGCAGGTACAGCACTATCGGCGTTGCGACCAAAGCAAAGGCGCCGGCTGACCTGAGAATTGTTGCCAGCGGCCATCGGCGGTGGCGTACGCCGTAGATGCCGACCAGTACCAGGAAGACGGGCACCACCACATACGCCGTTCCGTAGCTGTACAGCGCCAGGGCATATGCGATGCACGCCGCTACCAGTAGAACCGGCCGCCTGAGCGAGCGCACCAGAAGTACAGTGGCAAGCAGGAACACGAACGGCAGGAGATTGGAGTCGAGCCCCCAGCGCGACACCATGATGTGCCAAGGACTGAGCGCGAGCAGCACCGCTCCGATGCGTGCGGTGTGCCGATCGACTGTGTCGCACAGGAGCAGGTAAAGAAGGGGGATCGCGGCGAAACCTGCCACAAGAAATGGCAATCGCGCCGAGAAGACACTCAATCCCAGGAGCCCAATGAAGGGTGCCGCGACATAGGCGGCCAACGAGTACATCCCCGACCCCCACGACACGAGCATCACCGGCAAATGGAATCCGTTGCGGTCCATCCCGTAATGGATCAGGCAAAATGCGTCGTACGCGGTAGAGGCTTCGTCCTGGTTCAGGCCGGGCGGGATACTGCCGAAGGCCCACGTACGCACCAGCAACCCAATCACCATCGCGGACAGCAGCACGGGATCCACACGGCGCGCGGCTGCGAACAGCTGGCCAGGCAGTCTGCGCATCCATCCGCCCAAATCGATCATCGGCTCAAGCTCCATCGAAGGTGACGCGCGTCAGTCTGCCGAATCGGGGCCGCGAGGGGAATCTGACCGCGGGCCGGGCGTCGCGACAGGCGAATGGCATGCCGGACAGAGTCTACCCCACTTCGCGGAGCGCTGAATCGTGGCATCGATCGGCAGGCCTGCGGCACCATTTGCCTGGCCGATCGAGATCTCGTCGTCAAGCCCGAGGAAGCCGGACCACGATGCGCGTGCTGCGATCCAGCACTGATGACAGTTCGCAGGTTCCCCCCAGCGATCGCGTGGTGCGGTCGACGATGGCCAGGCCGAGGCCGTGACCAGGAAGCTCGCGGTCCATCTGGCCTCGGTAAAAGGGCTCGAACGCGTGCCGGGCGCTCTCGGCATCCATCCCGAGGCCGTTGTCCTCGACGGCCAGTTCGACCATCGTCCCGACGTCGTAGGTCTCGATGGTGATGCGCAGGAGCCGCGAGTGCGCGCGGAACTTGATGGCATTGCCGATGAGGTTGCGCATGATCTGGGACAGGACATCCTCCGCGCAGGCCACCCGGCCGCCGCGCAACTTGGTCACCACATCGACCCCCTGCAACTCCGGTCCGATCTCCTCGATCAGCCGCTCGATGACCAGGGCCGACGACGAATGTCCCGGCGGCGGACGCCCTGAAACCGACAGCGCAAGCATGCTGTCAACCACGTGGGTCATGCGGTCGACCGCTCGCCGGATCCGTTGCGCCATCGACATGACGTCTTCCGGCAACCCCGGCGACTCGAGGATGAGGTCCGCGTACCCACGGATCGGGTTCATCGGGCTGCGCAGGTCGTGGGCCGCGCGCCCGGCAAAGGCCTCCAGTTCGTTGTTTTTCTCGTTGAGGAACTGGACACGTTCGACAATCAGCCGTCGCTGGCGGGTGAGCACGCGAAGCAACCACAGAGAAATGAGAGTCACGGTTGCGAGCACGAATCCGCCGACAACCGCGTCGCTCCACAGCGCCTGCCGATGTGCGGCGCGGATCGCGGTCAGGTTGCCCATGCCCGCGCTACTGTTGATCGCCACCAGTTTGTCGACGGATTTGTCGATCTCGCGTTCGATGAAGGCTGAGCGCTGGCGGTTCCCGGGTCCAGCCAGTAGTTGCCGCAGCAGATCCTGGAGGTGGTTCCACTCCTCGCGTTCTCCCCGGTAGGTCGCGATGGGATCGTAGCTACGTGAAGCCGCCGCGATGGCGGTCGTCGCATGGCTGCTCTCGGGCTCGTCGTCCGTCGTGGCGAACTGTCTGGCGTGGGTTCGGATGTCATTCAGCAAGATGATCGAGCGCTGCGCATTCTCGATGACGTCGGTTGTCCTGCTCGCCTCTTGCTCAGAAAAGTACAGGTCGAGCCCGAGCATTCCCATGATGAGCAGCGTCACCAGCCCGAGCGCGACAACCACGGGCCAGCTCGATAGCGTCACGGCCCTCGGATTTTCGCTGCTCAAATTGCCCCTCCTTCGAAACCGGATCGGCGTCACGGAATCTCCATGATAGTCTTTCCCGCGTGGGTTCGCCCGGCAGGATCTTGATCGCCGAGGACGATGACCTGACGCTTGAACTTCTGGCCACCGTTCTTCGACGTGACCACTACGACGTGGTGACCGTCACGGACGGCCAGGAGGCGCTTGACCGACTGGCCCAGGGGACATTCGATCTGGTGCTGAGTGACGTGCAGATGGCCCGCGCCAGCGGCCTGGAGGTGCTTGCCGCAGTCATCAAGCAGTTTCCTGACACCCCTGTGGTTCTCATCACTGCCTACGCCGAGCCGGGCGCCGCGATGGACGCCATCGGCAGTGGAGCGGCCGACTATCTGGCCAAGCCGGTGGACATCGTGGCGCTGCGAAGCACTGTGGCCCGCGCGCTGGAGCGGCGACGCCTGGCCACGGAGAACCGTTCGCTCCGTTCCGCTATCGCCGGGCGCAAGGTGCTGGTGGGCACCAGCCCTCCCATGCTGGATCTCTACAAACAGATTGCCCAGGTGGCGCCCACCGACGCCACCGTTCTGATCGTGGGCGAGAGTGGCTCGGGCAAGGAACTGGTCGCGCGCACCATCCACGAGCGCAGCCGCCGTGCTGACCATCCCTTCGTCGCATTCAGCTGCGCCTCGCTGGCCGAGGGTATTCTCGAAAGCGAGCTGTTCGGGCACGAGCGCGGCGCGTTCACGGGCGCCAGCGCTTCCCACAAGGGTTTGTTCGAGACGGCCGAGGGGGGCACCATCTTTCTGGACGAGGTCGGGGACGTCCCGAGCAAGATGCAGGGGGAACTGCTGCGTGTTCTGCAGGAAAGCGAGGTCCGGCGTGTGGGTGGCTCCGCGGTGGTCAAGGTGGACGTTCGGGTGATCTCCGCGACCAACCGCGATCTGGACGCCGAGGTGAGCGCGGGACGCATGCGCAAGGATCTGGCCTACCGCCTCAACGTGGTCTCGTTGCGGGTTCCGCCGCTGCGCGAACGAGGTGACGACGTCATCGCCCTGACCCTTCATCTCGCCGCACGCCACGCCGCGCTCCTCGGTCGCGCCGAGCCGCACATCAGCGAGGAGGCCATGTACCGCATCCGCAGCTACTCCTGGCCCGGTAACGTCAGGGAACTGGACAACGCTTTGGCGCGCGCGGTGGCCATGTCCCAGCGCGGGGTGATCTTGCCCGGCGATCTTCCCGCGCTCAGCGCCGGCGCGGCGCCGGTCAGCCTGTCCGCCATCCACAGCGACTGGCCGACACTGGAGGAGCTGCAGCGCCGCTACATCGAAAGAGTTCTGCAGCACACCGGTCAAAACAAGACCTCGGCGGCCAGCATTCTCGGCATCGATCGCCGGACCATCCAGCGGCTCGCCTCACGCGAAGCGGGAGAAGACGACAAGTCGCGATCGTGACGACCGGTGCCGCGTAGGTCGCGGGCGATCACGCCACGGCTCGCCCCGCCATCAGCTCGGCGACCGCCGCGCGCAACTCGGGAATTCCGAACGGCTTGCGCAGAAGCTTCGCGTTGCCCAGGCGATCGACCTTGGCCTGCAGGTCGGTCCCTGGCAGCCCGGTGATCACCAGGACTGGGGCCTTGACTTCCGCCGCGCGCGCGGAGCGCAACACCTGAAGTCCTTCCATCCACGGCATGTGGATGTCGGTTATCACCAGATCGAACGGGCCGTCGTCAGCCAAGAGCTGCACCAGTTCTGCTCCGTTGGTTGCCTCGCAGATCTCGATCAGGGGGTTCCCTAGAGCCAGGCGCAGCAACTCCAGACTGTCGGGATCGTCATCAGCAATGACAATGCGCGAGACTGTCATCTGCCTTTGCGCCGCGCGCGCCAATTCTTCCAATGTGAACTCGCGCTTGACGTAGTCGCTGGTCATGTGACACCTCGTTTGGCCTGTACTGACCGGAACGCTGCATCGGCCATGCCACGACCGGACGCTGCTCTCTTCCTAACGACGCAGGAGACGGCAGCATCGGTGCAGCGACTCCTTGTCGCGTGGCCAAGGCTGGTCGCGACAAACTGCCGCGGGGTCGTTGCAGCGGGCGGTCTACAGGCCCAGCACCAGCAGAACCCCGCCCACCACGGCGATCAGCGCGCCGGCTGCGCCGTCGGCGTAGTGTTCGAGGAAGTGCCAACGCAGGCGCGTGGCACCGGCCCGCGCTAGCAGAACCAGCGCGACCATGGTCAGCAACGTGGCGGCCTCGTAGGCCACCACCACCACGGCAGCCGACGGCGCGCCCAGCGGAGCCGCTGCGAACAGGATAGGCACCACGGCGATGCACGGGTCGATGCAGGAGAGCAGGAACAGTCCCCACACCGACGCGCGCGAGGGATCGTGAACGTGGTCGTAGTGGTGATGCTGGTGCCCGTGCATCTTCTGGCCCGCGGCGCGGCGCAGGCCCCACACCCCGTAGGCTAGGCCGAAGCCCACCAGCAGGATGCCTGCCACCGAGCCCATGCTGCTGCCGAAGCTCTTCATCACTTCCAGCCCGACGAAGAGGGCGAGCACTCCCAGCAACGCGGACACGCTGACGTGGCCGAAGCCGCACAGGAAGGTCACGCGTGCGGTGCGTCCGGCAGGCCAGGACCGGCCGCGCGCCACGGCGGCAAACGGCACCCAGTGGTCAGGTGCCACAGCGTGCAGCGAGCCGACCGTCATCGCTCCGATGAGGAGGGTCAGGAACATGGATGAGGCCGTAGTCTATCAGATCGGGAAGCCAGCGGATGGTTGCAATCGCGGGCGCCGTAGACGCGGAGAGACGCGGGGGTCGACGGCAATGGGCTTCTCGAGGACACTGCTGGGTCTGGGCGACCGCCACTTTACACAGCTTTACCTTCCGGCAACACGTCTGCACAACACCAGCTTCAGGTTGGGGAGCTAGAATCTCGCCGCCTCCCGCCGTCCCAGGGAGAGCACGACATCACTATCCATGAGCCAGATGCCACCAGAGGAGGAGTCGTGAACCGTGCTGACGGCGCCCGAGCCATGGGCGGCGTGTGCTTGAGCCAGGTGGCGATCTGTGTGATGGCGGCTTGCGCGACATCGGTGGAAGGCCAGTCGCAATTCAGCGTCAACCGCAGCGCGGACTCTCCCAAGATTGAGACCGTGTCGGTGTACGGGATCTTCAGAAACGGCCGCATGAGCCCGGGAGCCTGGGCGGAGTTTGGTGCAGCGCTGTCGCGGCCCTTCAGCCAGACGGCCTGCGAGGCCGCGTACACGAACGACCTGGTCAATAGCAATGCGGATCTTATCTCCGCGGTTGACATCTATACCAAAGAGAATGGCGTCTCGGATGAGCTGCTCGACCGGTTCGGCGCACGGGCCAAGGGCGACACCATCGTGGTCATCAGCATGACCGGGCAGCCCGCGCGAGCCACGACCGACGCCGGTGTGGGAAACGCGTCGAAGCCAGCGAGCGCGCAATCGCCGACGGGGCAGGGCAACTATGGTGGATCAGGAGCGGGACCAGGGGGCGGGCGAGGAATGGGGCGCGGCGGAGGCGGCATGGGACGAGGCGGGTTCGGTGGCCGACTGCCGTCGTCGGCTTCCGACAGCCACGCCAGGTCGGAGCGCGACGTCTGGGAAATCGCTGCGTGGTTCTTTTCCGTCCGTCTTCATCATACCGTCAGCGAGGTGAGCATGACCTATTCAGGTCAGGATTCTGAGGGCGCGCTCAAGGCTTTTGTGGACAGGCTGGGCGCGGAAATGCCAGACGTGGCATGTCGTGGCTGGGACTGGAGCGCGCCAGTGGATAGCGCCTCGCTGCGGCAGATGACGGAACCATGAAGCAGCAGGCACGGTTGCGAGGGATTCTCATCCAAATGTCGCGTAGGTTTCCCGCAGACGTCGTGAACCAGGCGAAACCAGAAAACTGCGTCCCCTCGGTGTCGTGTCCGCGAGTCGTCTGTGGTCATCGCCATTCGCGCAAGGACACTGCGATTGGCGTTGCGACGGTTGGGCGGGCCTTCTGCGCCAGTGCAATCGTTGCGTCGTTGTTGGTGCTTGGCCACGCCAGCAGCGCCCGCGCGCAGACCGCGACAGAGTCGTCTCCATTGCCGAAGAACACCATCGAAGGCCAGCTCGTGCTGGCCTTGCCGGCCGCCTTGGTCACGGGGATGTCCACCGGGGTCGGAGCGGCCTTCACGCGCGTCGCGACCCGCGGCGGGCTGCTGGCCTGGGGCGCGTACGCCTCGTGGTCGACGGCAACCGAGTACTCGCTGACCGAAGCTGTCAGAAACGATGACATCCGACTGCGCCTGTGCGGTCAGATCCAGCACGCTGTGGGGCGGGGCTTGTTCGGGCTGCGTTTGGGCGTGGGCGGGACGCTGGTGTACGAAAACAGCACGCGCGACCAGGCGGCGCGGGCCGGGCTTTCGGGCAGTCAGGCGGAGATCACAAGCTGGGCCATGCTGCCCGCGGCTGATCTCGAAGGCATCGTGGTGCTGCGCATCTGGAATTCCTGGGGCATGAGCGTCAGTGGCGGGCCCACGCTGCACGGGCTCCACGGTGGGACGCGCGCTGGCTGGACCAGCGGATTGGGGGTCACATGGCAACACTGAACCGAATGTTGACAATGGCCGTGCTTGCCTGTCTTGGCCTTGCCGGTTGTGGCAAGCTGGTTGGCCTCAACACTCCGGTCACGCCGCTCGCGCAGATTCAGTTCCAGGTGACTGGCGACTTCACGTCAGTGCAGCGAGCGGACACGGTGGGGCAAGCGCCGAGCCTGCGCGTCGCCCTGGTGTGGGGTGCGCAGTGGCAGGCTGAGCCGTTCTGCTTGTGGCCGCCGTCAGACGTGTTGCCGCCGCCACAATCGCCGGGGGTGCAGGCGGTGGTTGCGGCGGGCTGTCCCGACAGCTTTCGCTTTGTCCCCGACCGCGACGACGCCGACATCCCCGTCACGCCGGGCGTGCCCGCGACCATCACTCTCGTTAACCTACCCGCCGCCGACGTGATGGTGGGGGACGTCACCGCGCGCGTCGCCTACGCCAGCCTGATCGTCTACGACGACCGCAATGGCAACAACACGTTCGATTTTCACCATCCCCCGCAGCACCGGCGCCACGGTGAGCCGCCAGTAGCGGAGGATGCGGGTCCGCCGGCCACCCGCGATATCGTGTACGGCGCCAGTTTCATATCCATGACCTTGCCCGATCAGCGCGTGGCCTATCGGGAAGGGACCTTCGATACCAGCGCCACCGGAGTCGCCTTCTACCCGCGCTACGGCTGCGGCGCGCCGCTGCCTGGTTTCTCTATTCTGTCGACGGGGGGATTCTCCCAGTCCGCAGCGCTGGCCGCGGCGCTGCAGGGGCAACTGCCCGAGGAAGATCCCACGACCTGCGTCGAGGCCACGCTCGATCAGGCGGTGGTCACCATTCCGTTGCAGGCGCCGGCTGGCCTGCTCACGCAACTGGACTGCACCGTCAACGATGCAGGCGGAACGACCTACTATTATGATCCGCCCGCCACCTCTCCCGACTTGACCGACCTGCCATGGGCCTGCGTCGGCTTTCCCCAGATTCCCGGAAACGACGCCGGGGTTCCGACTGGCACCCAACTCGTGGTGGCCAGCGCGCCAAGCGCTGCTTGTCAGAGCACCTACCACTACACCCTGCGCGGCTGCGACACCGATCCGAATTGCTCGTTGCCTAGCTGGGACCTCACGGCGGCGCCACCTTCGTGGTGGCCCTGTCCGACCACACCATGAAGTTGCGGCAGATACTCTTCGCGTCTGTGCTGGCGGCGAACGCGCTCGTCGCGGGACCCGTGCGAGCGGCCCCGGGGGCCACGCCTGGATTGGCAACGCCGGGAGCCCCGAGTGCGCTGGCGCCAGCCAGCGGCCCGGCGGTGTTCGTACCGTCCGCGACCGACGACGAGGGGCCGCCGCGCCTGTCGCTGCCCACCGAGAGCGACCGCGCGGCATGGAAGAAGCCCGGTTTTCGCTTTGGGCTGGGACTGGCCTACGGCCGCCTGGTCGGCATCGACGGTGCCCCGAGTGGCAACTTCATCGGGCCGACCATTCGCATGGGCATTCGCCTGGACGAG